>Ga0068859_100003515_pt1 | contig 15957 bp, 18 predicted proteins | sample KBSSwiS22_FD_66585 | JGI IMG/M metagenome (GOLD analysis project Ga0068859, IMG submission 66585) | Switchgrass rhizosphere microbial communities from Kellogg Biological Station, Michigan, USA - KBS Switchgrass S2-2 | ecosystem: Host-associated > Plants > Roots > Rhizosphere > Soil ...
AAAACTCATTGGAGCGTTGTTTTGAAAAGATCATCTTATCTAAAAATGATTTCCTGTTAACCGAAGGTAAAGTGTGCCGCCATTTATATTTTTTAGAAAGTGGTGCATTAAGAGGATTTTATACCCTGGAGGGCAAAGAAATTACCCACTGGTTTGGTTTTGAAAAAGATTTTGTAACCTCCTTTCATAGTTTTACCACGCTTGAACCTGCAGTGGAAAATATACAGTTACTGGAAGGCAGTATCTTATGGGCCATTACCAAAGAAAAACTCACCCAGCTGTTCAATGAGTATCATGAAATTGAAAGACTGATGAGGATTGCTTATGAAAAATATTATATCCGCCTGGAAGAACGTTTTGTAAATGCACAGTTTAAAACCGCCAGCGAACGTTATGAAAATTTATTGCAGCAAACACCACACATTATAGAGCGTGTGCCATTGGGTTATATCGCTTCTTACCTGGGCATCAGCCAGGAAACGCTGAGCAGGATACGGGGCAAGCTGTAACGCCTGCTATGAAATCTTATACAGCATCACTCAACCTTTACCCGGGTTTAATGACTGGTATTGATAGCAGTTTGACCATCCTTTTTAAAACCAGGCATTGCTGCCCGTGGTTACTACGTATACCATAAATCAGTAGAAACACGCTAGTGTTTGTAACTAATATGAAAGATATTTATATATTGTTTTTACACATGCAAGGAAGCTCAGTGCCTTAATGCAAATGGTAACCCCCTTAAAAGTACAACTATGATCCCGCTCACTAACATCAGGATTACAAGCCTTCGCCCCGAATATTTTGTTGCCACAGCAGTTGCAGGTACGCACATGCAGGCGCCGGGCAAACCATGCATGGTGGTAATACACGACCCGGTTATTGAAAAAGGTGAGGGTTTTAAAAAAAACAGGTGTTACAAGATCACTGCAGCAAAAATGCCCGACACACATGAACTTGTGCTGGATTGTGTCAACGATGTTCAGGCAGATGGTGTATTGTATGTGTTCAGGGAACAAGGATAGCAGTTACCTGGTTATTGCAGGCATTGTATAACCCTTTCGTCAATAATTTTTACTAGCCCTAAAAAGGTTTTAACATTTGCTGTTTTGTTTTTTGACAATTGTCAAAAATTACTGCTCTGCAGCACAATAGTTTTACTCCATAAAAAAAACATTATGGAACAAAAACAAATTCAACCTCCTTCATCAGCTTTTATTGCCGCATCATGGCTGGCATTGATCATCGGCGTAGTGGCATTTAACATTGGCTTATGGAATGCCAATATGCAACTGAATGAAAAGGGTTATTACTTCACTGTATTAATGTTCGGACTTTTTTCAGCCATCTCCGTACAAAAAGCTGTACGGGATCAGTTGGAAGGCATTCCTGTAACCAACCTCTATTATGGTATCGCCTGGTTTAGTACACTATTATCCATTGTGCTGCTTACCGTAGGTTTATGGAATGCCACACTGGAAAAAAGTGAAAAAGGATTTTATGCCATGTCTTTTGTACTAAGTTTATTTGCTGCAATTGCTGTGCAAAAAAATACGAGAGATATGAAAGCATCTAAACCAACAGATCTGTTTTAAAATAAAATTTTAGTTTTACTATACAGCATATAAGGATACATAGTTAAAAGATACACATCCCAATGTATCTTGATGTGCCCTTATATGCCTGTATAGTGATATTACTCTTCAAAAAACTCTATGTCTTCGGCACTAACATAACCATCTTTACCGGTTTTGGTTTTTACCCGTAAAAAATCGCCGCCTCTTACCGATCTTACTTCGCTGTACTTAGGCGTTACCAATTTTTTGTTTAAAAAATAATAGCCTTTTGAATTATCAGCTGCAGTTAAAATAAAACCACGGTTATCATCGTAAATAATATCGGTATAGTTTCCTGTAATAATATCCTGCTGGTTAGCATCTTTCAGTTTAGCTGCACCATCTTTTACCTCAATAAAATATCCCATGCCCTGGTTGGTTTTTGCATACATCAATTTGCTGTTTTCTACAGGTATAACCACCGTGCCATTACCATTGTAAATACCGTGCAGATTATTTTTAGCCACCAGCAGCAAAGTACCACCGCTCACATCAATCTTTTTAATGGAATCGTTTTCAAAAGGTATCAATACATCAAATACATTATTGATCAACCCGTAGCGGTTATTTTTTATGGCGATATAATAAGTGTGTTCATCGCCGGGTAATTTATAATCACCCGTAATTTTATCATATACAGCGGAGCTACCCAAACTGTATGCTTTTTCAGTAGTAACAGAGATCAACTCCGCATTATTATCTGCCCTGTTTTCATTAATGGCAGGGCATTTAGACATTACCAAACCTTTGGTATCAATGCACACTTCTGCACCACCTGGTTTTAAAGAAGCGCCTGCAAATAAAACGGTATCCTTATTTTTCACCACTTTAGTTCCTGCGGTATGTTTTCCTTTATCATCAAAATAACCATAACTAAATGGCTTGGCCGAATAGAACTTATAAGGTATCACCAGCTTACCTGCTTTGTTGATGTAACCATACTTTGTACCTTTTTTAACCACAGCATATCCTGCAACAAACCAGTTGGTTTCGTTATAGGTTGGCTTAATGGCAATGGTTTTATCCGGGTTGGCATAGCCCCACAGATCGCCTTTGCGATAAGGAATTAAGGATGGATCGTATTGTTGTGAAAACGCTGGTAACGTAAAGGTTAGTACAACTGTAATTATTAAGGTTAGTGCTTTCATGATTTACATTTTACTATATACCAAGCAAAATTATGCCAAAGTGTAATTAAAGTACAAATAATACGGCATACTTAAAAGATGCAAGCGGGATTCGCATGAGTTTACGAAAAAATAAATGCCCGCCATAAAAACATACGCCACTATTATCATCGCATAAATTATTACCTTCGCACCCTTTAAATAAACAAGGTTTTTATGAGTTTTGAAAGAGAATTGCAAAAAAGAAGCAATGATGTTTGCGAATTATGCGGATCAGCTGAAGCCAACACTGATTATGCCGTACCATCAAGCCCGGGCAATAAGGCTGAACATCATATATGGATATGTACCACCTGCGCTACACAAATGGAAAATATTGCAACAGCAGATGCCAATCACTGGCGTTGCCTTAATGATAGTATCTGGAGCGAAGTGCCTGCGGTAAAAGTAGTATCATGGCGCATGCTGCACAAACTGAAACACCTGGATTGGGTACCCGACCTGTTAGACATTGCTTATTTAGATGATGAAACTTTAGAATGGGCAAAGGCTTCGGGTGATGATGCCAACCCTGATGATGCCGTAAAACACCTGGATTGCTTTGGTGCCGTATTGCAAAACGGCGATAATGTAGTACTTACAAAAACACTGGATGTAAAAGGCGCCACCTTTAGTGCCAAAGTTGGAACTGTTGTGCGTAAAATTCACTTGGTGGCGGATAATCCTGAACAGATAGAAGGTAAAGTAAACGGTTCTTTAATTGTGATACTTACAAAATATGTGAGAAAGTCGAATGCCTGATGTTGCAAGCCAGTTCTTTGCTTATATATTTTACGCTGTAAATTAGTCCGGAACCCAATTCACTTGATGTTATGCTTTGCTTAGCACGGTAATTGTAGTATATTAAAGGTGCAAATTATACTGTACCTTGTATTGAGCATTATTCAAACTTAAATATACTACGATGAACAAATTACCAGAAGACAACCTGACCGGGGTAAATAAGTCAGGTCTTCATGCAAATACACCGTTAAGATATTTAGCAGCATCATCCATAATTGGAGATAAAGTGTTTAACGATAATAATGAGCATATGGGAGAAATTAAAGACATCATGCTTGATATCACCGGCGGCACCATCGATTATTATGTAATTGAATTTGGAGGTTTCCTTGGCATCGGCGCAAAATATTTTGCAATACCTTTTGGCCTGCTGAAGGTTGACCCTGCAAGAAAAGCATTCCTGTTTAATCAATCAAGGGAAATGCTTGAAAAAGCTCCCGGCATTGACATACACCATTGGCCGGATACTAATAAAGAAATGGAAGCATCGTACACTTACTGGAGTTTTTTAGGTGATTAGGGTCAGGACGGCTCTAAGCCGTCAAACCCTTTACCTGGTTGTTGCTGCTTTGTCAAGGTGTCTGACGGTTTTAACCGTCTTGACACCATTAAGCCTATTCTTCAAACCATTCGTTATGCTGCTCCTGCACACGTATGAACGTGGTGCGCTTGGTAAGTTCTTTTAAATAAGAGGCCCCAACGTAAGTACAGGTGGAACGCAATCCGCCCAGTATGTCCAGCACAGTTTCGGTTACGGGTCCCCGGTAGGGCATCCGTATCGTTTTGCCTTCGGAAGCCCGGTATTCTGCAACGCCGCCGGCATATTTATTCATCGCTGTTTCTGAACTCATGCCATAAAATAGTTTGTACTTTTTTCCGTCTGCATCTTCCACCAGTTCGCCGCCACTTTCTTCATGGCCGGCCAGCATACCACCCAGCATTACAAAATCTGCGCCACCACCAAATGCTTTGGCAATATCGCCGGGCACTTTGCAACCGCCATCAGAAATGATCTGTCCGCCAAGGCCATGCGCTGCATCGGCACATTCAATAATAGCAGATAACTGCGGGTAGCCCACACCGGTTTTAACACGTGTGGTGCAAACAGAGCCAGGACCAATGCCTACTTTGATGATATCTGCACCAGACAATAATAATTCTTCCACCATCTCCCCTGTTACCACATTGCCTGCAATGATTATTTTATCAGGATAAGTTTCTCTTGCCCATTTTACAAAGCTTACAAATTTCTCGGAGTAACCATTGGCTACATCAATGCAAATAAAACGCAGCGAAGGACAAGCAGTTATTACCTGGTGTAATTTTTCTGCATCAGCTTTGGTGGTACCGGTGCTTAAGCAGATATAATTTATAATTTCCGGCGACGACAATTTTATGAAAGCACTCCATTGCTCCACACTATAATGTTTGTGTACTGCAGTAACCATCTGATGCCCCGCTAACACAGTGGCCATTTCAAATGTGCCCACCGTATCCATATTGGCTGCAATAATGGGAACCCCCTCCCATTGATTACCACCATGGCGGAAATGAAATTTTCTTACCAGCGACACTTCTGCACGTGATTTAAGGGTGGAACGTTTGGGACGGATCATCACATCTTTAAAGCCGAGTTTGATATCGTTTTCTATACGCATTGCTGTAGTGTTTTTTGAAGGGGTAAGTTAAGAAAATGAGAGGGGAAATGGAGGAAATTTTTTGGGGAAATAAGGCATGATGAAGTTTGAACATCCAGCCTCGCTTGCAGCATACCAATGTTAGTAGCCATTTTTCTTCTGTCCATTTTTAATAACTTCAATTTTTGTATATCTAAATACCCTTCCTGCTTCGTCTTGTCCAACTTTTGATAAGTTCTGTCTTTTGGGAAAGCCATTTTCACTTACAATTTGGCCTGTTACTTTAATTTGAACAGGTAAATTTTCTCCATTAAATAATGTGTCAGCCTTTATTAAATTTTCGTTTGAAGGTTCTAACCAATAACGAATTCTTTTATCAGGATTATTGTCATATTTTGATTCACTCCACTGGGCACAAGTGCAAGAAATTGCATTATAGCTAAGTGTCAGTGTTTCAATTTTAGTATCAGGTTTAAAATTTGGTTTATCAACTACTTCAACATCTGTGTATCTAAAAACCCTCGCTTTGTCTAAGTGTTCTTCCATTTCAACCATTCCTTGTGGGTAATCGGGTCTTACATAAAATTGCCCTTTTACTTTTAATCTATGTCTGAAAGCGTCAAAATAAAGTGGTAATTCTAAACTCTTGTCAGCAGACTCAATAAAAATACAGTGTTCAGCAAGCCCTTTGCCTTCATATTTTTTTCTGTCTTCTGTTGTTACCCAATTTGCACAAGCACAACCCCAAACAATATATTCAAGTTCTAAATTTTCAGTCTTTCCAGTTAAAGTGTTTGTTGAATCCGAAATTACTTTTGGCTGTAAATTCTCAACTACTTTTGTTGAGCCTAATTGAGTATTTTTTGTCTTGTCAGATTGTGTAGAACAAGATGCGATTAGAAATAATATGGGTAAGAATTTTTTCATAAACAGAATGCTGAATGGAATTACGCCCGCCGAAGCCGCTCTGATAGCAAAAAAAAGATGATGATTTATTCGTCAGCCAGAATAGCAGCAATGTTGGCGGCAGTTTTTATGCAAAGACTCTCTTTCTGGTGTTAGTACCAGCCAATTTTTTTGCAACTGTTGTTTTCTTTTTCGAGTGTTTCATTTTATAATTTTTAATGAACTCACTTATAGCTGCTTGCTCTTTGTCTGTCAATGGCTCACTTTTGATAATAAAGTCAATGCCTTTTGGTTCTTTTATGTGTCCCATTTTATATGCTTTTAAAATATTTATCAATAAGTTTATTTGTTGCAATTGTGTTTATTATCATTGATTACCAGCATGGCGGAAATGAAATTTTCTTACCAATGAAACTTGTGCACGTGATTTAAGGGTGGAACATTTGTGGCGGATCATCACATCTTTAAAGCCGAGTTTGATATCGTTTTCTATACGCATTGGTGTAATCTTTTTTGAAGAGGTAAGTTAAGAAAATGAGAGGGGAAATGGAGGATTTTTTTCGGGGGATGGGAAAAGATGCTGAGAATATGACTGTCTGTCCAAATTCCGTGCAATGCTATGTTATCTGCAGTTAAGTTTTATTTTGCCCTTTCAAAATCAAAGATGTTATTAGGGAAAATGCCAGAATAGAATAAATAAGACCAATCGCAATTTCGCTCATAACAATACTTTTTGTTAATGTAGAAGTCGGAGTTAATCCAGAAGGGCCAACAGATGCCGATGTAAAACTCAGAAATAATGAGTCAATAAATGAAACAGATTGGTTCGTGAATGACCCAGAAATATAATTGCCTAGAAAAAGATAACCAATAGCAAATGAATAAACAACTAAAAAATAAGAAGTCAAAATAATAAAAAAAATTCCCTTTTTACTAATAAAGAACATTTTATCTTTTTTGTATTTCGGGTAGTATAGATTTAAAATATTAAGTGTCTTTCTTTTAAAATTATAAAGCCAAGCAAATGCCGCATAAACTGATTCAATTGTGACAATTAGCAATTGAATATAATACAAAAGTCCAAGAACTATTAGGACACTATTGATCTCAATACTTCTTGAAGCGACTTGAAATGGAAAAACAAAGACAATATAAAGTGACCCAAGAAATAAAATCCCTAACGCTATTTTGACTAGTATCTCAATAAATTTCATGCTTACTTATTAATGTTGATTCTATAAATGGCTGCTAACATTCGAGACTCTGTGCACTTGGGAAATGGGCCAACTGCCTGTTTAGAACTGAAGCTAAATGTATAATTAAAAGTTGATGCTAGGTACAAAAGTCCGTCGAAGTTTGTCAAGTCCGAACAAATACTGATAGCGATAAAATCGCTAAAACTAACAATGTCCTGCCTCCATATTACCAAGCCCGCTGTTAGCTGTGGTTTTTCTGTCACGCAAGCAAAAAGGTTTTTATGTAACTTAAACAATTTTGTCTTTCAGTATTGTTTGTTTCGGCTTGACCAATAAGAACAAACTGCCTTTCATAATAGCTTTTAAAACTATTCCAATACCAATCAGGATTAATTTTTATAAAGGCGAATTCGTCATCTATTTCAATAGTTTCAGTGTCCTCGTACGAAAGAAACATACCTCTGCCTTGATAACCGTGAATCATAGTATTTCTAAAAAAACGATAAACAATTTTACCAAAGCAGTCTATATTCTTTAAATCCTTTTCTGACCAAATTTCTTGAAGTTTCTTTTCATACTTTTTGTTTGGATTTCGTCCAAATGTTTGATGAATTTTCTTGATTATTTCAACAAACTGAAATGACGTATCGTCTTTATTTTCTTTGACAAAAATTTCTCCTAATGTTTCTATTCCAATACAAGTCATAGTTGTCAGTGGAAATGCAGAACGTGAATTTTGCAACGCTTGTACCTGCTGAATAAAAAATACTTTTAATCTTAAACGAAGTAAATTGATCAGTTCGTCGTCGTCAGCTATGTGTCTGACATAACCATAATCAATGACATTATTTAAACTGTCTATTCCGAAGATTACTTTATCTGGTACAATGCTCATAAAATCATAGCTAACTCGTTTTATTGACGAAAGTCTTTCCTTCACCAAACTTTCGTCTATTTTTTTAAAAAGGTTAATTCCAAAATATTTAAAAAATATCCACAACTACTTTTCGAACAATACGAGTTTCGCAAATGCAATCTAACAAAATCCTTTACTAACAACAACCGTAAAAACCGCAATCCCCCCAAACATTATTATTGGTTCTCCTATCCAGCACTCCAGCCAACGGCAACCAAAACCCTAAAACCATTCTCAAACCTCCCAAAACTTTATTCCTCCCAACTCCACCAAAAATGTTCTATAAAACATTTCTCGTGTAATTCTTACTTAGGAAAACTACGATAAACGGCATATATTTTGAAAATAGGGCCATCAAAAAATAGTATGGCAAAATTTTTGCTGCCTATATAATGCAAAACCGCCTTTTTATCCAACTATCTATGAAAAGAACCGCTAACCTGTTCAAAGTTCTTTTTGCGTTCATCTTTTTCCTGTTAAGTCTTCAACCCATGGCGCAGCCTTTAACCTGGCTGCCCCGTGGCGTTGGTGGTGGTGGCAGTATGTTCTATCCCACTATTAATCCAGCTAACGATAATGAGTTTTATGTAACCTGTGATATGAGCCAGCTCTTTCACAGTACAGATTACGGTAACACCTACACGCAGGTACCGTTTACACAATTACAAACCGGCAATATTTCCACCTACGAGTTTACCAGCAACAGCAATACGGCTTATTGTATTGCCAATGATGGCAATATCAATTATGCGGTAAGAACGTTAGATGGCGGCAATACGTGGACTGCTGTACCCGGCAATCCACTTGCCGGCGAAGATGTGTATGCCTTTAAAGCAGATTACAATAACCCCGGAAGGGTGATCCTTGGTTATTATGGTGCGTTGTATATTTCCAACAACTTTGGTGCAAGTTTTACGCTTATCAAAAATGCCGCCAACAGTGGCGCAGGTATTACTGTAGCCGGCGTATTTTTTGATGGCAGCAATATTTACATCGGTACCAACGAAGGCATTTTGTATTCTTCAAATGGTGGCACATCATTTGCTTTTATCAGCACCACGGGCTTGCCTGCCGCTGAAACCATTTTTTCTTTTGCCGGTGCAAAGGTTGGCGCTGTTACAAGGTTTTTTTGTATCAGCGCCAACACAACCGATGTATACAACGGTATTTTTCCATGGGATTATTATGGCTTTGCAAAAGGCGTGTATGCGTTGGATGCAGGTACCAATGTATGGACATCAAAAATGACGGGCATCAATATTGCCACTGATTTTGTGATGTATGTAAGCATGGCAAAAAATGATATCAATACTGTTTACCTCGGCGGCAGTGATGATAATACCGGCGGCAATTTAGTAATGAAGACAAGCAATGCCGGCACATCATGGAGTAAAGTTTTTATTACTGCCAATAATCAAAATATAAAAACCGGCTGGTCGGGCCAGGGCGGCGACCGCGGCTGGGGTTATGGCGAAACCTGTTTTGGTATTACTGTTGCGCCCAATAATGCCAACAAAGTTTTATTTGGCGACTTTGGCTTTGTGCATAAAACCAGCGATGGTGGTGCAACCTGGGAGCAGGCTTATGTAAATGCAACAGATGAACATCCGGCCAATGCCCCTACTCCTCCTAAACAATATTACCACAGCATTGGATTAGAAAATACTACTTCGTGGCAGGTATACTGGCAGGACGCCAGCAATATGTTCAGTGCTTTTTCTGATATCAATGGTATCAGAAGTACCAATGGTGGTGTAACCTGGAGTTTTGATTTTACAGGGCATACAGCCAACAGCATGTACCGTATTGCCAAACATAGCAGTAACAGCACCATGTTTGCAGGCACGTCGGGCATACATGATATGTACCAGAGCACAAGATTGCAGGATAATATTTTGGATGCCACTGATGCCGGCGGAAAAATAATTTACTCCACCAACAATGGCGCAGCATGGAACTTGCTGCACCTGTTCAATCATCCTGTGTTTTGGGTGGCTACCGATCCTAACAATGCAAATCGTATGTACGCCAGCGTTATACACTATGGCGGCGGTACGGGGCAAGGCGGTATCTGGATGACAAATGATTTGAATAATCTTGCGGCTTCCACCTGGACAAAACTTGCTAATCCTCCACGTACCGAAGGGCACCCTGCAACTATTGTGGTGTTGAACGATGGCAAAATGGTATGTACTTATTCGGGCAGAAGAAATTCCGGCGGCACTTTCACCGCAAGCTCCGGTGTATTTATTTATGATCCTGTGGGCAATAGCTGGACGGATGTTTCGCATGCAGATATGCAGTACTGGACAAAAGATATTGTGATCGATCCATCTGACCCCACACAAAATACCTGGTATGTTGGTGTATTCAGTGGCTGGGGCGGCCCGCCTAATGGTCTTGGTGGTTTGTTCAGAACCACTAACCGTGGCGCTTCGTGGACAAAACTAACGGGTACACAATTCGACAGGGTGACTTCCATAACATTTAATCCTGCACAATTAACGCAGGCTTATCTTACTACAGAAACACAAGGGCTTTGGCTGAGCAATAATATAAATGCGGTAACACCCACCTGGTCATTGGTTACAGCTTATCCTTTCCGCCAGCCTGAAAGAGTTTTCTTTAATCCTTTTAATGCTAATGAAATTTGGGTAACGGGTTTTGGCAACGGGTTAAAAATGGGATTACTGAGCGGGCCGCTACCCGTAAAGTTAATTTCGTTTACTGGTAACCGTAATATCAGCCATACGCAGTTGCAATGGGTAATTGCTAACCAGGGCACAGGAGACAAATTTGAAATTGAAAGAAGCAGCAATGGCATACAGTTTACAAAGATCGGAACTGTAAATAGTAATGCCGCTACTCAATATAACTTTACTGATACCATAACCGCTCCAATATTATACTATCGTTTAAAGATCATTACTGCATCAGGCAATACCAGCTACAGCAATGTATTGTTGTTTAAAGACAACAGCGCTATTCAAAATGATATCACATTGTTGCGTAACCCTGTTGTAAGCAACAGCATTCAATTTAAAATTACCAGTGTTGCTGCTGATAAATTATCATTACTGGTAACAGATATGGGTGGCAAAAAAATATTAGAGCAGCAAGTTGCTGTTCTGCCCGGCATCAACCAGTTAGCCATCCCATTACCACCCGGCATGGCAAGAGGAATTTATACAGTGCAGGCAACAACCGGTTTCAACAAAAAAACATTCCGCGTACTATATTCGGGAAAATAGCAGGCATTTTACTTGGTGATTTTACTGCTCCTTCTCTTAAAAAACTATTATCTACGCAACAAAATAATGCACGCAGTGCTTTATTTTTCTATGTTAATATTTAACGCCAAAATTAATATAGGGATTAACATTTTGTGAGTAGATTTATACCGTGAAGAAAATTGCACTCTACAACATTAAGGGGGGCGTTGGCAAAACCACAACTACTGTTAATCTTTGCTGCATGCTGGCAAAACAGGGGCTTAGTGTATTGCTATGGGATATGGACCCGCAAGGTGGCAGCAGCTTTTTCTTTAACCGGGAAAACCAGAATGATAATACCCACGGCAGGTTATTCGACCGTTACCTTACCATTTACGAAGTAATACAATCTACCGATACTTACCAGATAGATGTGATCAGCAATGATTCCAAATTCAGCGACCAGTTCATGAATAAGGCATCACGTATCACGGCACTCAATTTTATCAACAGGGATCTTATCAATATTACACTGGATGAAGTGAAAGACGATTATGATGTTTGTATCATCGACTGTTCGCCCGGAAGATTTGTACTGCATGATAATATTTTTAATGCCGCAGATCTGTTGCTGATACCGAATATTCCTGCACCACTTTCGGTGTACTGCGATAACCTTTTGGTGAAAGAATTGCAAACTTCTGCAGCAGCAAAAAATAAGATACTCAGCTTTTACAATATGGTGCAGGTGAATAAGACCCTGCATAAATTTTATTTGAGCGATAGAAATGAAAACAACAATTATATCCTCCAAAATTTTATCCCTTTTTATACCGAGATAGAAAATATCACCCTTAAAAAAGAATCCATTTTTCACCAACTGAAAGAATCCAAAACCAATGTGTATTACGAAAAACTATGGCAGGAAATATGCCAGCGTATGCAATGGCAGGGTTTAAGTAATTCAAAAGCAATGGTGGTGGATATCAATGAAGAACAGGCTGCTGCCACCCCTCCTGTTGTCCAACTGGTGGGCACTCCGGATCAGTTGAATAAAACTTCCAATGGCTGAGGCTGATTTTATTACGCGTAAACGGAAAATATTTTGCCGCTATTTACGTTAATTAGCCGTACCAGTACCAAACCCGTGAAAAAATTTTACCTCTTCCTGCTGTTGCTTGCACCTGCGGCAATACTAGCTCAAAAAAAAGTTAACCTGGACCGCTTTGATTTTAAAGTGCAGTTCCGTTCATTACCTAACTTTCGTTTAGACAGTACTTATCATACTTATAACGTTACCGTAAACGGCACAAGGGCCATGCAGCCTTTATTGCGGGAAACCGACCCGGCTAACAGCGTATTGCTGGAAGGCTGGCGAAAATTGCCGCAGAACGGGCATCTTACTATCAATGTAAAACTGGATGACCTGTTACCCGAAACGGTATCGGTTAAAGAACGTGTGGTAACCACAAAAAACGGTAACGGCGTTATTACTGGTACCAAAACAATGTATTACCAGGAAGTGGTGTACACTTTTGCTGCTGATGCACAGATCACCGATTATAAAGGCACACACATTAAAGATGAAGTGCTGGCCGACCGGGGCTATAAACAGGTATATAACAGCCCCGAGTTTGCCTTTAAGCCATTGGCAGAAGGCTATTTTTTACTGAATTCAGTAGCGGTTACAAAAGACTTGTACCGCAGTTGTGTAAACCGTGCCATGCATTACCTGAGCGAACGCATTACTGATGATTTTGGTTTTGCCGAAATAACAGTGAATGATTTTATGTGGGTGATCGGCAGCAGGAAACATCCTGAATATGAAGATGACAGGAAAGCATTTCAACTGATGAATGAAGTGTTGTTCAGCATGAATGCCTCTACTTCGATTGCGCATGCCCGTGAGCAGCTGAAGCCGGCGATCGATTATTTTGAGCATATCAAAACCACTTACAGCACTTCTAAAAAACACGATCGTAAAATAAGGTACTCCAGCTATTTTAACCTGGCGGTATTGTATTATTATTTAGATGATCCTGAAAACATGATGAAAGAGGCCAACGGGCTGCTATTAAATGATTTTCATACCGCAGTGGGTAGATCATTCCAGGAAACAGCCATGCGTTTAAAGAATCAGTTTCAGCAATCCAATATTTATACCCGCCACTTTAGTATCGACCCATCAGTATTTAAAGGCCCGAATGAAAAAACGGATACGGTAGTAAAATAAACGTTTCAACAAACCAGGTGCAGCATCCTCCGCCGATGGCGGATTTGGGGAACACGGATTGGACGGGTTGGACGGATAACCACGGATTTTTATTCTGCTTTGCAGAATAAATTGGATTATTTCCGTAATCAGGCATTCTGCGAAGCAGCATCATCAGTGACCATCCAATTTTAGAGAGTGAATTATTTGATTTAATAAACTCTCAAGCCAAAAGAAATCATAGAAAATCTATCCAATCCGTTCAATCCGTGTTCCTGTATTATTCCTTAAACCAATCTTTTGTATCAGGCATGCGGAAAGGTTTGGTAAAAAAGTCATTCAGTATTTGTAAGAATCTTTCCTTCTGCTCCCATGCGCCACCGTGAGTAGCTCCCGGCAAGATGCACAATTGCGAATTGGGAATGTTCTGAAACATTTTTACCAGGTGCTCCGGTCGTATCACATCCCTGTCGCCACCCATGATGAGGATGGGCGCACTGATAGTATGCAATTTTTCATAAGGGATATTCGGGTAATCCCTCATCATCTCGTACAATTTTACTTGCTTCTTATCTGTTGTTTTTTTGATCACGCTGTTCACTACCGTTACGGCCCAGCCAAATACTGCTGTGCTATCGGGCTGAACATTGGCTCCGTAAGCCACTGCCCTTTTCACTTTTTTAGGATAATCCATGGCCATCACCAGGCAAAGAATAGCGCCATCACTCTGCCCCCACATAAATGCAGAATCAATATGTAACTGATCCAGCAATGCATTTACATCAGCTGCCATCTGGTCGTAAGTGAGTGGTTTATCTGTATCGGTAGAACGTCCTTGTGCACGGCTATCGATGGCAATTACTTTGTATTTTTTAACCAGGTCGGGGTAATGCAGCGCTGCACTTGCGATAGAGCCGCCGTTACCATGCAACACCACCAATGGCGGGCCATCGCCATAAATTTCATAATACAGTTTGATACCATTTACATCTGCAAACTTGCCGGCTTTTTTATTGAAACCATAGTTGATCAGATTGGAAGCTTCTATCACCAGCACATGGCTTTTAGTTGATGCATCGGTTTGTACTGAAGCAGTGAAAGCTTCATTTGTTCCATATCCATCGACACCGATACCTTTTACCCAGCCTTCCATATCTTTTTCAAAATCGGCGGTGTAAACAGTTACCCATTTTTTATCCTTCTCAATTTCCAGTTTAAAATTGTCGTAATAAAACTTACCATTCATTTGAACCAATGCACCAAAAACTAATTGTGTGGCAGTGGCATCAATATCGCCTTCGATAGTGTAAGTTTTCCATTCGGTGTTGCGTACCGGTTTCTTCCACATGTTTTCAAAAAAGCCTTTGCCACCTGGCTTATCCACTCTTGCCCATAACCTTGCCGAAGCGCTGTCATCAGATACATCGGTTCTAACCTGTGCCTGTAAACGAAAATGCTGACCTTCATATCCTTTTGCAGGTATCACATGCGACCATGAGGCCCAGTTATCCTGCGCCATGGTAATTTGTACAAAAGCCATGCAACAAGTGCAAAGCATGAGGAGTAATAGTTTTTTTAGTCTCATTGATTAGTGTTTTAACTGTTATTGATAAGGTGCTGTATAAACCGGTATATTTTTTTGCGCTCTGCAGAGGAACAATAAAGATACACATTGAGCAATAAAATTACTAACGCAAAATAGTTGGGTAGTGTTTCCGTTTGAAATTAATCTTCTTTAAAAAAGTAAATATTGGTAATTGTTGCTAAATACATACCTAAATGCCCACGACTTGCAGTATCAACCCTCCCTCTAATGATAATTTTTGTGCCTTGTCTCTTATCAATAAGATTCCAATTTTTATTGTCAGTAACAAGGTCTTTATTTACGTCCATCCAAAAACCATCACGTTCATTTGAAAAGAATTTTTTGTCTGTATAAATAGCAAATTGTTCAAAGCCTATAAAATAAGTTCCCTCAGTCTCTATGTATTCTCCCTGTAAAGACTTGTATTGCTTTACTAACTGCTCTATTGAAATCTTCTTTGGAGTAATTGTTGAGTCGAGATGAGGAACAAAAAATAAATATTTTCCTTTGCTCCTACAACCGCTATATGACCATAATAATAGGAAAATAATTGGTATATAAATTAGGCGCATGGTCTAAGGCTTTTTTATTTCCACGAATCTAAGGTAAACAAAAAAGCCACAATTAATCGGCTCTCTTTTATATTGTCCCCTTTTCTTTGGAGCTTGGTCTGTTACTAAATTAGGGTAGTGTTTCAGTTTGAAGAT
>Ga0068859_100003516_pt1 | contig 15952 bp, 11 predicted proteins | sample KBSSwiS22_FD_66585 | JGI IMG/M metagenome (GOLD analysis project Ga0068859, IMG submission 66585) | Switchgrass rhizosphere microbial communities from Kellogg Biological Station, Michigan, USA - KBS Switchgrass S2-2 | ecosystem: Host-associated > Plants > Roots > Rhizosphere > Soil ...
GGTTATGCTGATTGACAGTTCTGATGGCTTCAATGATTTCATCTTTTCCAGTTGATTTTGCCATGTAACCATCGGCACCTGCGCGTATCATCTCCATGACAGTATTGATGTCTGTAAACATGGAGAATGCAATGACAGAGGTTTGGGGAAACTTCTTCTTGATGATCTGGCAAGCCTGGATCCCATTCATAACAGGCATCTGAATATCGGTGATGGCAATGGATGGGTTATGCCTCTCAATGATATCAATTAATTCGGCACCATTCGATGCTTCTCCTACAAATTCGAGCTCGCCGATGTACTCTTTTTGAAAAATTTGTTTAAAGCCATTTCTGAACAGTTCATGATCATCTGCGATCACGACTTTAATCATTTGGGCAGGGTTCACAGTTAGGGGGTTTGTTTAGGTCGGCCTAAGATATAGGATTCACAAAAGGGAAGGACCACCTGGAAAAAAGCTCCCGGGGCACAGCCTTTAAATATGATTTACGATTCGCGCGACCGGCTTGTCTTCATGCAGGATGGTAACCAGGCCGCATTGTCAACACCCCAATGGACAGCTACTTTATACGACGATTTGGATCGTGCAACCATCAGCACATTGTATAATACCACGGAGGATGTCGCGGCCTTATCTGCAGATATTACTGCTGGAACAACAAGCCAGGTCACCACCAGCACGCCTTCCCAACCCATTACCAATCTTGTTATCGATAACCGGCAGGCTGGTGTTGGCCGCTATGCCGCTACCACCTCAATCGAATTTACGACCGATGCGGCCGGCAGTTTCGAGAGTCAGCCAGGCGATGAATTTGTAGCCGAGATTGATCCTGCCGCAGCAACAGGGGTACAGAATATTTCCGTATATACCCAAAACACCATTTCACCATCAAATCTTAATAATCCGGCAGTCTGTACCATCCTTAAATATTTCTTCTATGATGATTATTCCTTTACCTCAGCTAAAGCATTCAACAATAATTTTAACAATACCATTGCTTACTCAAATAGTGATGTAAATGTTTTGCCTATTGTAAAAACAATACGCACAATAAATTTTTCTACCGGCAGTCTCACGAGGGTACTAGGCAGCAATACATTCCTGGGCACAACAGCCTATTATGATGAAAAAGGCCATGCTATCCAGACATTGGAAGAAAATATAAAATCAGGAACAGATATCAGCACCTTGCAATACGGGTTTGATGGGCGGGTCCTCAGCTCATGTTCAGATCATTCAGCGCCGGGCACGGGATTCAACCATTTCATTACCTTAACAAAATATGATTTTGATAAAATAGGCAGGGCCACTGGTATTGAAAAGCAGTTTACAGGAAACCCCTTCAAGACCATTGCTACTTACGATTATGATGATATGGGTAGGGTAAAGACAAAACATCTTGATCCTTCATATATACACGCTTTAGGCCAACAGGAATTAGAGACGTTAAATTATAGCTTTAATATACACAACCAGATTACCGGCATAAACAAAGATTATGCTTTAAAGGCAAATGGCTATGATAAGTTTGGCCATTCTTTTGGTATGTATCTGGGATTTGACAACAAAGACAATGTTTTTACCAGAGCCCAGTTAAACGGTCAGGTTACCGGCTTGCTTTGGAATACGCTGGGAGACGATGCACAGCGTAAATATGATTATAGCTATGACAATGCCGGTCGGCTTATAAATGCTTCTTTTACCGAACAACAACACCCTGGCGAAGGCTGGAGCAATGCTAAAATGGATTTCTCTGTGTCGGGAAGCGGTGGTCAGATAACGTATGACTTAAACGGGAATTTATTAACGATGCTGCAGAAGGGCGTTATTCCGGGAACCGCCACACCAATCACCATTGATGACCTTCATTATACGTATGCATCTCTCAGCAACAAATTGCAATCTGTTACTGACCTGATGACGACCATTTCTCAAAATGGGATCTCCGGCGATTTTAAAGATGGCTCAAACAATGCAGCCACGCCCGACTATGTATATGATTACAATGGCAATCTCGTAATTGATCTTAACAAGAATGTCAAAGATTTAAATAACGTAGCGGGCGCCAACGGAATCAGCTATAATTTTTTGGACAAACCAGAGCTAATCAAAATAACCGGCAAAGGAACAATCAGAATTATTTATAGTGCTGATGGAGAAAAATTGCAGCGAATATATACGCCCGATGCAGGCGTTCCTGTAACTACATCTTATATCAATGGTTTTGTGTACCAATCCTCTGCCGGTTCAGACGCATTGTCTTATTTCAATTTTGAGGAAGGCCGCATCCGCGTAATGACTGCCAATTACCAAAACAACGGATATGATATATTCCTGGAGAATGGTAATATGGTGTTGCCCAATGGAAAAATGGGTGTGTACGATTATTTCATAACAGACTACCAGAAGAACGTACGCATGATTCTTACTGAAGAAACCCATACGGCCGCCAACACGGCTACTATGGAAACCTCACGTGCGGAAATTGAAGATCCTGTTTTCGGACAAACAGGTGCTGCCAATGAAGTAGAGGCTACCCGTTATCAGACGCCCCCGGGGTGGCAACCTTACAATTCAGGCAATTCTGTAAGCCGGCTGGGAAATATTGCTGGCCATAATATTGGACCGAATGTTTTGCAAAAAGTAATGGCAGGTGACCAGGTGCACTCCAGTGTTCAATACTATTATCAAAACAATACGGGGGGAAGTAACCCTGATTTCGCCAATACATTGTTGGCCAGCCTGGGGCAGGCCTTGGGTACGGGCGTTACTTCAGGAAGCCTGATCCATAATAGCGCAGCTAATATTACCAGCCAATTAAACGGCAGTCCCGCCTTTCTCAACGCAATACAACCTCCTTCTGGAAATGGCGGTCCCAAAGCTTACCTGACTATTTTGTTTTTCGATGAACGGTTCAAACTGGTGTCAATTGATGATGGAGGTGTGCTGCAGGCCCAGACATCGGTCCCATACAATCCAAATAATTCCACGCTGGATTATCAAGCCATTGCCCCTAAAAATGGATACGTTTATACTTATGTGAGTAATCTAAGCGACCAGGATGTTTACTTTGATAATTTCCTTGTTTCAGTTGGCAGGGGAAATATCCTTGAAGAAAATCATTATTACGCCTATGGCTTAAAGATATCCGCACTCAGTAGCCATATAATGGCAGATCCAGGCGATGGCGCCGCTAAAAATAATTACCAGTACAATGATAAGGAAATGCTGGATGAGGATGCTGATTTAAACTGGCTGGACTATGGGTTTAGAAACTATGACCCCCAAATAGGAAGGTTTCCGCAACTTGATCCGCTTACGGATGATTATCCTTTCTTAACCCCTTTTCAATATGCCAGCAACGACCCGATTACTAATATTGATATAGATGGTCTAGAAGGGTCGCCTGGTACCGGAGGAATTTCCATTGGAGGGGAATTTGCAAAAGGGGTTGCTACAGATTTTGCTCATAGTGTGTATTCAGCAGTTGTAGTAACCGCTGTCAGGCATTCCGCAAGCCATGTGGCTCAAGTTTCGACCCTTTCAAAAGTTGGTTCTTTTAGCCTTGGCGTTTTTAAAGGACTCATATCTGGCGCAAAAGGATTGGTAACTTTTGTTACAAATGATGCTTGGCAAAAAAGTACTTGGGTAAACACCGGCAATTTAATTGGTAGCTTGGCTATTCTTAAAGCTTCTAATGGCAATGTAAGTACTGCAATGTCCGCTATGAGCTGGATCGACTCGCACACAGGTACTGATTTTAATAATACGCTTGATAATTTATCGAATGGTATTGATAAATTTGTAAAAGACGCCCCACATATGAATGCCGAGCAATGGGGAAATGCCACCGGTCAGGTGATATTTGCGATAGCTGGAACAAAAGGGATGGGGGCGTTGAAGAATGTAAGTAAAGTTGCTAGATTTGCAAAAGGTGCTTCCATAGCAGAAGATGCTGTAAGTGCGGAGCAGGTGTTGGCGAAGGAGGGTATTATAGAGGATATATCCTCAAATGCGGCGAAAGGCGCGCGTCAGTTCACTAAATCCAACTTTCGAAGAAATCTTATTCGAGAAAGCGGAGTAAACCCTGGTAAAGCAGCGCAAGCTCACCATGTTTTCCCACAAAAGTTTGAAGCATTTTTTAGTGCTAAAGGTATAGATATACATAATCCAAAATTCGGATCGTGGTGGGAAACTACCAGTCATTTGGAAAATGCCTCTGATTATAATGCAGCTTGGGAACAGTTTTTAAGGACAAACCCGTCTGCAAATCAAATCATTAATCAGGGAAGGCGATTAATGCATCGGTACGGTATCACCGTAGGATTCTAAAATTATTTAAATGAGTATTGAAAACTTTTATACGTTTAGTAGTAATTTATCTCGATCAACCGTTCAAGCTCATCTTGCTCGCTCGGCTAATATGAACGACAAGAAGAACTCGTCAGAGGAATATGAACTACTCAAAGGCGAATACAGTAATATTACCTTTCCTGCTGTATTTATTCAGAAATATGGAAAGAATCTGGAGGATATTTTAGACACTGGCTGGGTGAGCTTATACCTTATATCTAGCAATTTGAAAAGGGTTTTAGAGGATCATGATTTAACAGGATGGAAAACGTTTGAAATAAGGCTATTGAATAAAAAAAGCGAGGAGATCAAGGGGTTTTATGGATTTTCAGTAACAGGCAAGTGTGGAGCCATTGATTATAATAAATCAGAAATTATTCAAAAGCAAGTTGTTCCAACTGGTCCGCTGACTAAGTTTTATAAGGGTCTGTATATCGGTCTAGACAAGTGGGGTGGTGAAGATTTTTTCTTGCCCGATAAATACTTGGGTATTATTGTCACAAAAAGAGTATATGATATATTTAAAAAGTACAAACTTTCTAATGTTAACTTTCAAAATCTTGCCGAAGTTCAGACCGACGAATATTCGGTAGAAGTAGCTGTAGAAAATATGAAATAGGAAACAGACGAAATCGGTACATTATAGATAATGCCAATAGATAAGAAAATAAAAAGAATGTAACAAACGACTGGTTGTCCGCATTTCCTAACATTTCAGCATTTGCACAAAACAGATTGTATAAAGTCATTGGTTGTTGTATTGCTGGAATAGAGTTCGTAACGTTGCCTGGTTCAGAGGAATATCGGCCCCATTTTGTACTTTATCCTTTATGGAAAACTGATATGAAAAAATGTCTGGATGCACCAATTATTCTGAAGCAGCTTTATAATAAGAAACGAATTCAATTTGACATTCCGTTTGGAAAGCATTCTATTTACTTTCCTAATGCTGTGGAATGCTTCAAGAGTCAAATTTCGGTCTCGTTGGATGGTAGTGTGAGTTTAAAATCATTATTTGACTTTGTAAACACTCTCTTCAATGATATGTTGGTTCGAACAAACGCCGCGGAACAGGCAAAATTGTTTGAATTAAAATTCTTCCTTTCCCGCCGGGTCTCCCGACGTTTCTCAGGCGCAGTCTCTGCTATGAACGACATTAAGTGAAACTGAAGTTGTGCAGGACTCGCCGTCAACAGATCTAATCATCCGGCAATAGTAATCTGCTAATAAAATAAATTCAAATCATCTTCAAAGTTTTAACTTAGGGCATGGCAGTAAAACGAGCCATTCCAAACAAAGAAGGAGTATATTTTATTACCTTCACGTGTGCAGGCAAATGGAACCTGGTGGGAAGCCCGGTTGATTATATTCATAGCTCAGCTAAGTATTATATAACGGGCAAGCATGGTATTTATCATGTTACCAATTATATGCTGTTGGCAGATATTGATTTGACAAAAAAAGAACCGCCGGGTCCCGCACGGGATTCGTTTCAATGATAAGCGCTTGCTGGCGGAGACCCGGCGGGGAAGGAAGTATATATGGTAAAGGGTTCACAACGGTTTTAGATAAATATTAAACTATGGAGTTGAAAACATTTAAAAAAGTCATTAATGATTTGCTGGTTTCCAAAACATTTTCAAAAAAAGGAAGCTATTATTACTCTTTTGTAAAAGACTTAATTATTATAATCGGTTTGCAAAAGTCGAATTATGCAAATGGCTATTATATTAACATCGGTTATGTAATTCCCCAATTAAATCCTTCTCTCGAAACTCCTCGTGATGTTGATGGAGATGTAAGAGCAAGATTTAGTTTGGACAAAGAAGGGAAAAGAATAGATTATTTTGATTTAGAAGAACTTTTAGAAAACGATCAAGATAAACTTAGAAAACAAGTTGAAGAAAATATTAAACAATATGTTGAACCTGTAACTTCGTTGGATAAATTGAAATCTCTTTTACAGGAAAAACCTGTAATGCTATATCAGACGAAATTATCTGCAAAACAATTATTAGGGTTTGAGTAAGAGTAGTCGCTAAGGGGGGATGGAAAGTTGGAGAGCCGATAACGAACCTCACCGCCAAAGGTAATGTTCCAACTTGGGGTACTTACAAAAGGGTTTGGAAAAATGAAGCTTTCCTAAATGGAAGCACATATTCTGAAAGTAATGTATTAATAATGAATTATTTTGAAGAAGTAAAAAGGGAGATATTTAAATATAAAAATTTGGGAGAAGAAATATCGCAAAACGGTGCTTTATTGATTGGGCGGGCTCCTCATGTAGCAGAATTTGCATGGCTTCATAGAATTAATCCAGTTTTGACAGACGATGACATAAGAAAAATTGAAGCGGAACTAAAAACAAAAATCCCTAATGACTACAAATTTTTTCTGCAACATTATAGCAATGGACTAGGAATATTTGTGTCTAAGTTTTATCTATATGGATTGCGTAAGGAGTTGGGTAGGTCTATAGAAGCAAGTAGGCAACCTTATTCATTAGTCATCCCAAATATTGATGAAAGACCTGAAAACGCCAAGCCATCTTATTTTTTTATAGGAGGATATAGCTGGGATGGTTCTAAATTATATATAGAGTCTGATACAAATTTCGTACATTATTGTGCCAGATGGGATGCGACCTCATTGCATCAATGGAAGTCATTTGAGGAAATGCTTTTATCTGAAATAAAGCGGCTTGTAAACTTATTCGATGCAAATGGCATAATTATTAATAACAACTTGCATACTACACCAGTTGAGATAAAATGATTTATAGGTTGACAATATGAAATGTTACATATTGAAGGCCTTCAAAAGGTAAAGTTTTTGAGATATTTGTGTGGAAAATAAATTGATTAAAAGAACATTTTACCTCGTTGGGATAGGCTTATTAGTTTCTTTTATTTGGTCTTCCTGTAGCTATACAAATGAAGATGCGTATAAATATTTGCCGGGCGGATATTATTACCAAATTTCGTCCGGAGAAATACAGGAGCTTAAAATAAATCCAGATTTTACATTCAAACAAATTCTTTATTCAAAAAACAGGAAAAATGTTTTGTACGAAAACACGGGAAAGATGTCTGTAGATAGTCGAGATATTTTTTTTATACATTGGTTGGAATGTTATGAGCCTTTAGAACCGAAAATGTTAAATAGCCCATACATTACAAACTCTAGCGGGATTTTGTGGAGAAAACCAAAAGGAAACGAAGGGGTATTAATTATTGTTTTTGATCAAGATCAATATGTTTTTAAAAAGTTTAATTGAGAGAGAAGGTGCATCATAGTTGGTCTACTGAAAGTTCTCCTAGCTAGCCGAGGCGTCGATCAGTCAACTTAGCCGAGTAAGTTAGATTTGCGAAACTTATCTTTTTCATGGCATTCTTTCGGTGAATATGGCCAGAGCCTAAATTTCCCAATATAAATTCTGGATTAGCAAGGATATTTTTATGAAAAGTTTTATGACCTTGAAGTATAAGATTCGTAATAGAAATCTTAGAAGCTTCAAACGTAATTATAGAAATGAATATAAAGAATAACTAAGCGGTATCCGCTGACTTGTGGGTGTAATCTAAAATAACAGCAAAATAGCGTAAAATATACTATATTTTTTTGATCGTATTAATAAACCCACAAACCATTAAAGATGAAATGTGCAAAATTGTTCTATGGCATCCTTGCTATTGTTTTTCTGGTTTTCAGCATTCAGCATGCACATAGCGCCAGTACAATAAGCCAGGCCAGGCATGTATCGTCTCTGAGTAACACAGATCTTCCCGGCCAGGCGCTCCGCCTCGCCCAAATGAAATGGTTTACCAGTCTTACTGGTTCGCAATATGAGAAGCTAAGCGCCAAGAAATTAAATTTCTTTGGAAGATTGTCATTTCACCTATCTCAAAGCAGGATGAAAAAAATGCTGCGTCACTACGATTACGGTGAAGTGGGTACATTGCAAAAAATTTCCTGGCTGTTAAAAGGATTGCTCCTGGGACCCATTGCAGTAGCACTTGCGTATATATTTCTGAGAGATGAAGAAACGGAATTGATCAAATGGGCCTGGTTTGGCTTTGCCGGCTGGGCTATTGCGTTAACAATAATATTATTGACAGTATAGAATCCTTTATTAATATTTGAGCATGAAGAAATATGCGTTTTTGCCGGTTGTACTGCTGCTGGTCATTTCCTGCAAAATGGTTACCAATGCAGATAGGCAGTTTGGCCAGGTGAATGAAAACAAAATTTACAGGTTGCACTTAAACCCGGCGAACGATTCAAAATATTATTACGATATCAGTAACCAATCAGAAATTAAGTTGGAACTGAGCGATAATAAGATTGACAATCTCAATAAAACAACTGTTGGTGTAATATATTCAATCAACAGGGATTCTACCGGAAATTTTAAAATTGCGCTGCAGTATGACAGGCTAAAAATTTTTACCAAAAGTGGCGATTCAGAATCTGAGATGGATGCTGCCAATGCTGCCTTAACTATAAATCCTGTCGAAAAAATGCTGGGGATTTTAAAACAGGCCGTAATCACGGCCAACGTCAGCCAAACCGGTGAATTGAAATCTATCACGGGTTATGAAGAGCTTACATCAAAAATCATGGCGCAATTGGGATCATCGGATGTATACACACGTGAGACGGCGCGAAAGCAATGGGAACAATCGGTTGGCAAGGGTATTATCAGGAATAATTTGGATCAATTATTTAAAATATTCCCGGATTCGGCGGTGCATATAGGAGACAAATGGAAGCTTAATATAAGCCAGGGGGATGAACTTGGTTTGAATGCAAAGGCTTCTTTTATCTTGAAGGGAATTGAAGGAGATAATGCATTAATATCCTCATCCGGTGAAATTAAAAGCGATGGCGACGCTGTTAGTTTAATGGGGCAGGAGGTTACAACAAAATTGCAGGGCCATCAGGAAGGCGAGTATGAAATGAATATTAAATCAGGCATGTTGGTAAAAAGCACGATAACTGCAACGGTAGAAGGTATATTGTTGATAATGGGTAAAGAGGTTCCGGTCAATATAAAGACTTCAGTAGATATGAAAGGCAAGGAAATGAAATAGATGTTTTAACCGCAGCATTCCTTCGGTTTTATTATTTATGCATGATTGCATGGTTAATCAATTCCAGCTGCCTGTTTACCACCTAACGCTGCAACGATGGCATAGCGGTGTTGCAGGCCCGGGGAGATATCAGGACCGATAGTACTACCGTAACCCTGATGGGGCAAACCGTTACCGCAAATTTAAATGGTGAGCAGGAGGAGAATATGAAATGGAAACCGCCACCGGCATGTTATTAAAAAGTAGGATTACTGCACATGTGCAGGGCACCATTCAAATGCTTGGACGCGAGATACCAGTGAACATTCAAAGCAAGGTAACGGTAGATGGTAAGAGATTGAAATAACCAGTAAGCCCGCACTATACACTAAACAATACTGGCAATGAAAAAATTTATTTCTCTTTTATTTACTGTTGCCGCATTTTTTTCCTCCTCCGCCCAGGTTAACCTCTTCACTGGCGCAAGTATGCGGTCAGGCGAGGTGAGGCTGCGTACTTGTGCCATAAAGTGCTATTTGCAGTAGTACAGCTTGTTTAATAAATGCAATTTTAAAACCTAACCTTAACATATTGAAATGAAAAATCTATTTGTCTTTCTTGTTTTTGCAATAAATATTTCAGCTGCTCAAACCAATAAATTAGAGAGTACCGGTAATGCCGGTATAGGAACGACTGCGCCAAGTTTTCTGCTTCATGTTAAAAACAGCTCATCATCGGCCGATGTATTTATTGAAGGCGCCGGTGATGGATATTCGTACACTAACCTATATACAAAACGTATTTCAAGTGCCATATCCGGACAAGTCGAGTATTGGAACACCTTTAATTTTAGGCAGGACAATTATTTCGGTGCTGGTGCCAGGGCGCTTCATTTTTATTCGCGGATATCAAATGGTTCAGGAGGTGGGGACTATAGGGTACCAATTATATTAACTGAAAACGGGAATGTTATTTTAGCCGGCGCTTCTACCGGTGTATTAGACAATGGTAAAGTGGGCATTGGGACTGTAAGTCCAAACAATAATTTATCTGTTGTCGGCAATTCTGATTTTGCCGGCAATGTTGGCATTGGCGCTAACAGCCCTACAGCGCGTTTTGCATGTCAACGGTAGCGTGCGGTTTGAGGGCAATGGTCAAAACAATGCCTTATCGCGTGTACTGGTCACGGATGAAAACGGCACACTGGCTTACCGGGATGCATCAACATTATCGGGAGCTGGAAACTGGAGCTTATCGGGTTCAGATATATTCAGCAGCAACAGTGGGTTTGTCGGCATCAATACTTCTGTTAACCCCGCCCCACAGGATCCCTTGATAAAACTGGCGGTAAAAGGAAATATCTATTCGCAGAAAATAAAAGTTACGCAAACCGGCTGGGCCGATTACGTGTTTCAGCCGGGATACCGGCTCAGGCCGCTTAAAGAACTGGATTCGATGATTTCCCGTGACAAACATCTGCCTGAAATGCCCAGTCAGGCCGAGGTTCAGCAAAACGGCAACGATATCGGCGATACACAGGTATTGTTATTGAAAAAAATTGAGGAGCTGACATTGTATATCATCAAACAGGATAAAAAAATTGACCAGCAGGCAAAGAAGCTTGATATGTTGATGAAAGACCGCCAGACGAAAAAGCAAATACAATCCACGACTTTCACACATAATCAACGTAAATGATTTCATTGTCGGAAACCGCTAATATCACAACCTGTATTTTGGTATAAGCAGGTTTAAAAAAAATCAATAGCTAAAATTTACAACCGCAGTTATAGCCTGCGGTTTTTTTATCAGTCGTGCCCGGCCTTTGCAAGCATTAAGACCCGCGGCCTGGTTGGGTAATATACTTTAACCGCTCAATTCCTATATTTTTGCGTTTTGATTAGCAAATTACCTCACCAAAACCCGGTTAATGACACACAACCCCTTTGCAGGAAAGAATATAAAATGGTTGTTTGCATTGCTTGTTATTAGTTGCTTTTATGCGCACAGGATACAAGCGCAGGGCAATATCCATCCCCAGTCCACCCAATATGAATGGCCAACAGATCCGTTGGTAAAAGAAAAACTGGAACAATGGCGCGACCAGAAATTCGGCATGATCATCCATTATGGTTTATATGCCGTGCCGGGTATGATAGAATCCTGGGCCCTTTGTTCTGAAGACTGGATTACCCGTGATAGTACCAGCAACTATGGTGATTTTAAAAAATGGTATTGGGGACTGCAGAAAGATTTTAACCCGGTTCATTTCAACCCCGAACAATGGGCGGCCACTGCCAAGCAAGCCGGCATGCGCTATGTTGTCTTTACTACCAAGCACCACGATGGTTTTTGCATGTTTGATACAAAGCAAACGGATTTCAGTATCGCCAAAGGTCCGTTTGCTTCTAACCCCAGGGCCGATCTTGCCAAATATGTATTCGATGCTTTCCGCAAGCAAGGTTTTATGATTGGCGCTTATTTTTCCAAACCAGACTGGCACAGTGAAAATTACTGGTGGCCCATGTATGCCACGCCCGACCGGAATAATAACTATGATATCAGGAAATTTCCATGGCGATGGGATAAATTCAAACAGTATACGTATAACCAGATTGAGGAACTCATGACCGGTTACGGAAAAATGGATATTCTCTGGCTGGATGGCGGCTGGGTAAGACCGTTAGAAACCGTAAACGAAGAAGTACGCGCCTGGGGCGCCGCCATACCGGCCTGGAGCCAGGATATTGATATGCCGAGGATAGCCGGCATGGCACGAAAAGCACAACCCGGGTTACTCATCGTAGACAGAACCGTACACGGGCCTTATGAAAATTATCAAACACCTGAACAAACCATACCAAAGGAAAAACAGGATCATCCCTGGGAAAGCTGCATTACCCTGGGCAATGCATGGGGATATGCAGCCAATGAGCAGCTGAAATCAACGAATACCATCATACATAAATTGATTGAAGTGGTGGCCAAGGGCGGTAGCCTGCTACTGGGCATCGGGCCAAAACCGGATGGCACTTTACAGGAAGAAGAAATTACCAGGTTGAAGGAAATCGGGTCCTGGCTGGCAACAAATGGCGCTGCTATTTATAATACCAGAACAGCAGATCAATACGTCGATGGCAATACATGGTTTACACGGTCGAAAGATAGTACTGTTATGTATGCGCTGACCTGCCTTCCTGAGAACACCGCGGTGCCGGCAACCATTGAATGGACGGGAAACATTCCAAAGAAAGGAAGCAAAATAAAATTGTTGCAGACAGGTGCCAATGTGCCATGGGCATTGGAAGGCAATAAAGTTAAGTTGCGCATACCGGCCGCTTTGCAAAAATCGAATTCAGCAATACCGGCGTTGGCATTTGCCTTCAGTGCCAATTAGCTTCACCCTCTCCTTTGGAGAGGGCCGGGGTGAGGTTGGCCAGAAAACTTTGGAAAAGCTCGGGCACGCTTAAGCAAGCTTTTCCAAAGTTCGTTCGGTTCACCGGCTGAGATTTAAATTAACTACATGAAAAATAGAATCAGCTTATTGATTATCGCAATTGTGCTTGCAGGATCAACTTCGTTTGCACAAGTAAAAAAGACAGCGGCCCCCACGCCGTTGCTGCCCGTTCCTTCTGCGGCGCAACTGGCCTGGCATAAAATGGAAACGAATGCTTTTGTGCATTTTACCACCAATACATTTACAGGCCGTGAATGGGGCAATGGCAATGAAAGCGAAAAAGTATTTAATCCAACCGCGCTGGACGCCAGTCAATGGGCAAAAACATTAAAGGAAACAGGTTTCAAAACCATGATCCTGACCTGCAAGCACCACGATGGTTTTTGTTTATGGCCCAGCAAATACACGGAACATTCTGTAAAAAACAGTCCTTATAAAAACGGCAAGGGCGATATTGTACGCGAAGCCAGTGATGCCTGTAAAAAAATGGGGTTGAAGTTCGGCGTTTACCTGTCGCCGTGGGATCGGAACCAGGCGGACTATGGCAAGCCGGAATACATCACTTACTATCGCAATCAACTGAAGGAATTGTTTACGCAATATGGCCCCATTGTAGAAATGTGGTTTGATGGCGCCAATGGTGGTAATGGTTATTATGGGGGCGCCAATGAAACAAGAAAAATAAATGGAGCTACTTATTACGATTGGCCGAAAACACTGGATTTGGTAAGAAGCATGCAACCCAATGTGGTATTCTTCAGCGATGCCGGGCCTGGTGTGCGCTGGGTGGGTAATGAGAATGGAACGGCCGGAGAAACCAACTGGAACACGATTTCCGTTGATACCTTATACGCGGGTAAGCCCGGAATAGAAACATTACTGAACACCGGTTCGCCCGATGGCAACAAATGGATTCCGGCAGAAGTGGATGTGTCTATCCGCCCGGGCTGGTTTTACCATGCAGCAGAGGACTCAAAAGTGAAAAGCCCCGAACGCCTGTTTGAAATTTACCTGAGTTCCGTTGGCAGGGGGTCAACTTTGCTATTGAATATTCCACCCGATCAGCGTGGTTTGTTCAATGAGCTGGATGTGCAATCGCTGAAAGGGTTCAAAAAATTGCTGGATAGTACATTTGCCCATAACCTGGCAAAAAATGCAAAAGTCAGCGCCAGCAGTTATCGCGGAAAGCTGAAAGATTTTTCACCCGCAAATATTACAGATGGAAATGGAAATACTTACTGGGCTACTGATGACGGAGTAACTAATGGAAGCGTAGAAATTGATCTGACTAAACCTTCGCTGCTGCAATACATCACGCTCCAGGAATACATACAACTGGGGCAGCGGGTAAAATCTTTTTCTGTTGAAGTTTGGAAAGACAATGCCTGGCAAACCGTTGCAAACGCTACTACCATCGGTTACAAAAGGATTTTAAAAATAGCACCGGTAGAAACCGGTAAAATAAGAATCAATATAAGGGATGCAAAAGCCTGTCCCGTGATTTCTAATATTGAAATATATTAACCCAATGATTCGTATTCACTTATTATCGGCGCTCTTTTTTTTATGTATGCCTGTCTTTGCGCAAAACAGTGCGCCTGCTTTCCGCAACCCGCAGTTGCCGGTACAGGCAAGGGTAAATGATCTGTTGCAGCAGCTCACACTGGAAGAAAAAATTTCATTGCTGGGATACAATAGCAAATCCATTGATCGGTTGGGCATACCTGCGTATAACTGGTGGAACGAGGCCTTGCATGGTGTGGCGCGCGCGGGCAAGGCAACCATATTTCCGCAGGCTATTGGCATGGCGGCTACTTTCAACGATGCATTGTTGTTTGAAGAAGCTGCGGCTATTTCCACAGAGGCCAGGGCCAAATACAATCTTTCCCTGGCAGAAGGCCGGCACCAGCAATACATGGGCTTAACTTTCTGGTCGCCGAATATCAATATTTTTCGTGATCCACGCTGGGGCAGGGGGCAGGAAACTTATGGCGAAGATCCATTCCTGACATCGGTGATGGGCGTTGCGTTTATTAAGGGATTACAGGGTAATGATAACCGTTATCTTAAAACATCGGCCTGCGCCAAACATTTTGCAGTGCATAGCGGACCTGAGGCTGGAAGACACACATTCAATGTGATGGTTGACGAAAAAGATTTGCGGGAAACCTACCTGTATGCTTTCAAAAAACTGGTGGATGCCGGCGTTGAATCAGTAATGTGTGCCTATAATCGCGTAAATGGTGAACCCTGTTGCACGGGTCAGACACTATTGCAATCTATCCTGCGCAATGAATGGAAATTTAAGGGGCATGTGGTAACGGATTGCGGTGCGCTGGATGATGTGTTTTTGCGGCATAAAGCTATACCCACCGGTACGGAAACAGCTGCGGCCGCCATTAAAGCAGGTGTTGATCTGGACTGCAGCAGCCTGCTGCAACGCGACGTAATGAAAGCCATCGAACAAAAATTATTAACGCAACAGGAAATAGACAATGCTTTGGCTGCAACCTTGACCACCCAGGTTAAACTTGGATTTTTTGATCCGCCCGCTATGAATCCATTCGGTAATTATGGGGCCGACAGCATCGCAAACGCCTATCATATTAAACTGGCAAGAACGGCGGCACAGCAAAGTATGGTGTTACTTAAAAATAGCAAAGAACTGCTTCCACTCGATAAAAAAAAATACGGTGCTATTATGGTGGTAGGGTCTAACGCTGCTTCGTTGGATGCACTCATCGGCAATTACCACGGCGTAAGCAGCAAGGCAGTGAATTTTGTGGAGGGAATTACCAATGCCGTTGATGCGGGCACCAGGGTAGAATATGATTTGGGCTGCGACTATACTGATTCTGTTCATTTCGGCGGCATCTGGGCTGCCGGTAACGCAGATATTACTGTGGCAGTGCTGGGTCTTAACCCGGTGTATGAAGGTGAGGAAGGCGATGCTTTCCTGGCTGCGGGCGGTGGCGACAGAAAAAGCCTGGGCCTGCCCGTTAGTCATATTGCCTATCTTAAAGCATTGCGTAAGGCAAGCAAAAAACCTATTATAGCCGTCATAACCGC
>Ga0068859_100003521_pt1 | contig 15940 bp, 14 predicted proteins | sample KBSSwiS22_FD_66585 | JGI IMG/M metagenome (GOLD analysis project Ga0068859, IMG submission 66585) | Switchgrass rhizosphere microbial communities from Kellogg Biological Station, Michigan, USA - KBS Switchgrass S2-2 | ecosystem: Host-associated > Plants > Roots > Rhizosphere > Soil ...
CGGCCCGGCGAGCGCGGTGCCGTGGCAGGATCTGCACCGCTCGCGAATCGGTTTAGTGGCGAATTCTGAGATGGCACTCGGTCCGGACCTAGTTCGGGTCGTGCACAAAACTGGTCCGGGGACCAGTTCGCACTCAGGACGGTTTCGCGCAGCGCGCTGTATAGCCTCGTGCAGATCCCAATCGGCTTGCAATCGCATCCAAAACTGGCCCTCTTTGTATTTCCTCTGTGTCCTCCGTGGTGAAGACCGCGTCATCGCACAGTCTCGATCCAGCTGATGAGATCGCTAATCACCTGCTCGTCGACATGGCCGGGGCGCATGTATTCCTCAGGCCTTGAAAGGCCAGTGCCGGGCAGGAAGAAATGGTTCAGCGTGGCATACAGCTTCAGCAGCACATTCGAATGACCTTCGAGGGCTTTTTTCCATAATTCAAAATCGGCTGGAGTGACTTGGTAGTCGCGTTGGCCGCGCAGCACCGCTATAGGGATTTTCAGCGACGCCGCCACATCGGCCGGGTGGTAATTTCTCAAGTCGAGAATGTACGACCCGGGAAGAGGCGAGCCCAGCACATCGACCACCATGTTCGGTGCCAGCTGAGGATCGCGCATCTTGCGGGCGGCCTCTTCAGCGAGCGCGGTTTCCTTTGAGGTTGGGCCCGTCAGATAGCGCAGCTGCTCCACGAGCAGATCCTCAAACGGGCGCGCGGCGCCCGCCATAATCGCGATGCCGGCGGTCCGGGAATCCCCAGCGGCGATTCGAGGTGCGAGGGTGCCGCCCAGGCTATGGCCGATGACCACGATTCTGCGGCGATCGATTCTGGGCTCGGTTGTCAAGAACTCGACAGCGGCCTTGGCGTCTTCGACGACCTCTTCGTCGACCGTGTGAATGCCGGCCGGCGCCACGAGCGAGCGCTTGTCGTAGCGAAGCACGGCCACGTTTCGACTCGCGAGACCCTCCGCCAGATCGCGAAATGGTTTGTTCGGCCCAATCGTCTCGTCGCGATCGTGAGGCCCCGAGCCGTGAACGAGCACCACCGCGGGAACGAGGCCGTCTCTCTTGGGAATCGTGAGTGTCCCTGGAAGCTTCAGCGGACCGACCGTGACGTCGCGCTCGGAAAAGGTCAGCGGGTCCACGTACGGCGGCGCCGTCCACGCTATTGCCGGAGGTGCATCGGCGGGCGAAAGGAAGAAGCCGACGATTTTCCCGTCGTCGTTGAAGACGACGCGGAATGTGAGATTCTGATTCTCGAATGCCGCCGCGACGGCGGCAACGTGGGCGCCCTGTTCGTCGCGCGCCTCCACGGACATGATGCTCTTGAACCCGCCGGCCTGGGTAATGATGCTGCTCCAGAGCGCCGCCAGCTTATCGCGCGTCAGCACCGCACCGGCTTTCGGGTCGAGCCGGTCGATGAACTTCTCGAACGATCGTGCAGCGAGCTCCTCGATCGCCGCGCGGCCAAGCGACTGGAAATCTACGGCCCGACGCTGCGCGAACACCGGCGCCGCCAGAACTCCGGCGACGATCACCACGCCGATCGCGCGTGTCATGGAGAGCTGCGCAGGAACATGATGATGATGGCGATAACCACCAGAATCGCGAAGATGACGTAGACGACGACCGGCCGTTTGGGCTTTGTCAGCTCTGCCGGTTTGTGGACGGCTTCGGTGACCGCGGTCCCACAGCGATAACAGATCAGCGCCTTGTCGGAGATTTCGGTCCCACATTGACGGCATTTCATACCGGTTGTGCTCTCGTCCTCGGCACCATCACGCGCACGGCCGCCATGGCAACCAGCACGGCTCCGAAGGTGCAAACGATCGTCGCGCCGGTCGGCAGGTCGAACTCGACTGAGAAGTACATGCCCAGCATCGAAACGATGACTCCCATTATCCAGCCGATCGCCAGCCGCGCTCCAATGGTCTCGGCGAACAGCATGGCGCCGACCGACGGGACGATGAGGTAGCAAAATACGAGCAGAACACCCGCGATCGCGACCGATCTGGTGACGACAACTCCGAACGAGGCATAGAAAAGGAAATCCCAGAAACGAATAGCCATCCCTCGAGCCGCCGCGGTCTTCGGATCAGTCGAGATTAACAGGAACTGTTTCCTGAAGACGTAGTGAAAGATCCCGATGACGACGTACAGCAACCCGGTCTTGATGATTTCATCCGGCTGCACCGAGAGAATGTTTCCCACGAGCATGTCCTTCAAATGCTCGCTCTCACCGGTCGACTTGCTCATCGCGACGATGACCGCGGCCGATGCCACCGCGTAGCTGATGCCGATGATCGCTTCCTGTGGAATGCGCGCCTCGTGCCCCTTGATCAGCGAAAAAATCGCAGCGCCAATGAGCGTGAACCCGAGGCTCATCCAGTAAACGGCGGGGCTGTGGGGATCGCCCCCCAGCGACGGCACCAGCAGCGCAAGCGTCGCGCCAAGCGAGGCGATCTGAGCGAGTGACAAATCGACGAAAATAACCCCTCGCTCCACGACATGCAGGCCAAGATAGGCGTGAATGCCGGCGATGACCAAACTGGCGACAATCGGCCAGACGAGCAGCGGAAGAATTTCCCAAATCATGCCCGCCTACTTTCCCGTCACTTGCTTGAGAGTCGCCGCCAGCAGGTTCACGTCGTAATCGAACAACTTGATGTAGTCACTCGCCTCTTTGGCTCCCCCGACTGATGGCGCCAGCACGAGCACTTGCCCTCCCACCTGGTTCGCGATTGACTGGGCGGTTTTCAGGTCGAAATATGGTTCCACGACGATGAGCTTTGCGCCCTGACGCTTCATCTCGGCAATCAGCTCCAGCGTATGCGTTGGTGACGGCGGGACGCCCGGCTTCGGCTCGACGTATCCGATCACATCGAGACCGAAACGCTCCATGAAATTCGGCCACGACCGGTGATACGTGACGATCTTCGCGTCTTTGTATGGCGCCATGGCCGCCGTCCAGCGCTTCTCTGCTTCCGCGAGCCGTCCGTTGAAGTCGCTATAGCGCTGCGCAAAGTAGGCGCGATCGGCCGGCGAGAGCTCGCTGAGCTTGTCGCGGATCGCCTGCGCAATCCGCCGGCCATTGTCCGGCTCGAGCCAGTAATGCGGGTTCCCCGATGGGTGGACATCGCCCATCGCGCGGGTAATTTGCCCGGTGGGAATCTCCAGGATCTTGACGTTCATCGAGGCATCGAGATATCCCTTGCCGCCCGGCTGAATCTTCGCGTTGCGGCTGCTGCTGATGAGCGGAGGCAGCCAGCCGATCTCCAGCTCGCGGCCGATGACGATCAGGAGGTCGGCCCGGCTGACAGCCAGGATGAAGCTGGGTTTCGGATCGACAAAGTGCGGATCCTGGTACCCCTTGGCGAGCGCCGTGACGCTGACGCGGTCGCCGCCAATTTCCTGGGCGAGCGATCCGAGGTCGGCTGTCGTCGTCACGACCTGCACCGCCGCCGCAGCCGGCCGGCTGCCGGCGACGATGGCCAACATTGAAACCGCGAGAAGTCGAATCATTGAACGCATTGTCAATACTCCTTGTTGACGCGGCGCCGCTAGAACGCATGCGCGGCGTGCGCGCCAATGGCAAAACTCGCCTGGAACAGAAGCTCGTTTGCTGCGAGGCCCTCGCCGTAGTTGGTGCGGCGATATTGGCCGCGAAGCTGACTGAATTCGCTCGGCCAGAACGTGAGGAACAGCGAACCACCGGTGTCGCGAATCGCCGCGTCGAGTGCACGCTCGGATCGATCGTATCGACCGCCAAAGTACCAGCGTCGTGCGAACTGATATTCGCCCAGGCCGTACAAGCCGAACGCATTCTGCCTGGTCGCCGCCGGCAAATCCTGTCGGCTCCAGACCAGTTCCGTGCGAGCCTGGAAGCGCCGATAGATGGCGCGGCGCAGCGGCCGATACCGGAATGTCGCATCGACGCCGAAGAGACGCTTCTTCATGTCGGGGCCGACTTCGGTGGGACCGAAAGCGACCGACGTTCCGAAATCGATGTTCGAGCCTTCTGTGATGTCGCGATACGCGCGCAGCCGGCCCACGTAGTTCAACTGTGATCGCCGGTCGCTGTGGAACACGTTCGAGTGGCCGCTGAACATCTCGCCGGTCGCCTCAACGTACAGAATCGGATTCGCGATCAGTTTCGACAGGGAGAACCCGCTGTCGGAAAGGCCCTCGTCTCCGCCGACGAGATTGTCAGTGACCAATGGTCGATCGACGGTCGGCATCAAGTGAGTGTGGGTCGGGTTCACCTTGCCGAATTGCGCGCGCATCTTGCCGGCCTTCAACAGAAAATGCTGAGGCAGCGCCGTGAAGGTTATGTAGCCTTCTTCGATCTCGAGCCCTTCAGGTCCGGCGGAAAGGAAGAAGTCCGCGCGCGCGTATGGATCGACATCGGCCTGGAAGGCCAGTTCGACCTCGTCGAGCTGCAGCGACGGCCGCTCGCTTACATGATTCTTTCCTGCCACGCCGACAAAATTGGCGAGCACCGACGTGTCGGGATTGAAGACCTTGGACGCTCCAACCGGCGCCGCCGACTGCGCAGATACTGCAGGCTCGCTGGGCGCGGGAGCGGGCGCTACCGCCGCACCGCCCTGCAACGCCGCGAGTTTGGCTTCGAGCGCATCGATGGCCTGGCGCAACTGCGCCACTTCTGCCCGCAGCGCCTCGACGTCGGACGATTGCTGCGCAAACAGCGGAGCACTCACCAGCACGACCGCGCACGCGATAGCGACGGTTCGGATCCCACTGAGACCCATGCCGTACCTCCTGAACTACAACGGATGAATTGTCGGAGTTGGATGCGACGAAGGATCAGGCAGGAGGCGAACGGCCGGAATCTAAAAATCGCGTGGGGGTGCGGAGCTCCGCCGAAGGACGCGTCTCGACCTTGCCCGAAAGATCAGCGGTGGCGCGGATCGGCGTCGCGCAGATATCGACGTTCGGAGCGGACTGACTACTGAGGCACGAATTGCAGTGCGTGCGGGAGTTCTGGTGACACGCAAAATCGTGATGAAGGCCGGGCGTCACCGTCAACACGACACCGAACATGACGGCAAGCAGCGCCGCCAGCAGTGTCGGTCTTCGCCCGATGGTGCTACCCACTATCTGGATTATGGCACAATCGCCCGGTGATTCCGCTCAAGGACGTCATTCCCTCGCGAACGGTCCCGATCGTCACCATCACGATCATCGTGCTGAACAGCCTCGCTTTCCTGTTCGAGCTGTCGATGCCTGATCCGGCGTTGGAATCGTTCTTTCGCGTGTACGGCGTTGTGCCAGCCGATTTCACCGTGCTCACGACGGTGACGTCGATGTTTTTGCACGGCGGCTGGCTGCACTTCCTGGGCAACATGCTCTACCTCTGGATTTTCGGCGACAACGTCGAGGACCAGCTCGGCCACGCCCGATTCGTCGTGTTCTATCTCATCTGCGGCGTCGCGGCGGGGATGGCGCACGTGTTCATGAACCCGGCCTCGACCGTGCCGACCGTCGGCGCGAGCGGCGCGATTGCCGGTGTGATGGGCGCGTATTTCGTCCTGTATCCGCACTCGCGCATCCTGGCGCTGCTGCCGCTGTTTGTTTTCTGGGAAGTGATAGAAGTGCCGGCGATCTTTTTCCTCGGGCTCTGGTTCGTGATGCAGTTTTTCAGCGGTGTGGGATCGATTGCGATGGGCGCGCGCGCGACAGGAGGCGGCATCGCGTTCTGGGCGCACGTCGCGGGGTTCCTGACCGGAATGGCGACGGTGTTTATCTTTCGAAGGCCGTCACGCCGCCAATGGGCGTGAGTTCAATTCCATCGCAGAGACGCTCGGACGCAGAGTTTCTCTTTAGAAAAAATTCTCTGCGCCTCTGCGCCTTTGCGTTGAGATCGAGCTTTTTATTTCGCGGCGCGGATTTGCGCGGAGATGCGCGCGAGCTCGACGGCGAGCTTCTCGAACTCCTCTTCGTACTGCCCGGCAGGCATCTGATCCTTGCGGCCTTTCAGCTCTTCGATTCGCGCCTCGAGGCCCACGCGCTGCCGCTCCAGTGCGGCGACCGCCGCGTTCGCAGCGGTTGACGCCGGCTCCGGATCAAGGAACGTCGTCTTCGCCAGGACGCCGTCGGCGCCCGTGGTCGCCGTCGCCTCCTTCGCGACACCGTCGCCGTTGTCGTCGATCACCGATCGCTCGGTGACGAGCGTCCCCTTCTGATCGAACGCCGCCTTCACGGCCTGGCTCGCGTAGACAAATGCCTCCCATACCGAAAGCCGTCCGTTTTTGTCGGCATCCGCCTTGGTCCCCTGCTCCAGGGCCTCGATGAAGTATTGCGGGAAGACTGTGTCGTATCGCTGCGAGACAGAATCGGTGGCGGCAATCACGACGCGGTTCTTCCCCGCCATCGCCTGGACGAATGGAAAGCTCGAGCTCGTCGTGTCGACGAACACGAGCCGGCCGGCAAAGCCCTCGAGCGCCGCCTTCCATTCCTTCGCGTCCATGTCGGGCCCGACGAGGTTGAACTTCGCCGTCGTACTGTCGGCGTTGCCGTGGCCCATCAGAAAAATCAGGAGCGTGTCGCTCGCCTTCACGCGCTCTTTCAGCGACGAGAGCACGCGCGTCACGTTCTCGCGCGTGGCGATCGTCGTCGGCGTTCCACTCTCAGAAAGAATCGTGACGTGATCGGGGGCGAATGCCAGGCGTTTCGCGAGAATCGATTCGAGCGACGCGGTCCATTTTTTGTGGTTCTCCGCGTATTTGTCGCCGCCGGCCACGCCGGCCACAATCAACGCATAGCGATCCTGGGTCTGCGCCTGCGCGTGTCCCGCGACTCCCGCCACAAATATCACGACGGCGACAGCCGCTCGCGCCAACAGGCGTCCACTCATGGCGCCACCAGCTTCAGCAGCAGATCCTGCGCGCGTTGATAGCCTGGCGCCACTTCGATGGCCGCCAGCGCCGCTCTCTTGGCCAGCACTTTATCGCCCGTGGCGAGATAGGCCTCGGCGAGATCGGCATTGGCAGCGGCCGAATCGAGTGCGCCCGCGGCAATCGCGGCACGGAACGAGCGCGCCGCAGCGCGGGCATCGCCGCTTTGCATCTTCAGCCGGCCCAGCGCCGAATGGTTGGCCGAGTCGAACGGATCGAGCGCCGCGACGCGCTCGTAAGCGATCATCAAGGGCGCGGAAACGTTCCCGCCGGTTTGCTCCAGCTCTTTTGCCAGAAGCCGGGCCGAATCGAGATCGGTGTGCGCATGCTCCAGCAGCGCCTGGAGCTCTTTGATGGCGCGCGCGCGGTCCTTCTGCGCGATCGCGATCTGCGCCATCATGGCGTGCGGGCTCTTTGGCCCGGTGGCCATCGGCACCAATTGCGCCGCACGCTCGAGCGCTTTGTATGCGTCATCAATGCGCCCGGCCTTCCACAAGAATTCGCCAAGCGCGACCTGCGCCTGGAAGCTGCCGGGAAACGCGGCCGCCACAGCTTCCGGGTTACCTTTGCCTGGCTCGAGCTCCTTGGGCGGCGTCATCGCTTTCACAACGGAGCCGTACTTCGCATCGAGCAACTTGTCGAAGTCGGCCTGCAGGCGGTCGATGTCGACACCGAGCCCGGCGCGAAGCGCCGCCTCGCCTTCAACGCCCTCGCCGTAGGTTGTGAGCAGTTTGCGGAGCGCCTTCATGCCGTACGTATCGACAATGTGTTCGGCGAGCAGCGACGCTTCGTAATACGCGAGAGAGATTTTCTCGGGATTCTGGAACGCCGCGTTCAGCTCCTTCAAGCTCATGTGCTCGCCCTTGCCATACGCAGCGGCGAACATCAACTCCCCTTCACGCCCCCATCCGGGCGATCCGAGCTTTTCCTCGTAGACCGAAATACCTTCAGTGAGCCATCTCGGCACTCGCTGCTTCGACAACTGCAGCGTGTAGACGTGCGCCAGCTCGTGCCACAGCGTCGGCTCCCAGTTGAAATCGCCGGGCGGCCGCGCCTTCGGAGAATCGAGGGTGACGACCCGGCCGAAGCAGGCGCCGAGGGCGCCAATCATGCCCGGAAGCCCGACGGTGCGAACCGCGAAGTCGTCGTGTCGCGGAAACATCTCGACGAGAATCGGCCCCTGGGGAACAAATTCATATTTTCGCGAGAACGCCTGGATCGCCCGCTCTGCAAGCGGTCCGACAAACTCGCGCATCACCGGCGCTTCTTTGGGATCGAGTCTGACGATCACCGGCGCGACCTCGCCGCTCTGGTTGATGGTGTCGAATTTGTCGAGCTTGTCGAGCATGTCGAGCAGGTTCTTGGTCGTCAGATTGACGGCCGACCGATCCAGGCTCCACGCGCGCTCGAGGACCGTCCGGGCCTCCGCTTCGTCGCCGGTCCGCAGCAACTGCACTCCCAGCGCCGCCAGCGTTTGAACATCGTTCGGATCGATTGTCAGCGCCTGCCGGCTCAGCGCAACCGCCTCCTGGAACCGATAGTTGGACGCGGCGAGATCGGCGGCGACGCGATACGCGCCGGCGAAGCGCGGGTTGATCTTCAGCGCCGCGGCGACATCCGACTTGAAATCGTCCGGCCGATCTTCGACGTACGCGATGGCGCCGCTCAACGCAAGCGCGTCGAGGCTTGCGGGGTTGATGGCTTTTGCTTTGCTGAGCTGGGATTTTGCGGCTTCGCGATCGCTCCGGTCGAGCTCCAGCTGAGCCAGGAGCACGTATCCCGACACCGATTCCGGATCCAACGACAGCGCCTGCTTTACCGCTTTCATGGCTCCAGGCGGATTCTCATTCATCAGCACCTGGCTGATGCCGAGCAGCGCGGGAATCCAGGTCTTGTCGGCCTCGAGCGCGTCCTGGAACGACTTCATCGCTTCGGCGTTCTCGCTCCGCTCGAGGAACAGCTCGCCCCATCCTGTCTGGATGGCCGGATCGCGCGGATCTTTCTCGGATGCGATGCGATAGGCATCGTTGGCGAGCTGAAATTCGCCAAGCGCGCGCGCCGCGCGGCCAAGACGTGCGTATTCGGACGGCGAGGTGCGCGGGCCCGGAGACAAATCGGAGATCGGCTTCAGCAGCGCGCGTGCTTCGTCGTGGCGGCCGAGCATCTGATAGAGCAGGCCAAGTTCGAGCGCGGCTTCGCCGGTGGGCGTTTTGATGATGACCGGCTTCAGCAGGCTCTCGGCGTCGGCATACTGGCCGCGGTTTATCGCCGCCCGTGCTTTCACGACGGTGGGATCGCTGGCGCCCTGAGCGTAGGCCACCCGGCTGGTGCGTCCATCCGACACGGAACACACAGCGAGTGCGACAGCGAGAAGCCGGCAGGCGATGCCTTTAGCGCCGGACAGCTTCAGTGGGCTCATGCGCGATTCCCCCTGTTATCGTCATCCTCATCATCATTACCAGCGGGGCCTCGGCTGCTGGGGGCGCGGCCCTGCTCGTCGAGGAACACCATCGATTGGTGGGATGGAATCTCGAAACGCTTCGAGCAGCTCTTGCATGTCACGTCATCGTCCATGCGGATAAGATAATCGCGGAGCTTGGCGTACAGCGCGCGGTCGCGCGCGTCGGCGCGAGGAGGAAGCTGCGGCTTCTTGGTTCGCCGCATCCACCGCACCACATACGAGTGGCGGCGCTTGCACCGAGGGCACGTGTATTCGGCCGGCTTCTGCTCGGGGCGCTCGGTAAAAAAGTCCCTCTCGTCCATGAACCCATCATATCCCATCATCTTTTACATCTCGGGCCACGGATTCGGTCACGCCTCGCGCACGATCGAAGTCATCCAGGCGGTCCTGGAACGGCGGCCGGATGTCTCGATTGTCGTGAAAACAACCGCACCTCGGTGGCTTTTCGATCGGACCCTCGGCAAGCGGTACGAATTCATCGAGCTCGAGTGCGACACCGGAATGGTTCAAATCGACGCGTTGAATCTTGACGCCGCCGAAAGCCTCCGCCTGGCAAAGGCGTTTCACACACAACTCGATGAAAAAGCCGCGGCGGAAGCGGCGTTCCTGCGCGCGCGGCATGCCCGGGCTGTGGTCGGCGACATTCCACCGCTCGCATTTGCGGCGGCGCACGCCGGCGGGGTGCCGTCGGTGGCGATTGGAAATTTCACCTGGGATTGGATCTACGAGGGATATCCGGAGCAGTCGCCCTCCGGCCTCGCGAACCAGATGCGCGAGGCCTACAAGAAAGCGACGATCGCGCTGCGCTTGCCCACATTCGCCGGATTCGCAGGTCTCGACGCCATCGCCCGCGACATCCCGTTCATCGCACGCCGTTCGAAACGCGAGCCCGGGGACGTCCGCCGCCGGCTTGGATTACCCGAGGACAAGCCTCTGGTGCTCGTATCGTTCGGAGGGTACGGCCTCGCCGGTTTGAACACGTCCGCGCTGGCCGCGCTCCACGACCATGCGATTGTCACGACCGATGTGCCGAGTCGCGGCGACGACCCTCATCCGGTGTTTCGGCCAGCAGCCGGGTTGCATTACCTTTCCGAACAGCGGTTCTCGGCAGGCGAGCTGCAATACGAAGATCTCGTTCGCGCCGCGGACGTGGTGGCGACCAAACCGGGATACGGCATCTTCACCGAGGCCATGGCGAACGAGACGGCGCTGCTGTACACGTCGCGCGGGCATTTTGTCGAATACGAGGTGCTGGTGAACGCGATGCCGCGTTATCTGCGATCGCAGTTCATCGATCGGGAAGACCTGCTGGCGGGGAACTGGGGGCCGGCGCTCGAGAAGCTGCTTTCTTCGCCGCCGCCGCCGGAAACGCCGGCGCTCAACGGCGCGGCAGTGGCGGCGGACGAGATTGTGAAGCTGCTTTAGATCACGAGGACACGAAGAGCACGAGGACACGACGGACAGAGCCAGACAAGGAATGAACCCGCCAAGGCACAAAACTGCGCTAGCGTTTCGATCGTTCGCGCTGGGTTGAAGAATATGCAACCGTCCGCGTCCAGCTTGCTGGCAGAAATTTAGATGGTGCTCGGTCCGGACCGAGTGACGACACTAAAACGACAGCAAGGTTTCCGGTCGGAAAGCCTGTTTTCTTTCTTGGTGCCTTGAGTGGTGCTTGTCTTCGTGCCTTCGTGATCCTCGTAAATTCGTGTCTTCGCGTTCAGAAGCGGATCCCGGCTTTAGGCCAGGCCCGAAGTCCGGAGCCCGGAGCCCGAAGCCTACGAGCGTCAGAACCGGATGTGATGTACCCACGCAGGCGGCACGTTCGGCCAGATCCACTCGCGCGCGAATTCGCGCTGGCGGAGCATGGCTTCGATCGCCGCGCCCACGCCCCTCAGACGGTCGCGCTCCGATGCAGTACTGACCATCATCTTGGCGGGGCGGATGAAAATGTATTCGAAGAACGACAGGATGCCCGTCGGCTTGAGAAGCTTGGAGTAGGCCTCGAGGATGATGCGCACATCTTCCGGAGAGAAGTTATTCAGCGGCAACCCGGAGACCACGAGATCGAACTGCCCGTCCTTTCCGAGCGCCTGCACCGATCCCTCGACGATGTGACAACGATCGGCCACGGCGCGGAGGTCCGGCTTCTCTTTGAACGCGGTTCGCAGATGAGCGGCAAAGGTCGGGTTCAGCTCCACCATCCAGAGCTGATCGTCGTGCCGCATCCGCTCCACGATGCAGCGGGTCACGGCGCCCGTGCCCGGTCCGGCTTCCAGAATGCGCTGAGGCGCGTCCCCCTGCCCGACATGCCGCGACAACGCCGTCGCGAGCGCGCGACCGCTCGGAATGATGGAGCCGGTCGTCTCGTAGTTCCGAAGGAATTGCGTGAGGAAAGCCCGGTAATCGCCTAACTGCGTCACAGTCCGGTCGTCAGCCGTTCGTCTGTCCGTTCATCTGTCGGTACGTCTATCCGTTGTCTGTCCGTTCCGGCAAACCAGAAGCGACCAGATTCGCGGCAGGTTCACTTTATCAAGCGATTCGGCGCGCAATCCCGTCTGCGCAAGGAACGCGGGCAGGTCGAAATCCGATTTGAATCCCAGGTGCAGCGTAAGGGGCGCAATGGCGCGCTCGAGTTTCGAGAGAACGGGACCGTCGCTGAGAAAATGATTGAGAAACACGATGCGGCCGTTCGGGCGGCACACCCGGCGCATCTCGCGCGTGACGGCGATCGGATCGGGCACGCAGCTGATGAAGTACGGCGCGTAGACGATGTCGAACGAATTGTCGGGGAACCTCAGCTCGGTCGCGTCCATCTGAATGAGCCGCACATTGCGAAGGTTGTATCGCAGGACCCGGGCGCGCGCCCGCTCGAGCATCGAATCGGAAAGATCGACTGCCGTCACCGAGCACTTGTGCGGATACAGCGGCAGGCTCATCCCGGTGCCGACGCCGACTTCCAGAATGTGATCCTTGGGACCAATCGCCATGCGCTTGATGGCAGCGGCACGACCGTGATGAAGCGGCAGTCCAAAAAACAGATCGTAGACCGACGCCATCTTGCCGTACACGCCCTCCACAGACGACGTCTCGAGCGAAATCGCGGACAAGGCCCGAGTGGCCACGTCGCTGCCGCCGAATTCTGCGTCGTAATGATTCTGCTCACGAGGAAACAGCGGCGCCATCCAGCCTCCGTCGAGGACTATATATCGAAAGCGTAAAAACTATCAGGGGGCCAGGGCCCTTTATGTCGCGATTCTTTCGTGAGCAAGGCTCTTGCCATTGAAGATCAGATACGACGCCGACACCATTTCGAGCCCGATCGATGGGACATTCTGGCGCTCTCCGACCGCGTAGGTGTGATGATGTCCGAACAGATGCAGGCGCGGCCGCATGGCCGCAAGCACTTCGTTGATTGGGGTTTTTCCCGCATCGAGGGGGCGCGACGGTCCCGTTTTTCGGTGCGGCGTGAGCAGAAACGGGCGCGCGGCCTCGTGCGAGAGAAAGATGTCGATGGGGGTCAACTGTTTGCAGGCATCCACTTCCTCGTGCACAAAATGCCGACGCTTGTCATCTCGCTTCGTCACGACGCCTTCCCGCCCGGCGCCTCGCCGCGCCGGCGCTGCGGGCAACGCAGAGGCCGGTTTGTCGTACCACGTCGGCGCGAATGTGCCGCCGAGCCCGGCGAGCCCGACGCCGCCTGGCGCCTGCACAGAAACGCCGTTGGGGATGTAGTGGAGGTTCGGGAACGTACCCCCTCCCGCGGGCTGCGCCGCCACGAAGTCGAAGTCTTCGTTGTTGCCTTTGATCCAGAAGAACGGCGCGCGCGGATGCGGATATTCGCCGCGCTCGCTCGCGACATCACCGGGACATACCCAGAAGGCCACCTCGGGGTGTCGCGCCATGATGCGATCGAGCGAATCGAAATCTCCGTGCAGATCCCCGACCGCGCCAAACGTCATCGTGATTTGTCGCGCGTGTGAAGATCGCTAGCGGCCGGGCGCGGGAGCGTCGGCGGGCAACGGCACGAGCATGTCTTTCTTGTCCCACACGAACTCGTTCTTGTTGTACACCGCGAGCTCGTAGTCCTTGCCCATGAACACGGCCGAAACCGGGCACGCCTCTTCGCACATTCCGCAGTAGATGCAGCGCATCTTGTGGATTTGATACGTGATGGCGTAGCGCGGACCGGCCATCACGGTCCCGTCGTTTTCCGCCGCTTCGAGATAGATCGCATCGGCCGGGCACGCGACCGCGCACAACCCGCACGCGACGCATTTCTCGAGGCCCAGCTCGTCGCGCATCAACACCTGCTTGCCGCGCCATTTCGGGTACATCGGGACCTTCTGATCGGGATAATTCACCGTCACAGCCGGCTTGAACATGTACTTGAACGTCGTGGCGAAGCCGATAAGGAATGAGCGGACGTTGCTGATCAAATCGTTAACCATGCTGGCAACATTGTATGTGAAAACCGCGCCCTCCCGGTCTTTCAGGGTACACTTTCGACAGCTGGAAGCTGACAGTGGGCGAACCTAAGTTTCTCTCGGCCGAGCAGGTCCTGCTGACGACCCTCGTCATCAAGATCACCATTGTCGCCGCTGTCGCCACGATCCTCGTCCGCTATCGCCGCTTCCGGCACATTCTGATTTCCGAGCGCCGCGCCTGGCCCGACCGGCTCACCTTCGCGCTCAGCGTCGGCATTCCGCTCGCGGCGGGCGTCATCGCGCGCCTTCTCCTCGGGTACAAAGCCGCGGACCTGACGCTCGAAGGATCATTTCTCGCCGGCCTCATCGCCGGGCCGTACGCCGGCGCGCTGGTCGGCCTGATGGTGGCGACACCTGCTCTCTTTGCCGGCGAGTTCATCGCGCTGTTTTTTGCCGTCGGCTGCGGATTTGCCGGAGGCGGCTTGCGCGAGGCGTGCCCGAAGGAAGAAATCTGGCACTTCTCGCCCTTCGTGTTTGCGAAGCTGCACCTTCACGTGTGGCGCATGCTGAAGTCGGCGCAAGTTGACTGGTCGGTGATCCTGATTCTGGCGCCGGTCGCGCTCGAGCTGCTGCGGCAGGCGCTCGGCTGGCAATACACCGAGGCCCGCCTGTTCTTCCTCCACCCAACCGCGCCGACGATGGTGGGTCAATCGCTGCTGGTGCTGCTGACGACCGTGCTGTGCGTCGCGACGCCCATCAAGATCTGGAACAACGCACGCATCGAGCATCGCCTCGAGGAGCAGGAAAAACTGCTCATGACGGCCCGGGTGGAGGCGCTGGCGAGCCAGATCAACCCGCACTTCCTCTTCAACACGCTCACCTCGATCTCGTCGTTGATTCGCTCGAACCCGGAAACCGCGCGCACGGTCATCGTGAAGCTGTCGGCGCTGCTTCGCCGGCTGCTTCGCAGCCGCGATCACTTCGTGACGCTGCGTGAAGAGCTGGAGTCGATCGACGAGTACCTCGACATCGAGATGGTTCGCTTCGGTCCGCAGCTGAATGTCGAAAAGCAGATCGAGCCCGACACGCTCGAGATGATTGTGCCGAGCATGATCCTGCAGCCGCTGGTCGAAAACTCCATCAAACACGGGTTCTCGCGCAAGGTCGGCGGCGGGCGCATCACCATTCGCGCGGTGCGCAGCAACGATCACGCGATCATCGAAGTGGAAGACGACGGGCTGGGCATGACCGAAGAACGCATGGATACGGCGCTGACCGACGGCATCGGCCTCAGCAACGTGAACGAGCGCCTCAGCGTCATTTACGGCGCCGGATACCGCGTGCGCATCAGCAGTGTGCCGGGGCTGGGCACCATCATCAGGCTCGAGATTCCGGATATGATCTCCGCCGAGCGGGTGACGGCGTGACCAGCTTCCAGATATGTCCTTGAGGGCCATCGTTGTCGACGACGAACAGCTCGCCCGCGAAGAGCTGTGCTACATGCTCGAACAGCTGGGCAACGTCGAAGTTGTCGCGCAGGCCGGCAACGGCCTCGAGGCCGTCGGCATTGTCGAGCGTTTCGGCCCGGACGTCGTGTTTCTGGATGTCCAGATGCCCGGGCTGAGCGGATTCGAAGTGGCCCACCGGCTCATTCAAAGCGGCAGCTCGCCGAACATCATTTTCGTCACCGCCTTCGACCGCTATGCGATTGAGGCGTTCGAAGTGAACGCCGTGGATTACCTGCTGAAGCCGGTTGACGGCACCCGCCTCGAGCGGGCGCTGGACAAGGCGCGCAAGCGGGTGGCGACGTCCAAAGATCTGCCACTGAACGATCAGGTGGAGCGCATCGTCCAACTAATGTCAGAGCGGCAGAGCAAGCGCGAGCGGGTCGCGGTGAAGGTTGGCGAGCGTTTTCTGCTGGTACAGGCCGACGAGATTATCTATGCCTCTCTGACGGACGACTCGATTAACATAGTAACTAGCCAGTTGGCCGGGACGTCGAATTTCAGGACTCTGGACGAGCTGCAGTCGCGGCTCGACCCCAGCGTTTTCTGGCGCGTCCACCGGTCGCATCTGGTTAACATTAATAAGGTCAAGGAGATAGTCCCCTGGTTCAGCAGGAATTACATCCTCAGGATGAAGGACGCGAAGGC
>Ga0068859_100003523_pt1 | contig 15933 bp, 16 predicted proteins | sample KBSSwiS22_FD_66585 | JGI IMG/M metagenome (GOLD analysis project Ga0068859, IMG submission 66585) | Switchgrass rhizosphere microbial communities from Kellogg Biological Station, Michigan, USA - KBS Switchgrass S2-2 | ecosystem: Host-associated > Plants > Roots > Rhizosphere > Soil ...
TCCTGGTGCTGCGGCGGACCGCGTGACGGTCCCGTTCCGGAGGGAAGCGCTCGTCGCGATCCTCGACGACGCCGCGGCGATCGTGCGCCGCGCGCGGCTGTCCCCCGAGGCCGTGCGCCTCAAGGGGGACGGCTCGCCGGTCACGGACCTGGATCGGGACGTGGACCTCTTCCTACGCGACGAGCTGACGAAGCTGGCCCCCGAGTCCGGGTGGCTCTCCGAGGAGTCTCCCGACGACGGCTCGCGCCGCACCGCGCCGTACGCGTGGATCGTGGATCCGATCGACGGCACGAAGGAGCTCATCGCCGGCCGCGACGAGATCGCGATCTCGGTGGCGCTCGTGCGCCTCGGGGCGGTCGTCGCCGCGGCGGTCGTCAATCCGCTGCGCGCCGAGCGCGGCGTGTGGCTCGAGGGCGAGGACGCGATCTTCGAGGGGCTGACGCGACGCCCCCCCGCGACGTCCCTCGCGCAGGCAAGTGTCATCGTCAGCCGCACCGAGTCGGAGGGCGGGGACCTTCGCGGCCTCGAAGGGATCTTCGGCGCGGTGCGGGAGGTCGGGAGCGTCGCCTACAAGCTCCTGCGCGTCGCCGCGGGCGCCGACGACCTGACGTACTCCGTCCGCCCGAAGCGGGAGTGGGACGTGTGCGGAGGCGTCGGGCTCGTGCGCGCCGCGGGAGGCGAGGTCGTTCGCCTCGACGAGGTCCCGCTCGCGTTCAACCGGGCCGACACCCGGATCCCCGGCGGGCACGTCGCCGGCCCGAAGCCGCTCGTCTCCGTGGCGAAAGACGCGCTCCACGCGCGCCTCTCCCGCCGCTAGCGAAATCGCTCGCGGACCTCGGGACGGTTCCAGAAGCGGAGGAACCAGAGGACGGCCGCGACTTGCAGGACGAGGAGCAGCGCGCTGATCCCGACGAGCGCGCGCGAGGATCCCGCGGTCGTCTCCGACACCGCGAGCAGCGGTGCCAAGCCGGGGCGTGCGAGCAGCACGAGCGCGGGGATCGAGGCCCACGAGACGACCGTGAGCCCCGGGTGCGACCAACGCACGAACCGGGCGACGGCGGCCCCCACGACGACGAGCGCCGCGCCGAACGCCGCGTTGACCGAAGCGGAGAGCGCCGCGCCCTCGGAGAACGAGACGCGGAGCCGGTCGAGCGCGGCATCTCCCTCGAAAACGCCGCTCGTGGCGAGGCGAGCGAGGAGCACCGGGAGGAGCAGCTCGAGTCCTGCGAGCGCCAGACACATCGCGCCGAGAGCGACGGTGGACCATCCGGTGAGCGCGATGCGGCGCGCCAGGGGGTCGTGCGTCATGCACCCCGGCGGACGAGCACCGCGCGCAGGCCCCGCTCGCGCGCTTCGCGCCACGCGGCCGGCCCGGCGGCATTCGCCTGCGGCGCGTTGTGAAGCGCCACGCGCCGGCCCTTGAGCGCGACCAGCATCGGCTCGGCCGCCGAGGCGTCGGGGTCCTGGATCTCCGCGATCGACGTGAATCCCAGCCCCGCGAGCAGGTTGAGGAGGGACGGGCGGGTGAGGTGGAAAGCGGGACGCGGCTTGCGTATCGCGGCGCCGCGGTAGACGACCCCGAGGTGCTCGCGGCGGACCGGCCCCCGCGGGGCGACTCGGGCGGAGATGACCGCGATGTCGGTCGCGACACCGGCGAAGCGCGGCGCGACCTCGAAGAGGGCGTCGGCGTCGAGGTCGCACAAGAGGTCGAGCGCCAACGCGACGTCGAAGTACCCGAGCTCCTCCGGGGTGATGGCCCGCGCATCCCCGTGCACGACCGTGAGGCGGCGGAGCTGCAGCGCGTCGCGGCCGAGCGTCACCTTCGCGACGCGCCCCGATTGGCGCTCGAGGGCCACGACCTCGGCGCCGTGGCGCGCGAGCTCGAGGGCGACCGCCCCCTCCCCGCACCCCGCGTCGAGCACCCGCCGTCCGGCGAGGCGATTCCCGGTGAGGTCCCGGAGGAGCTGCACGACGCGCCGGACGCGGGACGCCCCGGAGACGTCGGCCTCGCCGATCGTGTAGACGTCCTCGGCCAGCCGGATGTTCGAGCGCCACGGCCCCGCGCTCTCGATGAGCGCGTCCCTTCGGCTCCGGATCTCGTCGCGGGTCATGGGTCCCCCGGAAAGCGCCGGGAGTTTACCAGGAGGGTCCGAGACGGCTAGACTCCGCGGCTCGGGGGGGATCCCATGCACCGTCCGTTCCGCCGCGCCGCCGCGGGTGGCGCCATCCTCTGCGCGCTCGCTTCCGCTCACGCCGCAAGGCCGCGGGTCTACGCGTTGACCGGCGGCACGATCCACGTCGCGCCCGGCCGCACGCTCGAGCGGGGAACGCTCGTCCTCCGGGACGGACTCGTCGACGCGGTCGGGCCCGACGTGAAGGTCCCCGACGACGCGACGACGATCGATGTGACGGGGCTGACGATCCACGCGGGGTTCATCGATGCCGGCGGCTTCGTCGCGGGTGGAGAGCCCACCCCGTCCCCCGCGCCGGGAGCCGGCGGGGGGGCCCGTGCTCCCGCGCGGCGGGAGGCCGAGACGGGCCCCGTCCTCCCGTATGCGGTCGTGCGGCCGGAGCGCCGGGCGGCCGATCTCCTCCAGCCCTTCGAGGGGGACCGCGCGCGCGACGCGGCGGGCCTGCGCCAGATCGGCTTCACGGCGGCCCTCGCCGCTCCCGCGCGGGGAGTTTTTCGCGGCGAGAGCGCGCTCGTGCTCCTTGCCGAGGACACGCGCGTGGCCGATCTGCTCGTCCGCGACCGCGTCTTCCAACACGTGGCCTTCGAGACCGCGGGCTTCGGCGAGGGATACCCGACGAGCGTGATGGGCGCCGCGGCGCTGATCCGCCAGACGCTCCTCGACGCCAAGCGCGACTTCGACTGGAGCCGCCGCTACGAGGCCGACCCCCGGGGGATGCCCCGGCCGGAGGTGTACCCCGGACTCCGGGCCCTGCGTCCCGTGCTCGAGCGCGTCGAGCCCGTCCTCCTCGAAGCGTCGTCCGCGGACGACGTCCTCCTCGCCGACCGGATCGCGCGCGAGATGGCGGTCGAGCTCGTCGTGCTCGCGAGCGGCACCGAGGCGGAGCGCGCCCAAGAGATCGCGAAGACCGGACGGACCCTCGTGTACCCGGCGCGCTTCCCCGACAAGCCGAAGGTGGACGATCCGGACGAGGCCCTCGACGCGACCCTGGAGCAGATGCGCCGGTATCTCGACGCGCCCGCGGCCGCGAAGACGCTCGTTGCGGCGGGGGTCCCCCTGGCGCTCACGGTGCGCGGCCTGAAGAACACGGCCGATTTCCGGGGGAACGTGCGCAAGATGCTCGACGCGGGGCTCTCCGAGGACGAGGCGCTCGCCTCGCTGACCACGGTCCCCGCGAAGCTCTTGGGCGTCGAGCGGTCGATGGGGACGCTCGAGCCGGGCAAGATCGCGAACGTCGTCGTCGCCGAGGGCCGCCTCTTCGCGAAGGACGCGAAGCTGAAGCGAGTGTTCGTGGACGGCACGGACTATCCCGTCGAGGAGAAGGCGAAGCCCCAAGGGGATCCCCATGCGGTCGTGGACCCGCGCGGCACGTGGTCGGTCGCCATCGACTTCGGCGGTCAGACCGTGCAGCGCACCTGGACGATCGCGGGGGAGAAGGGCGCCTACTCCGGAACGGCGGAGACACGCTCCGGGACCGTGACCTTCGAGCGCGTGGAGCTCGCGGGGAATCGCCTGACCGTTACGTTCCCCGCGTCCGAGGGACGCGGCTCCTACGACGCGATCGTCATCATCACGGGGGACGCGTTCGAGGGGACGTCGGAGATGGGCTCGCGCAGCGCGACGCTCAACGGGACCCGCACGAGCGGCCCGAAGGGAGGCGGCCGATGAGCGCGCTCGCCGTCGCCTTCGCCGTCGGGACCGTGCTGGTCCGCCACGCGACCGTGTGGACGCAAGGACCCGCCGGGACGCTCCCCGACGCGGATCTCCTCGTGCGCGACGGCAAGATCGTGCAGGTCGGGCGCTCGATCGCCGTCCCCGACGGCGCCGTCGTGATCGACGGCACCGGCAAGCACGTCACCCCGGGGCTCATCGACGCTCACTCGCACACCGCGATCCGCGGCGGCGTCAACGAGGGCTCGAACAACGTCACCGCCGAGGTCCGGATCGACGACGTCATCGACCCCCGGGACGTCGCCATCTACCGCGAGCTCGCCGGCGGGCTGACCACGGCGAACCTCCTCCACGGCTCGGCGAACTCGATCGGCGGCCAGAACGCGGTCGTGAAGCTCCACTACAGGACGACGCGGGAGCGGATGCTCTTCCCGGGCGCGCCTCCCGGGATCAAGTTCGCGCTCGGGGAGAACCCCAAGCGGTCCAACTTCCGCGACGCGGCCCGGCCACAGCGGTACCCCAACACCCGCATGGGCGTCATGGAGTCGATCCGGGCGTCGTTTTCCGCCGCGAAGCGCTACCGGGAGGAGTGGGCCGCGTACGACAAGCTCTCCACGAAGGCGAAGGAGCGTCGCGAGCCCCCGCGCCGGGACCTCCAGCTCGAGGCGATCGCGGAGATCCTGGAGGGGAAGCGGCTCGTCCACAGCCACTGCTACCGCCAGGACGAGATCCTCGCCCTCTTGCGCACGGCCGAGTCGTTCGGGGTGAGGATCCAAACGCTGCAGCACGTGCTCGAGGGATACAAGGTCGCCGACGAGATCGCCGTACACGGCGCGGGAGCGTCCACGTTCTCCGACTGGTGGGCGTACAAGCTGGAGGCGTGGGACGCCATCCCCTACAACGGCGCGCTCCTCCGCGAGCGCGGCGTCGTCGTCAGCTTCAACTCGGACTCCGACGAGCTGGCGCGCCGGCTGAACCTCGAGGCGGCCAAGGCGGTGAGGTACGGCGGCGTGCCCGAGGCGGACGCGCTGGCCTTCGTCACGATCAACCCCGCGAAGCAGCTGCGGATCGACGGCCGCGTCGGCTCGCTCGAGGCGGGGAAGGATGCGGACTTCGTCGTGTGGTCGGGTCCTCCCCTGTCGGTCTACTCGGTTCCCGAGCAGACGTTCGTGGACGGCGTGCGCGAGTTCGACCGTGCCCGAGACCTCGCCGCCCGCGCGGAGACCGACCAGGCGCGCGCCGACGCGATCGCGAAGATCCGCGGCGGCGCCAAGCCCGCGGCCGCGGTCGATGCGCCGAAGGCGAAGCCGATCCCGCCCGCGATCCCCCTCCCCTACTCCGACCGGCTGGCGGCATCGGGCCCCGCGACGTCGATCGTCCATGCGACCGTCCACACGGTGTCGGGCGCGGTCATCGAGGACGGCACGGTCAGCTTCCGCGCCGGACGGATCGTCGCGGTGGGGCGCGGCCTTCCTCCGGAGCCCGGCGCCGCCGTCGTGGACGCGACCGGGAAGCACCTCTACCCGGGGCTCATCGACGCGAACACCGTGGTGGGCCTCGTCGAGATCGGCTCGGTCGCGGGGGGCGTGGACATCGCCGAGACCGGGGCGATCAACCCGCAGGTGCAGACGGCGATCGCGCTCAACCCGGATTCCGAGCTCATCCCGGTCACGCGGGCCGCCGGGATCACGCACGTGATCGCCGCCCCGGAGGGCGGCCTCGTCTCGGGAACGTCCACGCTGGCCCGTCTCGCCGGCTGGACCTGGGAGGACCTCTCGGCCGCAAAACCGGTCGCGATGCACATCCAGTGGCCGTCCTTCGCGATCCGGCGGGGCGGAAACGCGCCGTCGGAGGAGGATCAGAAGAAGGACCGCGACGAGGCCCTCAAGAAGATCCGGCGCCTGTTCGACGATACCCGCGCCTACGCCCGCGCGAAGGCGGTCCGCGGTCCCGCCGACCGGCCCTTCGACCCGGATCCGGCGCTCGAGGCGGTGCTCCCGGTCCTCGACGGGAAGATCCCGGTCGTCGTCGCGGCGAGCCAGGCGGCGCAGATCAAGAGCGCGATCGCGTGGGCGGAATCCGAAGGCGTGCGGATGATCCTCCTGGGCGCCGGCGATCTCGCTCGCGAGGCGCCCCTCCTCAAGGAGAAGGACATCCCGGTCATCGTGGACGGCGTGCTCGCCGTGCCCGCGCACGACGACGACCCGTACGATGCGGCCTACACGGTCGCGGCGCGTCTCGCCCGGGCGGGCGTCCGCTTCTGCATCTCGTCCGGAGGAGGGAGCTTCGCCTCCGCCATGGTGCGGAACCTCCCATACCACGCGGCGATGGCCGCCGCCTACGGGCTTCCGAAGGACGACGCGCTGCGCGCCATCACGCTGTCCGCGGCGGAGGTGCTCGGCGTCGGCGCGGAGCTGGGCTCGATCGAGAGGGGAAAGTCGGCGAGCCTCATCCTGACCGACGGCGACCCGCTCGAGATCCGGACGAAGGTCCTCGCGTCATGGATCGACGGCCGCTCGGTCGCGCTCGAGGACAACAAGCACGACCGTCTCTACCGGAAGTACGCTCAGCGCCCCAAGCCGACGGTGAAGGCGCCCTCGCCGTAGCCGATGAGCGTGCCGGTCCGGCCCCTCGCTTCCACCGACCAGGTGTAGTCACCGGGCGTGAACTCGACCGACTCGCTTTCGGACGGCTGCAGGAACGTCTCGCGGACCGGGCGCAGCAGCTCGATCTCGTCGCGACCGGCCGCACGCACCTGCACGATGTAGGACGTGGCGCCGTCCACCGCGTCCCAGCGGAACAGCGGTGTCTCGACCTGTCCGTTGGGCTCGATCAACCGGAGCGGTTCCGGGGCGAACACATGCACCCGTCCCGATTGGCGCTGGTTGTCCCAGCGCGTGATCAGGAACGCCGCTCCGGCGAGCACGATGAGCCCCACCAGGGCGATGCCCCAGATCCGCCCGGAGTTGAGGGTGTTCCGCTCGAGCTCTTCGATCTCCGCCTCGAGGAACTCCTCGGGGGTCTCGGTCGGGGTGGGCTGCGGGTCGGCCATGGCGGTCCTCCTCGCAGGACCCAGGGTGCTCCCGTCGGCCCACGCGGGTCAAGCACTTGAGCGGCCGGCCTTCCCGGGGGTACGCTGCCGGGCCATGATCAACATCCGGGACGTCTCCCTCCGCTGCGGCCGGTGCCTGAACTTCATGACGCTGACCGATTACGCCGCCCGCGAGGGCTGGAACGCCTACACCTTCCAGTGCGATGGCGGGTCCTGCGACCCGGCCGCCTCCCGGACGGTCGTCGAGGTCCCCGCCGACCTCGACGAGTTCGCCCAGCGGCATCCGGCCTGCGGCGGGGGCTGCGGGGGCTAGGACAAGGCCCGGCCGCGCCCGTATGTTCTTCGGTGGAGGTGGCCATGCCGATCACGGAGGCCCGTGCGTCCGGGGGCGATGCGATCCCCCCGCTGTTCCTCGGTACCTCGGCGGCGGCGCGCCGGGTCCGTGACGAGATCGCGCGGGCGGCCCGGACCGAAGCGACGATCCTGATCCAGGGGGAGAGCGGGGTCGGGAAGGAGATCGTCGCCCGGGAGATCCACCTCCGCTCCCCCCGGGGCCGCGGTCCCTTCGTGGCGCTCAACTGCGCGGCCATCCCGGACACGCTCCTGGAGTCCGAGATCTTCGGCCACGAGGCGGGAGCGTTCACCGACGCCCGGCTCGCCCACCGCGGCGCGCTCGAGCGCGCCCATGGCGGCACGCTGTTCCTCGACGAGGTCGGGGACCTGAGTCCGCAGGCGCAGCCGAAGCTCCTTCGCGCGCTCGAGGCCGGAGAGTCCGTGCGCGTCGGGGGCGAACGGGCGCGCCCCCTCGACGTGCGTTTCGTCTCGGCGACGAACCACCCCTTGCGCGCGATGGCGAAGGACGGCCGCTTCCGGCTCGACCTCTACTACCGGCTCCGGGTGATCGAGGTCCGTGTGCCGCCGCTGCGTGACCGGCTGGACGACATCGTCTCGCTCGCGGAGCACTTCGCACGCCTCGCGATGACCGCGTCCGGGCGCCCGTTCGAGGGCCTGGAGCCCGCGTCGATCCCGACCCTCATGGCCCACCGGTGGCCGGGGAACGTGCGCGAGCTGCGCTCCGTCATCGAGCGCGCGATCGCGCTGGACCCGGCGCCCCGGCTCACGGTGGACGATTCGTGTCTCGACCTCGAGACCGATCCCCGCATCACCCTCCGCGGCCTGTTCTCGAAGGAGTGGAAGACGGCCCGTCTGCGCTTCGAGACGGCGTACGCGCTCCAGTTGATCGAGAAGCACGGGGGGGACGTTCAAAAGGCGGCCCGGGCCGCGGGCCTGGTGCCGAGGAGCCTCTACAAGATGCTCCGCCGGCTGGGCCTGCGACCCGGGCCGGAGCCGCACGAGGGCGGCTCGGGGGAGGAGGGCTAGTCGAGACGGCCGAGAACGGCCACGAGCTCACCGGGCGCCGCCCTTCGCGGCGGCGGCTCCTCGGCGAGGGCGTAGCTCCAGACCTTCCGGTCCACGCGGACCACGTAGCCGACGAGCTCGAGGCGGCCTTCGTGCCGCCGGAACAACACCTGCGGATCGGTGATGTCGCGGCTCTCCGCGAGAGCGCGGCGGCTCCGGGCCAGGCCGAGCGTATGCCCGTCGACCGTCACCCGGTGGAGGCCCGCCACGGGGGACAACGTCTGGGAGAGGCAGAGGGTGAGCCTGCCGGCGTCGTGCACCGAGCCGTCCGGAAGCTCGTACGCCTCCGGCACGCGGGCGAGGACACAGGCGCCCCTCTCCTGGGCGGTGACCGACGACAGGAAGCTGAACAGGCCGAGGGTGATGACGAGCGCGCGCGGGATCGTGGGGATCGTGGTCATGGCGTGCCTCCGGGATGCGGGCTTCATGACCGTCCCCTTCTGCACGGGCGGGGCCAACGAAAAGGCGCGGCGCGCCGTGAGAGGGGCCCCTGGCCGGGAACCGCGGTTCCTTCGCGAGGGAACCGCGATTCCCTGAAACCCCGCGGGGGGCTCGCGCGTTCTCGCTCATGACCGAAGGAGGCGTCATGACCCGACTCGCGAAAGCACCGGCGGTCCTCGCTGCGGCGGTCCTGTTCTTCGTTCCCGCCCTCGCCGCGGCCGACGGCCGTTGGATTCATGTCCGGGTGGACGAGGACGGGGATCACGGCGCCAAGGTGGACGTCCAGGTGCCCCTCAGCATGGTCTCGTCCCTGATGCCGACGCTCAGGGCGAAGATGGACGTGGACGGCCATCTGGACTTCGGGTCGAGCGACGTCTCCCTCGACGAGCTGCGCGCCTACTGGAAGGCGGTCAAGGAATCCAAGGACGGGAACTACGTCACGGTGAAGGACGGCTCGGACACGGTCCGGATCGCCAAGCGCGGCGGCGTCGTGCACGTCGACGTGAAGGGGAGCGGCGAGCGCGTGACGATGCGCCTCCCCGTCCCAATCGTCGATGCGTTCCTCGGGACGAAGGACACCCTCGACGTCGGCGCCCTCGTCGAGGCGCTGCACGACGTCCCGAACGGCGAGCTGATCGCGGTGGACGACGACGATTCCAAGGTCCGAATCTGGATCGACGACCGTCCGTCGCCCGTCCGCGACGAGGACACGCCATGAGGAGCCGCGGCGAGCGGCTCGCCCTCGTCATCGTCCTGGGCGTCGCGGTCCTCCTTGCCGGCGCGGCCGGGGCTGCGACCTACGCCTGGCACACGGCCGGAACGGTCCACGTGGAGATCCACGCGTCCGGTCCCGACGGCACCGACGTCGACGTCCACGTGCCCGGCCTCCTGCTCAACGCCGCGATCGCCCTTTGCCCCACCCCCAAGGTCCTGGACGACGCGGACGCCCGGGCGGCCTTCGCCGCGCTCGGCACCGCGGCCGATCAGCTCGCGTCGATGCCGGACGCGGTCCTCGTGGACGTGCGCGACGAGGAGTCGCGCGTTCGTGTCGAGAAGGCGGGAGGCCGGCTCCTGATTCGCGTGCGCGACACGGAGGACCGGGTGGATGTGGAGCTGCCGATCCATTCGGTCCGGCTGATCGCGGAGAAGCTCGGCCGCGTGGCAAAGATCCCGGCGGCCTAAGGCGTCGCGGCTCCGGCCGTCCTCGCGAGATTGACGCGCACCGGGACCTTCGTCACCTCGTCGCCGACCGTGAGGTTGATCGTCCCCTCCGTGGGCTCTTTCCCGCTGACCCGCTTCCAGTCCACGGTCACCTTGTAGCCACGCTCGCCGGAGGGCTCGGTCTTGAGCGTGAAGGCCGGGGAGTCCGTGGAGAACACGATCTTCTTCGGGTCGAGGTCCTCCCGCACCGCGGCGAGGAGCTGCCCGGTCGCGTGCGAGGGGTCCGCGGGATCGGGGTTGAGCATCAGCTCCCGCGGCTGGACGATGAGAGGTCCGCGCACGGTGACCCGAACGGGGATCGAGACCGACTTCTCGCGCGGCAGGCCGGTGGAGAACGTCAGCGTCTCGACGTAGCTCCCGACCGGCGCCTCGCTGGCATCGACGGAGACGACCGTATCGCCCGGCTTCGCCTCGGGGAGACCGTCCACCGCCGGCTCGGGTGACGTGACGACCCGCTTGGTGACCTTCATCCAGGGGGCGGTGGAGGTGATGTCTCCCACCTGCAGCGTTCCCGTCTCGGAGGTCTCCTTCCGGACGATGAGCTTCCCCGGTGCCGCCGGCCCCTTGACCCGGGGCGCGAGCGCCAAGATCGGCATCGGCAGGATCTCGACACTCCCCACGACGTTGGCCTTGACGCTGAGCGCGATGGGGCCCTGCGACGGATCGTCGTGAGTCACGGTGATTCCCTTCGCGATGGCGCCGCGGAGGGAGGCGGTGTGAATGCTGGTCCGGATCGTTCCCGCCTTCCCGGGCGGGATGACCTCGTCGAACGAGGCCACCGTGCAGCCTCAGCCGGGCTTTGCCGACAGGATCTTCAGCGGGGCGTTGCCGACGTTGTGGTACGTGAACGACGCGGTCGCGTCGTTGCCGCGGACCACGTCCCCGAGGTTGAGCTCGACCGCGTCGAACTTGAGCCGGGGACCGCCGGAGGGAACGCCGCCGGGAACCGGTGCATCGTCGGCGGCGGCGGCGACGGCGAGGAGCAGCGGGGCGAGGCAGAGGAGTCGTCGCACGGCGGGGACAGGATACGACCAGTGGCACCGGAAGGCCATAATGGGCCGCTCGCCGCGAAGAGGAGGGGCGCCGTTGTCCGATGAGGACTGGGTCCAAAGCGCCGACATGCTCCGCGACTACCAGGATCCCGGAACCCCTCCGGGGACCCTGCGGCCCGCCGACGGGGAGTCCGGCCCCTCCCGTCTGATCCTGACGAGCTACAACGCGGACGACGTCTCCGTGCGCGAGGCAACGGACGCCCTCGGCCTCGACCAGCTCGGCGGGGACGGCCGCGTTCACTGGATCCACGTCATCGGGCTGGCCGACGTGAAGGTCGTCGAGCAGCTCGGATCCGCGTTCCTGCTCCACCCCTTGGCCCTCGAGGACGTGATGACGCTCGGGCAGCGCCCGAAGGTCGAGGACTACCAGGATGCCCTGTTCGCGATCTTCCAATGCCTCGCGTTTTCGGGGAGCCGGCTGAGGAAGACCCAGCTCTCCCTGTTCCTCGGCAAGGACTTCGTCATCACCTTTCAACCCGGCGGCGAGGATTTGCTGGCGCCGATCCGGGAGCGGGTCACCAAGGCCCGTGGACGGCTGCGCCAGAAGGGCGCTTGCTATCTCGCCTACGCGGTCGTGGACCTGGTCATCGACTCGACCTTCCCCGCCCTCGAGGAGATCGGCGAGGAGCTCGACGACGTGGAGGAGGCGATCCTCGAGGACCCGGACAAGAAGGACGTCGAGCGCCTCCAGGCCGTGCGGCGCGAGCTCCTCCTGCTCCGCCAGGTGCTGTGGGCGCAGCGCGAGGTCGTCGGACGGCTCGCGCGCGAGGATCACGAGCTCATGCCCGACGACGTCCGGATCTACTACCGCGACTGCTACGACCACGCCGTCCAGGCGATGGAGGTCGCCGAGAACTTCCGGGAAATGGCGTCGGGGCTCCTCGACATCTACCTGTCGAGCCTCTCCCATCGCCTGAACGACGTCATGCGCGTCCTCACCATCATCTCGACGGTGTTCATGCCGCTGTCGTTCCTCGCCGGCGTCTACGGGATGAACTTCGATACGGGGCACCCGCTCAACATGCCGGAGCTGTCCTCGCCCTACGGCTACGTCGGCTTCTGGGCGGTCGCGCTCGGCCTCGTCAGCGTGATGCTCTGGCAGTTCCGGCGGCGGGGCTGGCTCTAGTCGCGTCCGTCGGCGCGCACCACGAAGACCGGGATCTTCACGCGGTGCCGTACCGGATTGACGGTCGAGCCGAACAGAAGATCGGCGACCGGCCCGTGGCCGTGGGCCCCCATCACGAGCAGATCCGCCCCCGAGCGCTCGACGAACGCCGCGATCTGCTGGACCGGATCCCCGAACAGGAGCTCCGTCTGGGCCGAAAGCCCCGCGGCCTCGGCACGGCGCCGCGCGCCTTCGAGGTACGCCTGATCGTCGCGCGTCTCGAGGTCGTTGGATTCGCCCCCGAAGTACCTCGGGCCGAACCCGTCCGCGACGTGGACGAAGACGACCGCCGAGCCGTACGAGCGCGCGAGCGACAGCCCGTGTTCCAGGAGGACGGCGTCCTTGGCGTCCGCGCCGAGCGCGATCGCGATTCTCCGGAATCCGCGCTCCGGTGCGACGGGCACCGTCGCCGGTTCCCCGGCCGCGGGGATCGCGGGGCGCGCGCGCCGCGACAGCCACGGGTGGACCACGACGTACAGCAGCAGGAGCGCGATCGCGCCGATCGCGGGGAGGAGCGTGAGGCGGAGCGGCCACGGATTCGCGGCGCCCGCGATCCACTCCGAGGCCGTGTCGACCACGAGCTTCGCGTTCAGCCCGACGATGATCGCCGCGGAGATCCAGGCGAGGACGCGCACGATCCGCGGGCTCGCGAACGTCCCCATCTTCGTCTTGTCGCTGGTGAATTGGATCAGCGGGATCACCGCGAAGGGAAGCTGCAGCGAGAGGATGACCTGAGAGAGGATCAGGAGCTTGTACGTCCCCTGCTCGCCGTAGATGCCGATGACGACGACCGCCGGGACGATCGCGACCGACCGGGTCAGCAATCGCCTGAGCCAAGGACGCATGCGGAACCGGAGGAACCCCTCCATCACGACCTGGCCGGCGAGCGTCCCCGTGAGGGTCGAGCTCTGCCCGGCGCACAGGAGCGCGACGGCGAACGCGATGCCCGCGAGCCCGGTGCCCAGGAGAGGAACGAGGAGCTCGTGCGCCTGTTGGATCTCGCTCACCTCGATGCCGCGCGTGTGGAACACCGCGGCAGAGAGGATGAGGATGGCGGCGTTGACGAAGAAGGCGCAGTTCAGCGCGACCGCGGAGTCGATGAGGTTGTACCGCGCCGCCTGCCGCATCCCCTCCGTCGTGCGCGGCACCTGGCGGGTCTGCACGAGCGCCGAATGGAGGTAGAGGTTGTGCGGCATGACCGTCGCGCCCAGGATCCCGATCGCGACGTAGAGCGCCTCGGTCGACCCCAAGCGCGGGACGAACCCTTTCACGACGTCCCCCCAGACCGGTTGCGCGAGGAGGACCTCGAACACGAAGCATCCGCCGATCGTGACGACGAGCAGGAGGATGAACCCCTCCATCTTGCGGATGCCGAAGCGCTGGATCGCGAGGAGCACGAAGACGTCGAGCGCCGTGACGATCACGCCGGTCATGAGCGAGACGCCGAACAGGAGGTTCAATCCGATCGCGGTGCCGAGGACCTCGGCGAGGTCGCACGCGGCGATCGCGATCTCGCAGAGGATCCAGAGCGCGTTCGACACGGGTCGGGGGTAGGCGTCCCGGCAGGCCTGGGCGAGGTCGCGCTGCGCGACGATCCCCAGCCGCGCGCACAGCGTCTGGAGGAGGACCGCGATCAGGTTCGACATGAGGAGGACCCAGACGAGCTGGTAGCCGAACCGGGAGCCTCCCTCGATGTCCGTCGCCCAGTTCCCCGGGTCCATGTAGCCGACGCTGACCATGTAGGCCGGTCCGGCGAAGGCGAAGAGGCGCCGCCAGAACGAAGGACCGCCCGGCACGGCGACCGAGCCGTGGACTTCCGGGAGCGATCCCTGAGTGGCGGTGGACAAGCGGCCTCCTTTTTGAACGCTCAAAATCATTTATCGCGGCCGGTCCAAAAGTCAACTCTCGTTTATTCTGAGCGCCGATGCCGACGAGCACCGTCGAGGACTACCTCAAGCGGATCTACCTGGTCGAGCAGGCGTCACCGGGGGTTCGGGTGCTCACCGGGAGGATCGCCGGGGACCTCGGCGTGACCCCGGGGACCGCGACCGCGATGGTCAAGGCGCTCGCCGATTCCGGGCTCGTCGAGCACGAGCCTTACCTCGGGGTGCGGCTCACCTCCTCCGGCCGACGGCTCGCCGCCCACGTCGTGCGCCGGCACCGCCTGGTGGAGCTCTTCCTCGTCCAGGTCATGGGTCTCAACTGGAGCGAGGTCCACGCCGAGGCCGAGGTGCTCGAGCACGCGGTCTCCGACCGGCTGGTCGATCGCATCGACGAGATGCTCGGCCGCCCCGCGGTGGACCCCCACGGCGATCCGATCCCCACCCGCCAGGGGGAGATCGTCGAGGCGTCCGGTCAGGAGAGCCTGGCCGCGTCGCCCGCCGGCGTCCCCCGCTTCGTCGCGCGCGTCATCGACCAGCGCGCCGATTTCCTCCGCCTGGTCGAGCGGCACGGGCTCATGCCCGGCCGCCGCGTCATCGTCAGGACCCGGGACGAGGTGCTCGACACGATCGAGATCGAGCCCGAAGACCGGGAGTCGCTGCGGTTGGGGATCCGCGCCGCGTCGCGGATCCTCGTCACCGCCACGGAGGATCCATGAAGGAGTGGCCGCTGCCGTTGTTCGGGATGGCGATCGGGATCGCGGCGAGCTTCATCGGTCTGGGCGGTGGATTCCTCGTCGTCCCCTTCCTCATCGCGCTCGGATTCGACGCGCAGCGGGCGGTGGGGACGTCGTTCCTCGCCGTGCTCGTCATCTCGGTGTCGGCGACCTTCGGCCACGCGCGCCTTCACGCCGTGGACTGGAAGACCGGCGTGCTCCTGGGCCTGGGAGGCGTCCTCGGCGCCCAGATCGGTCCCCAGCTCCTCCGCGCGGTCCCGACACCCGTCTTCCAGAAGATCTTCGCCGTCGTGCTCGGAGCGCTGGCCGTCTGGATGTTCGTCAAGAAGTAGGCGGCGTGAAGGCGCTGAACGCCGCGAGCGCCAGCGCGAGGACCGTCAGGACGGCGGTCATGGTCCACGTGACCGCGTCCGCGACGCGCCCCTGGACGAACTCGCCCATCAGCTCGCGCCGCCGGATCAGAAGGGTCATGAAGACGAGGATGACGGGCAGGAGCAAACCGTTCGCGACCTGCGAGGCGAGGATGACGCGCAGCAGGGGCACGCCCGGAACGAGGATCATTCCGGCGCCTGCGATGATGATCCCGGTGTAGAGCCAGTAGAACTCCGGCGCCTCGTTGAACCGCCGGTTGACGCCGGCTTCGAGGCCCAGCCCCTCGCAGACCGAGTAGGCGGTGGACAGCGGCAGGATGCACGCCGCGAACAGCGAGGCCACCGCGAGGCCGAACGCGAAGAGCAGCTTCGCGGCGGGTCCCGCGAGCGGCTCGAGCGCGCGCGCCGCGTCGGCCCCGGAAGAGATGCCGGCGATCCCTTGGACGTGGAGGGTCGCCGCGCACGCGATCACGATGAAAAACGCGACGACGACCGCGACGACCGAGCCGAGCACAACGTCGAACCACATCGTCTGCCGGTAGTCCGCGACGGGGACCTCCTTCTCGACGACGGACGATTGGAGGTAGAACTGCATCCACGGCGCGATCGTCGTCCCGACGATGCCGACCACCATCCACAGGGCGCCGCTGCCGCCGGGGAGCGTCGGCGTGACGAGCCCGCGCGCCGCCTCGCCCCAATCCGGCCGCGCGAGGATCGCGGAGAGCGGATAGG
>Ga0068859_100003526_pt1 | contig 15932 bp, 16 predicted proteins | sample KBSSwiS22_FD_66585 | JGI IMG/M metagenome (GOLD analysis project Ga0068859, IMG submission 66585) | Switchgrass rhizosphere microbial communities from Kellogg Biological Station, Michigan, USA - KBS Switchgrass S2-2 | ecosystem: Host-associated > Plants > Roots > Rhizosphere > Soil ...
TGGCCGGTTGGCCGGTTATTGCAGCCAGCAGGTTATCATAATTGATCTGCTGGTGCAGGCTGAAAGTTTTTTTCAGCGACTGGTATTTATCCAGTGCTTGTTTAATCGTGTTTTTAGAATAGGGTTTCAGCACATAAGCTATGCCATTGTTTTCAAAAGCCTGCAACGCATGCTGGTTAAAAGCAGTGCAATAAATTACAGGTGTGGAAGTTTGCAGTTCTTTAAAAATTTCAAAACTATACCCGTCTCCTAATTGTATATCACTAAAGATCAATTGCGGGGAGTCGTTATTTTTAAAATAGTTTACTGCTTCTTTAACCGAACTAACCGTTTGGCTGATGGTAATACTTCCATCTAAAGAATGCAGTATGTCAGATAAGTCTTCCGAAACTAATTTTTCATCTTCAATTAATACAACGTTCATGGGAGTTAGTTTATTGGTGAACTGGTTTACCTTTTAACTGGTTAACCAGGATATTGATGCTTTATCTAAGAGATTACATCTTTACCCTTTTGGTTGGGCGGCAATACCTTTATTTTTACCACAAATTCATCTCCTTTATTTTCAACAATAATCTCCTCATTACCCAGCAACTGGTATCTTTCTTCAAGGTTCTTTAATCCCACTTTGGTGGTTACCTCCATCATGCGTTTGGGCTGCAGTTTATTTTTCACCGTAATCATATTTGTCAGTGCATTGTAATCAATAAAAATGGTGAGTGGTGTTTCGTTGGTAAAAGCATTATGTTTTATAGCGTTCTCGGCAAGCAGTTGCAGGGAATACACCGGCAACTGGCCTTTGGTGCTGTACAATTGCGGGTTGATGATGGAAAAATGCAGCATTTCGCCAAAGCGTACTTTTTGCATTTGCAGGTAGCTTAAACAAAGTTTCAATTCATCTTCCACAGCCACCGTATCATGCATGGCTGATGTGGTGGAAAAGCGCAGCATCTCCGAAAGTTTCAATAAATAATCCTCCGCTTTATTGGCATCTTTTTTTAATAACAGCCGCAAAGTATTTAAGGAATTAAATAAGAAATGCGGATGCAATTGCATCTTAAGCTGGTTATTCTTTGCCTCCAGGTTGGATTGTTTTAACCGGGCATTCTCACTTTCTATTTTTTGTTTTCGGAAATATAAAAACACCAGTTCGCACAAAGTAAGTATGATAAGGTCGATGGTAATTGAACGTACTATCTGCGGAAAGAAAAAGAGAGGCCTGGGTGGCATTTTAAAACCCGGAGGTTCTGCTGATACCATATTGGAATCCGTTTCTGAAAATTTAAAAGTTTTTGATTTATTGCCAACAGTAAAACTGATGATCCTTCCTTCGCCTGAATTAATTGCTTCAATACGTACCGGTGGTGGTGAGTTCCATGTGAAGAAATAAAATATGCTGGTCGACAAAAATATGCCCACAATAATACTTATGGCAGCACGGGGAAATATTTTTTTAAGGAAACTTATTTTTTCTGCCAGTAATAAAAGGCCAATATTAATTATCCAGAATAATAAAGTAATAATGGCTACAAAATAAATACCTGGTAAAAAATTACTAAGCTCTTTGATATTGAAAGTTAGGAAAGGCGTGCCACCCAATAGTGCAAACAATGGAATAGTAACCAGCACCATAATGATGAGCCTGTTCAAAATCTTCTTTTCTCTTACTAATTCTACCATAGCAGTTATTAAACAAGCGGCAAATTTGTAGCACCACCGGTGTTAAAAAAAATTTATAGCCTTGTTTTAACGTTTTGTACTGTTAAAGTATTTTAGGTATTTCAAAAGTAAAAAAAGCGGTTTTGCCGCCGGTTTATCTCACCGACAGATTTGTCCATTTCAACGATAGTTTTGCCGCATTCGGGCCCTTTAACATTTTCTTTAGCTGTATTTAGAAAAATATTTGCACAGAAAAAAAACAACTGTATGCAAAAAATCAAAACCCAATTACAATTTAGTTTCATTTTATTATCCCTGATTGCTGTGATGAGTTCCTGCAGCAAATCCAGCAGCGACACCACTACCATCCTGGGTGACTGGGCAAGAGGTTCGGAATTTGAAGGTGTGGGGAGAACAGAGGCGGTTACATTTACCATTGGCGACAGCGTATACATCGGTGGTGGCTACGATGGTACTAACCGGCTGAATGATTTTTGGGTATACAATCAAACCACTGCTACCTGGTTAAGAAGAGCAGATTTTCCCGGTTCAGCAAGGAATAGCGGAGTGGCATTTGCAGTAAATGGCAAAGGTTATGTGGGCACAGGTTATGATGGCACCAACAAACTGAATGATTTTTGGGAATTTAATCCTGCCACCAATTCTTGGCGCCAGGTAGCAAGCTTTGGCGGCACGGCACGATATGGCGCAGTAGCTTTTTCTATTGGCAACTATGGTTACGTTTGCTCAGGTTTTGATGGCAACTATCTTAAAGACCTTTGGCAATATTCACCTTCTACTGATACCTGGACACAAATGGCGAGCCTTACAGGAGATAAAAGAATGGATGCTGTTGCATTTGTGTATAACAGTAAGGCATACGTGGTAACAGGTATCAATAACGGATCGTACCTGAATGATTTTTGGGTGTACGACCCCACCGCTAATGCATGGACAGAGAAAAGAAAAATTACCAGCGTAAGCGATGATACGTATGATGACCTGTACTCTACTTATATCACAAGAAGTAATGCTACTGCTTTTATAATGGATAATAAAGCCTACCTCACCACAGGTAACAGAAGTGGCGTAATTGGTACTACATGGGAGTATGATATTGCCAATGATACATGGGCTGAAAAAACTGGATTTGAAGGTACTGCAAGAGAAGGCGCACTTTCATTTACTATAAAAAACCAGGGCTATCTTACCACAGGTAATAACAGCAGTATCCGTTTTGATGACTTATGGTCTTTCTATCCCAGCGCTTCAGTTAATTCAAACAACAATTAATTTTTTATAGTCTTCCTTTTAATCAAAAATAAATTATTAAGCAATTGGGTTTGGTTTATGGGGTATTCATGAGATCAGTTCTGGTAATACCCCATTTTTTCTTTCCGGTCTTTTAAGAATCATTAACCAAAAAAACTTTAGATGAAATTCCACAAACATACCGCTACTTATTTTTGTTTGTTTGTGCTAACGCTGTTAGTGGCCTCCTGCGATAAAGTGGATATCACATTTGGTGCTACCGCTTCTGCATCAGATCCCAATATCACTTACTTTGATAATTACAAAACTGATATTGCTACTAATAAACTGGATTCCTTTGCAACATGGGGCCACGAGGTCATCAGCCTGGGTTATCATTACGATTCTGTTTTTGGAGTGGTTAAGGCGGGTTCATTTGCACAGATCGATCTGCCTGCAACTAATCCCTTACTGAATGTTACAGATGTATTGGTATTTGATTCATTGCAGTTGCTGATAAATCCTTCAGGAGAATTTTATGGCGATAGTTCAAAAACAATCAAGATCAATGTATACAGGCTTACTCAAAATATTAAAAAGGATGACGGCACCGACTATTACTATAACAACTCCTCCTTCAGTTACGATCCTGTATCTATTGGCCAGCAAACCGTAAACCTTTATGGTAAAACAGGCACCGCAGTAAGTGTAAAACTTTCGGATGCATTAGGGCAGGAACTGCTTACAAAATTTAAAAACAACGACTACGATATCAATACCCAGGAAAATTTTATTAATTATTTTAAAGGCATTTACATTACAACAGACTCAACAGTTACTAAATCGCTGGCGTATTTTTCCAACAAATCCGATTCAGTTTTTATGCGGCTTAACTATCATCAGAATGGTGTAACACCGGTGGCAAAAACGCTGGACTTTAAATTTGAAAAAGCAAAACAATTCAATAATATCAAATTCAGGTTCACTAACCCGAATTTTTCCGCATTCATCAACAATAAGGCACAGCTGATACCGAGTACCTCATCCGGTAATCAATCTTTTATCAACAGCAATTTAGGCACCTCAATAAAGATATCCTTCCCCACTTTATTAAGCCTTAAAGAATTGCACCCGTATATAAAAGTGGTAAAAGCCATACTGGTAATAAGGCCGGATGTTAAATCGTACACTTACCCGTACAGTTTGCCCACAACATTAAACATGTACACCACTGACGATACCAACACGTTGTTGTCAGGGATATTTGAACCCAATAGTTCTTCCCTGCAAACCGGCAACCTGGTAGTTGATAACCTGTATAATGAGAATACTTATTACAGTTACGACATTACCAGTTTCATCAACACTAAAATATCGGAAGGCCAGGCATCTACATCAGCATTGCTGTTACGTACTTCATTAGAAAATTCTGATGGGGCCCTGCAAAGATTAATCGTAAACGATCAGAATAATAACAGGCCGATAGAACTTAAGCTGTATGTACTGGGCTTATAAATGATAATCATGAAACAAAAATATTTTACACTTTGCTGCTTTGTGTTACTGGTTTCGGTAAAAGCTGCTGCACAAAACGTTTCTTCTCCCTATTCCATATTGGGTATTGGTGATATTGAGAATAACGACTTTGGCAGGTACAGTGCTTCGGGTAGTGCAGCAATTTCCAGGAGAGAGCCCGGTTTTTATAATTTTTCTAACCCGGCATCACTTACTGTAATGCCTTACAAAGCTATCAATTTAGATTTTGGGCTACGCGGCAGGGTTAGTAAATTTAAATTGCCCGGTGCAGATACTTTAACACAACCCACAAAAGATTTTATTGTTAAAAGGGTAACGCTTGCTTTTAAAGTAACGCCAAAAATTGCATTTGCGTTTGGCATAAAACCATACAGCAGTGCCAACTATAAATATGTTACCTCCACGGCACTCAATGATGGCAATACCGATCTTGTAAAGTATGCCGATGGCAGCGGTGGCATTTATCAATCTTATTTTTCGCTTGCAAAAGAATTCGGCAAACATTTATCTGTTGGTGGTACTGCCTCCTGGTTATTCGGCTCCATGGAAAACACCACAGAATATTATAACTCTTTAATTGGCCTTGATGTAATAAGAACGGAAGATAAATTTTATAATGCAGCAGGCCTGCAGGGTGGTTTGCAATATTACAGTAAACAAGGCAAAGAGTGGATGCATACTTTTGGATTAACGGCTTCGGTATTTACAAAACTTAAAGGGCAAAATACCGCCACCTATACCGAAAGCAGTGCCGTTATTAAAACAGCCGATCCTGTTGACATTGCATTTAAATTACCCGTTTCAATTGGTGCAGGTTACAGCCTTGCTAATAACAGCGGTATTTCATTTCATTTGCAGGGCACTTACCAAAAATGGCCCACGCAAAATTTATATTATCAAAACAGTTTTACAAAAGATGCTTATACCCTTAATGCAGGAATGGAATATAGCAAAGGCACCAGGACACCGGACTATTATCTTGAGAAATATTATGTGGGCTGGGGTGTAAAAATGGAGCAATCCTACATAGTGGTAAATGGACAGCATTTGAATGATTATGCCGCAACCTTTGGTGGTGGTAAAAATTTATCCCGTCTCCTCTCTGCAAGTGCATCTGTTGAAGTAGGCAAAAGGGGTTCTGCATCGCTTAACCAGATAAAAGAAAATTATTTCCAGTTTAATATCGGGTTTACTCTAAAAGATGTATGGTTTGGCACCAAGAGATTTGGCAGGTACAATTAAAATTCAGCAGCATGAGAAAATTATTGATTGTCGTTTTCTTCATTACAATCAGCAATGCAATACAAGCACAAAAACTAACCGGGTTGTGGTACTCTGCAGACAGCAGCCGTGTGTATGAAATTAAGGCAGCCGATGGCAATCAATTTATTGCCGCCATCAAATCATCCGAAAGAAAAACGGACAGCGTGGGTTATATTGTACTCAGGAACCTGGTGTACAACAGCCATAAAAAAAGATACGAAGGCGTTATCTACGCTGTAACTGATGGCCAACCTGCATTTGTAAAAATTAAATTTGACAAACATAACAGCAACAAACTGATCTTAAAACTCAACCGCATGTTTGTGATGGATGTTGCTATTGACTGGGTGAGGGCTGATGTGAGTGCGCCTTAGTTTTTTTAACAACCCATTCAACTAGCTTATCCTCATTATTTTACCTCTCCGTTTCCTGGTTGTTTTGCCTTTCTCCCATAAAATAAATTAAATTTCTCAAAGCACATTTATTAATTTTATTTGAGCTTTTCATCACGCTGTTAAAAGAGATGATCATCAAAAGAATATTGTAACTGTTATATGGCTGTTCAAAAACTTATACCATTTTTGTTTTTCTTTTTTTTGTCATGTTCATCGCTGCCTGACAAAAGCCAGGATAAAGTACAAAAAGTTACTGCGGAGTCAGCAAAAGTAAATTCCGACACATTAATCATTAACAAAAAAGCTGCCATTTTCTATGCTCCGGACTCTTTACAAATTGTAAAACGAAAAAAAGAAATTGGAGAAGAAACTTTTTATACCGGTGCGGATGATTATCTCTATTACATGCACCTTTCCTACGATTTTCTTGACAGCGCTAAAATGTTCATTCTTGACGCCAAAGACAAAAAATTCTTAAGATTCATTTATCCGGACAAATCACAAAACATTATCAAACTGGATACTTTACCTGAACTTTGGGGTGTTTATTTTTTTACACGAGGCAAAAAAGAAAAAGCAGTTGATATGACTGCTATTGAAGAGGAATATAAAAACTATTTCAACTAATTATATTTTATCAATCAAAAATTTATTACCATGAAAGAATTCATGCTCCACATCCGCAACGAAAGTGATGCAAAAAAATCATTAACTCCTGAAGAGCACCTGGCCTTCATAAAAAAATGCGAAGTGTATATTGGCGTATTAAAAAGCCAGGGCAAATTAATTGCGGCGCAACCGCTGGTAAGAGAAGGTTTTGTTATCAATAAGATAGGCAGTGATTGGCTGGAATATCCTGTTAATACCGATGGAGAAATACAAGTAGGTTATTATCATATCATGGCAGATGATATTATTGATGCTATCAACATTGCAAAAAACAATCCCGAATTTGAATACGTAGCTTCGGCAAGCATTGAAGTAAGGCCAATAAAAACAAAAGAAACCGAAACGGCATTTGTGTATCCCACAAAAAAATAAATGCAACAGGAAATAAAATGAAATTTTCTTTTGAAGCAACGATATATAAAGTGGGCATCAATCCCTGTGTGGAAGTTCCGTTACACATCACCGCTGCAATGAGTGTTGCAAAAGGATACATTCCCGTTAAAGGCAAAATAAAAAAACATCCTTTTACGCAAACATTGGTGCCGGTAAAAAATGCAGCTTACCGTTTGTATGTTAATGGCTCCATGTTAAAAGGGGCTGCGGTACAATTAGGTGATCCAGTTCAATTCACTATTGAAGAAGATTTTACACCTCCTGAGTTTCCGATGCCACCAGCATTTAAAAAACAATTAACCGAAAACAAATTACTACCGACTTTTAAAAAATTAACTGCTTACAGGCAAAAAGAAATAGTGAAGTACCTGGGATTTTTAAAAACTGAAGAAGCCCTGCAAAGAAATATTGAAAAAGTAATTGCTTCGCTACAAGAAAAAAGATCATAACCGGTTTTATCGTGGAGGCCAATAGTTGCCTGATAAGATCACCAGGTCAATCATCTTTATGGTGTTATCATAATAATCATACTGGTCAAGATCAAAGCCAACAATATAATCCCACAATTGCTTTAACCAGTTTTGATTTTTGGGATCTATCATTGCAGCAATTGCAAAGGAGCCTATAAAGCTCATGGCTTCAAAATTTCTTGTTTTCAAATCATCGCCATTCAACCGGTAGCCTGCAGAGATATTGTCAGGATTATTTTCTGTGGTTTCCCTGATCCATTTATTTATTTTTTCTGCTATTGCTTTAGATCTTTTATCACCATAAACAATATAATCAGTGGCAATGCGCCAGGGCACACGGCAGGCATTGTAGTTATAGCAACCATCATATTTCGATTCCAGATAGTTGGGCATAGAAGGCCCAGGTTTGGTATTGATATGTTGTATAAAATCAGGAAATATCCCTGCATCAGCACTATAACGGTGTTGTAAAAAATTAAAGAGCGTATAGTTGGCATCAACTACTTTATTCCAAAAACTATCCTTAGTAACAACGTTGAATGATTTAAAATGAGCCGGCATAAAATCAGAGGAGCGCATGTCGAAATAATCTTTACTGTCTGGTTCAACAGCATTGCTTAACAGAATAGAAAATGTGATGGGATTAATTTCCTGCTGTTGTATAGCGGCGATCATTGTACGGGCTTCCTGCAAATAGTTGACGCTGCCACTGCTTCCCCACTGTGCATTGGCAAGCAATAAAGAATAAGCAATGTCGATGTCCCCATCTGTAGCAGAAGTGCCATCCGCATCTTTAAAATCCGCAGTTTGCGCCCATGCCATAAGTGATGGATTGCTTTTGCTGGGATGCAGTTTATAATAATGATACAGGCCGTTATAAATTTTTTGTGCTGCGGTATCATAGCCTGCCATCAGTGCAACGATCATCATACCATAACCCTGCCCTTCAGAAACACATTTTTTATTTCCTGCAGCTCCTTCCGCCCAGATATACAATTGCCCGTCACCAGCATCATCATTAATGTAACGTTCTTTCCATTGATTGTAAAAAGAACGCACGCTGTCATCCATTTGTTTTTGGGAAACATGGCTGGGTTTAATAACACCTGTGCTATAATTTACGTGCTGCGGAAATGGCTTAAAAACATTTTGTGCTGGCGACACTTTTACCAGCAATACCAAACAGGCGAAGCAAAATATTTTCAGAGAGTGGTTCATTTTATGTAGTGGGAAAGGCTAAATTACTAATTCCATTGAACAAGGTATTGTTAATATTTTATTGGTAAAGAGACGGATCGCAGATGTAAGATCATTCTTTCCCAGTATTATTAAACAAGGCAATTAAAATATCATCTGTCAATATTTCAATGTACCAGGGTTAAACGTTTTCCAGCTATGCCAAAACTCCTGGTAGGCAGGCAAAGGTTTTAAAGAAGCATTACCATTGATGGCTTTGCCATTAACCTGGTATTGAAGGTTATTCAGTATCAAAGTATCATTGCGTAAGGTAAACCTGTTAACCGCATCAGGATTTTCAAAAGCAAAAAAACTTTTGTCATCTTTTGCCAGTACCACTACAATATTTTTCTCATCCAGTTTATCATTGATGATGCGTTGTGCTTTTAACTGGTTCCAGTCATAAGCTTTTCGTTCTTTACCTGCCTTTATCCCAATCACCCAGGATTTATCTTTCCAACTCAGGCTGTCCGTTCCTGTTAGTTTACTCTTACTTTTGCCACTTTCGTATTTTAGTGTGGTATCATACTCATTCATGAACGCAGGGTCTGGCTGCATGATAAGTGAGTTGGGGTTTAGTTGCAACCATTCTGCCAGCGAAGTTTGTATGCTGAAAAATTCCGGCAGTTGTTGTCCTTTTAATTTGCCGGTTATAGCTTCGCCTGTAACCTGGCGCCACCAGCTTTTTGTAGTGGCATCTTCAAACATGGCATTAAAATGATCCATGCCCACCAACCTGAACTGTTCGTACTTTCCGTTAACAATGGGTTCGTATACACGACCGGTACGGCATACCGTGCAATAAGTTACAATCAAAGGTTTACCACCTACAGTATCCTGCACCTGGTGGTGATATCCTAAAAACCTGATGGGATAAGCTTTTGCCTCGCCGTTATTTACAATGCCAATCACCAGCCGGTTAGTATCAACTTTATTAGCAGCGGCATTCACCATCAATACTTTTTGTGGTTTATAAAACATATGGTCTGCAGCCATCACAAAATTGGTCATATAAGTTGCAGCGGCCACCACCAGGATTGGTATAGCTACGGTCCATTTACGTTTCCAGTTGGCTTTAAATAAACCAACCAGCATTAAAATAAAAAACCCAATTCTGAAAACCCATCGCCATTGGTATAAAAAATAGGCGGTATCAATGCTGTTCATTTTCTGGCTGCCCGGCATGGGCATGATAAAATATACATTGGCTACTTCAAAAAGCAACAACCCAATTAAACCGAAGTAAAATAATTTTTTCATGTGCTTATATTATTTATACAGATCAAAATCAAGATAGCCTTCTTCTGCCCTCATCTTTGCCCTTTGCACATACACGTTTCTGTCTGCAGGCGCCCAGGTTGCAAGGCCATCCACATAACGGTTGAACATACAGAATGCTGCTGCAATTAAAACGGTATCATGTATTTCTTTGTCGGTTGCGCCTGCATTTTTAGCCGCCTCTATTTGGGCAGTAGTAACAAACCTGCCACCTTTTTGTACACTGCCTGCAATAGCAAGTAATGTTTTTAATTTTTCAGAGATCGTTGTGGATTGAAAATCATTTTTTATGCTGTCGATGAACTGCATATCGCATTGCATATAATGTTGCGCCAATGCACCATGTACATTCTGGCAAAAGAAACAATCATTCAGGTACGACACATAAGCACCTATCAACTCTCTTTCTCCACGGGTTAATGTATTATTATCATCCCGCAATAAAATTTCTGCCAGTTCATTCATTGGCTTTGCTGTATGCGGACTAAAAGCCATTGGCCCTCTTATGCCTGGCAATTCATCTGGTAGTTGTATATGTGCCATATTTATTTTGTTGATTGTGGTAAAACATATCCATGCGCCATTCGTTTGCCCATTTCTTCATATACTGTTGCATCAGTGGGTGTAAAGCTTGCCAACCCATCCACATAACGGTTAAACATTGAAAATGCAGCGGCAATTAAAACGGTATCATGTATCTCCCTGTCGCCTGCACCTAAATTCCTTGCTGCTGTTATATCTTCCGGTTTTACTTCTTTACCCAGCACCTGTACTTTGCCTGCAATGTGCAGTAAGGCTTTCATCTTATCGCTTACACCTGAGCTTTGCATATCCTGTAATACTTCATCCACAATAACCTTATCATCACCATACAAACACCTGGCAGCTGCTGCATGACTGCTCATGCAAAACATGCACCCGTTCCTGTAAGATACATACGCAGCAACCAGTTCCCGCTCTGCTTCGGTTAATGGCGAAGGGCCGCGTAATAAAACCTGTGCCAGCTCATATAAAGGTTTTCCTGTTTCGGGACGAAATAATACCAGGCTTCTTATTCCAGGTATGCCTTCTTCAACTTTTATATGTGCCATATGCTGAGTTTTTATTTTTATTATTCATTCGGTACAGGAATTGCACCGGGTAAATCAGTGTCTGCTTTTTCTTTTGTAAAAATTGTAATGAGCGATCCAATGATGAACACCAGCGAAAAAATAAACAATGCATTACTGTAACCACCCAGGTTTGATACCAGCACGCCTACAAATAAAACAGCAATTGCTGTAAACACCCTGCCAATATTAAAACAAAAACCTGTTGCTGTACCGCGTATGTCAACCGGAAATAAATGAGGAATATAAACAGATAATACACCCTGGCTTGCACCAAAGGCCAAAGCAAGTACAACAATCTCCGCATAAATCAGCGGCGAAAAAACCGTGTTGGTTTCAAACAGCAATAATGATAACACGGCACATATTAAAAAGCACAGCAGCATTGATCTCTTAGACCCTATGGCATTGGTAAGCCAGCCTGATAAAAAACCGCCGGTCAGTCCGCCCATGCCCAGCATCATCATACTCAGGCCACGTTCTTTTTGTGCATCACCAGTTGTAACTAAAGTTTGTATCCATGTGGGCAACCATAAAAAAATAGCCCATAACCCAATCAGCATGGTACCAAATATAGCAGCGCCGGTAATTAAATCATTGCGATGCCGGAGTGAAAAAATGTTACCCGAATTTTTCGTGTATGCCACAACTTTATCCCTGCTGTATTTCCATTTTTTAGATTCTTTTAATCCCCATACTGAAAGTACAGCAATACCGAGGGGAATACTGCCCACCAAAAATGCCTGCCGCCACGACGAAACAAAATAATCGATCACACCTGCAGAAAATATCCCGACAGGAATGGCTATGGATAAAATACCAATAAAAATGGCCCTTGTTTTCTGCGGCCATTCTTCTATCATCAATGTGGTGGTGGTAACCAATACACCACCTAAACCAAAGCCGCTGAAAAAACGGCAGATCACCACAGCCCACCAGTTGGGCATATATCCTGTAAGTATAGTAAACAATCCATAGCAGGCAATAGAAATGATCACACCTGTTTTTCGGCCGGCCTTATCACTGATAATACCACATATAAAGCCTCCGAATGATCCGCCCAAAATAAAAACAGCATTAATATAAGCACTGATATTATTTATTTCACCAGAGCTTTTATCGCCCAGCAGGTCTCTAACGGCTACGGGTAAGTACACCGACATCAGTGTTGATACTATACCTGCAAAAGCAGTTCCCAAAAAACAAATTGCAAACAGTAGCCAGTGGTAGGCGGTCATTTTGTGATCGGGTTCAATAGTTTCCATAGTTATTTTTTTAAATGATCATAGCCTTGCGGCAGGCGGTTATAACCATTATTTTTTAATCTTTCGCCAAGCCCCTTGTAAAATGCCGGATCAGTTGGCGTAACAGTTGCCAGGCCATCTACATAACGGTTATACAAACAAAATAAGGCCGCTATTAAAACCGTATCATGAATTTCTGTATCGGTAGCGCCTGCATCTTTTGCTTTTTGCACCGCTTCATTCGTTACACTTTTTCCGCTTTGCTGTACCTGTGCTGCAATGGTTAATAAGGTTTTCATTTTATCACTTACGGGGGCTGTGGTAATATCCTGTTTTACTTTTGCTGCAGTATTTTCTTCGCCCAATAAAATATCGGCTGCAGCGGTATGTGCAGTAGTGCAGAATGTGCATTCATTTTTATAAGAAACCACGGTGGCAATTAATTCTCTTTCGCCTTCTGTTAAAGTGGAAGGGCCACGAAGCAAGACCTGTGTTAATTCACGAATAGGAGCGGCAGTAGCTTTACTGTATTCCAGTAAACCTGTAATGCCGGGTAAATGAGCTTCTAATGGTATGTAAGGCATAATTTATTTTTAAAGATGCATACAATAAAACAAGCCGATAAACCTGCCCTGCTTAGACAAGCAGGGCGAACGTTTATACGATCATTGTTACCAAACGATTTTATTCCAAATATTTTTAAAAAGAACTGCTCTTAATTTTTTCAATACACTTACAACAGTCGTAAAACCTGCCCTGCTTAGACAAGCAGGGCCGATGTTTATACGATTTTTGTTACCAAACGATTATAACAATTATTTTTATTCGGCACCATCAGTATGCCCCCTGGATATGGCATAACTGCCTACTTTATTTCCTGCAGTAAGTCCTGTTTCACAATCACTGCGATAATGTATAGCGCCATACATACGTGATATGGAAGCTTCTCTTGCCATATCAATAAACTGTTGTGCTTTGGTTGGAATAATATATCCCAGCACTGTACTTGCTGCACCGCTAAAAGTGCTGTGCCCGCTGATGTAAGAAGGAAAATTAGGCAACCCAATATCAGTTTTTATCCGGGTATCCATTTGCATGGGCCTTGGATTGAAGTACGTATACTTTGTATCCCAGCACACTACGCCTGCATCCATGATACTCATATTCAGCAATGCCATGTTACGGGCCCATCTTGCTTCGCTAAAACCTAACTGTGCAAATTCTGTTGCAGCAATATAATTCCAATGGCCGGGCGGCGTGTAAGTGCCTACGCCATCAGACCAAAATGTGGCAATCTTTTTTTGTTCTCTTGTAAGATTTTTTTGCATCTGGTAGATCTCTTCTGTTTCTGTTTTAAACTGGGCAGAACCTGTTGAGGGTGGTGCGGCCGGCCGAATTGTAGTAACCATGGTTAAAGAATCAAACAACCATGTTTTTACTTTACCAAATAAAGGCAGCATGGGCGGCCGCTTTGGTGATTCCTGGCTGTACCAGGGTATTTCGCCTTTGGCAATAGCATCAGTTTCAAATTGTGTCCACTGCGCTTGTGTACCTACTGCTGCGCCGGCACGATCGCCCCTGGCACGGGCAATAAATTTTGCGGCAATTGCCCTGCCTAATGATTCTCCTGCATCAATATCGCTGCGCACATTAGCTCCGGCAATTAACCTTGCTCTTTTATGCTCCTCAGCTTTTTGATTGATATACTCCTGGTCGCCGGGAAATAATAATTTTAATAATTCTATTGAGGCTCCTTCTACCACAGCATCTTCACTGGGATAAGAAGGCAAAGTAGATTTAGGTAACAGTGTTTGTATAGTGGCATCCACTGTAAATGGCGCTGCACGGTTATACAACGCTTTGTAATAATAACAGGCAATGCAGGCATCGTACTGCGCTGCACTTAAATACGCATAGGCTCTTGCCGCATAAGGCGGATTAGAAAACGGGAACAGCGGGTATGCCAAAGGGTTATTAGCACTGGGGATGGGGTAAGTGCCATCAGGATTCTGATAAGGAGGCACATTATGTTTTGCAACCAATTCCCTCATAATTTCATTCCAGCGCAGTACTGCGCCAGCACCCCAATAATTCACCAGGTCTTTGTCGTCGCTGGTGATATTCTTTTGAAAACTTTTTATTTCGTTCAGCTGAAGGATATAATCCGGCGATGTGGTGGCAATAGGCGCTGCACAGGGAAATTCGCTGGCAGCAGCTAATAAAATTGGCTTCCAGGTACCTGCATTGGCGTCGGGCTTTATCGGGTTAAGCGCCGGGTAAGCAGCGTTTGCCTCGTCTAATTTCTTAGAACAGGAATTGAACACCGCAACTACTGCTATTGTTATTAAACTGATGAATAAAAATATTTTTTTCATTGTTATAATTTTTAAACTGCCAAAGCAGCAATGAATTTTTATTTTTTTGTTTCTTCTTTTTTCTTTTTACTAAAATCGAGGATATAAAAAATACCTCCGCCAAAGCTGCTTGTCTGTCCAATATTTCTTCCTGCAACCGTGGTATTGGCATCGGCAACAAATGAAAGCCCGTTTACAAAATCGGTATCGTATTTTATATGCAGGGCCAATTTTGTAGCATCCATATTGTTGCTTACAAAAGGCATATTGTTTTTGGTGATATCAAAGCCGCCTAATGTGGCCATCTTATCAACAATAGCTTCCACTATCCAGGTGCTGCTGCGGTAACCTATCCTGAAATTAAAATCATTGGCATCGGGCATTTTTACTTCGTCAGTATAATGCAATTCGGTAGTGTAATAAGTATTCCTGTCCAGTTTTACATTGTTGCGAAACATGTACGTGCCCGATATGGTAGCAAACCAGTCGCCCATTTCATAATCTGCCATTAATCGTATGCTTGCTGTTTTGCTGTGCATGCCAATAGCCAAAGGCATCAGGTCGATATAATAGTTTGATAACGGGGTAGCATAGCCGCCCATCACAATGCCTTTAAGATTTCCTTTCCACATCTTTTTTTCTTTGGCTACCCATTTTATCCATAAGCTTAAGTCCTGTATTCCCTTCTGCCCTTTAAAATTTCCGGCGCTTGCCTTGGTTTTAATATAAGGCACGCCAAACAGCACGTTAAGTTTATCGGTTATGCCATAGTTACCCATTATCATCGCCGCTGTACTGCTTACGGTTCCTAAGTTGGCATTGTCTCTTTTAAAAGTGCCTTCCCAGTAATTTTTCCAGCTGGTTTTATCAACAGTGGGGCCTATACAGAAAAAATTCTTCTGCATCATAATACCATCAATATCTGTTTGAGCAAATATTGTTTGCTGGAAAAAAAACAGGCAAATAACTATTACTAATACCCTTTTTTTAGAGTAATACTTGTTTTGCATAAAAAATGTTTAAACCTTCCGGCTTGACAGAAAACAAATTGCCCGTTTGTTTAGCAATGCCGGAG
>Ga0068859_100003528_pt1 | contig 15927 bp, 16 predicted proteins | sample KBSSwiS22_FD_66585 | JGI IMG/M metagenome (GOLD analysis project Ga0068859, IMG submission 66585) | Switchgrass rhizosphere microbial communities from Kellogg Biological Station, Michigan, USA - KBS Switchgrass S2-2 | ecosystem: Host-associated > Plants > Roots > Rhizosphere > Soil ...
GCTTCCGCGTTTTGCGGTGGCGATAGATCCCTCGGTAACAAGCGTACCCGTTGAATTCCCGCCGTCCTCGGTCCAATATGCGTCGAGCCCGAAAGCCGTCGGCAGCGACCAGGCGGTGATGTCATAAAAGCCGTAATCCTCTTTTGCCTGCCCGCTGCCCTTCATCTGATTTCGGTTAAATCGGCCCATATTGTCGTCAACAAATGCCTTGTCCTGCGGCGTGTCAGGTTCAAGGATCGACTTGATCAGAATTCGCTGCGGCTGATTCAGGTCGACAACGTAAGAACCGGCCGAAAATGTCTTGTTCTCGGCCGGAGCATTCAATATGCCGTAGGAGTGGGCCGTTGCCGATGAAAACGAGGCCGCGGCAACTTTTACTTCGATCTTCGAACGACTCAGGAGTTCAACCAGTTCCGCAGCCTTGACCGGATCTTTTTCCGGAAGGATGACAACTCTCTTCAGCTTTCCCTTAGCAAAATCTGCCATCCCATTTACGCGAAAGTCGTAATAGTCCCTTAGTCGGTCGATGCGATTCGCTGCTGTCACTGCAAGTGTCGTCATTGAGGCCGTATAGTGCTTGGCGATCGCCGAACGCAGCGTCGCGATCGACCCGTCATCGCGCGTATAACGCAACCCTTTTGTACCGCCGCCATCGGTTTCAAACGTCATGCCGATCGCACCGTTCAGGCTCGGGTACATATCCCAGTAACCCGGGTAGAATGCGTCGTAAACATCGCGAACGTAATAGTCCCACTTGTTTGCGTCGAAAGCTTTCGCGTTCGCCCGGCCGTACATCTCATTCCATTTTCCGAAGGCAGGCTGGGGCAAATTCGGATTGATCGGGAGGGAATCGGGTGGAAAGAAGAATTGCGAAGGTTGTCCGTGATGGTCGGCGGACACCTGCGGATTCCATTCTAGAAACGCTTTCTGCATGTGCTGCGTTTCGATCTGGGTCATCGACAGCGTGTCGCGGTTCAAGTCAAACCGGTAATGGCTCAGTCGTCCGTAGACACTCCACGGTTCGCGGTGCTCCAGCGCCTGCGGATTCGCGTCTCCTATCGCGACCGAGTTGTACCAGGTAGCAAATCGCTCATGCCCATCGGGGTTTTCACCTACGAGCATCAGCGTTACGCAGTTCTTCAGAATATCGAGCGTCGCCGGTTCGTTGGACGCCGCAAGCTGATACATTACCTGCATCATCGCTTCGAACGAGGCCGATTCGTTGCCATGGATCGTGTAAGCCATCCATGCGATAGCCGGATTATTTTGAATTATCGACTGAGCCTCGGCTGCCGACGTTTTCCGCGGATCTGTCAGCTTCGCATTATTTGCTTTGATCTCATCGAGCCGACCCATATTCTCAGGGGATGAGATCGCCACAAGGTGCTGCATCCGATGTTCGTTCGTCAAACCAATGTCGAAGATCCTTACACGATCAGGCGCTGCCGTCGCGATCGCATTCATCACCTGCTCCATTTGGGCGTAGGTAGTGTGGAAATCACCAACATCGTAACGCAGGATCGACTGGGGCCGCGGCACATTTGGCCGGTAGTCTCCACGAGTGTAAAAATCAAATTTTTCTTCTGGTTGAGCTGTCTGGCCAAATGAAAACAAGGCGGACGCAAAGCACAGGAACAAGCCGGCGACAACGGTTGTGGATCTCATAAGATGTATTTGCAGATAGAGCGCTTGCGGGGTGCAAGGCGTTACAATTTTCAAAATGACCTATAGATATTAAACTGTAACGGATTAAACGCAAAAACACGATGAATAGTTTTGCTGGCTCAATAATGTGTCCCCGATGCGATTCGCCGAAAATGAGATCGTGGAGTGAGCTTTCGGACGAAGGGAAATACCTTGTCGAACGCCTGCCCTTCTTCGTCGACGTTCCGCTCGAGGAAAGAAAAAAGCACCGCTTTTGCACGCGGTGCTGGTTTGAGGAAAGTGACACAAAAACACAAGAGGCGTAAAGGATAAAGCGGCTATCGCATCATCGTGCAAGTCGAAGAACCCTTCCGTTCTCAACAAAAGCGGTTCCGTCGGCGACAAAAACATCACCATTTGGAGCGGCCGCTATCCCTCCCGCGAAGGTAAGTGCGCCGTCAGTCAGGAATGTGTGGATCGACGGGTCTGAAAACGGAATTCTCACGACGTCGCCCTGCGGGTTGAAAAAATCACCCGGCCAGGCCGGATTTGTAAAGAGTTGCGTGGCGTAAAAGTTACCGTCACCGCCGAAAGTGCAGCCGTTGATAGGATACAGTCCCGAGGCCCACAGCGTTTTGGGCGACAAAGCCGGATCGGCCAGATTCGCCTGAGCCGGGTCCAGGCGCCACACCTTTGCGGATGGTCCTAAGATGAACGAATCGACAAGTGCCAGAGTGCCGACGTATAGGAACCCATCCGGGCCCTGTGCCACACAGGTAGGAATGGCGTCGCGAATTATCTCATCTGGAAAGTATGCGAGAGCTCTCACCGATCCATCCGCCAGAACTTCGTCAAGCGTGTTTGCCCCCGCGTCTGCAACATAAATGTGGCCGGGTATTGCAAGTACGCCATACGGATTTGAGTCCGGAAGCGGTTCCCTCGGGTCCGGGTTGGCCGTGGTCCATTCGATGCCAAAACTGCCAACATTAGCGAGCGTATCGGTTGTGCCGTCAAGCCTGACCTTAAGGAGACTTCCGAATGAATTGTCACCAGTAGCTTGGGGCGACGCGCCCATTATGGCGAAAATTCCCTGGTTTGCCCCCCGGCCGAGGACCGAGATACCCGCAAGTCCGATGAATTCACCCTCCTCACCGATCGTAGCGACCTGGCTCACAATAGTCCGGGAGGTCGGGTGTTGTGACATGGAATTCCGCAACTCGATAATTGAACCGTTGTGCGTGGCGTCGCCCGCCTGCGCGACATATAAAATGTCACCCGGTCCAAATGCAAGACCCCTGGGGCTGTGAAGCCCCTCAGCGACGACTGTAAAACCAGGACCCTGGCCATTAACGACCGATCCCGTACCAAGCCCGATGGCAACGAGGGAGATAAAACAAAATAGGCCTAAAAACGATTTAGTTGATCTGTTCATAAAGGTTCTCCTATTGATATCTAAGCTCCGGAGCATCCCGGAAGAGCCACTGCGACGGAGCTCGCCCACCGCAGCCGGGCGTCAAAAATTCAATGAAAGGCACGATATCCAGGCATCGAGCGCACACCGGTATCGGCGATTTAAATCAGTAAATTCGGTAGTTCGCCCAATATGCTCCACTTCTACGATAAGTGTCAACAGAAATCTTCCGTTTCGCCCTAATTTTTGCAGTAAGACTAACAAAAAAAGCACCGCCCTTTCGTGCGGTGCTGGTTTCAGGAAAACAGAATGATCGACGCCGCCTAGGGGGTCATATTTACCCCAAAGTCGAAGAATTTCGCACCAACGCCGGCGCTGGTATTCGAATTCCCGGAATTGACCAGATAGAATCCGTATTCGCCCTTCTTTAGTTCGATCGCGGGCGTGATCTTGAATACGCCGTTACCGAGGTCTTCGGCCTTGAACTGGACGACGTATTCATCCGACAGGCCGCCTTTGCCTCCGAAGGAATTTGATTTGCCGATAGTTACTTCGCGGTTATCGCTGCGCTGGTTAAAACGAACAAGGGCAAATTCTTTCGGGTCCGAAGGCACGCCGCTTGAGGTGTTCAGACCGCCGCTGGTCACATCCAGGTAAAAGTAAAACGTCGGCATTGTCTGTTTTAGCTGCAGGTCCGCGCTCCTACCTGGAAGGTTCGCCTTTGTCTTTATCTTGCCGATCCCGTAGGTCATCGAGTTGGTAAATAATCCGCCGGTGCGGTTCTGTGCCGAGACATTTGGCTTGAGCGGCGTCATTCTTCTGGCTCCATCTTTTTCCTCGTAAAGGTAGATACCGTAGTTATGCTTGGCCATCGGATCATTCGGATCGCCTAACGCACCTACGGTTGCCGCTCCGGCAGAATTGACGCCCGTTGTCGTGTTTATCGATTTGCCGCTTTTTGCCTCGAGCATTGCCGAAACCGTGTCATCGGTTACGCCTGACTGTTTTAATAAAATAAGCGAGTCGGTGGACAGATCGAAGTTCGTCTTCGACGTTCGGATCTTTCCGATTATTACCGAGCTTGCCAAGCCCGCCTTTGTCAGCGATATGACCTCGGCGTTGGTCATTATCTCGTCCTGCGCGGCGACGCGTTGGCTCGTCGCAAATGCGACCGCGATCGCCAACATGGCGAACAAAATAAACTGTCTTGATCTCATAAACGAATCTCCTTGATTGGCCCGGCAGAAGATGATGCCCGGACCGTTTCAGTTCCGATGGCCGATGTAGCCTTCCCTTGTTCGTATGTTCAGATCAGGGCGGTAGACGCGAACTTTGATCGAGTATTTGTTGCCCGGCCGTCGTTCGCCGCTAGGATAATACCCCAAACTGTAAGTTTTGCGAAGTTCGTCAGCGATCCTGGCGAAGGCCCTGTCGAGATTTGTTTTTGACGTCACACGCTGAACGTTCCCGCCCGTATACTCCGCAATATCGCTGAAGAATTCCCGTGCCATCGCGTAATCGCTTTCCCGCTCGCCGACGCCGGGGCGCGTGCTCGCAACGTAAGGGCGATCGTCTTCGTCGTAAAGTATCTCAGCATTCTTTCGCCGGCTTTTCTGGACGTCGTCAAATGTATCGTATTGGATCGGGTAGATAAGGGCATCGGCTTCGCTCACGTCATTAAGAAGGGCTTTCTTTGTAACGAGTTTGCTCGTCGTATCCACGCCGTCGCTTAACAGAACGATCGCCTTGCGGCCGGGTATCTTATTAAATTTCCGATTCAGCACCAGATCGAGAGCGGCATAAAGACTCGTGCCGGAACCGATCTTCGAAGCCTCGATCGCAAATCGCAATGCCCGCTGATCGCCGGTCGCTTCGCACAGGACCTGTGCCTTTTCGTCGAACGCCACGACCATCACCTTGTCCTGCGGCCGCAGCTGCCTAACAAAAGCGAACGCTGCATCCTGTATCTCCTGCAGCTTAAAAACGCTCGAATAGCTCATGTCGAGCATCAGCGCCACGGTAAACGGCTGCTCCTCATTGGAAAAATAATCTATTTTCTGTTCGATGCCGTTCTCAAAGATCTTAAATTCATCTCGTTTGACATCCGGCACGGGCCGTCCGTCTTTGCTTGTGATGCGCACAGGGATTGTAACCAGGTCGGTATCGATCCTGACGATCTCGTCTTCGGGCGATTTGGACTTCGACGCGTCCTTCCCGATCAGTGGCCGCTTATCGTCATACCGCGACGTGCTTTCGGAATATCCACCAAACCGCCCGGACTGAGCCGCACAGGTAAGAACCGACATCAGCAATACTGCGATCGCGAGAATCCTGGTCATTTTAACGGGAATTATATAGCGGGCGCCTGGAATAGGGAAGATTCTTTTTCCTCTCGAGCCGGACACTGAAAATAAATATTGTCTATGTTAGTTACCTAACCGAACGTCCTTACCGAGTCCGGTATATTCCGGTTACAGCCTACGTCATTTGAAAACTCACTAAGTTGATCTCATAAGCATTAATGGAGGAGCGCTCGGGACTTGCAGGATCGCGAGAGGGTTGACTCCAGGGGAGATGGCCGCGACGACACTCAGCGGCCCTCTCCTTTCGAAAGAATTCGAACACGGGGGAATATGCAGTATACGCTGATAGTTATTCTGTTGGTCCTTTGGTTGATGGGCGAAGCTACGGATCACACTTTTGGCGGGCTATTGCATATCTTGTTTTTGGCGGCGTTGGTTGTATACGGGATCAGTCTGGCCGTTGAAAGGCGGCTTATCATCAACGAACCCCATTAGGAAGAGGGTTTTTCTCACGCTAATCCTTTGAAAAACGATTCCTCCTGTCCAGCGGCGTTCGTATCCGCGCCACTGGTGCGGACGCAGCTAACTGGTAGCATGACGCTACATTAAGCGGGCGGCTTTTCCAGTTTGAAAGCCGCCCTTTTTTTCTCATCTTCGATAAACAGCGGAACAGCAAGGTCATGGATAAAAGCTCGATAAGAGTCATAAAGCGAAACAATATCGCGGCATCCGCAAAGGTGCCCGTCACCAACGGGACCGCCCCGAGCATCATCCGACACAAGAGGATCGACCTCGACAACTGGGTTGCCGAAAGCCGCGACGCGATCCGGCTCGAAAAAGCATTTGACCAAACCAGGATGCTCGGCTGGAATACGACCTTGCCGCGACGGAAGTGATTATCGTGCGTTAGCGAGTTGGGCGGGAAATATCAGGCGCCTGTCTGGATGACGGCGCCTTTTTGTAAAGCCCACGTATCTGAAAAGTCGAAATCTGAAGAATTGGAACCAAGAAAAAACACGAAACCAAGCCTTTCTTAATTTCGTGTTCTTTGGTGTCATTTCGTGGTCGAAGATTTCCTGGGAGTGCGTGAGCGCCGAGCTTACTTTATCCCGTTATCGTCGCCGAAACGGTTTCGCCCCAGGTGCCGAGGGTTCCATCGTTCATGCGCCAGCGAATCATGTAGTGGGCAATTTTTCCGGCATCCGTCGGCTCGTACGAAGCGACATACGGCGTTGCCGAATCGACCGCTAAAAACACGCAGTCTTTTTCATTGCCTGGTGCCTGCTCGCCAAGCTTGACCCAGATCTCTGCACCCATTACGCCTTTTGGACGACGCTTATGCGTACCATTACCTGCATCGCTCCAACTGAGGGTGTGCGTCAAACGTTTTGACGTATCGATCTTTGCCAGCGGAACAGTCGCCGGTGGTGCTTCGGTCATTTTTGGCACGCCGAGCAATTCCATATTCGCTTTTGCCGTGCCGCTGGCCTTGGCAACATTCAGGAATTCTTTCAATCCAACGAGGTAGGCACTTCTGCTTGTCGTTTTGGTCGCGGTAGCGGCCTGGTCTGCAGCTTGTGTCGCCTTTGATGCATTGACGTCGTCCTCAAAGGTGTTAAGCAGCCCGTCAAGGGCGGTCGCTTTCGCGGAAGTACTTCCGTAGGTAGCGGGGGGTACGCTTGTAAGCGCGGTTGAAACGGTCTTTCCTAACGCGATGAGGTCAGCGTCAGATAAATTACTTACTGCATCTGCCATTTATTTTTCTCCTCTTCGCCCGGGATTTATCCAGACTTCCACCCGGGTAAAGCAGGTAAGGCATGGGAGTCAAAGACAGGGCGAAACGACAGATATTGTGCCATAGACGCAACAAATTTGCAAGTGCTATACGTTTCACAGTAGCGGCTGAGATCATTTCAGCGATGGCTAAAGTCGTTTCAGCAACGGCTGAAACCATTTCAGCAACGGCTAAAATCCCTTCAGCGTCCGCTGAAACCATTTCAGCAACGGCTAAAATCCCTTCAGCGTCTGGTGAAACCATTTCGGCGGCGGCTGAAGTCATTTCAGCGTCCGCTAATGTCGTTTCAGCACTTGGCTGAAGCATTCCAGCGCCCCCTGAAGTCATTTCAGCACTGGCTGAAATCATTTCAGCGACCGCTGAAGTTGTTTGACGGACCGCTGAAGTCATTTCAGCGACGGCTGAACTCGTTTCAGCGGCGGCCAAAGTCATTTGACGGACCGCCGAAGTCGTTTCAGCGTCGGCTGAACTCATCTCAGCGACCGCTGAAGTCATTTCGGCAGCACGCAAAATGCTGTAAACCTTCGCTTTTAGGAGGAATTAGCCAAAATGTGGCGTGAGATCAGCAAAGGGTGTATATGCCGATGTCAGAACGATAAAAAGCCCGGTCCCACACTGCCCGGGCTCGCTCCTTTCGGAGCCGCCGCAACCGGAGAGGTCACGACAAACTTAGGATTGTCCCTTTCAACATGTCGAAAAAGCCTCTTCTTCCAGGAAAAGATGTGAAAACGCAAACAGGAATCGGAGTGAAACAGGTTTGTGGCCCATCGCAAAACATCGAAAGACTTAATTGTTACGGAGGAAGGGAGGTGGAAAATCGAGAGGGCTGTGAGGGCGCCCTCTCGTTTTTTGGGAGAAAGGTCCGGTGAGAAGTCTCTCCTCAACACCGCGTTTTCTCCTCTTTTTTTGAAGGGGCTTGCGAGGAAAACCTTGAATCAACCCGCCGAGCTTTTCCTTACTGGTAACTAATGCGTCATTTTTCGGAATATTGGATCACTTTGTTCGGAAGTTTTTAGACAAGGCCAATGATCATCGAACGGATCTTCAGACTGTCGGTGTGGAGTCTTCATGGGAAAGCAAACAAAAGACTGTGGTTGATCGATCTAGACTTGGATAAAACGGGCAGTTTTGTAACTCATCATTGACCGGATTTCAAAAAAGGGCAATTGTAGCAAAACGCCCTTCTTTTTTATTATGGCGTTCCCTTTGAAATCAATTAAGATAGCGGCATGAGAAAAGCCGAGATGACGCGGGAGATAGAAGTCAGCGATGAACACGGGCAGCAATTCATGATATACGAATACACCAAATATCTTGGAACTGACACCTTAAATACCCCAACCGGTCTGCGAAGCTATCGCGTTGGCAACACAACCTATCACGCCAAACGAATAAACGATTCGGAATTCGAGATAGTTGCGATCGGCAAGAAGCTTCGAGCGGTAAGCTAGTCGGTCATATCTTTCGGCGGAACCGCGATTGACCGCTCGTGCAAAGTGCGGTCGTGCTCCGGTGAGGTCACCATCTTTAGATAATCAGCCAAATAAATACCACGGGGCCAGTCCCTGAATTACTTTTGACGCTCGCTGTTCGTCGGACAAGTCCAGAGTGGCATCAATGCCCCAATTCAAAGCATCCGGTTAGGTGTGAGACTACGCTTCTATGAGATTTTCAACCACAAAATGACACGAAAAAAGCACGAATAAAGGAAAAGGAGTTAAGTTTACGGTCGTTTCGTGGTTACAATTCTTCGGATTTCGATTTTTCAGACATTCGCTTTTTGATAGCTAACGCGGCTTGATAGCGCGGTAGAGTGTCCTGATCTGGGCGCTTGACGAGCCAAACGACTTATCGTAAATTACTCTTCGACAGGCCTCCCCGGCCTGTCATTTTATGGTAACCAGAGATGATCAGGAGTGAGGCCTGATTTTCTTTTGCCATAAGCCGGGGGTGTTGCTTGTGGGAGGCAACGCCCTTTTTAATTTCAATCATGCCCTTTTTTGAATGGCTCCCTGCTCCAAACAGCAAAACGGAACCGTGATCAGAGCGTAAGGCTGTTCTGGCGAGAGACTCAACCTGGTTTGCTTACGAATCAACGGCTCAATGGCTCGAGTCGGCGTCGTCTCTCAATTTCATATACTCGTCGACTTCCTGCGTCGCCCGCTCGCGCGAAGCCGCCAGCACACCTTCGCCGGTCGATAGCAGTTCATTGACGTTGAAATGAATTTCGCCGAAGCGGTGTTCGGGCGAAGGTTTGATCGGTTTGCCGGCGGGATCGATCACAATACTTGTGTAATATTCGATCGAGATCTCTGAGGCCAGGTTATCGACCGCCTTTACCGCCGATTTTCGTGCATCTTCCAACAAACCGTGGTACTCCCTGCTTACCCCGCCGTTACGGTTTCGATAACTGATCTCAAATACATCTTGTAGAGAAACTCCTAGAGAAGCCATAGGTACCTCCGTTTGCGAAGTTGTGATCCGCATCTATCACAGTACTCCTTTGTGAGGCTTGCAGGAAATTGCACTTTATACCGGCCGGGCTACACGTTATGCGTGGTAATGATGCGCCGTAAATTGTCCGTCTTATGTGAATCGGACCCCATTAAAGGCTTTACAGGCTTTGGCGGGTGGCTTTGGGGGGTGGCACAAGCGTTGCACCCTAACCAGCGCCTCACTAAGATTTCGTATCGGAATCGTACAAAGGGAACCTCATCAGCCCACGAAGATCAAAACAAAAGGCGAAAAAAGGGAAGATTGTGTATGAAATGGACAATTAAATGGTTACATTCGCTTAAGGGCGTTCAAATAAACTTATCAGGTATTTTTAGTTTGGCGGACGCGAGGGTCGCAAGCTCAGAGGTCATCAAGAATACTAACTGGAAGAATGGCGACTCGATTCTCATTGACAACACGAAACTTGATATGTCGGGTGCCCGCTCATGCGACATCGAATCGATGACCAGGATGCTGGAACCACTCGATGCGGAGATCGGAATGAGCAAGATCGCGGTCGTTGGCAGTTCGGACATCCAGTTCGGCCTCGCTCGCCAGTTTCAGATATTGGCGGAGGAGCATACGTCAGCGAACATCCGGCCGTTCCGGTGCGCAAGCGCCGCCGTTGATTGGATAACGGCAAATTTTCAACCAGAGCTCTGCAATGTCGATCCAACATCGGTTTCAACATGTTCGCGTATGTTGTCTGTCGCTTAAAAACAACGTGAAGCGTCCGCCTGTTCGCATGGCGGGCGTTGCTTGTAAAAATTTTCGGGGTCTGACCTTGCGTCTGCGGCGTTCGCCCGAGCAGGCTATCTGATCGCTCAGTTTTATTCGAATAAATACTAAATGTAGATACACTTCGATCTCGTTGTGATAGTATCGTCCGGTCAAAAGCGCCCCGCGCCAGCGCTTTTCCGTCCCAACGCCTGGTTATCCCTGATAACATTTCTTCGATCCGCAAGGAAGGGAGTCTTCGTTCTAAATGAAACAAAACGATCAAGGGGCCGCTGTATGGCGAGTTCTCAGGTTACGTTCCGTTACTGTGATAACGGCATTTTCTATAGCCACTGCCTTAGCTTTATTTCCAGTTTCCGAGAATTTTCAGTTGACGAGGACGGCATCTGCAAATACCACGTATTTTAATATGAATTCGGGCAGCCTCAATTTTGTCGTGTCAGCGGGAACCGCCGGTCAGATCACAACCAACGACGACTGGAGCGGCGTTTCCTCCGTCGAAGGTTATGCAGGAACAAACCTGACCTTGACGCACGGCATTGACCCTCAGACAGTTTTGAATACCGAATTCACAAATAACCAGCTTCCGAATACACCGACGAATGTTGCCGCGAACAAAGGGAATCCGAGTGCATTCAATGCGGGCGGACTTGCCGAGTTTGATTCGGGAACATATCTGGCGATAGGCATGCAGGGAAACGTGCAGGCAAATCCGTATATCGTGTTTTATATGAACACTTCGGGTCGGTCAACCGTAACGGTAAACTATTCGGCACAGGATATTGACAGTGGGTCGAACGATGCGGTTTCGCGAGTTGCATTGCAATACCGTGTCGGCGAGACGGGCCTGTTCACAAATATTCCCGGAGGGTTCATCGCAGACGTAACGGACGGAGGAGTCGCCGGCCGCATAACCAGCAAGAGCGTAGTTTTGCCCAATGCTGCGAACGGCCAGCTAAAGGTCCAGGTGCGGATCATCACAACTAACGCTGCGAACTCGGTCGGGGGAAGCTCTCCCGACGAATGGATCGGAATAAATAACATCACGATCTCCAGCAGCTCCGCACCGACCGCCGCTAACGTCGCACTTGCCGGACGAGTTACAAATGCCCGGGGCCGTGGGGTTTTCGACGCAATTGTAACGGCATACGGCGGTGACGGAACATCGAGGACAGTATTGACGAACCCCTTCGGTTACTACCATATTACCGGTCTCGCGGCAGGAGAGGCGTATGTCGTGCAGGTTTCGAGCAAACGTTTCACCTTTGCGTCCAACGTCCGGACCTTGATGATGTTCGATGACATGGCGAACGTGAATTTTGTGGCGGACAATTGACGAATGGCGGGAATGCCGTAGCCCAGGCCGAACGTAACCATGAAACCGGTGAGAGCGATGTCTGTATTGGTGATGCGGGTGTACACTATAAAGACAGCGGCATTTCCGCTTTCATATGGTCTACATAAACATTCCTTACGTTCCGGAAAATGACCGGATAGATCGCGATCGGACCGCGAAAGAATTGAAATTATTGAATATAGGCGAAGCGGCGAAACACGAGGCCTTCGAAGCCATATATAACAAACGTCCGCGAGGCGTAGATCTCGACAAGAACCAGGCAGCGATGCTCCAGGAGGCTCTTTCGCGTTTGGGCGTACCATACAGGCCTTCCGAGGAGTCGGAGTATAAACACGATCCTCGATCATAAAGATCAATTTCTACCATTTATTGCAAAAAAAGGCCGGTCGCAGTTTTACGACCGGCCTTCTTCTCAGTTAAGCAGTAATCAGCGTTAATGCGCTATCACATAATGGCGGACGACTTTCGGTCGCCAGTGATCGGTTTGATATCCTCTTTAATATCTTCCGAAATTCGTTCCGCTCCTTCTGCAAACCTTTTCTTAGCGTCAGCCAGGACGTTGCTTGCAACCTCGCCCGCAACGGACGCCTTATCGGCGGCTGCGACATATATTTCGCCGGCCTTTTCGCGCACGTTACTCACGACTTCGGTCGATTTCTCTTTAAGCTCCTTCGCCTTATCAAGGGCAGTTCCGTAGCCCCTACGCGTCGCGTCGGCGATATCGCCCCGTAATTCGTCTCCTGATTTCGGCGCGAAGAGTAGCGCGACCGCGGCCCCTATACTTCCACCGATCAAAAAAAACAAAAGCTTATTGCCCAGATCTCTTGATCCCCGTTCCTCATATCTATTCAATTGCGTCATTATTTTTCCCCCATATTCGTTAATTTGCATACAAAATCCAGTGATCGCCACATTTAGTGCCTAAATACAAGCGCCACGCGAGCGGCTACAGCTGGAAATTGGTTTGATTATGGGCTGGCGGGAATAGGTTGTCCGTGTGTTTCCTTACACAGGCCAGAGCTACGCGGCATGAAGGGATTCATATTTGCCCATTAGCTGATCGAATCGGTCCTTTACCTCACCGTAGCATTTACAGGCCGCAGCTTCGAGAGCTTTTTGATCAAGTATGGTGATCTTTCCGCGCGAGTATTCGATGATACCCCGGTTTTGAAGTTCAGCCGCCGCGAGCGAGACCGTTTCGCGGCGAACACCGAGGAAGGTTGAGATCTGATCATGAGTCATCGAAAAGGAATTGGTTTTCTGATCGTGACAATTTGTCAGAAACCAGCGGCAAAGCTGCTGCTCAACGGAATGCAGCCGGTTACAGATCGCTGTTTGCGTGACTTGCGCCAACATTACCTGCGTGTAGCAAAGCAGGATCTCCTGAAAATCACCACATTCGCCAAACTCGCTTTTTACGTCCTTTGACCGCATCCGATACGCAACTCCTTCCTGCTGCACGACGGCCCGTTCTGCGGCCTTTGCCTCTTCCATAAATACCTCAAGCCCAACAACCCCATCCCGCCCGACGATCCCGATACCGGTAGAGGCGCCGCCCTCCGTTTCGTGGAGCAGCGCGATCATCGCCGTTGTCGGAAAGTAAAGGTATTGGCGGAGTTCTTCGACTTCCCACAAAGCCTCGCCCTGGGAGAGCGAGACCGCTTCCAGTGCCGTGCGGATCTTTTCATATTCGTTCGAGGGTAGAGCCGCGAGCAAGGCGTTATCGAGAGCTTCATCTTTGGGTTGGGTGTCAGGCATATATCTTTCCTCGTCGTCGCCTAAATAAAAATACCGGAACCGACCTGTAGGTTGAGCCAAGGGTATAAGTACAATACCACAGCTGCAAAAGAGAAAATGAGTATCGCGCCTTAGGTACACCACATCGAAAGGCTGCCCCCGCATAAGCGGTGTTTACCATGATTTTATCTGATTTTCGCCAAGATTCCTTTTTTTTGTTATGTTAGCTAGCCAACAGAAAGTCTTTTTAGGATTTTTTAGAATTCGAAACTGCCACTTAAGCTGACGGCTACAAACCGGAGAGTCTCAAATTAGAGGCCGACTGTTCGGGCCGTCAGCGATCGTGACTTGTGGTTTAGCATCTCTGCAACAAGGAGGAAAGCAAACATGCCCGAACCTAAAGTTCTTTGCGTAGACGGCGATTCGCGAACTTGCGAATGGTTCAGAAAGGTCCTGACCGAAGCGAATGTGAGCCGCTCGATCACGACCATTCGAACCGGGCAGGAAGCACTGCGCGTACTTCGCCGTGAGCCCCACGATATCGTCATTACAGATTACGTACTGCCGGACATGACCGGTGTTCGGCTTTGCGCCGGCGTCCGTGAGTTCGAATCCAGCGTGCCCATACTTTTTTTCTCTGCCCTTGATCGGCAGGTCGATCAGGACTCGGCGATGGCCGTTGGCGCTGATAAATATCTCGTTAAACCAGATGACGTGGATATTTTTGTAGATACGGTTGCCAAACTTCTCCACGCTCGCTCAGGTTCGCCGACAGGCGATCGCCAGTCCTTGGCGAAGGACCATAGTGGTTGAAACGGAACCACGAGAGAAGCGGCTCCATTCAGAATCACCCGGTGTTTTTTCTGAATGGCTAATGACAAAAAGCCTGCCGCAATCGAGCCGGCAGGCAAATATAGCGAAGAAAGCTGTCGTTTACTTACCATCGACTTCCTCAGCTCGGATTATCGCGTAACACGGGCAAGACGCGGCTTCCAGTCCGAGCCTGTCTATGATCAGAATATTACTCCGGCTATGGGCGATCAACGATCGACGCTGCAGCGATAACGCTGCACGGTTAACTGCTTCGCGGCGAACACCGAGCATATGCGACAAAAATTCCTGGGTCATTGGAAATTCATTAGACTCGGTCCGATCACTCGTCATCAGCAGCCAACGGGCTAGCCGCATTTCGATCACATGAAAACGAAAGCACACAGCCGACTGCGAGATCTGCGTGATCATCGAATGTGTAAATCGTCGCAATGCGCCCGAAAGGGCCCCGCCATTATTGCATGCCTGTTCGAATGCAGCTGCTTTCATTCGCGTTGCTGTGCCTGACCCTTGAACGATCGCTTTCACGCGCGATCGCCGAACTCCCAGAAATAGAGCCAGGCCAGCCATACCTTCGTTGCCAACGATTCCCACTTCTAACGTCGAGCTTTCTTCGACTCCAGCCAACAACGAAATAATACCGCTATGTGGAAAATATACGTTGTCGATACTGTCACCAAGCTTGTAAATGCTGCTGCCAAACTTGAGCTCGACCGTTTCCGAGGCGGACCCAAAGCGCTCAAGTTCATCGGCGGGAAGCCCACGAAGCAAACGATTCGATAAGATTGGATTATTATTTGATTGATGGTCGTTCACATTTCTCCTTTGTTTCGGTCATGCTGTTCGAAGACAACAGACGGCACAAGAAGAAGCGTGCTAAACCGATTCCAATGTCGTTTAAAAAATTGATCATTGCTAGAAACCGTACGGGACCCGATCAATCACGAAAGGATTGATCGGAAACGGTTTACAATACCAATTCCCGCGCCGGTATAGCGAACAGGCTTTCCGGCGTTTGTGCGGCTGGACACACACAAACCAATTCATTCGGAGCGCGATATGGAAAGCTTCTGAATAAATTCCGCCTGTCATATAATCCCCAATGGAGGAAAGTTATGAACGGGATTTCGCGACGAGAGATGATCAGCGGGGCTTTAGCCACGGGGTTGGGCGTTGTGTCGCTTGCAAGTTTCGGTGACGGCCAGACTCAAAGCCTGCCGGCGGCTTTTGCCGGGAAGCATCAGCCAAGGCCGCTGCCATTCGACCCGACCAAATTGAACGGTATCTCAGAAAAGCTGATACGTTCGCACCACGAGAACAACTATACCGGTGCCGTAAACGCACTAAACAGTGTCGAACAGCATTTGTCATTACTTGCAAGCGAAAAAGATCTCCCGCCCTATATGTACGGCGATCTAAAACGCGAGGAGCTAATGCGCACGGGATCGGTTGTTCTTCACGAACAATATTTTGCGAACCTTGGCGGCAACGGGAAGGCGGATGGCAACGCCAAGAAATTGATCGAGCATTGGTTCGGCAGTTACGAAACATGGGAAGCTGAATTTAAGCGTACGGGCAATGCTCTTGCGGGCGGTTCCGGTTGGACGATCCTCGC
>Ga0068859_100003529_pt1 | contig 15926 bp, 13 predicted proteins | sample KBSSwiS22_FD_66585 | JGI IMG/M metagenome (GOLD analysis project Ga0068859, IMG submission 66585) | Switchgrass rhizosphere microbial communities from Kellogg Biological Station, Michigan, USA - KBS Switchgrass S2-2 | ecosystem: Host-associated > Plants > Roots > Rhizosphere > Soil ...
TCGAGGTTCTTGACGGGGACGCCGCGGCGAATCATGCGCGTCTGCAGGATGTCCCACACGGCCTCCATCTTGAACGTATCTTCGGTCGTCAACACGATCAGGTTCTCGGACTTCTTGAAGTCGATCGTCGACTTCGAGCCCTTGAAATCGTAACGTTGGCCGATTTCCTTACGGGCCTGGTTGACGGCGTTGTCCACTTCCTGGAGGTCGACTGACGAGGTGACGTCGAACGAAACCTGAGAGGCCATGGCGAGATCCTAACGCAAGGGGACCGGGTGTTGTAGTTCGACACCCGGTCTCATATCCTCAGATCTCCTCGGCCTGCCAGGGAGTGACGCTCATGCGACGTGCTCTCACCCGCGCACTGTGCGGTCTCGTAGTCGTTGGTGCCGCGGCATTGTCGGCGCAGACGCCGCAAGCTCCTCGGCCGGCGACGCCGGCTCAGCCACCTGCATTCCGATCGGGCACCACGCTGGTGCCGCTCGACGTACGGGTGATCGACAAGAAGGGCCGTCCCGTCACGGATCTCACGCAGAGCGACTTCTCGGTGGTCGAGGATCGCGTGCCTCAGGACGTGAAGCTGTTCTCGCTGCAGGCGCTCGCGCCAGAGCCGGTGACCAACGAGCAGCCGTTGCCGCGCAAGACGGGCCCCACGACGACGCTGGAGCCCAGTCACTACCGCGTCTTCCTCATCTTTCTGGGACGAGGCGATCTGCAGGGGCCATCTGACGGCATTGGCGGAGCGATTCACCTCGTTCGCGACCGGCTGCTGCCGCAGGATCGTGTGGCTGTGATGGCGTGGAATCGATCGACGGACTTCACGACCGACCACGTCAGCGCGCTGGCGACGCTCGAGCGGTTCAAGAAGCAGTACCGCAAGGTCGATCGGGAACTGCAGCAGTACTTCTCGAGTCTCGCCTTCTTCTACGGCAATCGGACGATTCCCCCCAACATCCAGCAGGACGTTGACGCGATCTTCAAAGGGGACGCCAACGCGCCACTGCGTACGTTGAACGCGTCGCTGACGGCATCGCCCGACGCCGAGCGGCGGCTCCGTGAGAAGTACGACCTCTTCAACGCGCCTGAGTCCGACAGGTTCAGCGCCGTCGAACGCGAGAACCTGGGTGTGAACCTCTCGGAGTTCCTCGAGGACACGGCACAGGCGATGCAGGATCAGGCGAACCTCTACGCGGGCATCGAGTACCTGAAGCACCTCGACGGCGAGAAACATCTCATCTGGGTCACCGAGTACGGCCTGAAGCGGCAGTTCCGTGATCCGGTCGAGGACGATCGCGACCTCGGACGAGCCGCGGCCGATGCGCGCGTCGTACTGGACGTCATCCGGGCGGGCGGCGTGGCCCTCTCTGGCGGTGTCGGAGCCGCGGAGTCGAGAACGCCAACGAAATTCAACGCGGTGGCCGCCCTCACGACGATGCTGCCGGCGCAGACGTCGCGGATTCTTGCGGATCTCACTGGGGGCCGCTCCGACGCGAACCGGTTCGCAAACGCGTCGATGGCCGCCGACTACATCGAACAGGCGAGCCGCGCGCAGTACCTGCTCGGCTACTACCCGACGAACAGCCGCCTCGATGGCCGATTCCGCAACGTCGCTGTCACCGTTAATCGACCGGACGTGACCGTCTTGGTGCGGCGTGGCTATTACGCGCGCCGCGAGGCAGGACCGATCGACCGGCGCGCGATTCTCACGTTCAGCCGCGTCACGGCGGCGGCGAGCGACGCGCGCGAGATTGGCGACATCGCTCTCAAGGCGGCCGCGACCGGGACACCGTCGACGGTCACCCTGAACGTGACCGTCGACGTGTCACGAGTCCAGTTTCGGAGTGTCAACGGCCGGCAAACCGCCAGCCTGCAGGTCTCCGCGTTCTGCCTGAGCGGCAAGCAGCGGCCCGTCGGTGATTTGCAACGCGGAGTCGAACTGACGTACACCGACGATCGTCTTGCCGAAGCGAAGCGCACGCGTGTGGTCGTGCCCCTGACCATTCCGGTGCGCGAGGCCGCCGAGGTGATCAAACTGGTCGTGTACGATTACGCGAGCGATCTCACCGGCAGCCTCAACGTGCCCGTGTCCTCCGGCGACACGGCCGCGCCCGCCAGCACTCGGTGACAGCGACATCATGCGTCGTAGTTCGGTCCTCAATCTCGATGCCTTCGGCCGGGATATCACGGTGAACGCCGGACCGGCCCCTCGCGCGGGGGCATCATGCCGTTGAGGCGGTCGCTGCTGTGGAGCGTGACTGCCGCGCTTGCGGGCGTCGTGCTCCTCCTGATCGCGACGCGGTGGACGGTGCCGGCCACGTTGTCGGGGCCGGTTGGTGACTCGGAGTGGACGCGACGGACGCGTGCCTGGTTCACTCCACGAGGCTTCCAGGGCTTCGAGCTGGACCCGGACAGCGGCCGCCAGTTCAGTTGGACAGGTCCTCGCGCGCGTCTGTTCTTTCCGCATCTCGATCGCTCGAGGCCCTACAGACTCACCCTCGACATCAACGCATTCAGGCCCGCAGGCGTCCCCGAACCGGCCGTCGCCATTTCCGTCGACAACGTGATCCAGACCACGGTGCAGACGACGATTCGCCAGCAGCGGGTGACGGTCGACCTGCCGGTGCGAGCGACGGCTGGAAGCGTCGTGGCATTCGCGTCCGAGACCTTCATTCCCGCCGGCGACGCGCGAGCGCTCGGCGTGATGGTCAACGATGTTCAGCTCGAGTCCCTTGACGGGCACTTCGGGCCAGATGCGGGCGTGATGGTCTGGACGGCCGTCGCGATCGGCGCATTCGTGGCAGGCATCCTGTGGTGCGGCGTGCCGGCGCTGCTCGCCCTTCCGCTCTCGATCGCGACGATCGGCGTCGTGGTCGGACTACTCCTCCTTGACGCGTCGTTTCTCGGCGACGATGTTCTGCGGATTGCTCGGATTGGCCTGAGTGTCGCCGCCATTGGCGCTGCGGTCGCGGCGGTGCGATCCCGCTGGCCGGTTGTCGCCGGCCTGCCCGAGTGGTCCGTGGCGGTGGGATTGGTGTTGGGGCTCAGTGCGCTCAAGCTGGCCTGCTTCACCCATCCGCAGATCGCGCTGACGGACGCGCTCTTTCAGGTGCACCGGGCGGAACTGGTGCACCGCGGCGAGTACTTCTTCACGTCGGTCACACCAAGTCCGAGCTTCGAGTTTCCGTACGCGATTCTGCTGTATCTCACCGCGCTGCCGTTCTGGTCCTGGTTTCCGTCGGAGCTCGAGCTCGCCAACCTGCTTCGCGGCCTGGCCTTGGCGGCCGACGCGCTGGTGGGCCTGACGTTGTATGCGGTGGCGCGCCGTCACTGGGGGCGCGCCCCGGTTGCGCTCTGTTGCGCGGCGCTGTGGCCCCTCACGCGTGCGCCGGCGATGGCGCTCGGCCATGCGAACCTCACGAATCTCTTCGGCCAGGGACTCTTCGGCGTCGCCATGGGCTTCATTGTCTGGATGGCAGCCGGGCGCCGGTGGCCGGCCGCAATCGCGGGGACGATCGTGCTGACGCTGGCGTTCCTCTCGCACTTCAGCACGCTGACCGTCGGCATTTTGCTCGTGTCGTTCGTCGGAGCGTCGTGTGTGGCTTTCGGTCCGAACGCCCTGCGCCGGACCGGCCTCGTCGCCTGCGCGATGCTCCTGACGGCCGTGGCTCTGGCCTATGGCCTCTACTATTCGCACTTCAACGAGTTGTACCTGCGCACCTTCACGCGAGTCGTGTCTGGACAGGACCAGCAGTCCGACACGTCGATGGTCGCCAGTCCCCTGGTGAAATGGCAACGATGGGTTTCGGAGGATCAGTTCTCGAACGACTACGGGTTACCTGGCGTGGCGCTCTTCGTGAGCGCCGTCGTTGGCGCCGCGTGGTTGTTGTGGACGCGGCCGCGTGACGCGATGACGCGCGTGCTGATTAGCTGGGCCGTGGTCTGGGCGGCCGCTTCGGCGATCGGGATCCTGACGTCAGTGGAACTGCGCGCCAACCTGGCTGCGACGCCGATGTTCGTGTGCCTTGCTGCCTATGCGCTCGCCGGTCTGGCGTCGCGATCGATGTGGGGACGGGTCGTGGCCGCCGTCGTAGTGTGTGCGATCGCGTGGAACGGTGCTCACGTTTGGCTCATGTGGCTGGGCAAGGCGTGAGCCCTACAGGTAGTTGAACAGGCCTCGGAGGGCGTCGACCAGGACGCTGCCGATGGCGCGCACAAATGGTCCGACGTCTCCGGTGGACGTGGTCGTCGAGACCGTGACCGGGTCGGTGATCAAGAGCCAGATCGTGGCTGCCGCCAGCGCGGCGGCGACCGCGCCAGTCACGGCGATCAGGCTGAGGCTCCATCGGAGCGAAGCGCGTTCCATGCTGTTATCCGCCGGCGCGACGAGCGCGGGGCCGACCGGTGTGACGCGCGGGAGGCCGCAATGGTTGGGCAGGCGCGAGAAATCCCTGCGCGCGCAGGAAGGCGTCGACGAGCCACTCGGCGTTGAAACCCATCGGACTGTCTCCGCCCACCGTGTGCTTGCGCATGTACCAGTACATCGGTGGTCCCTGGAGAAGGCCCAGCGCGAAGTCGATGTTGACGGTGCGGGGCAGTTCGCCGCGGTCGATCGCACGTTCGATGGCGCGGATGAGCTGCACGCGCGCCGGCTCGAGCACGCGCGCGCGCCAGGCGCGACCGAATCCCTGATTGCGTGCCGCATACGCCATGAAATGCGGCAGGATCTGTTGGCGTACCTCCGTGTATTCCTCCGGTGGCTGGCGCCCCATCACCGCGAGCAGGTCCGCGCGCAACTGGCCGGTGTTGGTGTCGGGCAGTTCCGACTCGAAGCCGTGCAACTCGGCCATGACCTCGAAGCAAAGCGCGTCCTTGTCCGGCCAGTGCTTGTAGATCGTGGCCTTGCTGACCCCTGAGGCGCCGGCGATCGCGTCCATGCTGGTCGCATCGATGCCACGCGTGGCAAACAAATCGATGGCGGCCGCGATGACCGCATCGTGTGCCCGCGCGCTTCGTGGTCGAGCCATCGTCAGATTTGGATCTTCGAGAACCGGTAGGCGCCGAACACGGTGAACGCAATCGCGAGGCTCAACAGCACCGCGAGGTCGGTCGCGACGCTGAAGGTCGAGACGCCGATGAATGCGCCGCGCAGGCCATCGATCCCGTACGTCAGCGGATCGAGCCGCGTGATCACCGCCAACACCTTCGGCAGGTTCGTCAGTGGGAACAACGCGCCCGACAGAAAGTAGATGGGCATCACGAGGAAGTTCATGATGAGCTGAAAGCCCTGCATGTTCTGGAGGGTCGATCCGATCGCCGTGCCGAGCGCGGCAAAGACAATGCAGATCAGGACCATGAAGGTGAACGCGAGCGGGATCGTGGCCATCGTCGACGGGCGAAAGCCCGCGAGCAGGCAGATGACCAGCACCATGGTGCCCTGAATCACCGAGACCGTGGCCCCGCCAAGCGTCTTGCCGATCATGATGTGCAGCCGCGGCACCGGTGCGACGAGCGTTTCCTTCAGGAAGCCGAACTGGCGATCCCAGAGCAGGCCGATGCCCGAGAAGATCGACGAGAAGAGCACCGACATGCCGATGACGCCTGGTGCGACGAACTGCAGGTAGCTGCCGCGTCCCGCCTGCTCGAAGACGGGGCCGAGTCCGAAGCCGAGGGCGAGCAGGTACAGCAGCGGTTGGCCCAGCGATGCGATGATCTGCGCCCGCGAACGCGAGTAGCGCTTGAGTTCCCGGAGCCAGAGAATGTAGATCGCGCGCACGTCACCGCCTCCACATCTTCGCGACCTGACGCATCTGATCGGCCGCGTCGGCGCGTTCGTCACGGATCGTCGAGCCCGTGAGCGCGAGAAAGGCGCCCTCGAGCGACGTCGTCTGAGTCTGCTGTTTCAGCTCGTCGGCCGTGCCCTGCGCCACGATCGTGCCGTGGTCGATGATGGCGATCCGCTGCGCGACGCGCTCGGCTTCGTCCATGTAGTGCGTCGTCAGGAACACGGTGACGCCTTCGGTCTCGTTCAGGTGCTTGACGTGCGTCCAGAGCTGATTGCGGCTCTGCGGGTCGAGGCCGAGGGTTGGCTCGTCGAGAAAGAGCACCTTCGGCGTGTGCAGCAGGCCGCGGGCGATCTCGAGGCGGCGCTTCATTCCACCGGAGAACTGTTTGACGACCGAGTCGCGTCGATCCCAGAGCTCGAAGAGGGTGAGCAGGCGCTCGATGCGCTCCACGCGGGTGCGACGCGGCACGTGGTAGAGCACGCCGTGCAGGTCCATGTTCTCGTAGGCGGTCAGTTCGCCGTCCAGGCTCGGATCCTGAAACACGATGCCGAAGCGCCGGCGGACGTCGTGCGAGTGGGTGCGCGGGTCGAGGCCATCGATGCGCACCGACCCGCTCGTGGGCGTCAGCAGCGTCGTCAACATCTGGATCGTTGTCGTCTTGCCCGCGCCGTTGGGGCCGAGGAACGCAAAGATTTCGCCCGCGGGAACGTCGAAGGACACGCCGTTTACGGCGGTCACCGTGCCAAACGTCTTCACGAGATTCTGGGCAGCAATCATCAGGAGCCTCTGGGAATTGAGATACTAAACGGTTTAGTTTAGTAATGCAAGGGCCGCCCGGCCGGGTCTGGCATCATCGAGGGCGAGAACTGACGTGCAACACATGAACCGGCGCGACCGATGGTGGCAGGCAGGGACGGTCGCGGTGCTGCTCGCCGCAGGAAGTGCCGCTCTACCGGCGTGCCGGCAAGCTCCGCCGGAACCGCGCGCGCAGGGCCTCCAGGCGACCACTGACACGATCGTTGCCGACGATGGGACGAGCGCAGCGATGGCGTCGGTCCTAGAACAGACGACTGACTCGGACGTCCTGCGGCTCTACGCCCTGCGCCATCAGACGCCGATGTGGACGGATGCTGGTGTCCTCGGCACGGACGGCCGCGAGGCGCTCGACCTGCTTCGCGCGTCTGACGACGAGGGGCTCACCCCCTCTGACTATGCCGTTACGCAAATCGACGTCAGGCCGGGAGAGCGCGCGGCGCCGCGAGACATTGCAGCATTCGACGTCGCCCTGAGCGGGACCCTGCTCCGGTACCTCCACGATCTTCATGTCGGCCGCGTCGATCCCCGGCAGCTCGGGTTCAGGTTGCGGCTACCGCCCGACGCCCACGACTTCGTCGCCGTCCTCCACGCGGCCCGCGACGGCCATCGACTGAAGGCCGCCGCAGCCGAGCTGCGGCCAGCGCTCGGTCAGTACGACGCCTTGCGCGGTGCGCTGGTGCGATACCGGGTGCTCGCATCGGACGAGCCGCCGGCCTTGCCCGTGGCGAAGACAGGCGTCCATCCAGGGGATCCGTACGCCGCGTTCGATGTGCTGTCGCGCCGGCTCGTGGCCTTGGGTGACATGCAGCTCGCCGCGGGACCGACCAATGTCGGCGTCTACGATGCAGCGCTCGTTGACGCCGTCATCCGCTTTCAGCGTCGCCATGGCCTGGACGCCGATGGCGTGCTCGGCGGACGCACCCTGCGTGAGCTCAACGTGTCCTTCGCGTGGCGGGCCCGCCAGTTGGCGCTGGCCCTCGAGCGTCTCCGCTGGCTGCCGGACGTGGGCGAGGAGCGCCTCATTGCCATAAACATTCCGATGTTCCGCCTCTGGGCGTGGAACGCCAACGCGGGCCGTCAGGCGCCGGCTCTCGATATGGCCGTCATCGTCGGCCGGGCAGCGCGGTCCGAGACACCGATCATCGATCAGCCCCTGCGGTCCGTGGTGTTCAGGCCGTTCTGGAACGTGCCGCGATCGATTCTGCGTGATGAGATCCTCGCCACACTTGCGCGCGACCCGGCGTACCTCGATCGCGAAAACATGGAAATCGTCGACGGACAGGGCGATGATGCGGTGCCGATCTCGTTGGATGACGCATCCCTCGCCCGTCTGCGGGACGGCTCACTGCGGGTGCGCCAGCGCCCCGGTCCGAAGAATGCCCTCGGCCTCGTGAAACTGATCTTTCCGAACGTGGACGACATCTACATGCACGGGACGCCGGCGCAAACCTTGTTCGCGCGCAGCCGGCGCGACTTCAGCCATGGCTGCGTCCGTGTCGAACAGCCGGCCATACTTGCCGAGTGGGCCCTTCGGGACATCCCGGGATGGACGTCGCAACACATCGCGGAGGCGATGAACGGACAGCGGCCCGTCGACGTGCGGCTGCCGAAGCCCATTCGGGTCATTCTCTTCTACACCACCGCGGCGGTGATGTCGGCGGACGGCACCGTGCACTTTGCGGAAGACATCTATGGTCGCGATCCCGCGCTCGACGCCGCGCTCGCCAAACGCCGGCCGTCGTAGGTCTCGTCGGCTTCTTCGAGGCCTACCAGCGACGTACGCGACCAGTGTCTACGTGAACGAAGTCTGACGCTGGATAAAACCCGACACCGCCGCGCTCGAGGCTGAGTGCGGCGCCTCGCAGGCGCGCCAGCGGTATGTCAGCGAGGCGGATGTCGATCGCCTGCCCTCGCATGTGCAAGCTGCCGGCGGCCACGCCCTCGCTGTGCTGGCGAAGCATCTGGTTCGTGGCCGGGGAGCGGTATCCCGAGATCACCTGGAAGGGCCGCCGTGTATTGGTGACGTCGGCGAGCGAGTGAAGCAGGTCGAGCAACTGTTCGTCGATCACGTGCACGTCGCCCGTGCGGAAGTCCCGCAGGAAGTGATTGACCGTCGCGAGGGCTTCCGGCTCGTAGCTGCCCCCGCGGAAGTATTCGATGGCCAACCGCTCACCCGTGTGGGTGTGCGTGAAGTTGAGTGCTCGGGGCGCGAGAGGGTCGGCAAACAGGAGCCGCGGGGTTGCGACAAGTGGCGCGGCCGCCGCCACGGTGGTCAGAAAGCGCCGACGTGATATCTCGGACATCCGGATACTCCACGGCCTGCTCCACGCCGAGCGGCCACATGTCTGGGGAGCGAGTGCTCCGGTTGACGAACTGAAGGGACGACCCGATCCCAGTGTAGTGCGTGACCTACTTCGCGTTCACGTCGAAAATGTAGAGCGTCGAGCTGTCGTCTTCCGGAAGGAAGTAGGCCCGAAGGCCCACGGCGCTCGGCTCGATCCACGCGGGATTGTGCGTCATGTCCATGCCACCCCTGGTCCATAACGGCACGGGTGCCTGGTGGATTGGGCGGCCGTCCTCCAGGCTGAGGAGGTCAATCCCTCCCAGACGAAAAGGAGGGGCCCCTGGAGCCTGACGGAACTCGGCGAGACCCGTGCACAGCATGCGCCGGCCGCCAACGTATTTGCAGTCCTGGTAGTCCACGTAGTGCGACGGATTCAGCGTGCGAAGCGCTTCGGGTGGCGCGTCGGCATTGGTCACGTGACCGTTGGCATCGATCGTCCACCGGTAGAACCGGCGCGATCCCCAACTCGCGCCGTGAAGCGTCCCGTCGTCGGTGTTGTGGACGACGGCGCCGATGTGGTCCGGAAATCGGAAGACCTCGGTCGCGCGCATCGTCCCGGGATCGATCTTGTAGATGATGGCGCGGCTGTTCGGCCGGTACTCAGATAGCGGCAGCCAGATGTCGTGGCCATCGTAGTCGATGCCGCCAGGATGATAGGCGGCGTTCACGCCCAGGGTGAGATCCGCTACGAGCCGGCCGGTCATGTCCACCTTGAAGAGGTGCCCGACGCCTTCGCCCGCGTCGCGATCGTAGCCCCCCACAGGCGCCGGATAGCGCGCTGGCGGCACCCGAACTTCGACCGACGAGATGTACAGGACCTCGCCGATCTTCACCATGCCCTGTGGATGGAACGTGCGGAATTCCATCTGCACGTCAGCGACATGGGTCCAGACGGAATCGCGGGTCAGGAGGAGTGCACGCTCCGCGACCGTCGAGCGGTCGTCCGCGCCGGATGGCGCCCATGCCGCCGCAGCGAAACCAAGCGCGACGATGGCCGTCCGCATTGTCGGCACCTTATTTCAGCGCGAGCGTCTTCTTCAGCCAGGCGATCATCTCTGCTTTGTAGTGCTGCTGATCGGCATCCTTCCACGATCCCATGCCGTGGCCACCGGCTTCCACCGTCACGATGTCGCACATCGCACCGACTCTGTGCATGGCGTCGCACATGATCGTGGATTGCTCGTAGGGCACTTGATCGTCGCGGGTACCGTGGATGGCGAGAAAGGGCGGCATGCCTTTGTGGACGGCGTGGATCGGCGAGATCTCCTTGAGCTTGGCGAAGCTGGCTTCGTCGTAACCCTGGACGCCGAAAAACCAGATACCGCCGCCGGTCGCCTTGTGACCGTTGATCGACGCCATGTTGAACCGCGCGGGATATTCCATGCGCTGCCGGGCGATCCGCTCGTAGTCGACGGGGCCGTAAATGTCGACGACTGCGGCAACACGTGTGTCGGGAGTCTCGTGTGTCGCTGCGTAGTTCACCAGGTAGCCGCCTGCGGACTCGCCGCTCAGCACGATTTTCGAAACATCGACCTTGTAAGTTCTTGCGTTGGCCTTGACCCACTTGATGGCGGTGTCGACGTCTTCCTTTGCCTGTGGAAAGGCGAAGTCGGGTCCCATCCGATAGTCGATGGAGAACCAGGCGAAGCCGGCGTCGGCGAGAGGCTGAAACGTCGGGGCCATGTTGGTGGCGCGCGAGCCGCCATCGAATCCGCCGCCGTGCACCAGAATGGCGGCGGGGAATGGGCCCGGGCCGTCTGGGACGTGAAGGTCGAGCAGCAGTGCATGCCCACCGGGTTTGGCGAACTCGACGCCCTTTTGATCCAAAGGCGCCAATGGGACCGCGGCCAGGGCCGCGCCGCAAAGCAGCGTGAGAAGCGCGGTTTTCATTTGGGCAGATGCTACCAGAGTCACGGCCCCGATAGACCTCGCGGCCTGCCACGCCAGCAGTTCCCGCCACACGCCGTCGTCGACCGGTCGCGCATCCGGACCGTGATGAAAGGCTGTGTTATTCTTGCTCGGTTTTCATCCGCTTTTTACCGTGTCATACCCCATCCGCCCGTCGTTCCGGACCTATCTTGGCCTGTTCCTGCTTGCGCTCACGACGCTGACCCATCAGATCCTGCTCACGCGCATCTTCAGCGTGACCAGTTGGTATCACTTCGCGTTTGTCGCCGTGTCGATCGCGATGTTCGGTATGACGGTGGGCGCGGTGATCGTCTTCGTGCGCGCCGACCTGTTTACTCCCGATCGGGTGAGGCTGCAGCTCGCTCGCGTGTCGCTGGCCTATCCCATCCTCATTGTCCTGACCTTCCTGACCCAACTGAGCGTGCCGTTTACGGTCCACCCCTCCGTGGTGGGGCTGTACTCAGTGACGTTCACATACGCCGTCATCGCCGTCCCGTTCGTGGCGAGCGGCATCTGCATTTGCCTGATTCTGACCCGATTTCCGCAGCACGTCAGCCAACTGTACGGCGCGGATTTGGTAGGCGCCGCCCTGGGGTGCGTGATTCTCGTTTATCTGCTGCCGTTGACTGATGGCCCCACCGCCATGATCGGTGTTGCGTGGCTGGGCAGCCTCGCCGCATTGGCGTTTGCGTCCGATTCCGACGCGAAGCGGCTGCGGCGTCTCGCGCTGGTAACGAGCGCGCTGTTGCTCGTTGCATTCGTCGGGCACACGGTTCTGGTCTGGCGGCAGTTTCCGGTGTTGCGCATTTTGTATACCAAAGGCGGTTTCGAGGCTCGTCCGTTGTACGAGCGGTGGAACTCGTATTCTCGGGTCCAGGTCTCCGGAGATCCCAATCGGCAGCAACCGCCATTTGCCAGATCCCTGAGCCCGACGTTCCCAGCCGGACGGTCCGTTCGCGAACTTCGCGTCGACATCGATGTCAACGCGAGCACTTCGCTGCTGCACTACTCCGGGAACGCCTCGGACGTGGACTTCCTAAAGTACGACGTCACCAACATCGGGAGATACCTTCGTCCCTCGGGCAGCAGCCTGGTCGTCGGCACCGGCGGTGGACGCGACATGCTGGCGGCGTTGATCTTCGGCGCTCGGTCTGTCACCGGCGTCGAGATCAATCGCCAAATCATCGAGACGGTGAACGGGCGGTTTGGCGACTACGGCGGTCACCTCGATCGGGATCCGAGGGTACGTGTCGTCAATGACGAAGCCCGCAGCTATCTGGCGCGCGCATCCGACCAATTCGACTTCCTCCAGATTTCGCTGATCGACACCTGGGCCGCGACGGCCGCGGGCGCGTTCGTGCTCAGCGAGAACTCGATCTACACCACGGAGGCATGGCAGGTCTTTCTCACGAGACTGACCGATGGAGGACTCCTGAGCGTGTCGCGCTGGTACACGGAGGCCCGTCCGGCGGAGATCTATCGCTTGATTTCTTTGGCCGCCACGTCCCTGCGCTCGATCGGCGTTGCCAATCCGCGGGAGCACATTGTCTTGATTCGGAGCAGGCCGATCGAAGGAATAGGGGTCGGCACGCTGCTCGTCAGCCGGACGCCGTGGGCGTCGGACGATCTCGCCAGGCTTCACGCGGAGGTCGCACGCCTGGAGTTCGAGACCATGCTGACGCCGACGGTGTCCGTGGATGCCGTGTTCCCGCAGCTGACGTCGCAGTTCGCTCCCAAGGCCTTCCTCGAGTCCTACCCAGTTGACATCTCAGCCCCGACCGACGACAGTCCCTTTTTCTTTCAAATGCTTCGTTTGAAGGACATGCTGCGACTGGACTTGCTGGGCGCCGACAAGTCCACGCCCAACATGCAAGCGGTCGTTGTCCTTGGCGCGCTACTGATCACGGTCGCCGGACTCTCCGCGACGTGTATCGTCGGGCCGCTGTTGTTGATGACCGGTCGTCGTTCGTTCGGCGGCGCCCGTCTGTTGGTCGTGTATTTTGCCGCGATTGGCCTCGGATTCATGCTGGTCGAAACCGCAATCATGCAGCGCATGATTGTCATGCTGGGCCATCCAACGTACGGACTGTCCGTGGTCCTGTTCACGCTGCTGCTGTCCAGCGGTTGCGGCAGCTACTTGACCCACAGTATCCCGGACGCTGACCTCAGATCGCACGGCGTTGGACGCCTGATGGCCTTAGTCGGCACCCTTGCCATTACAGGCCTTGCGCTCTCGACGGTTGCGACCCACGTCGCGGGTGCGACGACGCCCGTCCGCATCGGAGCCTGCGTGCTACTCCTGTTTCCGTCGGGCTTGCTGATGGGAATGGCTTTTCCCGTCGGGATGAAGCTCGCGGTCAAGGTGTCTCCAAGCCTGACGGCCTGGCTGTGGGGCATCAACGGTGCGTGTTCGGTCTGCGCCACGGTGCTGGCGATTGCCATCGCATTGACGACGACCATCTCGGCGGCGTTCTGGGCCGGGACGTCCTGCTACGGGGCCGCTCTGATGGCGTTTGCCTGGGCCACGCGGGACGGCAAGACTTCGTCGGTCTGATCGCGTCGTGCTCTGGGAGCCGGCCTCGTTGCTGGTGCGCTGATCGGCCTCTACCGCAGCCCGAGCCAGCGCAGCGCCGACTGCGCTCCAAAAATGTACAGCGCGCAAATCGTTCCTTCACCGAGGGTGACGGCCGTGAGAAACGGCACGAAACTTACGCGCAGACTCCCGCAGATCGCGCAGATGAGATCGGTCGGCGCGAGTGGAAAGAAGCTCCAGATCACGATGACCGGAAACTGATACCGATTGAGCCAGTGCCGCAGCAACGCAACCCGGTGCGGGTCGCGGCGCTCGGCCCGATCGACCAGTCCGAGTGCGCCCGAGAACGCATAAATCGTCGAGGACGCGATGACGATGCCCGCAAGAATGGCCACGAAGAGCGTCGTTGGTGGCAGGAAGGGGATGGCGGCGAGGACCAGGACGGTGGCGGGAATCATCGTGAAGCCCCGAAGCGCGCCGAGCGCGAACACGATCAACGCCGCGAGTGTGGGCGGTTGGTGCAGGGCCGCGTCCAACTGGGCGCGAAGCCACGGGCGGTGCGCCATATACAGATATAGCGCGACCGAGACCATGGCCAGCCAGGCGACGCCGGCTACGGCGCGACGCTGTGTGTTCACGGACGCCTATCTTACGCGGCGACGATGAGACCGCGTGTAGCACTGCAACACCCGGTCTCTTATTCAGCTGTCCTATACTCAGTCCCCATGACCACCCGCCGTTCGTTGCTGGGAGCTGGACTGTTACTGGCGTTCGCAGTGGTGTCGACGTCTGCGTCGCAGACACCGGCCACACGCACCGTCTACGTCAGCGTGCTCGACGGCAAAAAAGCGCCGATTGCGGGGCTGACCGCCGCTGATTTCGCGTTGAAGGAAGGTGGCAAGGTGCGTGACCTGGTCAAGGTGGAGGTGGCCGCGGCTCCCCTGCAAATCGGTATCGTGATTGATGACGATGATCAGGGCGGACGCGCGCTGAAAGCGGGTCTGTCGGCGTTTGCGAAAAAGGTGGCGGGCCGCGCGGATATCGCACTCCTCACCACCCGCGGGGGACCCACCCTGCGTCTGCCGTTCACCAAGGACGCCGCAACAGTGGCCACGGCCGTCGATGCGCTGCCGCTCGTGAGCCCGGGCCTGGCCTACCTGCCCAACGGCATGCTGGATATCGCTGCAGCCTGGGTGCGCCAGCCCGTTGCCCGGCCCGTCATCATCGCTATCGCGTCCCCGGGAATGACGGTCGCGTCCACCGAGGACGGCCCTGACGGTCCGGTTCCCTCAACGAAAACGGTGGGTGCGACGGTTAACCCGTCGAGCCCTGAGGATGCCGTCGTCCAGGACGCGCTGCGCCGCAGCCACACGATCCTCTACATGCTGCACCTCGACACGTACCAGGCCCGCAGCAGTGACAATTCCTCGCCGAAGGTGCACTACTCGTGGCCGCTCGATGCACCGGCGCAGTCCGGCGGCCGCACCGAGCGCATTGTCTCCGTGCAGGGCGTGACGACGGTGCTGGATCGGATTGCCGACGAGCTGCTCGGACAGTACGCCGTCACTTATCAATCCCCTGAGTCGCCAACCAACGTGCCGATCGACATCGAGGTCAAGCGCAAGGGCGTTACGGTTCGCGCGCCGCAGAAGATTTACTGACCAAAAGACGAAGGGCGCGGTTGCCCGCGCCCTTCGTCGTCTGAGAGTCGAGAGAGACCTTACTTCTTCGCCGCTGGGGTCTTCACGCTGGGGCTATCGTCCGCCTTCAGGTCGCCCAACGCGTACTGGATGCCGGCGAGGTAGTGCTCGTTCATGTTCTTCATGGCGTAGATCCGCTCGCTGTGACCGTGGGCTTCGTAGAACACGCGCCCCAGGCCTTCCTTGCGGATGTAGCTCAGTGCGTAGTCGCCATCCATGCGCGCCGTGGCCGCCGGTTCCTTGGCCTTGTCCTCATCGCTCATCTTCGCGTAATCGATGCTCGTCAGCACGTGGACGTTGGTCCGTGAGAACGAGTCCTGCGCGAAGGTGTAGGTCTCGTCGTGAACCTCGAACTCCTTGCCCGCGAACATCTTCGTGAGCGGGCTCTTCGGGTCATCGATCTTCACGGTGATGAGCTGCGGGTCGACCCAGTGGAACTTGAAGAAGCCGCCGATCATCTTGTTGAACTCGGGCCACGATCCGACGCCCTGCGGTCCGGCGCCACGCGCCACGGGCACCGTGCCCGCGTTCGGGCCGGCGCCACGTCCGCCGCCGCCGAAGGCCGGCTGAGGCGTCAGCGCCGCGAAGCGCGTCGTGAAGTCTGCCTGTGCCACGCGGCCCGCCTTGGCCGTGTCCAGCTTGTCGAACCAGTCCGAGGCGAGCGCGTCGGCTTCGACGAGCGACAACTTCTGATCGCTGTTCTTGTCGCCCTGGGTCAGAATCTGCGTGGCCAGGGCCCCGCCCTGACCGCCGCCGCCCGCGCGTCCGCCGCCACCGCCGCCACGGGCAGGTGCCGCGCCGGCGTCGTTCGGGCAGAGACCGTGGTACGAGTCCGTGGACGC
>Ga0068859_100003534_pt1 | contig 15911 bp, 12 predicted proteins | sample KBSSwiS22_FD_66585 | JGI IMG/M metagenome (GOLD analysis project Ga0068859, IMG submission 66585) | Switchgrass rhizosphere microbial communities from Kellogg Biological Station, Michigan, USA - KBS Switchgrass S2-2 | ecosystem: Host-associated > Plants > Roots > Rhizosphere > Soil ...
ATCGCATCAGGCCGAACGATAAACTCGTGATGTTCAGCGCCGATGTGTTCAGCAACTCTCTTCGCGTGGTGAAGCTCACTGAAGTCCTGCTCGTCAAAACCTATCGAGAACGTCTTTACCTTTTCACTTGATTCCTGGGCCATGAGGGCCACGACGGCACTTGAGTCAATGCCACCAGACAAAAACGCGCCAAGCGGAACTTCTGACATCAACCGGACTTTTACAGCATCGCGCAGGATTTCAACGGCTCTCTCACCCGCCTCCTTTTCACTGATATCGAGTTTGGTTGAAAAATCAGGCTGCCAGTAACGCTCAATAGTCACCTCGCCTTTTCGCCAACGCAGCCAATGCCCCGGCTCTAACTTGCGAATCGATTTGTAAGCGGTCAGAGGTGCCGGAACACACATGAAGGAGAGATAGCAATCAATCGCTTCGGGTTGAATCTCTCTGCTGACTTCGGGATGAAGTAATAGCGAAGTAAATTCAGAACCGAAAACGAGCTGGCCATTCACTTTCGCATACAGTAGGGGTTTTTTGCCGACGCGATCTCGAGCCAGAAACAACTCCTGCGTTCGGCTATCCCAGATAGCAAACGCAAACATGCCACGCAGATGCTTTGGACAATCTGAGCCGTATTGATCGTAAGCATGCACAATCGCTTCGGTGTCACTGTTGGTGTAGAACGTGTGGCCCAACTTTTCCAACTTCGCGCGGAGTTCGAGATAGTTGTAGATCTCGCCATTGAAAACGATCCAGGCGGTCTCGTCTCTGTTATGAATTGGCTGTTGGCCGCTCTTGAGATCAATAATTGCGAGCCGGCGCATGGCCAAACCGACGGAACCATCAACGTAAAATCCATCCTCATCCGGACCGCGATGACGAATGGCGTCGTTCATACGGGCCAGCAAAGCTTCGTCAACAGCTTTTCCGTCGTTTCGAACAAGTCCTACGATTCCACACATAATTGAGTGAGTGCTGGTTCTCCGAAGGTCAATTTGCGACGAAGGTATATTAGCCAACCTCGTGTTGGACTGTCCAAAAGGTCTTCGCTCCGGAGGAGTGAGATGTTTATAGCACTAAGTTTCCCTCGTGCTCTTCTTCGTTCGGAGGAGCGGACGGACCTCTCCATTTGAGTACGTCGGAGTGTCCGATCCTCCGAACGAAGCCGGATCACTGAATGCTTGTGTTCTATAAACATGTTGCCCTTCCGGGGCACTGAATGCTGCCAATCTCAGAACAACCTAATCGAGTTTCTAAGAAGGTCCAGAGACCAGTCGCAGCCTTGCTCAGAGTGACTATGTTAAGATTTTTGTCAGTCAAACATTTTATTTCCGAGTCCATTTAAGTGTCTGAAATCCTAACAACCCCCAGACTCATAACTCCGTACGGCGGATCTTTGGTTGATCTCACTACCCCTGACGAACAACTAGATAGCTTGGTGGCCTACGCCAAAGAACTCGCGGCCATTCAATTGTCAGACCGCGCTTTGTGTGATCTCGAAATGTTGGCGACTGGAGCATTCAGTCCCCTGGATCGATTCATGGGAAGCGAGGACTACAGTAGAGTCGTTTCGGAAATGCGTTTGAACAACGGGCAACTTTTTCCGATTCCAGTGACACTCCCTGTTAGCGACGAAGTGAAACTGACATTGGACAGCGAAGTATCGCTCGTGAACTCAAGAAACGAAATCGTCGCTCTCATGATGGTTGAGGAAATATATGAGTGGAACCTGGAGGAAGCTGCGCAAAAAGTATTCGGTACCGTTGATGTGCGCCATCCACTGGTCGCCGAAATGCATCGTTGGGGCCGGCGAAATGTAGCGGGTCGGTTGCGACTCCTACAGCTTCCCAAGCGATACGACTTTAGCGAGCTGCGCATGACACCTGCGCAAACGCGGTTCGCTCTGGAACAAATGGGGACCGAGAATGTCGTTGCGTTTCAAACGCGAAACCCACTTCACCGCGCACACGAAGAGTTGACGAGGCGCGCGGCGGAAGAAGTTAACGGCGTGTTGCTCTTGCATCCTGTGGTTGGATTAACCAAACCCGGCGATATTGATTACTTCACAAGAGTTCGAACCTACAAAGCACTCGCAGCCAACTATTACGATCTAAAGCGAATGCTGCTGGGGCTTTTACCTTTGGCGATGCGAATGGCCGGACCTCGCGAAGCTCTGTGGCACGCTTTGATTCGTCGCAACTACGGGGCAAATCACATGATCATCGGACGCGACCATGCGAGTCCCGGAAATGATGCCAACGGAAAACCATTTTACGAACCTTACGCCGCACAGGATTTAGTACGCAGCTTGGAAAATGAAACGGGAGTGAAGGTGTTGTCGTTTGGCGAGTTTGTTTACTTAACTGAAGAAGGACGTTATGAAGACGTTCGTACTCTTCAACCGAACGCTGTGACTGCTCGACTCTCAGGGACGCAGGCACGAGAGTGGTATCGAGATGGCGGCATAGATCTTCCGGACTGGTTTGCGAGACCTGAGGTTGCCGCAGCAATCGCAGAAACATATCCAGCTCGACACAAACAAGGTTTCTGCATCTGGTTTACGGGTTTGAGCGCCGCAGGTAAGTCCACAACCGCTGAGATTCTTACCGTGTTGTTGCAGGAACTTGGTCGTCAAGTAACTGTGCTCGATGGTGACGTGGTGAGGCACAACCTGTCACAGGGACTCGGATTCAGCAAACAAGATCGCGACATGAACATCCGACGAATCGGTTTCGTTGCAGCTGAGATCGTCAAGCATCATGGAGCAGTAATCTGTGCAGCCGTGAGCCCTTACCGCGCAACGCGTAACGATGTTCGAGGACTTGTGGGCGCCGAACGTTTCATTGAGGTTTATGTCAACACACCGATTGAGGAGTGTGAGAAACGCGACGATAAAGGTTTGTATGCAAAAGCCAGGCGTGGCGAGATAGAAAACTTCACCGGCATCAGTGATCCGTATGAACCTCCGATCGAACCGGAAATGAAACTGGAAACTGTTGATAAGTCTGCGGAACAAAATGCGCGATCGATCATCGCGTACCTGATCGACCGAGGGTTTGTTCAACCCGAAGCGTGAGTTGTGAGTTTGCGATCGCGGATACGATTCAGGGCACCAATTCTCTTCCTGTCGTCTGTCGTCGAACACCGCTTCGAGCGGCTTGAGCCAAAGCTAGTCGCTCTTGCAGAATTCGTTGCTTTCTCTCCGCTCGCTTTTCAAGTAACAGTACTAAACCCACTGCGACGAAGATGAAATAAAAGACCAGGACTTGTGCCCGCTGGCGATACGCGGTTCCGACGTTACCCTGGAACACTGAGTAAGCCAGCGTCAGCATTACCGTAAAGATCAATATAGGAGAGATCATTCTTAAGCGATATTTAATGGCGTACCAGAGCCCAACAATCAACAAGGGAAAGGATGCCCACCAAATCACCATTTCCGGCACAGTTATGCTTTGTCGAAGTGAAGTAACCTGCCATGGGAAAGGGGCAAATAATAGGTACAACACACCTACTGGAATGGTTGAGATCGCGCCTTCGGTTGTCGAGACGTCTACGTCTTTTCCGAAACCGGATGCAGCATTCGCCGCGAGGTCAGAGCGACTTCGTTGCAACTGCTCCATGCTCCCATATCGCCCAAATTGAACACTAGCGGAACGGATCACACCAATGTAGGTTAGAGCAAGTCCCAATAGAACAATAACCGTAAACTGTCGCGCAAAACTTGTTGCGCTAACCTGCTGCATTCCGAGTGCAAATGCGCCACCAATTGCGACACAGATCATGTAGAACACGTAAAACCTCAGAGCAACTAATCCGAGCAGCGCAAATGCCAACACGGCGACGTATTTCAGACTCAGCTTTTCGCCGAGTTTCAGCGTACAGAGGATTGCCAACGCAAGCAAAAATACGATCGGACCATCCTTAAGCCCTTGCGACGACCACAGTACGAGGGACGGGTAGAAGGCCACCGCGAAACCTGCTACGCGTGCTACCTTTACGTTCTTGAAGACCTGATGCGCACATAGGTAGATTATTACTGCTGTCGCTGCTCCTAAGACTGCATTCATTAATTGCACGGCTAGCATGTTACGTCCGACAAGCGCGTAGACGGACGCAACCAGATAAACCATTCCCCACCCTGAACCCTCACCACCGACGACAAACCGGTTCGCAATCGATTGATAGTATTTGTCGCCCCACCAACCGTAGAGTTGCGCCTGCCCAAAGTAGTCGTAAGTTATGGCGTCGCCGCCGAAAAAATCCTGACCACGAAATACAAAGATCGCAGTGGCAAGAACCATTCGCACAAGAAGCGCGGCAATGAATAAGCGCAAAAGGAATTGCCCTTCCACGCCATTCTTATATGCATAAAACCCGGCGACAGACGCCAGGGCAGTACACAACAAGACTGCTTTGGCCGTATCGAAAGCAGTAACAGTTCCGTAGTCGGCCGTATAAGGCACAACGAGCGTAGGCACGAAGACGACAATCCCGATGCATATAAGCAAATACAGTAGAGTAAGAAAACCGTTCATATCTAAACCAACTGACTCAACAAGTGAAACTCGATTTTAAGAAACCATACTAGATCACAATCACGATTATGCTCCGAAATCATTTAGAGAACGCATAAGGTATTACATTCCTAAAGACCCCACTACCCATCTACTTACCTAGATCGAAAACCCTTTCATACAATCGCAGGTAACGCTGGACTCCTACACTGCTGACATCAAACTTTCGCTCAGCGATTTGCCGTGTTCGTTGCCGTGTATTATCTCGATCAAGAACGAGGTGATCAATTTTCACAGCCGCATTCTCCAGTTGCGATTCGCTAAAATCGGAAACAAATGTACCGACGTTGTCCTCTAATAACGACTCAGAGTCTCCAATTCCCGCATTAATTATTAGGGGAAGGCCACAAGCAAGATATTCAGCATACTTTGTGGGGGATGATGCGATTTTTGAAAAGCACGGTTTGATAAACGCTAAGCCTGCGTCGCTTGCCGATAAGTATGCTGAGACATCGCGGGGTGCTACCGACAATACAGTGTAGTCTGTTTCGGGAACACCGCGCTGTTGCATTAGGCTTCTGATTCTCTCGTGTTTGGTTGGAGTCAACCAAAGTGCATGAGCATCAGATCGGCGCTTGCGTTGAACAGCAAAAAAATCAGCCATTTGTTCAGTCAGGTACCAGCCATCAATAGAGCCCGAATACACGATGACAAAACGGTCCATCAATCCTAACTCACGACGTCGATTGTCGCGATCTTCCTGACTGAACTTGAATGCCTGAAGATCCGCGCAGCAAGGAATGACTTCATGCACGACATCGGCACGACCCGCCAGGACTTTCCATTCCTTCATGATGGCCCAGATCGCTTGTGTGAGCGTAACCAAACCTTCAGATTTACCCAGTGCACGCTGCTCGATACCTTTAGTCAGCCGATAAGGCACACTTCCTCGTGTCCAGTGATCAGCATCTACATATTCGTCTGCCATTAGACCTCGCACGTCAAAGATCATCTTCAGATTGAAATGATTCTTCAACGCCAACGCGATGGTCGCCGGTATATGACTGCGAGCGTGAAGGAGTTCTATGTTATTTCGCTTAATGAGTCGTCGCGCATAGCGCACGCCATTGGCGACGTCAAACATTGTGGCAGGTAGCGAAGGCGTCTGGTGATATCGGAGTGAATGCCACTCGATATTCTGCGACGCCAAATGCATCTGCAGTTCCTCGCTTTTCGCCAAGCCGTCCTTTTCAAAAGCCGACGGACGTTCGAAGCTGAGTAACGTAAACCTCAGTCCGTGTTTGGCTAACTCGCTCAGATATGGAATGACCTGGGTCTGTCCCAGGGGATCGAGCATGCCATTGTAAGAAATAAACAGTGCACGCCGACCTTCAAGCCCCATCGTCAGCCTCCACCGTCGCCTGAGCGTTTCCGCGAAAGCTATCTTTTAGTAGCCATTCGAATGTACCAATGATCGCCGCAGCATCGAGTACCACTATTACAGACGTTATGCCAAATAGTCGGCTGAGATTACGCGTTAGTGTCGCAGGATAACAAAGTCGATTGCGTCTGATAGCGACAAGCGCTCGCGCAAACCACATCGCCACGCATGCAGTAAACGGCAAAAGGAGCCACCATGGACCAACGAGGAACACAGGTAACGTTAAGATCAATAAAACAGCATACCTGCTAAGAATGGTGAACTGCCACTGTCGCCATAATCCAGCGCGAATATTGTTGCGCGAGTAAGAAACAAACCGGCTGAAAGTCGTGCTCAAAGAAGGCTTAAGCTCCCAATGAACTAACGCAAGAGGCTCAGAGACACACCTATAACCCGCTGATTCGATATTATTCATGAACACGAGATCTTCACCTGATCTCAAATGTTCAGGAAAGCCTCCTACTGCCTGCCACACAGTTTTCCTCATTAGCGCTGAAGCAATCGATCGAGGACGTAAATATCCGCCATCGGTAGGAATCGCCGGAGGAACGTAAGCAATTGCAGCGCACTCTTTAAAGAATGAATCAGTAATCGGAGCCCATGAGCCATAGACCACGTCTACGGAGTTGTCTCCCTCAGCTTTCTCAGCGAGACGACGCAGCCAGGTTTGGTCGGGTCGGATACCTGCATCAATGAGTGCGATCCAATCAAACTGCGAAGCCTGGACAGCGAGGTTTCGGCCACGTCCTGGAAGTGCATGGTCAACTTCAATCAACTTAATAGGTGCGCCTGTTTGGATGTATTCAAAAATAATGTCTCGAGTAGCATCCGTCGACCCGCCGTCAGTGATAACGATCTCATCCGGCCTTTGCGTTTGAGCGAGCAGATTATCCAGTAAAGGGCGAATAGACCTCTCTTCATCGCGTACAGGAATGACAACACTGATTTTCATGTGCCAGTTATCGCTTGAAAGCCGCCGACGATGCATACAATAAAACGGACCAACGCATTGGGGCAGTATTCGCCAAATCTCTTTTCATGGGTAGCTTTCTTCGACTCAGGACGAGTGAAAGATGTGACTGCACGTGGATTAACGAACGTTTCCAGTCATGGTAAATCCGCGATTGTTTTTAAAAAGATTACGCTGCGAAGCCGGTTGTACGACAATCTGTGCATCCACAGGCCCGCGACCAGTATAGCTAAACGTATTGTCAGTAATATGGCTATCAGTCAACTCAACAACAAATCCCGGTGTCCCACCTCCACCGACATCCTTCAGACTGTTATTCGTTACAACAAAATGTGAACCCTGTACGTTGATACCTGACTGTCCTGTGCGAGTAATTGCATTGTTTCGTATTGTGACGTCTCGCATAGTTCCACCAAAAACGTAGACACCATTGCTCAAAAGATTAGTAATGGTACCCTCAATGAATCCTCCGATTATTGTGTTGCCTTCAATCAGTATTGGACCAACATCAGGCGCGCCTGTTGTCGCCTGGACGATAATACCGTTGCCCGCGGGAGACACCTCGGAGTTTTGCACGTCGATTAGATTGTTCCGAATTACTATGTTCTGAGATCGATCCGTTGACTCATTTAGCTCAACATCTATGTTTGTATTGCCCGGCCCGCCGACCTGCCCCGAGTTCATAAAACGGTTGCCTTCGCTGGTTATTTGAATCTAAGTTCTTAATCAGATTGTTCTCAAAAACTGTACGAAGATCTCGAATGGCTATTAGGGCTTTCGAGATCGCAGTGCTGGAGGATTTCGGTAATCTACTGCCTACAGTTCACGGCACAGGGAGGGAAACGTCACGTTGCAATCATTGCGTCGTGCTGACTTGCTGTGAATGACTTCACTTAAGGGCGAACCAATTTAAGCGTGCTCGCCTGTTGCACTATTTGGGTCAGCGTCAGCATCTGAATAGTACTTCGAGTAGTACCCGGAGTAGTAGTATTCCTGAGTGTCGAACTTCTTCACGTTATTAAGCACCACGCCGAAAATGTGAGCGCCTACGTCGAGCAATTGTTGTTTGGCTCGTCTGACGACAGCACGTGAACTTCTGCCGGCGTGCACAACCAGCACAACTCCATCCACCATGGTAGATAGGATTGAAGCATCTGTGAACGAGATTGCCGGAGGAGAGTCAATAATAATGTGCGCGAAGCGCTTACCAAGTTCACCCAGGAGTTTCCGCATTTCTTCCGAACCGATCAATTCAGCAGGATTCGGAGGGACCGGACCTGAGGTAAGCACTTTCAGATTTGCAGTTCCGGGAAGAGGCTGCAGGAAACGGTCGGCGTCGCGTTCGCCGGAAAGCAGGGTTGTAAGGCCCCCAGAATTTGCCAAATTAAATTCGGCGTGTAGTCGTGGTCGACGTAGATCACAGTCTATGATCACGACTTCCGCTCCCGTTTGCGCAAGCATGAAAGCAGTATTGATAGCCGTCGTCGTTTTCCCTTCTGAAGGTTGACTTGATGTAACTAAGATCGTCTTCGGCGGCTGACCTGCAGAAGACAGCAAGAGGGACGTGCGTAGGTGGCGATATGATTCGGCAATGGGAGACCGAACGTCGCGAACCATTGCAAGCGCCGTTGTGTCCGACGCAGATGGAGGCTGACCTTGCACTGGTGCGGCAAGGCTCGCCAGGCGACCACCTTTCCCAGCCGGAATCAATGCCAACGCTGGCAGGTGGATGTAGCGATCTACGTCATCAACGGACTTAACCGTGTCGTCGAGAAAATCGAGAAGAAAGGCGAGACCTATACCCGCACCTAGAGAAAGAATCGCCGCAACCAAAATATTGCGAAACCGTTGAGGGCCGATTGGTTCCTTCGGAAGACGACTATAGGTCGATACCGTAACCTCATTCGATCGATCACCATTACTTACAGAAAACTCGCGTTGCCGCTGCAATAACGTGTTCAGAATCTGCTTGTTAGTTTCAAGTTCCTGAGTCATCGCCAGTAGATCGATCTGGTCTCTGGTCTGCTGGGTGGTCGTCGCCTTTTGTTGTTCGTATGAGCGCCGCAGGAGATTTTCTCGTGCGACAGCCGCCTCGTAACGACGCTGGATTGAAGTTACGATTTCAGCCGGAGCCGCGTCGAGTTCCGCTTGCAGTCCTTTTATTTCCGCATCAATCTTCTTTACTTCGGGCCATTCAGGCTTATACACAACCAGCAGTGAATCGCGCCTTTCTTTCAGCGCGGAAATGCGATCGCGTAACTTTTCAACACGGGCCGAAGTATTGACGTCAGGTATGGAAAAGGGGTTCTGTTCCTTCCTTGCAGCCTCAAGCTGCGCCTGAAGATTTTTGCGTTCGTTCTCAGCAGTCAGCAACTGCGCACTCAATGTTCCCAGGCGTGTTGCTTCCAAATTACCGGCCGTATCATTTACTAAAGGTAAATTCTTGTTCTTGGCGTAATTGAATTTGACTTCCTGGTCGTGCTTGATCTTGGTTTGCAGATTGGCAATTTCTTTGGCGAGGAGCACTTCAGCGTTGGTCGACCCGATGTGCGCGCGCTCGTAATTGTTGTTTACAAAAACATCCGCAAGGGTGTTTGCGACCTTCTGCGCCAACTCAGGATTAGAATGAATAAACCTGATTCTGACAAGGTTCGTGGCAGGGACAGATTCCACCACTTCTCCGCCGATAATGGCGTCTTCGTATGGCTCGAGCTGGGCCAACTCTTCAGAGCTCAGTGCGCTGCCGGATACCTGGCTTTCGGATACAATTGACAGGCCAGTTGAGACGGCAGGCGAATCGTTCACCTTCTTCGGCTTCACGAAGATCCGACGAAGGGACGTAAAGATGCCAGCCTGCGATTGACCACCCAAAAAAGCAGAGTTGTGCTGCAGATCGAGCGTAAGCACAACCTGCCGCGCCAGTGCCGGGTTTTCCAGTAGTTTGATCTGAGTACCCCAGAAGTTTGGATCGTTCTGACCGGCGATTACGATCTTTTCAGTCTGTAGAACATTTGGCGCTTTCTGTTCAATTCTAATAGTCGCCTCCCCTGCAAATATCGAGGGGGACCGGAATGCCTGAATGGTTACCAGCGAGGTAATCACCAGGACCATGCTCAATATCAACCATTTCCTTTTCAAAACGACGAATAGATAGTCGCGAAAAGTACTCGGCTCTAACCCGGAAATCCCGTACGGCTTGCCCTGATTTACATCAAGCAATGGTCGATCGATAACACGGTCTAGCGCGCTCACAGGCAAAAGGCGATCATCTTGCGACATTTGCATATCGAAAACCTCAGCGATTCAAGACAGTCTAAACCTACGAATAATAGCAAACACCCTACATCAGGCAAGCCCTGTAACCAATTCGGGATAGTCGTATTTAGTCTGCCACCGATCGAATCCAATGGCCAGTTTGGTTAGACATCATCGGGCAAATCCAGTCGGGTTTTGCGCTGAATCAGGAATTGGTCTTCCTCACTCAACTCTTTTACAGCCTTTGCTGGAACACCAACAATGAGATGACTCTCAGCAGTCAGTTCACTAGTTATTACAGACCCAATGCCAACTATACAGCGCGATGGAACACGCGATCCGGGGGCCATGCGAATCTCTGATCCAATATACGCGAAGGAACCAATATCGATCGGTTTGGTCCGTTGCCGATTATGGGTCCACAGTGAAGAGTTGCGTCCACCGAGAATCGATCGACGGCCAATCGTAACGCGGTCAGTAAAGTCTATCTTGTGGCCGGCGGTTATAATGCTGCCCTCGCCGAGCAGAAATCGAGGATCAGTTGGATTGACTACGTCTGGATTGGGTATGGAATTGATTTCATTCATGCGAATTATTTCCGCATAACGACCAAGCAATACCTCCTGCCCACCACGAATGATGTTTACGTGTCCGATACGTACATGATCACCGATTACGATTTTTTTGACGCCGAGAACAAGATTGAGATGGCCTATCGAAACATCGTCACCTATTTGACATTGACTGGCATCGATAATGCTCAATCCGATACGAACTCGCTTACCAATTTCGTAGCCAAAGAAGAGACGATAACACGGTCGTTTTAGAAAGCCCGGTAGCAATGCTACGAACGCGAGCATAGCCAACCGAAATTTGCTGGAGCGATCCATTTAATCGGTTAGGCCGCCTCTCCATTTGCTGCCGCTTGCAGAGCCCGCGCCAGTTTCTCCGCTTGGTCCATCAATGAATAATGCTCCATGACGTGTCGACGCCCGGCGTCACCCATTACGCTGCGCTTTTCACCATTCGTCAGCAAAAGTGTTAGCGCTGCAATCCACTCATCACTGGTCATGGCGGTGAGATGAGTCAAACCCGGATCTCCGATCTCGGCTATCGCGCCAACGGGTGAAGCTACAAAGGGAATTCCTACAGCCATGTATTGAATCGCCTTGAATCCTGATTTTCCTGCTGCCCAGTCTTTAGCATACAACGTGGGATCAATCGGATACAGTCCAATATCAAACGACTGAAAATCCTCTACTTCGCGTTCGAGCTTCCATGTGAGGTTCTCGACTTCCACGCCGGGAATGCTCACCGAGTCCTCTCCCGCTCCGATGATCCTTAGCTTAAAGGAATGCGTTGTGGCTAATTTCTGCAATATTGGAAAAAGAGTCTTTAGGTAGGGGAAGGTTGAGTGTGTTCCAATCCATCCTAATACCAGCGTGCCCTTTGGCATTCGGCGCACAGGCGTAAAAGTATTGGTATCAACAACCGTCGGTATTATACGAGTGGCTGCTCCTTTGCTCTCCGCATAATCTGCAATCGCGCGATTACCACAAGTAACTACACTGGACCATCGTATCAAGTCATCGGTCTTACTAAACCACTTAAGTGCCTGTCCAAGCTTTCCGTACGTCGGACTCGTATAAGAAATGTAAGTGGCATCATCGAGATCGAGCACCATTGGACGTTTGAAAAGTCGTGCAGCCATCCATTCAATCAAGGGCGGACCAAAGTTCATGGCTTCACGCTGTACCAGAATCACGTCAGCCCGACGCGCTCCGAGTCCATCTGCAATTCTAAGCAATCCAGCTTTGGTCAGACCGACTGCTGTGGAGGTTAACGATCGGGGCTTATACAGGGCTGCAAACTGTTTGGAATTCAAGAAAGGCTTTATCGTTAGCGAAATTCCCCGTTTCAAAAGCGGCTCGACGAACTGCTGCAAACGATAGCGAGTGGCGGCTGCTTCTATCGGGTAGGATGCAAAAGCGATGACCTTCATATTTCAGACGCAGAACTTGTCGACTCCTTCTCGACCTCGTCCTTCCATGTCATGCTTGATTCGCTCCGTTTCAACTATCGCTAATTTTAATCAAGACTAGTGATGATGAGAATTGGGCTTGTGTGCCACGCTTCGTTAGTCACCAAACGGAAACTTTCCGAGAACTTCGACAACATATAGCTGTTGTTCTTCAGTGAGCTCAGGGAAACAGGGCAATGCCAGAGTCTCCAGTGACGCACGTTCAGCTTCCGGAAAATCGCCATTCTTATGGCCCAGATAATCAAAGCACTTTTGAAGATGTAAGGGTACCGGATAATAAACTTTGCTCCCGATCCCATTTTCGAATAGATACTTAAGCAAACTATCCCTGTGCTTCGGAATGCGAATTACGTATTGGTGAAAGATGTGTTGGTTTCCAGGTGCGACAAACGGGAGTGTGATCTTCTGATCGAGACCCGCCTCAAGAAAGAGTCTGTTGTAAAAAAGCGATTTCTGACGTCGCGCTTCGGACCACTCATCCAAATGATCCATCTTTACTTTTAAGACCACAGCTTGCAGCGCGTCCAGCCGGCTATTTATGCCTATTTCGTCATGCTCGTATTCAGTTACGCCACCATGAACTCGCAGTCTCCGCAAGCGATCTCGAAATGTTTGATTACTGGTTACGACCATACCACCGTCACCAGCACCCCCAAGATTCTTCGTGGGGTAGAAACTGAGGCAACCCATTTGGCCCATTGAGCCAGCTCGACGCCCTTCACTCACAGCGCCAATAGCTTGCGCAGCGTCTTCAACTATGGGCAACCCGTGATGCTTACTAATTTCCAAAATCCTGCCCATGTCGGTGCACTGCCCATACATGTGAACCGGCAACAATACACGCGTATGTGGTGTAATTGCCGCTTCCACTCGGCCGGGATCAAGGTTGTAAGTCTGTGGCTCAATATCTACAAACTTAGGCCGGGCTCCGAGTCGAGCGATGGCCGCAGCCGTCGCAAAAAATGTAAACGGCGTAGTAATGACCTCGTCGCCTGCCTTAAGATCTAACGCCATGAGAGCAAGTAACAAAGCGTCTGAGCCGGAGGCGCACCCAACCGCGAATTCAGTCGTGCAGTACTCAGCAACTTTGTTTTCAAAGGCTTCCACTTCGGAGCCAAGTACAAACTGCTGTGAATCGATGACACGCTCGACGGCCTTGATGAGTTGAGTTCGCAGCGATAGGTGCTGGCCTCGCAAATCGATGAGCGGGACTTTCATTTTGATTTTCTGGATAGAGTAAATGATTTATGAAAAAGAATAGGGGGCTTGCAAGACCTTTAGGTAACCAGTGGAAGACATCATTGTGTTAAGGACTTTCATTTAAGAACGCGCCCGAGAAAGATACAGAATAACGGGAAAATGTTCGAGTCAGACTAGTTCAATCTTCATTAGTGTTTTGTACGAAGTCAGCAAGCGAATCACGCCAGTCAGGAAGCGGAGCGAGACCTAACTCTTCAGAGTACAAACAGCGTAAACGAGAATTCTGGGGTCTTGGAGCAGGACGTTTGAGTGAATCCATGAGTACTCCTTCGACGTCGATATCAGCGCAACCCGCCAAGCGCAGAGCCTCGCGCGCAAACTCCTCATAACTAACCCCATCGCCTTCGTTTGCTACGTGGAATATTCCAGAAAAATTGCCAGCCGCCAATTCTCGAAGCCGGGGTGCCAGATCAAGTGCATATGTTGGAGTACCGAAGGCGTCGCTAATCGCCTTGATCTGCTCACCCCTGAGTGCGCGCTGAACAATCGTGCTCAGAAAGTTCTTTCCACCCGGACCAAAGATAAAACCGGTGCGCACAACGACGGTACGGGAACCTGAGCCAATAGCACGGCGCTCTCCTTCAAGCTTTGACTTTCCATAAATACTCTTCGGATTTGGTTGATCGTTTTGAGTGTAAAAGCCTGGCTTTGTTCCATCGAATACGTAGTCCGTAGAAATCGTCACCAGCGTCGCACCCAATGCATGACTTGCTGTGGCAAGGTTTTCAGGTCCGTAAGCATTGGCCGCAAAAGCTCTCTCTTTATCTCGTTCACAACCATCAACGTCGGTCCATGCGGCACAATTAATGATGACGTCAGGCTTGTCGGTCTTCACCGCTTCCAAAACGCGGTCGAGATCCCCAATATCAAGACCACGATGATCATAGGCAAAAACGAGATCGTCGTTTAAGCGGCAATACTCGCTGACTGCACGTCCGACCATTCCACCGGCGCCTGTCACGAGCACCCTCAACTGACTTGAACCTCCGTGCCATACTGTTTGCGATAGTAATCCTTGTAAGCGCCACTACGAGTGCGTTCGAGCCAACGAACATTTTCTTGGTACCACTGAATGGTCTTTTCCAAACCAGTGGCCCAAGTCTCACGGGGACTCCAGCCCAATTCCGATTCAATCACAGATGGATCGATTGCATACCGGCGATCATGCCCTGGTCGATCTTTTACAAAGCGAATGAGTGAACGAGGCTTGCCAACAGCATCGAGCAGCGATTCGACGACATCAATATTATGTTGTTCGTTTCGTGCGCCTATGTTGTAAACCGAACCCGAACTACCTTTTGTCATGGCCAGGAATATTGCCCGGCAGTGGTCCTCCACATAAATCCAGTCGCGTACGTTTTGACCGTCGCCATAAACAGGGATTGGTTCGTCTGTGAGCGCGTTCGAGAGTGCAAGGGGAAGGAATTTCTCAGGAAACTGCCTTGGCCCATAATTATTCCCGCATCGTGTTATCACGACGTCAAGACCAAAAGTGTGGTGCGCTGCTCGAACGAGATGTTCGGCGGCAGCCTTTGAGGCAGCATATGGACTGTTTGGGGCGAAGGGTGAATCTTCAGTAAAGAATGCATGTTCGTTTTCAGGTAAACTGCCCATCACCTCGTCAGTTGAGATCTGGATGAAACGTTTTACCGAGCGCGCACGCGCAGCGTCGAGCAGGACCTGCGTACCTAAGACATTTGTTTGCAAAAACTCGGCAGCGTTCGCAATACTGCGATCCACATGAGACTCGGCTGCAAAATTAATGATCGCATCGCATCCATCGACTAACGCGTTCAATACCACGTTTGGGTCAATAATGTTTCCATGGACAAATTGATGACGGTGCTCATCTAAGCCTTCCAGATTATCCAGATTTCCTGCATACGTTAGAGCATCAAAGTTCACTATATGGCAGTCAGGAATTTCATCGAGCAACAAGCGAACAAATGCCGAACCGATAAACCCAGCACCACCCGTCACAAAAATTTCACGTGTATGTTTTGTCAATCTATGCAAGCCTCTGTCTTAGAAGAATAGAGAAGTTCATGATCAAATGTGTCGTTGAATTGACTGAGTGCTTAAAGCATCATAATGGATGAAGCAAGAATCCTTGCATTTTTTATTGACATCCAATTCGAAATGAACTAATAAGCGTCTCGTTTCCGGCGTTCGCGTGGTTTGAAGCTTTCGTTCTTGAGAGATCTTCGAACAAGCGCTCACCTGGTAATTCGAGCCGAAGACCAGACCTCGTCGCTTTCTTCAACCCGAAGCCATAACGAAAGGTTTCGAATACTCTAAACCATTAAATCAACGTGTAATTTAACGTTGCCTCGCCGCAGATAAAAAGACCGGGCTCACAGCAATTCTTGAGCTTCAACCTACGGGTTCTTAATGAAATCCCCCTGCGTTGGCTGCATTTTGCACCGTCGC
>Ga0068859_100003535_pt1 | contig 15908 bp, 22 predicted proteins | sample KBSSwiS22_FD_66585 | JGI IMG/M metagenome (GOLD analysis project Ga0068859, IMG submission 66585) | Switchgrass rhizosphere microbial communities from Kellogg Biological Station, Michigan, USA - KBS Switchgrass S2-2 | ecosystem: Host-associated > Plants > Roots > Rhizosphere > Soil ...
GCTCCTGAGGCAGCCGCTCCATCATGTGGGTGAATCCCTGATCGAGCGTGCCGATGAGGTTGTCGGCAGGGATGCGCACATTATCGAAGAACAGCTCAGCGGTGTCGGCCTCCGGCTGGCCGATCTTGTCGAGCTTACGGCCACGAGCGAATCCGGGGCGGTCGGCTTCGACGGCAAACAAGCTTATGCCCTTGGCCCTGCGCCCCGGTGCCGTTCTGGCGGCGAGCAGGACCAGATCAGCCGAGTAGCCGTTGGTGATGAACGTCTTGCCACCATTGATGACCCAACCGTCGTCCGTCGGCTCGGCCCTCGTGCGGAGGGCGGCGAGGTCGGATCCCGCGGACGGCTCGGTCATACCGATTGCTGTCACCAATTCTCCGCTGGCCACTCGAGGCAACCACCGCTCGCGCTGTGTCTCCGTGGTCAGCTCCGTCAGATACGGTGTTACGACGTCGAAGTGGATGGACAGCGATGAGGCTAGTGCCAGGTTTACCCTGGCCAACTCCTCGATCAAGACAGCGTTGAACCGATAGTCCCCCGCCGCCACTCCGCCGTACTGCTCGGGGATGCCGAGACCGAGATGTCCCTGGCGCCCGGCGGCCAACCACAGCTCACCGGGATGTCCCTTGTTGGCCGCGAATTCCTCGACGTGGGGCCACACCTCGCGGGCAAGAAATTCCCGCACCGATTGCCGGTACGCGTCGTGGTCGGGCGAATAGATCGAGTCGAGCACTCAGACCGCCTGACGCAAGAACGCGGCCAGGACGCCGGCTGGGATGCCCAACCGCTCCGACACGGAGCGGGCAGCGGCGCTTCGGCTCGCCGGAGTCTCAGCCAGCGCCCCCCTGAAACCGCCGATCAGGGCCCGCGCCCCGTTGGCGATCACGATCGCGCTGCTGTCCATGTCCACATCCTCACCAGAATCTAAGCGATCGCTCGGTTCTTACGGGCCTAGATAACATGCCAGAGGTTGGACTCGTCAAGCGATTGCGGAGGGGTGACAGTATGAAGGCCGCCATAGTAGGGGGACACGATGCCGCCGAAATCGACACGCGAGGCAACATCCGGGGCCAACGCGCACGCCGCCGCCTGCTAAACGGGGCCCTTGAAGCCTTCTCGACGCGGGGTTTCCATGGCACCGGAACCCGCGAGATCGCCGACGCGGCCGGTATGAGCCCGGCCGCCCTGTACACGCACTACGACACCAAGGAAGCGCTGCTCTTCGCGCTGTCACTGCGAGGCCACAACGAAGCCCGGACCGTGGTGACCCGCGCGTTGGCTCCGAACCGCCCGGCGGCTGACGAGCTATCTGCCGTCGTGTCCGCCTACACCGCCTGGCACGCCCGCGAACACGTCACTGCGCGGGTCGTCCAATACGAAATGGCCGCCCTCGAGCCAGAGCACTACGCGCAGATAGCCGCAATTCGACGCGAGATCGTCCTCGCCGTACGCCGCATCATCCGCCGCGGCATCCGGTCCGGAGACTTCACCGTCGACCACCTCGGTCTCGCCACGCTGGCCATCCTCTCGCTCGGAGTCGACGTCGCTCGTTGGTACCGCGAGGATGGGCGTTGGACGCCCGAGCGCATCGGAACTCACTACGGCATGCTCGCGCTCGGCATGGTCGGCGCTCGCCCCTCCCGATCCTGAGCGTCCGAAGCTTGAGCAGTCCGTAATTGCCGGCCCGCGACCACCAGTAGCACCGGACAACTGGCGGGGGCGCAAGTCGCGCCCCCGCCAGTCTTCCTAATGCAGATCTGCAGGCATCCCGTTCTTGACACGGGTCATGCGCGCGTCCTCCAAAAGTTCTTCGAGAGGGCGTGACAGTGGACCTGGGAAGCCGGCAGCGGCTTGGGCTAGTTGGATAAGCACACCGCCTGTCGAGCGAGGATGCAGGAACGTCTCCCGCCATTCCGGAAGGTCAATATTCGTACCTACCAACTCGTACCCGAGCCGCTTGACCGCGCGTATGACGTGCTCGATGTCCGAAACCATGAACGTGACGTGGTGTAGCCCGCCCCGAGGGAATCGACGGAGAAAGGCGCCGATGGACTGAGAGTCCGGCCGAATGGGTTCCAGAAGTTCGATTCGGGCGCCGACTCCGAACTCGAATTGGACAGCGAAGTGACCGCCATGCTCGCTGACGCCACCTGACACGGGCCGCCCACCCAGAAGATCGCGATATAGCGGCAGCCTCGCAGCAATCGACGGCACGGCGTGCGCAACATGGTCGTACACGGCATCGAGGGTTACCAATGCCGCCGCGAGGTTGACATCCACGATGTCGCCTTTCTTCCTCAGGGCCTGAGTCGGCGGCCGCCGCTTCAGTCAACATAACATGACGTCGTGTTCTTCACACTTTGAAAGGAACCACATGCGCATGGTGTCGCGGCTGCATCGTCTGCTGTCAGAACTGATTCCAGGCAGCGCGAAGAAATGCCTGTCGGCTACACAAGCGTCGGTGCTTCTGGCGAAGGTCCGTCCGCTTGAATGCCGACACGCATGACATCGCCGACAAGACGCGTCGCCGTGTCGAGCGGATCTGCGCATGCATGAAGGCGCCGACAAGGAGCTCAAGCAGCCCGGCGCGGCCGGCCGGGAGACATCGAGCTGGGCCTGGACTCAGCAGGAGATGGCGTGAAGCCGTGACGCGTCGGGCATACGCTTGGTTTCAGAGGAACGACCGCGCGACCTCGTGAAGCTCTTCGACCTCGAACATCTCGCCTTCCTTGAGCTCGTGAAGCTCGGGGTCACCCACGAGGTAGACGTGCTCACCGAGCAGGCGCGGACCCTCGTCGAAGGGCCAGAACATCGCCATCGGCAGATGCTGTGCATACATGGTGTCGTCCGCCGCGCCGGTGTCGATCCCCTCGGATGCCAGCTGCTTGCCCGACTTGAAGAGGACGGCCGTGTAGTACGAGGCGATCCCCCAGTCGTTCACCCAGCACGTCTGGTCTTGGAAGGTGCACACGCCTGCGTTCACACCTTCGTAGAAGACCTTGACCATGTCCATGCCGTCGAACGTCGTCGCCTCCGGCCCCATTTTCACGCGGTAGATCGGGTCATCCACCGTCATGTCGGGCTGCAGGACCTTGTCGCCCTGGCCGGCCAGTTCGAGTGCCACGTGACGCTGGTAGTTCGCGGCGATGGCCTTGCGGCGCGGGTTCTGTTCCGCGTCATGCATGGCTTTTATGGTTTCCATGCACGCCCTGTAGTTCTCTAGGTACTGGTTCATCCCTTTGCCTTTCGACGGGTTGGCGACCCTCCATGCGAGGCCTCCGGGTGCGACGCTATCAAGTGAGTCCTATCACAATCAAACGTCAGGTTATGACCCGCAGGCCGACGCCCGGCCTGCTCGAACACGGTGACGGAACGGTCGCTCACTCCTGGCTCGTCGTGACGATCGCGTGGAGGCTGCCCACGCGCGTCTCCTGGGTTCGCTGCGCACCGCTCCGCTCTGGTCGACCTAGCGCGGTTGCCCTGCAGTAACACGGCATCAGATCAGCGCCATCCCGGATGTTTTACACGCTGTCGGGCGACAGTGCCCGGAGGAGCGAGGCGTTTCGTGGCGCACCTCCGGCCCGCGGGTCAACGTGCCGATCTGTGACCCAGTCCACATTTCCCATCGAACAGTTCCGTACTAGTTAGTAGGACGTCAAAGTAATTTCATGAGAATTGAGGGTTCCCTCGGTAACGCCAAGCTGGCCAGCATCGCGGCCTCACAGCCCTCCCGGGCACTGTCCGAGCAACTTCTTGGTCACCCGTACGGCAAACACGCGGGGTGGGTCCGCGCCCGAACCGGGATCTCCACCTTGCGTCGGCTGGACCCACAGGAGGACATCCTCACCTACGCCGCCGCAGCCGCTCGGGACGCGCTCATCCAAGCTGAGCTCGAGGCCGAGCATGTCGATATGCTGCTGGTGGCGAGCTGCTCGACCGCAGCGAGTCCCGGCGCAGGACTAGCTGAGCAGTTGTTGGCCGAGCTTCACCTCGACGCCGCCTACCTGAATCTCAACGCCGCGTGCGCCGGGTTCAGTTACGCCCTCGCTGCCGCCGACTCCCTCGTCCGCACAGGGTCAGCACAGACGGTGCTGATCGTGGCTGCCGAGGCGATGAGTTCGCTTCTCGATGACGCCGACCTGGGCACTTCAATCATCTTCGGTGACGGCGCGGGAGCCGCGGTGGTCACGCGAGCGGACCAGCCGCACATCGGGCCCATCGTGTCCGGATCGGACGGCAGCCTCGCGTATCTCATCGCTGTCGATGACCAAGGCCACCTCAGGATGAAGGGCCAGCAAGTGTTCCGGTGGGCGGTCGAACTCCTGCCGGGTCTGACCCACGACGCCTGCCTGCGGGCTGGTGTACGTCTCGCCGACATCGACATCTTCGTCCCCCATCAGGCCAACCTGCGGATCACCGAGGCAGCAGTCCGAAGCATGGATCTGCGGCCCGACGTCCGCGTCGTGACCGATATCAGCGAGTCCGGCAACACCTCGGCCGCATCAATCCCCATTGCGTTGCACAATCTCCGCCGGAGCGGACCGCCCATCACGGGAGCAGTGGCACTGTTCGCCGGGTTCGGCGCCGGCCTCACCTACTCGGCACAGGTCGCCGTACTGCCTTGAATCGCTAGCTCTCGGAATTCTCGAAGCTGCGGCAGGGCGCTGTCCACGATCAGCGTCCCGTGCTACGGGGTGGCGGACGGACCAATGGGTCATCAAGTCTGCCGCGCAACTGCTGCTGCGTTGAGACGCCGTGTTCCAAGTGCAAGCTGAAGTCTCAGGTGGCCGCTCGGGATCAGCGCGTCGCCGGTCGCGCACGCGCCAGCATCGAGAAACCTCAGCAAACCGCCAGCGGGAAGGTCGCCTGGCGGGCGCACTATCGCGACCCGGACGGCAACCTGCGGTCCAAGTCTTTCGAGCGCGAGAGCGACGCGCAGCGATTCCTCACGATGGTCGAGTCGGCAAAAGCCGCCGGCAGCAGACCCTTTCTCGTCCCGGACGCCGCAGCGACCTCGCTCGCCGACTTCCACGGCTCGGCGATGGGCGCGAGCTCTGCGTGGGTCAGTGCACGCATCCCGGTTGCGCGAACGGCGATTCGCTGGAATCTCTTCGCTCGTAAGGCGAAACCGATCGAGATCTAGGTGACCATCACCACCGGCTCCCACGAACCGAGACCCGCCAGCAGCACCAGCCGCAGACCGCGGCCGGTACATCGCACAGCGCGAGCAACAAGCCACCCCGAGCCCTACCTCGTCCAGCAGTCGAATTCGTTGCGGTCCTCCTCGACCGACTCCTCACTCTTCGGTCGGTCTGGGTGTGCCGGATTCCTGCCCGCCACGCCACACCCGTCCCGACACTGCGCCCACGCCGATCATGGCAATTGGTCCGCCCATGTGGTCGGCCAGAGCGGCGATGGGGAAGCCGATGGCGACGAGCGACTGGATGCGCCGTCTGGTCCCAGTCGCGGCCAGCAGCCCGCCAGGCGACCAGAACACCAGCTCGGTGGTGACTGCCAGAATCCGACGTTCCGTCGACTCGCGGACGCGCTCTACCCGCACACGGCTGTCCGGCGCCTCGTATGCGATGCCCTTGACGTGGCTGGGCCGATATCTGGATCGTCGCCGCGCACCGCCTGGTCGACCGCTGGACCCACGAATGGCACGACCTCGACCACCTGATCGAGGATCCGGCCCTTGTCGCCCCTACCAGCTTTGGCGTACGCCTTCGCGTCACCTCGGCCCGAGACGCATCGACAACTCGCTCCCGGTGCCCGGCGACGGTGGCCGCTACGCAGGCATTCCTACCTGGGGCACAGACAGCGTTTCCCGGTCAGATTTCGTGAGTCTCGTCGTGCGCTTGACAGCCTCGCCGAGTCTGTTCACAGTGACCTGGAGAGTTCTCACCGACCTGGCCGAACCGAGACGGACCTCAGGTCGCCCACCGAAGACCAGCATCGATTTCGTTTGATCAACTCTCGGAGCTGAGAGAATCGGAGTTTGGCACGATGAGCAGTCGAAAGCACGAAGACATCTTCGCGGAAGACATCGAGTGGAAAGAGGGGGCATCGCCGGGAATCCGGTACGCAGCATTCCTCCTGGACGACTCTCTCGACTCGTCGCCGCTGGTGACGATCTCAACATTCGAGCCGGGCGAAGTGGTGGTTCCGCATACTCACGGCGCGAGCTATCTCGAATATGTGATCTCTGGTGAGCAACAGGTGGGCAGGAAGGTGTTCCGCGCCGGGGATATCCGGACCGCGCAGTCGGGCGTCGGTTACGGCCCGATCCGCATCGGTCCGCAAGGGTGCACGGTCTTGATCGTCTTCGCGGACGCGCGGGGAGCGAACATGATTCCGCTGGGCAAGGATCGGCACAAGGCGGAGGTCGATGGCTGACAGTCCGAAATGTGATGGCGACTGAGCGACCTCACGATCACCCTGGCTTCGCTTCCCGCCCGAGCACGGGGAACGGACCGGCGCGCACGTGCCAGATGATCACAGCCAGTGCCTCACGTTAAGATGCCCGCGTAAGTCGGTCCGTGCCTCAGGTCCCGCACTCGCATCGAGCAAAGCGTCAGCGGTGACACGCGCGAAGTCTGGGTGGACGACCTCAGGGCCGGGTGTCGAGGTCTTTCTTGTTGAGGTAGTCAGACAGCAGGTCTGCGTCTGCACATTGTTGAGGTCGGAGAAATGGGAAGTGAGTATTCCCCCTGATGCCCATGTCGGGCAGGTTCAGTGGACACAGACCTTCGCCGACCTCGCGAGCGCAGTCGATGACGCGTTCGCACGATGGGACCGCGCACACCTGCACATGTTCGACCTCGGTGACCCCGCTGGCCTGCTGATCGACCAGAACTGGGAAGACCCTCCCGACGAATCGCGAGTCGACGATTCCGTCAAGCTCGGAGTCCTGAAACCAGGCCAACAATTCGTCTACGTCTTCGACCTCGGTGACAACTGGACCCACCTGTGCACGGTCGGCGCCGAACGCATCGACCCGATGGACACACTCGGCGTAACCCCCCAGCACCCAACCCCGTACTGGGGATGGGCACGATTCCGGACCAATACGGCCGACAATGGGACGGCGACGACGGCAATACCCCGCAACCGCCGGATCCCGACCGCCCCCTTGTGTGCTGGTGTCAACGCGCAGATTGATCTTTAGGTATCCGCTCGCAGCCGGTGTGCGGATGTGTCGGCTTCCTGCGTGCGCTCCCGATGGCCAGTCCAGCACCGTGGACTCTCAGTGTCCGCTCCAAACTTGCACTGTGCAATGCGAGAGCGGAAGAGGAGAGGAGTTATTGGGCTGCACTCGAAGCCTTATGCGGGGGTTCGAACTCGTCCGCCAGGCGTTGCATCGCAGGACGGTCGGGTTTCCCGTTCGCGATACGCATGATGGACGGAACAAACTCGTAATACACCGGCACCTTGAAACGGGCGAGGCGCGCGGAACACCAGTCGTGTAGTTCGTCGGGCGACACGTCGTGTCCTGGCTCAAGGCCGATGTACGCCAGACCAACTTGATCTCGTCTCGGGTCGGGCACCCCGACCACGACGCACTCGTGTACGGCGGGATGACCGAGGATGACGTTTTCGACTTCTTCAGCGGCGACGTTCTCACCCCCGACCTTCAGCATCGCCTTGATACGTCCGACGTAGGTGATGTATCCGTCCGCGTCGACTGAGATAAGGTCTTCCGAATGCAACCAGCCGTCGGCGTCGATCGCCTTGGCGGTCTCCTCGGGCAGGTCCCAGTAACCGGCCATCACGTTGCCCCGGATAAGAACCTCGCCCGCCTCTCCAGGTCGGACGTCGCGGTTCGTACCTGGCTCAACAACGCGGTATTCGAGATTGTCGAGGAATCTGCCGCAGTTGGTCGCCTGTCGCTCCTCACTGTCTGACGGACTGGTGACACTCGCGCAGCCGTAACACTCAGTGAGACCGAACGAATTGAACGTCGTCCTGAGTGACGGAACCAGCTCGCGGAACGAGGCCGCCAGGCTGGGATCCCCAATGGCCGCATACCGCAGTTCGCCTAGGTCGTAGACACGTTCGCGCATCAACGTGATCATGTCGCGCAACATGGTGGGCACGCCGAAGAACGCGGTGCACCGCTCGCGTTCGAGCAGTTGCAGAGCCAGCAGCGGGTCGAACGCCTCCGTGAATATCAGCGTCGAACCACGAGTAAGCGTCGTCATCATTCCCCAAATGCTCCCTCCGGAATGGAAGAAAGGCATCGGGCTGAACCAACGCTCATCGCCGTCGGCAACGCCGAGCCTCGCCGTATGACTGAGCGCGTTCGCGATAATGCCGCCTTGGGTAAGCATCACCCCTTTCGGAAACCCAGTGCTCCCAGAGGTGTACTTGATCATCGCGAGATCACTCGGAAGGACCTCAGCCGCGACCCGATCCACGCTCGTCGAACTGATTCCGGCACCGGCGTCGAGCAACCTCGCAAACGAGTAATACGACTCAGAGATAGTCGATTCGTCACGCTCGGAACGAGACATCAGAACCACCGATCGCACCTCCGGCAGAGTCGGATCGTAAAGATTGCCCGCCGTCGCGGATGCCCAGTTCGGGCACATAGCCGACAAGACCCGTTCGAAGCTTATTTTGCGGAACTCGTCGAGCACCACCACATGGCGCACTCGCGACTGTCGAAGCGCGTACTCTATCTCGGCTGGCTTAAAGAACGTGTTCAGCGGAACCAGAACAATTCCCAACCGGGCCGCAGCCAGATAGGTTATGACCCACTCGACACGGTTCGTCGCCATCAACGCCAGCCGGTCACCGCGACGCATTCCAATGGCCGCGAACGACTCCGAAAGACCACGCGCCTTCTCTAGCAACTCCGAGTACGTAAGACGTCGCTCGACACCATCATCGTCAACACATACGAGCGCATCCTTTCCCCCGCGATCACGAGCAACGGCTCCGATACGTTGCCAAAGTGTCTCCGCGGGTTCCACCATCGTTGCTCCTCGTTCCGTTGCGTAACGAAATTACAGCTAGGACGCCCGAGCGTTCGCCGCCTTCTAGGTGCCGCGTGATTCCTCAGCCACAGCAGTCCTGTCTCGGGTCGACATGGCACCCGTCCAGCGCCTGCCGCGCAAAGCTGGAATCAGAGACGCCACCTCAACTTCCACGAGCCCTGAAGCAACCTCATCGAGCGCATGGCCATGACTCATCGTGCGCCGATGGTTGTTGATCGGTTATTTGCGTCCGTTCGTGATTGCGGCGATGCGGGAGTGGGTGCGCTGCTCGCGACAACGTTCGCCGCCCTATACTCCCAACGTCAAGTCGCGCGCGTCAATAATCGCGTCCGCTATCACGATGTGGTGCGTTACTTCAGGTACTGGGACATCTCGATGGGGTCGTTGCTGGCCAGAGACAGGTTTCCATCCTGGAGCTTGAGCAAGTAGACCTCTGTAATGGAGGCGTTCTGGAATCCGGGGAGCACCGTCTGTTTGACCGACGGGCTCCATGGCGACTTCACCAGGTTGTAAGTCTTGAGGTTCTTGGCGGAGCTAAAGGCGGCCAGTATCGACGCACGCGTGATCTGTTGGCCACTGTCAACAATGTTTGTCAAGACGTCGCGTAGTTGCAGGACGTTCAGCCAGTCCAGCGCCGCAAATGGGTCGGATTTCGCAATATCAGCGTCGCTGTCGCCATGGTCTTGCGCGGATTTCATAGAGGCAACGAAGTCTTTGAAGCCAGGATAGGTTGTCGCATCGTTGATCCAAGGGGTGGGAGACCCGAGATACATGCCGTTGGCCTGCGACCCAAGTTGTTTCGCTGCGATCACGGGGATTATCGAGGCGCTTGACGCGAAGACGACATTGCCGCCGAGTTGGTGGACAGCTGTGATAATGCCAGCGGCTGTGGATCCGGCCAAAGCCAGCGACGTGACCTGCGCACCACTCTTGATGATTTTCGCAGCGTACGGGGTGTAGTCCGCGATCGTCGTTAGCGGCAGCAAGACAGTAGTGGCGACTGTGCCACCGGCATTGACAGTGGCCTTCTTGATGGCGTTGACGATTGGCTGGCTCTGCGGCCCTTCATTGGCGACGATCGCGACCTTCTTCAGCGAACTATCGTTCTTGAGGGCTCCAACGACACTAGCGGACTGAAAGAAGACCCCCCCTGAGTTCGACGGAAAGTTGTTCGTCGCGGCGTATTCCTGCGGCTGCAGCGTCAGGTAGCCGACATTCGCCATTCCCGCTGCCGACAACACCTGGGTGACAGCGGTGCCGGCAAACGGGCTCACTACGCCGATAGTCGCTACGTCGTCACTGGCGGCGATGTCGCGAGCGCAGGCGGCACCCTTGTTTGCGTCGTTAGCTTCATTGCAGAAGTCCAATTGCAAGGGACGTCCCTTAACGCCGCCTTGCGAATTGACCGTGGCCATAGCGGCGCGCACAGCAGCAACCCAGTGGTTATCCGAAGTGATCGGGGCGTTTACCGGGGCGATCATCCCGATTTTGATCGGCTTCCCTGTCGCGGAACTTCCAGAGCTGCTCGCCGGCTGGGTCGCCCCGCCAGATTTTCCGCCGGAGCTATTCGACGAGCAGGCCGCGGCGCTTAGAACGAGGAGGCCAGAGGCCAACAGCGCGAAAGCTTTCCTGTTAAGCAGCATCCTGTATCCGTCCAGTCGTAAAACCGAAGCTGTGTTTTGATCTGGAGCAACCGAAGGGCCATTACCCGACGCCGTGTTAGCGAACCGCGTCGACGGTAGACGCGGCCAAGGCCGACTGTCAACAGATGTTCGCAAGCCGCCGCTCATGGCTCATGAAAACGACCTGCGACTGTCAGTTAGGAGGCCTTGGTAGCCAGTGTGCTCGGGATTCCTTCGAACTCGAGGAGGACGTCTACCACCTCGACACAGCGACTCATCGAATCGGCACCGCCAGCTGTCTAAGACGAGAGGGCCGAGGCCCGCCCAGCGTTCGCATTGCTCCCTGTAGCTCATAGCAGACCCAGAAGAGGGACCGCGCTTCCCAGCAGCGTGCCTCTCGACCGACAGATTTCAAGGCGGTCGGCAATCTCGACGTTGATGTCGGCAACTAGGCCGAGCTGGATCTTGGTGCCGCGATGAGTCAACCGCACAAGGACGTCCGGCGATTCGAGGTGCCCGGCCGCTCGATCAGGTGTCGAACCTCGCGAGACGCGCCACGCGGCTTGCGGTGGGTGCGGACACTACGAGCCCCGGGCCGGCCTCCGCTACGTTGCCTTCGACACCCGACTCTGACATCAATGGATCAATCCAAGGTTAGGTCTATCGGGGTCGAGTCGCCGTGCACGATGCCGCGCGCGAGCAAACCGACGCAGGTCGTCCACACGTCGTGGCGGCTCGGCGACAAGGATCCCCGATTCGTCGGGTCGATCACGTCGACGACCAAGAGCCTGCAGGCCACGGCCTACAGGATCGTGGCCTGGGCCGACGCGCTAAGCAAAGCACTCGGCGTGAATGTCGACGTGCCTGACAGCTACCGCACTATGCTCGCGACACAGTAAGCGCCATACTCGTCGTGACAACCGCAGCGCCTTGGCCCCCAGTTGGCGACCGCATACCGCTTCACCGTTTGAGCAGCTCTGCAACGCGGGCCCACGCCGGCCCGACGCCCTCGATACGCCTTGTCAGTGCATTGAGGCAACTAAAGGAGCTGAGGTCGACACTTCTCAGGATCGATCCGATCGGCGCGTATACCCCCGCCGAGTGCACCCGGGCACGCGCCTTCGTCGTGCTCGCGCACGGTGTCATCGAAGACTACTTAGAGGGAATCTGCCTCGAAGTCCTCGACGGAGCGATCAAGGCATTCAACGTTGACGGCCGGTCGAGGACAGCCTTGCTGGCGCTGCTCCGCTATGCGGCGTCCGGTGAGGTACCAGTGTCCTACCAGGGAGGACCATGGGGTCTGCGGGGTCGCCTGACTGCGAGACGCCGGGTGGTGCGTCAATGGGTCGAGGCGAATAACGGCATCAAAGAGAAGACCGTCCTCCGGGCCCTCCCGACCGGGCTGAAGGAGAGCGACATGGCGAGTCCGTGGTTGTCGGCCATGTCAGACCTGGGTGCGATGCGCGGCAGGGGCGCACACCGGGGCTACTTTCCCGAGCACAAAACCCCTCGACCCGAAGGACGCACTCGACCAGGTCCTCGAGGTGACGTCAACGCTGTGCCGTGTGGACGCAATACTGGTCGCGTTGCGCGATGAATAAGGGGCCTGCCGCAGCGCCTCCATTCATATAGCTCAGATTGTTGTCTTCATCGGGCAACGGCCCAACATTCCTCAGCTCCAGGCTGTCGGGCCCTCGGTGCGTGCGCCCGACAGAGCTGAAGATCCTGGCTGGAAGCCAGTACAGACGCCCTCCATACGCCGTGCACCGCGAGTTCCCTCTTTCCAATCTACGGGCCCGCGCTATGGCCATAACGCGAGAGCGAATCGACTCACGAGAGAAACGCCCGAAAGGTCGTCGAGCAACAGGTACAACGGCGTACCGGCACTGCGCTCGTCGGGCATCACCTCTCGGAGCAGCTACCGCAATCGTCCCCCATCCCGCGAACCGACCAGCGCCGACACGCGGTCCGGTGCCGGATCGGTAGAAATCTGCTCGATTGTCCGGTCACCGGCAACTAGTGCGCGCAGAGCTGCCCATAGCTACGACCTCCGCAGGCACATCCTCACCCAGCGTCAGGAGGTCGCGACACTCGCCGCGGATCTCCGACGGTTCGGCAACGTCGGGCCCCCACGTCACGGTCAGGCTGGCGGTCCGTCTCGCTGAACCGCTTCGGCACGGAGGCGTCAAGCTCCGAGGTCCGGTCACAGGAGGCGCAGCTCATACATCAATTCTCATGCGAGCCTCGGGCACCTCTGATCGCCTGGTGTGGGCAAGCGGCCGATACCGCTGCGCCACCCGCCGGCTCAACCCGACTGCACATATTCCGCCAATATCACATCCAGCGACGGGACATCTTTTGCGAAAAAGAAATCAAATCCCGCCAAGGAGGCAAAACGCGCGTCCACGTCCGTATCACCGATATGTATTAGCCTATGACTCGGAAACTTTGTCGCGACCTCAACTAGGTGATGTTTATGGCCGACAAATGCTGGCTGGATGTTGCTGGCCGCCCACATTTGGATTTGCTCGGCCCTCGTTTGATCAGACGAACTTCCCACTATCAGCCCAATACTCTGAATCTCTCGGATCCGCTCCATCGAAATCGGACCGGGCGGGTCCCCTCGTTCGAGTGTGCCGTCGATGTCAAAGCTGACGACGACTGCCAAAGGCCTGCTCATCATCGTGTCGTCACCCTCGCCTGAACTCGTCACACCTCGGATAGCAACACACATCATCGGTTGACCGTTGCAACTGTGACAGACGTCACCCGAGGCGGGCGGTCAGCGCCAGACCACGAACGCGAGCGGCAAACTCCGCGCGCGGATCGAGGCGCTAACACGCGCAAGCTCCGAACCCGCTCCGCGCAATGACCAACGACTGGGCCGGCGCGCATATGCTCGGCTGATGATGACATATCACCGGAACGCCGGTGTGGCAGTAACTCAGCCGGGTCAAGCCCTGATGTGAAGCGAGCGGCCCGACGATACCGCGCGATCCGGTTCGACCTTCTTTTGCCGAAGTATCCAAAGCCAGGGAGTTGATCACATTGGATCTCGACTCTGCCACCTACGACGAGTTCGGGATGCTGGAGGTGTACGCCGAATACGAAGGCATTACGCTTCGAACCCGTCCGGCGGTTCGCCGACAAACATTCGAGCTACCGAGTGGCCAAAAGCTGAGCGGCATCGTCTGGGGGGTCGGACAGCCGGAGCTCGTCTTTCTCCACGGAGGCGGTCAGAACGCCCACACCTGGGACTCGGTTGGACTCCACCTTGGTCGGCCGATGCTGGCCATCGATCTCCCTGGCCACGGTCACTCGGACTGGCGCGCAGATCGGGACTACTCTCCGCGAGCAAACGCGGTCGCAGTAAGCGCGATGATCAAAGAACTCGCTCCCTCTGCGCTGGCGGTGATCGGAATGTCATTGGGCGGCCTAACGCTGATGCACCTCGCGGCCGAGCATCCTGATCAGGTCCGCAAGGCCGTGATTGTGGATGTCACGCCGAACGTTCTTCGCCGTACGGCGGACATGACTGCCCGCGAACTCGGCGCCACGTCCCTCGTGGCGGGCCCGCAGACCTTCCATTCATTCGATGCGCTCGTGGACGCAACCGCGCGGACCCTCCCTGCCCGTTCGAAAGAGTCACTGCGAGTCGCGGTACGTCACAACTCAGTGCAAGATGCCGATGGCCGATGGCGCTGGCGGTACGACCGGTTGGACAGGAGCGTTCCAGCCGACTATGGGGCTCTGTGGGCTGACCTGGGACGTATTCGCGTACCCATCCTGATGGTCCGCGGTGGAACCTCGGGATTCGTGTCTCAAGAGGATACAGACGCACTTATCGCAGTTCAGCCCACGGCACAGGTCGAGGTGGTAGCGGGGGCAGGTCACTCGGTGCAAAGCGATCGAGCTCGAGACCTGTCGAGACTCATTGAAGCATTCGTCTAGGCGCGCCTAAGTCGCGGCGGCGGCCGCTACTGGCAGCAGGTGGAACAGGTGCCGAAATCGGGAATCCTGATGCCTCTTCTGGCAAATTCCGGCCTTGTCCCGAGCCTGTCCATGAACGGGCAGGGCCCAGCCTTCGAAATCCTTCGGGTCTGTCAACGGCAACTGAAAACTGATCAGTTGTCGGCAAGGACTAGTTGTTGCGGGTCATGACGTTGCTGACAGTTCGGCCTGGTTCTCTGCTGCCCACTCGGCGAGGTTGGCCAAGGGACCGTTGGCGAAGGATGCTCCCAACGGCGTGAGTTCGTAGACGACGGTGTCGCGCCCCAATTGGCGTGGCGTTCGTTCGACCAGGCCGCGCGCGGCCAGACGTCGGAGGGACTCGGTCAGCACCTTGTCGCTCACCCCGGCGATGCGGTCCAAGAGGACGCTGCGGCGGGTCGGGCCCATACGCAGAGCAGAGACGACCACCGGGTCCCACGTGTGGTTGAGGAGTTCGACCGCGGATCGCACGTGGCAGTCCGAGATGAAGGTCTCGCAGCCCTGTTCATTCACCAGTCCAGTCTCCCATCCCGATCCTACCGATTGGTAGGAGCCGGCCTCTTAGCGTCTTCATGACACCTCACGAGACGAAGGAGATCATGGTGAATATCGGACTGTTGGGCACCGGGAACCTTTCGGTGGCACTTGGGAACGCGTGGGCCACCGCTGGGCACTCCATCGTGGTCACGGGCCGTAGTCCCGATCGCGCGAAGGCCGCCGCGGAGCAGATCGGTGCCGCGGCGACGTCAATCGACCCGGGCCAGCTAGCAGACCGGGCCGAGGCCATCGTGGTTGCGATCGCCTGGGCCGGGCTGGAGGAAGCGCTGAGGCTCGTCGGCGGCCCGGCCGGGATGCTGTCGGGGAAGACCGTCATCGATAGCACCAACGCTGTGGACTACGTGACCGGGCGCTTGCTTCCGGAGAGCGGATCGGCCGCCGGGTTGGTCGCCGATCTCGCGGTTGGCGCCCACGTGGTCAAGGCACTGCATCTGTTCGCCGGCGCATCCTGGCCATTCACCGGCGAGGTGAGCGCCTCGCCGGTTGTCGCGATCTGTGGCGACGACGCAGGCGCCCTGAATCGAACGGCGGCGCTGATCGGTGATCTCGGAGCGCGGGCCGCGGTATTGGGCGGGTTGACCGTCGCCCGGCAGGCCGAGGAAGCCGCTGGCTTCGTGATGCGTGTGGTCGCTGCTGGCGCAAACCCGCGGTTCGCGGTCCCGGACGTGGACCCGGCCCTTATTGGCGTGGGGACCGCGAACCAGTGAGCATGTCATCGAAGCCGGTGATTCACCGGAAC
>Ga0068859_100003536_pt1 | contig 15906 bp, 14 predicted proteins | sample KBSSwiS22_FD_66585 | JGI IMG/M metagenome (GOLD analysis project Ga0068859, IMG submission 66585) | Switchgrass rhizosphere microbial communities from Kellogg Biological Station, Michigan, USA - KBS Switchgrass S2-2 | ecosystem: Host-associated > Plants > Roots > Rhizosphere > Soil ...
GAGCGGATGCTCCGGTGCCAGCACCATGAACGTCGCCCCGAACAACGTGTCGGGCCGTGTCGTGAAGACACGGATCGTCTCGGTCCCCTCGTGATGCGGGGCCGGCACGGTGTCGAAGTCGAGCTCAGCGCCCTCCGACCGACCGATCCAGTTCGTCTGCTGGACCTTGATCGGCTCCGGCCAGTCGATGCCGTCGAACCGCAACAGCTCGTCGGCATAGGCCGTCGTCTTCAGATACCACTGGTCCAGGTCGCGCTTCTCGACCAGCTCGTGGCAGCGCCAGCAGCGGCGCTCGGGGCCCTCGACCTGCTCGCGCGCCAGCGTCCCGTCGTTCGGGCACCAGTCGACCGCCGACTTCTGGCGGTAGGCCAGCCCAGCTTCCAGGAAGCGCAGGAACAGCCACTGATTCCACTTGTAGTACGAGGGGTCGGCGGTGACGACCTCGTGCTTCCAGCTGAACGTCGCGCCCATGGTCCGCAACTGGCGGCGCATGTTCTCGATGTTCTGCATCGTCCAAGTGAACGGGTGACCACCGCTCTTGATCGCGGCGTTCTCAGCGGGCAGCCCGAAGGCATCGAAGCCGATCGGCAGGAACACGTTGAAGCCATGCATCCGCCGGAAGCGGGCCAGCGCGTCGGTCGGGGTCTTGATGTACCAGTGGCCGATGTGCAGGTCGCCCGATGGGTACGGGTACATCGTCAACAGGTAGTACTTCGGCTTCGAGGTGTCGCGCAGGTCCGTCTCGTACAGGCCGAGCTCCGCCCAGCGCGCCTGCCAGCGCGGCTCGATGGCGGATGGGTCGTAGCGCTCGACCCTGCTTCGGCTGTCGGCGGTCTCGGTCACGACTGCGGCCTTTCGTGGGCGTTCTTCTCGTTCGCGCCCGTGGTTTCTGCCGCCGGGAACGGTTCACCCCCCGCCGTCGGCGAGGGGTGAGGATCGGCGGTGTCTCGTTCTGGTGGAGCTACGGGGACTCGAACCCCGGACCCCCTGCATGCCATGCAGGTGCTCTTCCAGCTGAGCTATAGCCCCACGGGCCCCGGAGTGTACCAAAAGGCGTGTGACGGTCCGGTGTCAGCGGGCCGCCAGGACCTGACCGGTCCAGTCTCGGCGCGAGATGGCATCATCGGAGCGTGACGTCCGAGGCCGCCGCGATCGCCCAGTTGCCCGGCGGCCCACTCCCATACACCCTTCGACGGTCGTCGCGAGCCCGCGTGCTGCGGGTCGTCATCCACCCCGACCGAGGCGTCGTGGTCACCGTCCCGGCGCGGACGGTCCGGCCCGAGCATGAACGCCGAGCCGCCGCGTTCCTCGCCGAGCGAGAGCCGTGGGTGCGGAAGCACCTCGGCCATCAAGCGGAGGTCGCCCGACGTATCGCCTCACGCGGCGGTGCGCGCGACGGCGGCAGTATCCCGTTCCGTGGCCGTCTCCACCGGATCAGCGTCGTGCCGGCCGTGTCCGGAGTGCGTCGATCCGACGTCGTCGCATTCGACGACGAACTCGTCATCCACCGAGTCGGCGCGGATCGACGAGCGGACGGCGCCATCCTCGAGGCGTGGCTCAAGGACGAGGCACGACGCGAGATCGGCGCATCGATCGATCAGCACGCCGCCCCGCTCGCGGTGACGCCGAAGGCGGTGACCCTCCGCGACCCGCGGACCCGCTGGGGGAGCGCGGCCCGGACCGGGCGACTGTCGTTCTCGTGGCGTCTCATCCTGGCGCCACCCGAAGCGCTCGATACCGTAGTGGTCCACGAGCTCGCCCACCTGCGCGTCTTCGGCCACGGACCGCGGTTCTGGGCGCTCGTGACGTCGCGCCGCGCCGACCACCGCGTCTGGCGCCGTTGGCTCCATGACCATTCGGCTGAGCTGCATCACGCCCTGACGATCGTCTAGTTCGGAAGGCCGAGCGCCCCGTCGGTCAGGAGGGCCACCGTCGAGCCGGTCCAACGCAATGGATCGACGTCGAGCTCGTCGTGCGCACCCTGGGCGATCGCCTGCCACAGGTCGATGGCCAGACCGTCTTCGACGTCGTCGGGCAGCGCCAGCAGCGTGTTCCGCACCGGTGCGAGTAGGACGCGCGGTGTCGGACCGAGGATGGGGCGGAGCAGCTCGGGCAGGAGGATCAGCGAGGAACCCCAGCCCTGGCCCTGGATCGCCGTCACCTGCACACCCTCGACCGGGACGGTGTCGACGATCGGCCCTTCGCGCCGGACCAGGTCGGTCAGGTTCGCAAGAGCGGTGCCGAGCAGCGTGGCGTGATCGACGCCCCACCCATCCAGCAGCGTCTGGCTGACGTGCGAGAACGCCGGGCCGAGGTCGATGCCGAAACCCGTCCAGATCCCGGGCGGCACACGGATGTGGATCGGTGCCATCTCGGCCGGATACGGATGATGGACGCGCTTGAGGACCGGCACGACACGCGGAGCGATGTCCGACCATGGGGCCGTCGGATCAAAGCCTTCGAAGGCGGCGAGGATCCGTTCCGCCAGCCCGGGCTCGAACGTCCCGCCGAGCGGGTGGAGTCGCAGTCCGTCAGGTCGGCGACGGGACCTTGCCTTCCGCCGGCCCCGACGCTCGTCCTTGGCGACCTTGTGACCCTTCAGCGTCTTCATGCGGCGCATCGTGATGAGCCGCGCTCATCAGCCGCGTATCGCGTCCTTCACCCGCGCTTAGCGGGCCCAGACGGACCGTCGTGTACTCGACTACGCCCGCTGCCGTCACCGCCGGTGCCGCGATGAGCCAGGCGCACGGCGGGATCGTGTCGGGGATCAGGGCCGGGAAGGTGGTGGAGATGAGGGGACTCGAACCCCTGACCCCCGCGATGCGAACGCGGTGCTCTCCCAGCTGAGCTACATCCCCACGGGCGACCGAGTTTAGCACGGGGTCTCGACCGTTCCGGGAGGCCCGATCGTCGCGCGGCGTGCGACCCCGGAGCCTCCAGCCGTATGCCCCTCTAGGCTCCGCCGATGCCGATCGGACTGCTGACCGGGCTTGCCGCGGCCGTGTGCTGGGGCACGCTCGACCTCTTCTCGGCCCTGGCGAGCCGGCGGATCGGAAGCCTGCGCGTGACGACCGGGATGCAGATCGTCGGTGCCGTCCTCGTGTGGGTCGCGGCGATCGCGACCGGCATGCGGTTCTCGGGCGATCCATTCGTGCTCGTAGGCGGGTCACTGGTCGGACTCGTCGGCGCGGGCGCGTACCTGACCTACTTCACCGGGCTACGGATCGGTCCCATCGCTGTCGTGAGCGGTGTGGTCGCCGCCTACGGCGGCCTGACGGTCGTCCTTGCGGTGGTCCTTCGCGGTGAATCGCTGACAGCGCTGCAGGCTGTCGGCGCCCTGGTGGCGACGGTCGGCGTCGTGATGACCGGGCTCGCCTTCGACCAGGGATGGCGGAATACGCGGTTCGCGAGTCCCGGCGTCATCTTCGCGGTCGTCGCACTCGTGCTGTTCGCGGCGATGGCGATCATCGGCGATATCGTCATCGACCGCGCCCCGTGGCTCGAGGTCGTCGTGGTCTCAAGGACCGCCAATGCCGTGCTCTCGACGCTCGTTCTCGTGCTCATGTTGACGGTCTTCCGGAGGGTTGCCGCCCCGATGATCGAGGGCGAGCCGGGTGATGGAGGTGCTGGACGGGCCGATGCGCGGGTCGTCTGGTTCGTGATCCTGGCAGGCACGCTCGATGTGATCGGTCTCGCCGCGTTCGCCTATGGGCTGGCGAATGCCGCGACGTGGCTGGTCGGACTCGCATCGTCGTTCGGTCCGGCCGTGACGATCATCGTCGCGGTCGCGCTTCTCGGGGAGCGGCTACGCCCGCTCCAATGGGTCGGCCTCGGCGGGATCCTCGTCGGGATGATCGCGATCGGGCTTCCGTGACCCTCGAGCGCTCAGGCCGGAACGCTGAACCAGAAGCGCGTCTGACCGTCACGCGACTCGGCACCGACCCGGCCACCCGTCGACTCCACGAGCTGCTTCACGATCGCCAGCCCGATCCCGGCGCCCCCGAGGGCGCGGTCGCGCGACTTCTCCACCCGATAGAACCGTTCGAAGACGTGGTCGAGATCGTCGGCCGGGATCGGCTCGCCCGTGTTGGCGATGGAGACGAGGATGTCGTCGGGTCTCCGTTCCGCACCGACCGTGATGGCGCCGCCGGACGGCGTGTACCGAACGGCGTTCGACAGGAGGTTCGCGAGGACCTGGGCCAGGCGGTCGGGGTCGGCGCGCGCCGGGAGCGCTTGGGGCACGCCGCCTGCCTCGAGGCGAAGTCCTGCCCGCTCGATGGAGGGCATCACCAGATCGAGCGCCGACCGGAGTGCCATCGCCAGGTCGAGGTCGACGAGCCTCGGTGGCGTCGTTCCGGCATCGCCGTCGGCCAGCGCGTCGAGGTCGCGCGAGAGGCGAACGAGGCGTTCCGCCTCCTCATGGAGCGACTCGTATGTGGACCGGTCCGCGGTGATGACGCCGTCGCGCAGCGCCTCGAGATAGCCCTGGATATTGGTCAGCGGCGTCCGCAGCTCGTGGGCCGCGTTCGCGATGAAGTCGCGCCGCATCTGCTCCTGCCGCTCCAGCGAAGCGGCCATCTGGTTGAACGAATCGGCGAGGCTGGCCAGCTCTTCGGGGCCGTCGCGCGGCACCCGGGCGGCGTAGTCGCCGTCAGCGATCCGCCGGGCGGCCGAACCGATCTCGCGCAATGGTCGCGTCAGCATCCGAGCGAGGACGACCGCGAGACCGACGCTCGCCAGGACCGCGACGAGCGACGCGGCGATGACGACGGTCGTGACCGATCCGTCGTACATCTCGCGCGCGTGCTCGGCCGAATCCCCGGCCTCCATCATCAACGCGGTGAACACGTCGGCCCCGACCACGGCGACCCCGACAGCGAGGATCACCAGTCCGACGGCCGCGCTGGCGATCGCAGCCAGCGCGATCCGGGCGGCGATCCCGCGCGTGAACATGACTACGTCCTCGCCGCGCGATACCCGACGCCACGGACCGTCTGGACGTAGCGTGGCGCATCGGGGTCGTCGTCGAGCTTGTCCCGGAGACGGCGGACATGGACATCGATCGTGCGATCGAGGACGTCGCTCGACTCATGGCCGTAGACGGCGTCGAGCAACTGGTCGCGGGTCAGGACGCGACCGTCGGCGGCGAGGATCGCAGAGAGGAGCTTGAACTCGACCGGTGTGAGGTCGACAGCGGTCTCGCCGCGGCGGACCTCATGGCGTGCTGGGTCGACGACGAGATCGGCATGGCGGATGACAGGTCCAGCAGCACGGTCCGGTCCCGCTGCAGATGGCTCGGTCCGGCGCAAGATCGACTTGACCCGAAGGACCAGCTCCGCCGGCGAGAACGGCTTGGGCAGATAGTCGTCCGCGCCGTCCTCGAGCCCTGCGATCCGGTCGAGCGTGGAACTGCGCGCCGACAGGACAAGTATGGGCGTACGTCCGGCCTCTTCGTCCCGCCGGACAGCGCGGATCACGGCGCGACCGTCGAGCCCAGGGAGCATCAGGTCGAGCACCACCAGGGCCGGGGCGTGGTGCTCGATCGCGGCGAGGGCAGCGGGGCCATCCGATGCCGTCACGACCATGAACCCGTCACGCTCGAGGTAGGTCCGGACGAGTCGGACGATCTTGGCGTCGTCATCGACGACGAGGATCGGAGCCGCCGGGATCACGGCGTCTGGGGTCGGGCTCGGCATCGACAGCATGGTAGGTCGAGCGTAGGTAGCCGCCGTGTCGACTCGATGACGTCAGGGGCTCGTCCGGGGCTTGCCTGACTAGAACATACGTTCTATCCTAGGGGTCTCATGTCGACCGGTCGGGGTGATGTGGACGCCGCCGTCGCGGACCTCCGGGCCCGGTGGGGTGCCGCAGCTCCGAGTGTCGTCGGCGCACTGGCGCTGGCGCCTGTCCCGGCCGAGCCAGACGAGACTCCACGTTACGATCCCCGGCCCGACGACCGTGTCATCCGGACGGGTTTCGCGGCACTCGATGCGATCCTCGGCCCGGGCGGTCTGCCGAAGTCGGCCAGCGTCGCGATCCGGGGAGAGGGCACGAGCGGGCGGACGACGCTGAGCCTGCGGGTCGTCGCCGAGGCGCAGGCCCAGGGATCGGTCGTCGCCTGGCTCGACCTGTCGCGCAGTTTCGACCCGGTCGAAGCGGTCGCCCGTGGCGTCGACCTCGAATGGCTCGTCGTCATCACGCCGGCCAGTCTCGACGAGGGCCTGTCGATCGCGGGGAGCCTGCTCGCCGGCCGCTCGGTCGACCTGCTCGTCCTCGACCTGCCGGGTGGCCGGCTGGCACGGACCGACAAGCCGTCGCGGATCGGCGACCGGCTGCATCGGCTCGCGGCGCTCGCGCGGCGTGCCGAGACGCTGCTGCTGATCCTCGATGCGCCCGGACTGGGCAGCGGCCTCGCGACGGCCGTCGCCGAATCGACCGGCATCCGGCTCGAGCTGGCGCGCCGGTCCTGGGTCCGGCTCGGACGCGACGTCGTCGGGCAACGGACCGAAGCGCTCGTGGCCCACAACCGCCACGGGCCGCCCGGGCGCCGGGCGACGCTCCGGATCCTCTACGCCGAGGGCGGCGAGCGGGACACGTGTCTTGCCCGGGACGCCCTGTTGATGGACCAAGCCCCCGTACACGAGGCCCCCGATCGCGAGATCCACGATGCGACGGCTCCACCTGTTCCTGCCACACCTGCCGCTTCACCTCGCACTCGCCCGACGCTCCGAGCCCTCCCCGCTCCCAGGCCCGCTCGTACTGGGCGGTCGCCCCTGGAGCCCGGGGTCGGTCATCGACGCCGATCCGAGCGCGCGGGCCCTCGGCGTCCGCCGCGGGATGCCGCTCGGGAGCGCACACCGGCTCGTCCCTGAGGCGACCTTCATCGACCCCGACCCGGAGGCGGATCGGGGAGCTGCGGAGGCCGTGTTCGAGGCGCTCGGGCGGTCCAGCCCGAGTCTCGCGGGGAGCGTCGATCCGCGCTCCGTGTCGTTCGGGCTGTTCGAGGTCGGGATCGACGGTCTCGGCCCGCTGTGGGGTGCCGAACCCGTCCTCGCGGAGCGGCTCGTCGATGCCGTCACGACCGCACTCCCGGGCGAGGTACGACCCCGGGCCGGCATCGCCGGCACGCATTTCGTCGCGACCATCGCAGCCATGGCGGCCGAGCCGGCGGCACCGCTCATCGTCCCGGCCGGGGACGAGGCCGCGTTCCTCGCGGATCGCCCGTCGGGCCTGCTCACCACAGACCTCGATGTCCGCGCCCGGCTGACGCGCTTCGGTCTGCGTCGGATCGGGCAGGTCGCGGAGCTGCCCATGTCGGCGCTGATCGCCCGGTTCGGCGAGGAAGGCGGTCGCCTCCACGCACGAGCGCGTGGTCAGGAGACCGAGCCCTTCCGAGCGCGGCGTGCGACCAAACGGCTGGCCCTGGCGCTGCCGATCGAGCCACCCGTCGAGGACCTCGAGCCGCTGCGGTTCGTGCTCCATCGGCTTGTCGCGGGGCTGACCGCACAGCTGAGCGCCCGTGGCCTCGCCGCGGATCGAGCGCTCCTTGCGCTCGAGCTCGACCTCGCCTTCGCGCCGACCGGGACGGAGCCCCGGATCGAGGTCGAGCAGCGGTTCCCCGAACCTACCGCGGACGCCGAGGCGGTCGAGCGGCTGCTGTTCGCCAGGCTCGAGCGGGACCCACCGGTGGCCGCGGTCCAGCGACTCGAGCTCGAGCTGCGCGGGACGACGCCAGCCGCCGGTCAGCAACTGCCGCTGTTCGTGCCCCAGGCCGCCCGGACCGCCAGACTCGACTGGCAGCTCGCGCGACTCGCGCTGACCTACGGGGAGGATCGGGTCAGGCGGGTGGCGATCGGTGACCCGGAGGCGCCGCTCGCCGAGGACCGCTGGAGCTGGCGAGGCGTCGGTCTCGGAAGCCTCGGTCCGGAGGGCTCGACATGAGGCTCGCGGCATGACACGGCTGCTGCGCGAGCATCCGCGCATCGACGTCGAGATGGATGCTGACGGGCGGCTCGTCGCGATCCGCTGGAACGGTCGACGCGAACCTGTCGAGATCTGCAATCGATGGCGCGTCGAGGAGTCGTGGTGGCGCGACCCGATCGCGCGCGATTACGCCAAGGTCGTCGGGGAGCGCTGGCTCGCGCTCATCTACCAGGACCGCATCGCGGGCACCTGGCACCTGGAACGCCTGTACGACTGATCGCCAGCCGGGGCAGCGCCCGAGCGCCTAGCGCAGCGGCGCGCCGAGGCTCAGGCTGACGATGAAGAGGACGAGCAGCACGCCGATCGCAAGGATCAGCGCGCCGAGGTCGCGAGGCCGCGTCGTCTGCATGTGACCGAAAACTCCCCCGTCCGGACCAACGCTCCCGGGCGTCGCCGAATCATAGACCGGTGCCGTCGCGGCGCGTGTCACGACTCCGTTACATCCGGGTAGCGGAGCAGTCGCTGCCATAGAGCACGGCGATGAACGTCATATCGCCGAGTGGCGCGACCGTCGTCTGGACCCGGCACTGGCCGTCCCCGACGGAATCCAGAACGAAGCTGCCGTCCTCCGCGGGACCGTTGAGGCCGACCGTGTCCAGGTGGGCTTGCTCGAGCGCATCCTGCAGCCAGGTCGCGATCGCGCGCGGGTCGCCGCCAGGGACGGCGAACCTGGCACTCACCGGATCAGCGGCGGCGTCGTCGGCGGGGGTGCTGCCGGGAAATCGGGGAAATCCGGCCGGGACCGAATCCCAGATACGACCCCAGTCGGTGTCGGACTGGCCAGCGGCGAGGGAACCAGACGGCGATCCGCCGGGGCTCACCTCGATCGGCGCTTCGGGATCCATCGTCGCGCTCGGGGCAGCCGTGGGTGCCCCTGCCGACCCCGTGATCGAGGGGGTCGCCGTGCCGCAGCCGATCATCAGGAACGCGACAGGGAGCGTCAGTAGGAGGCGGCGGGATCGCGTGGACATCGCCCGAGTCTAGCCCGGGTAACGCAGGACCCCGCCGCCCCCAACGCGGCGAGGTCCTGGGAGACTGGAAGCCCTCGATGCGCGTGACGGTGATGGGCACAGGTCAACGCCGTGTTCGCGGAGGGCACGCAGGAGGAAAACGCTTTCCGCACGTCGGCGTATGCGGACGGCGGGCGCGGCACGCCAGACATGACAGGACCCCGTCGCCCCCAGCAACGGGGTCCTGTGGCCGGATCGATGCTCACCAGCGATCCGACAAGGTCGGCTCCCGACCGTCGCGGTCGAGGCCGCCGCTTCGTCCCGAGCCCCCAGGCGCCGAGACGGAATGTGGTGCTAGATCGTCGCCGCCTGGACCGCGAGGAGCGCGGGCAGTAGGACGAGGATCAAGAGCAGCGCGCCCACGACCGTGAGGGCCGTCCGGAGCGCGGTCATGGCGACCGGTCGGAGCGGGCGATCGATGGCGGTGGGTGCGTGCATGCCTCAGAGACGCCGAAGAGCCCTGAGTTGTTTCACGCGCACGATAAGAACATTCGTTCTATACTGTCAAGCCCCCCTCTCGCCCCCGGTAAACGAGGCGACCGACGTGGCGACGACTCCGTACGCCGAGCTCCACGCACACACCAACTTCTCGTTCCTGGACGGGGCGTCCGCCCCGGACGATCTCGTCGAGCAGGCGGTCGCTCGTGGGCTGACCGCGCTCGCTGCCACGGATCGCAACGGCCTTTATGGAGCGGTCCGGTTCATGGGCGCCGCCGAGGAGGCAGGACTCCACGGCGTGGTCGGCACCGAGATCGAACTGCTGGACCCGGCGGTCCCCGACACCGATTCGGTCGTCATCACGCCACGTCGCAGGCGACGTCGTCGGGCAGACGCGGCCGGGGAGATGCCGCTCCCCGTCGAGGGCCGGCCAGTCCGGCCTCGGCCGACCCGGGCGAAGCTGCCCGGTCACCGCGATCCGGTGAAGGAGGACTACCGGGGCATCGGCGAGCGCGCGCGCGGCCCGCATCTCGTGCTGCTGGCACGCACACCGGCCGGCTGGCGAAGTCTGAGTCGGATCATCTCGCGCGCGAACATGGCGGGGACGAAGGCGGCTCCCCGGTACCGTCATGCGCTGCTCGAGGATGATCACGAGGACGTCGTCGCGCTGTCGGGCTGCCGGGACGGGGAGATCGCTCGACGACTCCGGGTCGGCGACCGTGCCGGGGCGCGGGCCGCGGCCGAGCGGTATGCCCGGATCTTCGGACGCGGCGACGGTCCGTCGACGAGCGGGTTCTTCATCGAGCTGTCGCATCACCTGCTGCCTGACGACGACTGGCTCGTCGCCGAGTCCGCGGCGCTTGCCGAGGAGCTCGGCCTGCCGGTCGTCGTCACGAACGACGTCCATTACGCGACGACCGATGACCGCGAGTTCCACGACGTGCTGACGGCCATCCGTCACGGTCGGACGCTCGACACGCTGGCCGACCTGCGCCGGCTCGATGCCGAATCGTTCATCAAGTCCGGCGACGAGATGGCGGCGCTCGCCGCCGACTTCGACGTCGATACCGCACGGGTCTGGCGCGAGGGCATCGCGACGTCGGTGGAGCTGGCGGCGTCGTGCGCGGTCGATCTCGAGTTCGAGCAGTACCGGTTCCCGGGCTTTCCCGTCCCCGACGGCGAGACGCCGTTCTCCTACCTGTCCGAGCTGTGCTGGACGGGCGCCCGGCGGCGCTACCACCCGCTCAACTCGGCCGTCGTCAAGCGGCTCGCGCACGAGCTTGACGTCATCGAGCGGGCCGGTCTCGCAGAGTTCTTCCTCATCTGTTGGGACCTGATGCGGTATGCCAAGGAGCAGGGCATCCCGGCCCAGGGGCGAGGCAGTGCGACCAGCTCGATCGTGTCGTACACGCTCGGCATCAGCCGGGTGGAGCCGATCACCCACAACCTGCTGTTCGAGCGGTTCATCAATCCCGGCCGCACGACCTACCCCGATGTCGATATCGACTTCAGCTCGGAACGTCGGGAGGAGGTCATCCAATACATCTATCGGCGGTACGGCCCGGAGCACACGGGCATGGTCTGCAACCTCGTCACGTACCGGGCTCGGTCGGCGGTCCGTGAGATCGGCTATGCGCTCGGGTTCCCGCGCCCGCTGGTGGATCGAGTCGCGAAGGCGCTCGAGACCTACGACAGCGTCATGGTCCGGCGCGATCTCGAAGCCGACGGTGGCTTCGCCGAGTTCTTCGAGGTCCCGTCGGCCACCGAGTTCGCACCCGTCGGGATCGCTGCCACGCACGGCTTGACCGATCCGATGGGCCAGCTCGACCACGCCCGGGGTGGCCGCATCCGGACCGGCGGGGCAGGGGAGGCGGGCAACGGTCGCCTGCCACGGCTCGAGGATGTTCGGCGTGGCGCGATCGAGGCTGTGGATGACGCCGCGGTCGGCCACGAGCTCGTCGATCAGATGGGCCGGCTCGACAAGCGTCTCCGACCGCTCGTCGGCAAGGTGCCGCCCTGGAAGCAGGCACCCAAGCCCGACGATCCGGATGCGCCACAGCCGTTCGGCTGGATGCGCGAGGAGGCGACGGACCCCGATACCGTGGCCTTCCGCGAGGATCCGCTCGCGCCAGTGACGACCATCCGCCGCGGACCGTCGGACGACGAGGGTGGCCCTGGCGACACGCCTGCGAGCGTCGCCTGGCTACGGGCCGGGCGCGGGACGGGCTACCCGGGGCAACGACCGGTTGACACGCCGACGACCGTCGTCGAAGTCGACGATGAGAGTGGGATGCCGCTGCCGCCACCGCGCAAGACGGATCGCCTCGGACGACCGTCGATGTGGGACCCGCCGCCGACGCCGGCGAACACGAGCTCCGTGGCTCGCGTCGAGCCGGAGCCCGCGCCACAGGCCCGCGGCGGTTCGACGGTCGGCCTTTCGCACTGGGAGCGCTGGCTCGAGTTCTGCGCACGCATCGATGGCTTCCCGCGCCACCTCTCGATCCACTCGGGTGGGATGCTCGTCACCGCCGCGCCGCTCATCGATATCGCGCCGCTCGAGAAGGCGACGATGGTCGACCGGGTCGTCGTCCAGTTCGACAAGCGCGACGTCGAGACGCTCAAGCTCATCAAGCTCGACCTGCTCGGTCTCGGGATGCTCGCCGCGATGGACGAGACGGTCCAGCTCATCGAGCACGACTGCGCGGTCTGTCTCGACCTCGACAAGCTGCCCGAGGAGATCCCCGAGGTCTTCACGATGCTCCAGGCCGCCGATACGGTCGGGGTGTTCCAGGTCGAGAGCCGGGCGCAGATGCAGACGTTGCCGAAGTCAAAGCCCCAGAGCCTCGACGACCTCGTGGTCGAGGTGGCGATCATCCGGCCGGGGCCGATCCAGGGGAATGCCGTCCACCCGTTCCTGCGTCGAAAGCAGGGTCTCGAGCCCGTGACCTACCTGCATCCGAGCCTCGAGCCGGTGCTCAAGGACTCGATGGGCGTGATCCTCTATCAGGAGCAGGTGATGCGGATCGCCATCGAGGTCGCCGGTTTCACGCCGGCGGAGTCGGACGGGTTCCGCCGAGCGATGGGCACGTGGCGCTCGAATCGGGAGATGGAGAAGCTCCACCGCCAATTCGTCGATGGCTGTCTACAACAGCCGGGGATGTCTGAGGAGGATGCCGAGGAGCTCTTCCGGCAGGTCTCGGCGTTCGCGTCGTTCGGGTTCGCCAAGTCGCATGCCGCGGCGTTCGCCCGGACCGCGTACGAGTCGTCGTTCCTCAAGCTGTTCTACCCGGCCCAGTTCCTGGTCGGGCTGATCAACGCTCAGCCGATGGGCTTCTATCCCGTCGAAGTCCTCGTCAACGACACGAAGCGCCACGGCGTCGCGGTCCTGCCGGTCGATATCAACGCGTCGTCCTACCGGACGACCAGCGAATGGGTCGGGCTCGAGGGGCAGCCGGAGCCGGTCGTGTCGTCGGGCTGCGTAGTGCCGTCGAGCGTGGCACGCGAGCGGTGGACGCCGCCATCGAGCGGCGGGTGGGGCGTCCGACTCGGGTTGCACCTTGTGAAGGGGATCGGTGAACAACACCAGCCCGCGCTCGATGCGGAGCTGGTGCGGGGCCCGTATCAGAGCCTCGTCGATGTCGTCGAACGGATAGATCTGCCCGAGGAGGTCCTCGAGCGGCTCATCCGCAGCGGCGCGATGGATTCCCTGGGTCGCCCGCGGCGCGAGCTGTTGTGGCAGCTTCGCGAGGTGGCGGGTGCGTCACGGGGTCGGATGGACGGCCGGACGGTGCGGGCACTCGGTCGCGCCGCGGGTAAACGGGGAGCTGCCGCGGGGCGTCCGATGGATCTGCGCCTGCCCGCGACCGACGTGCCACCGTTGCCGGCGATCACGGAGTCGGAGCGGCTCGGCGATGCCTACGCCGTGCTGGGGGTCGATGCAAAGCGGCAGGTCGTCGGCCTGTTCCGGGGCGCGCTTGATACGCTCGGTGCGGTGACCAACGCCTCGCTGGCAGATCGGCGGCCGGGGCGGGTGCGCGTCGGTGGCCTGGTCGTGACCCGACAACACCCGATGACCGCGAAGGGCACGGTCTTCCTGGCACTCGAGGACGAGACCGGGATGGTCAACGTCACGCTCTGGCCATCGACCTGGGAGCGCCTGCGGGGCGTCGTTCGACGCCATGCGCTGTTGCTGGTCGACGGGGAGCTGCAGCGTGAGGGCTCGGTCGTGAACCTGGTCGCGCACGACGTGCGAGCACTCCCCGAGGTCGCCGCCGAGGCCGGTGGGCCGGAGCAGCCCGGTGGCGTCCGGCAGATGGGCCACGCCGGGATGAGGAGGCTGGGTTAGTGGCTGTCACGCCGGAACGACGCGACGCGCGTTGGCTCGTCCGCTCCTCGCTCACGCACTTCAGGGTGCGCTCGCTCGACTCCTCGGCGCCGCCTTCGCAAGGTCGCCCATCCGCGACGAACGAAGTAGGCGGTCGTCAGCGGCGAGCGGAGGCCTTCTGGCTGGAGGAGCGCGTCCGGCCGTCCGGTCGGGATGAGGACGAGCTGGGCTTGGCGCGGCCGCGGTTCGGGTTCGAGAGATAAAGGAACCGGCGATACCACGCGGCGGTCGATGCGAAGAACGCGCCGATGATCGGCGACAGGAAGAACGAAGCCAGGACCACGTCGCGTGCAAGCCCCTGTGTCTCGGCCGTCGGAGCCGTGCCGATGAACCCGCGCACGACCAGGAACGAATAGCAGACCGACGCGACGAGCCCGACGAGGATGCCGTACAGCCAGCTCGCCTTCGGCGCGAGGAACCCGGCGATGAACACACCGCCGATCGCCGGCGTCACGACGAAGTACTGATAGAGGAAGACTGTGAGGACACCGAGGATGTCCGTCCGGTTCTCCGGACGCACGACGATGAAAAGGACCGTCGTAGCGAGCGTGATCGCGGCCGGGATCCAGAGCGCCCGGTGACGGACAAGCTGCGGAAGCGCCCGCAGGTCGGAGCGGATGTCGACCGGACGGAACGCCGCCCGGAACGCGTTGCCGACACCCATTCGGGGGGCGTTCGACTGGGTCGCAGATGACGTCGACCTCGATGCCGGTGCGCTCGCTGCAGCGTCCAGCTCGTCGGCGTCGTCCGGTCCGGTGAGCGACTGCTCGCTCCGATAGCGTCGGCGGGCCTCGGCCCGCTGGGTCCTCTTGGCGCGCGCCACGCTTTCTCCTGGGTTCGGTCACGGGGTCGTGATGGGTGCGCGCCATCGTAGTGGATGCGTGCGCGATGAGCGTCAGGTGAGTGCACGTGCATCGACGGTTTGGTCCGCGTCGAGCGCCGCATGGTTGGATGGCTGTGCGCCGCCGCCCGCTCGGTCCCCGCCGGGAGGTCACGCATGCAACGCGTCCGGTGCGCGGCGGATGTCGCGCTCGCCCTCGTCGTCGCCCTGTGCCTGTCGAGCTTGCCGGCGGCCACCGAACCACTCGGACGCGGCATCACGCTCGCGGCAACGGTGGCCTGGCCGGTCTCGACGCTCGTCGTGTCCGAGGTGCAGACCGGCGGCTCGAGTGCGTCCGATGAGTTCGTCGAGATCGCGAACCAGGGCGCCGGGCCTGTGGATCTCATCGGGCTCGAGGTGGTCTACGCCACGTCGAGTGGGTCGACCGTCACCCGCAAGGCGACCTGGAGTGCATCGACGATCGTCCCGCCTGGCCGACGGATCCTTCTTACGAATAGTGCGGGTTCCTACGTCGGGATCGGCGACGCCACGTACACCGGTGGATTCGCCGCGACCGGCGGCGCGATCGCGCTCCGAGTCGTGGGCGGAACCGTGATCGACGCCGTCGGGTGGGGCGATGCCACGAGCGCGTTCGTCGAGGGCTCGCCGATCGCCGCGCCCCCCGCGTCCTCCAGCATCGAGCGCCGCCCCGGCGGCATAGGCGGCAACACGACCGACACGAACGACAACGCGACCGACTGGTTCATCTCGACGGCTCCGAATGCGCAGAACCTCGCGTCCCCGGCCGTACCCGGTACGACTCCGACCCCGACTCCGACCGCCACTGCCACCCCGACACCGACTACGACGCCCACCACGACAACGACCCCGACGCCGGTCCCGACCTCGACCCCGGATCCCACGCCATCGCCGAGCGCCACTCCGACCGGGACGCCGACGCCAGAGCCGACACCGACTCTCGAGCCGACACCGACGATCGAGCCGACTCCCACGCCGGCGCCGACGTCCACGCCGGAGCTCACGCCGGCGCCGACGCCGAACCCGTCTCCTTCCCCGTCCATCACGTCGATCGCGGATGCGCGCACGATGCCGGACGGGTCGGTCGTCACGATCTCTGCAGTACTGACCACGGACCTTGGCGCCCTCGAGAGTGCACGTGCCGCGTTCATCCAGGACGCGAGTGGCGGCATCGCCATCTATCTCGACGCAGCCGTCGCAAGCGTGCTTGCACGGGGGACGGCGATCGTGGT
>Ga0068859_100003537_pt1 | contig 15905 bp, 9 predicted proteins | sample KBSSwiS22_FD_66585 | JGI IMG/M metagenome (GOLD analysis project Ga0068859, IMG submission 66585) | Switchgrass rhizosphere microbial communities from Kellogg Biological Station, Michigan, USA - KBS Switchgrass S2-2 | ecosystem: Host-associated > Plants > Roots > Rhizosphere > Soil ...
TTCTTTCATTTTCTACAAAAAAGACCTGGCAATTTTTTACAGCATCAATAATATAATTGGGAATAGCAGCGATACCTTCTTCATGCAGCAATGATGGTATCAGGTAAACTGTCGGCATGACTGGGTCAACCATTTTTTACTTTATGGACACTTAACGTAGCGGCAACAACTGCATAAGCAGGCGCTAAGAAAATAACTGCATGCATTAAATAAAACAGTATGCCATTACCAATAGCGAGTCCTCTGTGACGACCAGTGAATGCCACACTTTGTGCAGGAGTAAATTCACTTCTTGCAAAACTGTAATCAAGCATGGAAAATCCAAAATAATAACCTTCCATTAATAAGGCAATGACCGGCGTTATCCAGCCGATCAATGGAACTAAAGATAAAAGAAACAAACCGGCCAAATAAACCGATTGCCAGATCGCATTGCGCAATGCCAGTCGAATACTTCTTGATACATCTTTTTTCAGATCGGGCCAGTTGAAAGAATGTTCTTTTTCATCAATGATGGCTTCCGTTTTTTCACTTAAATAGGCAAATACCGGTGAGCCGATGATTAGGATGAGGTATTTGAAAAGGGAGAAATAAAAAAGCACCATGATCAATCGTAGCATCATTCCTGTCATTACAAAAAAGAAACTTAGCCAGGCGCTTCGTTCTTTCTGGAGCCACGGTTCTATATTCAACCGGCTGCTCATCCACGATACTGCATTATCTGCCGACTCCCAGAAGAAATACATGCCAACAATAAAAAGCAGTGTATAAATAATGCCGGGAATAATGATCCACTTAAACAACTTGTGTGTTTGTATAAAGCGATGTGCCTGTGACCAGGATTGAATTGCTATAACTATTTCTTTCAGCAATGCCTTAAATTGAGCGGTAAATATAGCAAGTTAAGAGTTATGAGTTATGAGTCGTTAGTTCAGTTATGAGTTCAGAGTTATGAATCGTGAGTCTATGATCTGATTATTATTTAGTACCTGTTATCACGCAATTAAAAGCACATGAAAAAACTTCCTCTTTCATTTTATCAACGAAACAATGTTTTGGAAATAGCAAAAGATCTATTGGGAAAATTATTGGTTACAAAATTTGACGACATTACTACATCAGCAAGAATTGTTGAAGTAGAAGCTTATGCTGGTGTGAATGACAAAGCTTCTCATGCCGTAGGTGGACGACGAACCGAAAGAAATGAGATCATGTATGCTAAAGGTGGTTTTACTTATGTATATCTATGTTACGGTATTCATCATTTGTTTAATGTTGTTACTAACGAAAAAAATATTCCTCATGCCATTCTTATTCGGGGAGTCGAACCGCTGAAAGGAATAAATAAAATGCTCGAAAGAACGGGCAAAGAAAAATTAGATAAAACTTTGACAAGAGGACCGGGTAATGTATCAAAGGCTTTAGGAATTCATACAACACATAGCGGCATGTCATTATTAAGTAAAGAAATATTTATTGCGGATGATGGATTTATTTACAGTAAAAAAGAAATTGCCAGTTCCCCACGTATCGGCGTTGATTATGCCGGTGATCATGCCTTATTACCTTATAGGTTTTATATAAAAGGAAATCCTTTTGTAAGCGGCAACCCCAAATAATTTTATATTCATCCATAGTTTCCTTTATTTTTATTTTAAATACTTTTTTTGGCCATCACCAAATCACAACGAAAACTGCTTTTGCTCCTGGCGGGAATTGTATTTGCTTTTCTTTTATATTTTACTAATCCTTTTTCTGTTAATGAAAAAGCATCCATAGTGCTATCCATTGCGGCATTGATGATAACCTGGTGGGTAACAGAAGCGCTGCCAATGCCTGTAGTAGCCTTATTCCCTTTGGTGCTTTTTCCTATACTGGGAATTGCCGATATGAAATCGGTGGCATTGAGTTATGCCGATCCTATCATTTTTCTTTTTATGGGTGGCTTTATGTTAGGTCTTGCTATTGAAAAATGGAATCTTCATCGTCGCATTGCATTGGGTATTGTAAAAATTACAGGTACAAGTGGCAATAGGATAGTGCTTGGCTTTATATTGGCAACAGGTTTCATAAGCATGTGGATCAGCAACACTGCAACTACGATGATGATGTTTCCTATCGCATTGTCGGTGATCCATGTTATGAAGGACAGCAACCAGGGTTCGGGCAATTTTAAGCATTTCAATTTATCATTAATGTTATCGATCGCTTATGCTTCAAACTTTGGAGGCATATCTACGATTATCGGAACTCCACCCAATGTTGCTTTTGTAGGATATTTTGAAAAACATTACCACAATGTCAGCTTTGTAGATTGGATGATGCTTTGCATGCCTATTTCGATCATCCTGTTGTTTGCATTGTACTTTATACTTACTAAAATTCTTTTTCGCAATCATATACGGTCAAGTGATGCAGCAAAAAAGTATATCAATGAAGAGTATAATTCACTCGGCACACTTTCAATCTCTGAAAAAAGAGTAATGATCATTTTTTCCTGCACTGCTCTATTATGGATATTCAAGGATCTTATTAACGCTGAACAGAAATTAATTAAGCTGGATGACACTATCATAGCAATCATTGGAGCAATTGCTTTATTTGTTTGCCCTTCAGGTTCGTTGAAACATCATGCAGCAATCAATGAGCATGATGAAAATGATTCTCATGGAAGTATTCTTGAATGGAGCGACACAAAGAAAATGGCCTGGGGAATTTTATTATTATTCGGAGGCGGACTTGCATTAGCAAGTGCATTGGAAAAAGCAGGATTGATACAGCAAATGGGTCATTGGCTGTCCGGCTTTGCAGGAGGCGGAGGTTTCCTGTTATTATTTATGGTAACTGTGCTGTCAATATTTATCAGCGAAGTAATGAGCAACATTGCACAGGTAATAGTATTCTCGCCTGTTGTCTGCAGCCTGGCAGATGCTGTTGGGATGAACCCGTTAATATTAGGTATTGCTATGACCCTGGCTTCAAGTTGCGCCAGCATGATGCCAATGGGAACACCACCCAACGCAATTGTCTTTGCAAGTGGTCATATCAAATTAAAACAAATGACAAAGGCAGGGTTTGCAATGAATATTGTTTCCATTATTTTAATAACCTTATTCTGCTGGTTCCTGCTTCCAATATTAATGGGAAAAATTTAGAATTTCCAACCCATACTGATTCCTGTTGTAAAGACACTGCCATCACCAACTTTCTCACCTTCGGTTTTTAAATTTGTTTGCACGCCTGTGCCTACGGATGGTGTAATAAAGAACATGTCATTTATTAAAATCATATAGCCTAATTCAAAAGTGGGTTGCAATGCCCATATTTTGGATGTGCCTGTTGTGATACCTTTTTTCCAGTCAATAGATAATCGGCTCACATCTGCATGTGCGCCGAGAAAAAAACCATGCGGCCTTACCAAAAAATAATAACGATAGCCTAAAGAAAATACGGGCCCACCACCATCTTCATTATCATGCAGGCCTGCACCCTTCCAATTACTTTTATTATAACCAACCCTAAATTGAATGCCATGATGAATAGGAAAATTATAGGCCAGGTGTAAAACAGCGGTATATCCTCTGAAATAACTTTGAAACTCACCACCAACATCGATAGTTTTATAACCAAACTCTTCCTGCGATCTTGCTGAAATAATAAAACAAAAGGAAATAATAAAAAGACATGCACATTTTTTCATGAGTAGAATATTTAGTTTTTTATAAGATGGAATAGGTGGATCTAAAATCGGGCTTAAAGATATTTCAAAGCGCTAATAAATAAAAGGGCTATTGGTTAAATATTTAACATGGAATGGTTGGAAATTCTACCCTTGGGAGATGGAGTTAGAATTTAGGACAATTCAATTTTTTTGCGTTAGGGTCAACGGGTTTTCTTATATAAATAAGAGATACTTCGCCGCCGCCACGCATGTTCGATCCCGGTTTAAGACTTGATGTATTTATGTCATAAGTTACGCCGATATGCAGTTCGTTAAATTCCAAACCTACATATGGAATAATAGCATCACCAAAACGAACCCATGTTCCCAAATAAACATTAACAGGATTTTCTTCATCATTATTTACATTCAATGAATAAGCACCGCCGATCATGGTATTATGAGCTTTTGCCTGCATACTGTGATTAGCGCTAAAATGGAAATAATTGTTTTGACCCGTTGGTATTTTACCTCCTGCCTGGAAAGTGGTTCTTGAAGGGAGATAATAATTGCCTGTATCAGTAAAAACCTCACGATGATGATTGATATGATACATAGAAACACCGGCGTAAAAATTATTATAACCGTTGGTAGTACCATTATAAAGAATCCCGGCATTGAGATCGAAATAACTTACATTCAAATTATAACCACTGAAATTTTCGTTTGTAATACCTGTAAATCCACTGCCTGTTAACTGATCTTCGAAACTAACTTTGGTTACATCTAATCTCTTGCTTAAATAAGTACCCTGGAACCCCGCACCTAATTGGTGATAGCCGGATTCATCCAAACCTTTATGATAGGCAAGAGAAAGAGACGCTGAATTAGTGGTGATCACCCCATCACCTGCACGGTCTGTAAATCCCATAATGCCAACACCAAACTGATCAATTTCAGGAATATGATTTTTCAATACGCTAAAATCAATGGAAGCTGTTTTTGTAACAAAAGCATTATTAAATGCCGGCCATTGATCCCTATAATTACCGGCCACTCGGTACACTCCATCAAATTTTCCTGTTAGTGCAGGATTTAATGTAAGTGGCGAAGCAAAGAATTGAGAAAAGTTAGGATCCTGGGCAGTTGTCATAGTTACCAGGGCCATACACACTATTAGGGTAAGAAGTGTTTTTTTCATCACAGCAATTAATAATTTTTCACTGATCAATCTTGAACGGAAAGTTATTCGGAAAAGGCCATCAAACTTTCAGTCTCTCAAGGATGTATTTGCTTGTAAAGGAAAAGTAAATTAATACAAATAAATGACCCCGAAAAGGAAAATATCGCTGCTTTAAGAGATTGAAGTTAGATGTCTGAGGTCGGATGTCGGAAACGGAGTTCATGATGTGACCTCAGATTTCATACTTCGGACATCATTTTTCTACATCTGCACTTTTACTCCATATGCGAGATCTCCGGCATCACCAAGTCCCGGTACAATATAGCCTTTGGCGGTAAGCTCATCGTCAATATCGCCACACCATATAGTAACAGACGATTCTTCCCGTTTTACATATTCAATGCCTACTGTACAGGCAATGGCACAAACGATATGAATTTGCCGGGGATTTCCTTCTTCTTTTAAAAAATGAATTGTTTTTACCAGGGAAGAACCTGTTGCAAGCATGGGATCTGAAATGATCACCACCCGGTTTTCAAGCTCGGGGCAAGAAACATAATCAAGACTTATTTGAAAATTTCCTTCCTTATCATGTTTGCGATAAGCAGAGATAAAAGCATTATCGGCTTGGTCAAAATAGTTAAGCAGGCCCTGGTGCAGTGGTAAACCAGCTCTTAGAATAGTAGCTAAAACCGGTTGTTCAGTAAGTACTTTACATTCTGCAATTCCAAGGGGAGTTTGCACTTCTTTTTCAACAGAAGCAAGCTTTTTGCTTATTTCATATGCAGCTACTTCACCAATACGTTCAAGGTTACGGCGAAAACGTAGTCGATCCTTTTGAATTTCCACATCCCTGAGTTCAGCGATCCAGTTGCTTACCAAAGAATGTTGTTCACTAAGATTGATTACCATTTTTGAGTTTTAATTTTTAAATCCGGATCGTCGAAGAGTGCCGTTCGATATGGTTACAATGAGTACATTTGAATTGAAGCAAATCTAAAATCTTAAATCTGAAATCTAAAATAAACCTATGGTTTACCGGGCAATTGGTTTAATGAGCGGCAGTTCATTGGATGGGCTGGATATTGTCTTTGCAGAATTCCAGGAGAATGCCGGTAAATGGAACTACAATATTATCCAGGCTGATTGTTATTCCTATCCGGATGATTGGATAAGTAAATTAAGAAATGCGACATCTTTATCAGCATTGGATTATCAATTGTTGCATACAGATTATGGTCACTATCTCGGTCAACAAGTGAATAAATTCATTGAACAAAATACCATTCAATACCAGGCAGCATTAATTGCATCACATGGTCATACAACATTTCATTTACCATCAAAAAAAATGACGGCGCAATTAGGTGACGGCGCTGCTATTGCTGCTGAAACAAAACTACCTGTCGTTACAGATCTTAGGGCATTGGATATTGCATTTGGCGGCCAAGGTGCACCTATTGTTCCCATTGGAGAAAAATTGCTGTTCGGAGAATATGATTATTTTTTAAATCTTGGAGGCATTGCCAATATATCTTTTAAAGTTGATAAATACATTGCATTTGATATATGCCCCGCCAATCGTGTATTGAATATGCTCGCCCATGATATAAATATGGAGTATGATGAAAATGGTAAGATAGCAGCCTCAGGAAATATCAATGAAGATTTGCTGAAAAGATTAAATGAATTGGATTTTTATAAACGTTCTTATCCGAAATCCTTGGCAAATGATTTTGGGACTGATACAGTTTATCCCATTATTAAAAAGGCGGCATTAAAAGGAGAGGATGTATTACGAACATACGTCGAGCATATTGTTATGCAGATAAAAAATGCTATCAATAACTCAAAGCTCAGGACTCACGGCTCTCAACTTCTTGTTACAGGTGGTGGCGCATTCAACAATTTTCTTATTGAAAGATTAAAAGATCATCTGAAAGAATTGAATATTGAAGCAACAATTCCGGATGAGCAACTTGTAAAATTTAAAGAAGCTTTAATTATGGCCCTCATCGGTGTGCTCCGTTGGCGGCAGGAATATAATGTATTATCTTCAGTGACAGGAGCGGCAAGAAGCAGTATTGGCGGAGCTTTATGGACAGGTGAAGAAGCTTGATCCTTAAAATATTTAACCTTGCCTGCCGGCAGGCAGGCTTGAAAAAACATTGTGTGAAATGGATGACATAAACACCATCTCATCGGAACCAAATATTGATCGTCACTTTCCTGAAGCAGGTTCGATGGCTGAAGTACTGATGTTTAAAAAACTGCAGGAACGTTTCCCGCAACAGTTTGAGCGGGTATTTCCCGATAAGCTTGCACCACGTACAGTTATAATAATTCCATCACTAACGATGGATGAGGAAATACTTTCCAAGATCGATGGCATTATACACTATGAAGAACGTCTCCTGTGCATGCTTATGCTATTACGATTGCCCCGTACGCATGTTATTTATGTTACCAGCATGCCAATAGATCCTGTCATCATTGATTATTACCTTCATTTGTTACCGGGTATCACCGGTTATCATGCACAAAGGCGGTTGACCTTATTAAGTTGTCATGATTCATCTTCAAAATCATTGACAAAAAAAATACTGGAGCGGCCACGTCTTATTCAACGGATCCGCGAATCGATACCAGTAGATCATGGAGCACACATGGCCTGTTTTAATGTAACTCCTTTTGAGCGTTCATTAGCGGTACAATTGCAGGTGCCGATCTTTGGATGCGATCCCGATCTGTATGAATTAGGAAGTAAAAGCAATAGCCGTAAAATATTTAAAGAATGTGGTATCCCCATTCCTGACGGATTTGAAGATCTGAGAACAGAAGATGATATAATAAACGCACTGCTAAAATTGAAGATGCAGAATAAGACATTACGAAAAGCAGTAGTAAAGATCAATGATGGATTTTCAGGTGATGGAAATGCAATATTTTTTTATAAAGGAATTGAAGAACAAAGTGATTGGAAGCAATGGATCAGGGACGAATTGCCCAAACATTTGAAAATGGTAGCGGAAGATCTTTCGTACGAAATGTTTTTAAAAAAATACCATGATATGGGTGGTATTGTCGAAATGTTTTTGGAAGGGGAACAAAAAGAATCGCCATCCGTACAATGCCGGATTACTCCATTAGGGCATTGCGAAGTTCTTTCCACGCATGATCAATTGTTGGGTGGCGAAAGCGGTCAGGTTTATATCGGCGCTCAATTTCCCGCTTCCATTGAATATGCTCCCGAACTGGGCAGGATGGGTAAAGCTGTAGCAGAAGCTTTTAAAGAAAAAGGAGTGCTGGGCCGGTTTGCTGTTGATTTTATTTCAGTAAAAGAGAATGACAAATGGAAACATTATGCTATTGAAGTAAACCTTCGCAAAGGAGGCACTACACATCCATACATGATGCTCCAGTTTCTTACAGATGGAGAATATAATGCTGAAAAAGGAATTTATTATACCGCCAACGGCCAACAACGTTATTACTTTGCTTCAGATAATTTAAAGAGTGAACATTATATCGGCACTACACCTCATGATCTTATTGATATTGCTATGATAAATGATCTTCACTATGATGGTACTTCGCAGGAAGGTGTGATGTTTCATTTGGTTGGCGCCTTGTCACAGTATGGCAAACTGGGTGTTATTTGTATCGGTAGTTCACCAGAGAGAGCAAGATTTTTTTATGATGAAACTGAAAAAGTGCTGAACAAGGAATGTAAATAACAAAAGATATTTTCCCATAATCTATTGTACAGGATATTCAAACTCTGCTATGAAGAAAATTTTGTCACTTGTCTTTTCATTTTTTTTTCTGGTAAATCTTATTGTTGCCCAACCTGGAAATATAGACAGCTTAAAACATGAAATAAATATTGCATCGAATGATACAATTAAAATAGTGCTGTTTGGTAAATTATCGGGCATATACACCGAAACAAACCCAGACAGTGCTTATTATTACGCAGATAAAATGTTGGCGCCGGCCCGCAAATTAAATTTCAAATTAGAAGAAGTGCATGCATTGGCAGAAATGGGATATGCATTGCTTAATATGGGTAACTATCCCCGTTCTTTACAAATACTTTTATCAGCAATTGCCATTGCAAATAATCCAAAAAGTGAACAAAACATTCTGCCACAAAGGCTGCCTGCTATAGATGAATTTACAGATAGGGACGCAACACCTCGCATGCAGCGTCTTCATAGATTGGGCAGAACTGAACAGTATATAGGCATCTTATATTTCAATGCTAATAATTATGAAAAGGCATTATCCCATTACCTGGAAGCAAGACAATTGGTAGAGCAATCAGGCAATCCCCGTTTATTAGCTATTATCAACTCGACCCTGGGCCGGACTTACTTGTCTTTAAAAAAACCAGATTCAGCATTAATTGTAGAACAAAAAGCTTATGACCTATCAATGCAGGTAGGCTATAAAAGATATCTCGGCAGCATTTTGTTAAACCTAGGCAGGATATATACCGCACAAGGAAGAAGAAACATTGCTAGTGAATATTTCAGACAAGCTATTACTGTGAGTACAGAGCAAGGGTATATCAGGGGTGTGATTGCAGGCAATCTTTTGTTAGCTGATTTTTATAAACAATCAGGTAATCCCGACTCAAGCCTTCATTATATTAACACTGCTCTTCCTTTGGCTCATTATTTAAATGCACCGGAATTATTATTGCGATCATATACTGCCCTTGCGGATTATTATAAATCTAACAGCAATAGCGATAGTGCTGTTAAGTATCAATCGTTGATCATTAAAATAAACGATAGCCTCTTTAATTCAAAACAAGCACAACAGTTTCAAAACATAGATTTTGATGAACAACAAAAACAACAACAAATTGAAACAGCCAAGGCAGCTTACCGAGGTAAGGTCCGGACTAATATTTTAATTGCCGGCATTGCTATTTTTTTATTTATCGCTATTATCTTATGGAGAAACAGCCGGCAAAGAAGATTAGCCAATGCATTGCTATCAAAACAAAAAAAAGAATTGGAGTCCACACTTACAACATTAAAAGCCGCACAAAAACAATTGATACATTCAGAAAAGATGGCATCGCTTGGTGAGCTTACTGCAGGTATTGCACATGAGATACAAAATCCATTGAACTTCGTAAACAATTTTTCAGAATTAAATACGGAGCTGATCGATGAACTGCAGGACGCATTAAATAAAAACGATAAAGAGGAATCTATTACTCTTTTAAATGGCATAAAAGAAAATGAAGAAAAAATAAATTATCATGGAAAAAGAGCCGATTCTATTGTAAAAGGAATGTTGCAACATAGCCGCAGTAGTTCGGGTCAAAAAGAATTAACTGATATTAACTCCCTGGCGGACGAATGCCTGCGACTAAGCTATCATGGTATGCGGGCAAAGGATAAGTCGTTTAATGTTACCATTGACAGCGATTTTGATAAGAGTATCGGGCAAATAAATATCATTCCACAAGATATCGGAAGAGTATTATTGAATTTGTTTACGAATTCTTTTTATGCAGTAACAGATAAAAGGAATCAACTTGGAAACAATTATGAACCTAAAGTTTCAGTAAGCACAAAAAAGGTGGGTGATGGCATAGAGATAAGAGTAAAAGATAATGGAAATGGGATACCCGAAAAAGTTCTGGACAAAATATTTCAACCTTTCTTTACTACCAAACCAACAGGAATAGGAACGGGCCTGGGATTGAGCTTAAGCTATGATATCATTAAAGCTCATGATGGAGAAATAAAAGTGGAAACCAAAGAAGGGAAAGGATCGGAATTTATAATTATTATTCCAACTACGTAATGAAATGAACAGCCGCCACGAAAAAGAATTTTTAAAACGAACTGCTGAACTGGAAAAGGAGCTGGCAGCAAAAAACCGGCAGTTGGAAATTGAAACAGCTTTAGAAAAAGTAAGAGCAGTTGCAATAGCAATGAAGGCACCTGCTGATATGCTGGATGTATGTAGGATTATCTCACAAGAATTGGAAGGTCTTGGCGTAAAAGATATACGAAATGTACAAACAGCGATCATTGATGAGGGAAAGGCCAGCTACCTGAACTACGAATATTTTAGATGGAGAAAGAAAACAGTTATTACTGAAGTTGAATATAAAAAACAAAAAGATGTCAATGCCTTTGTAAAAAAGATGCTTAAAGATGCAGAAGGCTTTTTCACCAAAACTTTTAAAAGCACTACGCTCAAAGACTGGATAAAATACCAAATTAAAGCTGGTCAGTATGTTGATCCGCATCTTTATAAAGTCACATCACTGCACTATTATTTTTATTCCATCGGCCCGGGCGCATTAGGAATATCAACGTATGCTCCGTTAAGGAAGGAAGCCATCAATTTATTCAAACGTTTCCGCAATGTATTTCAACTGGCTTATAGCCGGTTTATTGATATTGAAAAAGCCGAAGCACAGGCAAGGGAAGCACAGATAGAAGCATCGCTTGAAAAAGTGAGGGCACAGGCATTGGGCATGCATAAACCGGATGACTTGCTGAATGTTTGTAAAGTATTGTTTAAAGAATTGAACTCGTTAGGTTTTGAGGAGATGAGAAATGCAATTATTCACACGTTTAATGATGAAAAAAAATATTTTCTCGACTATGATTATTCTGATCTTATCGGCGGCGTCATTACACATATTCCTTACAGCAATGACCCTGTCATTAAACGGTTTTTAAAGCAGATAAGAAAATCAGATGAGGCATTTGTAGAAGATATTATTACCGGGAAAGAATTGAATGATTGGAAAAAATTCAGAAAAAGGGGTGGACAACCTGATGATCCAAGATTAAATAAAGCTTCTGCTCTCTATTATTATTTCTATTCAGTGGGCAACGGTTCAATTGGTATCTCGACCTTTAGTTCTATTAATGCAGAAATGCTGCAATTACTAAGACGTTTCAGAAATGTTTTTGATTTTGCATACAGAAGATATATGGATATGGCTCTGGCCGAAGCACAGGCAAGGGAAGCACAGATTGAATTAGGATTAGAAAGAGTGAGAGCAAGAGCAATGGCCATGCAAACTTCAGAAGAATTAAATACACTCATCGGAACTGTATTTACTGAATTGACAAGACTTGATCTTGTGCTTACAAGATGTGTGATATTGATCTATGAAGGCAATGAAAAAGGAGTTCGCTGGTGGATGGCAAATTCTGAAGCTCCTTCGATGCCTATGAGCTTTTTTGTTAAATATGCTGACCTGCCTTTTTTCAATATGTATTTAAAAGGATGGGCGGATAGATCATTGAAATGGCAGTATGTATTGGAGGGTGAGAACAAAGCAATAACAGATGACTTTTTGTTTAATGAAACTGAACTTTTACAATTGCCTGATTTCGTCATTGCAGGAATGAGAGCTCCGGAACGTATTTATTTAAATGCCTCTTTTAATAATTTCGGCAATCTTACTTTGGCCAGTCTTGAACCTTTATCCGATGAACACTTCGATATACTACTTCGTTTCGCTAAAGTTTTTGATTTAACATATACCCGTTTTAATGATTTAAAACAAGCCGAAGCACAGGCAAGAGAATCGCAAATACAACTCGCATTGGAAAGAGTTCGGGCAAGAACTATGGCGATGCAAAGAAGTGAGGAGCTACCTGAAACATCATACATTCTTTTTCAGCAAATGAAAGAATTGGGTGAGCCTGCAGAGCAATTAACCATCGGCGTTGTGGATGAGGAAAATAATGTAATGGAAATCTCGGCCACACTTCATGGGGATATGTTGAAAAAAATTTACTTGCACAGCATAGATGAGCCGCTTATGATGAGTAAGGTTTACAACGCCTGGAAAAATCAGCAAAAAACATTGGTTATAGAATTGAAAGGAGATGAATTGAATGCTTACAATAAGTATCGCAATGAGCTGACTAAATCAGAAATGTTTCCAACAAATCTTGGAAAAGAACACAGACGAATAGTTTATACGGCTTTTTTTTCCAAGGGAATCCTGGCCCTGGCAGCCAATGATTCCCGGCCGCCGCAATCTCTTGAGCTTCTGGAAAGATTTGCTTCAGTCTTTGATCTTACTTATACACGTTTCCTCGATTTGCAAAAAGCTGAAGCACAGGCAAGGGAGGCGCAGATAGAAGCTGCTTTAGAAAAGGTTAGAGGAAGTGCGATGGCCATGTATAATAGCAATGATATTTCAACTACTACAACGGTAGTGTTCTCTGAATTGAAAAAATTAGGTATTGCATCAATACGGTGTGGAGTGGCTTTGCTTTCAAAAAATTCCCGTATCGGTGAAATCTATGCTGCCGCTACTTCTTCCGATGGCGAATTAAAAACACTTCGGCGATCCATTGAAATGACAGAGCATCCTTCACAGGAGCAACAATACCAAAGCTGGCTCAGGCAGGAAAATTATTTCGCTGAAATGAAAGGTGAAGAGCTAAGATCCTATTACCAGCTGCCATTTTTTTATTCATCACCTTCTTATCAGCCGCCCAAGCAATATGAACACAGTGAGTTTGGATATTATATTCCTTTTTCAGAAGGATTATTTTATGCCTGGACGGAAAAACAATATTCAGAAAATGAAGTAAATATTCTGAATCGTTTTAAAACGATCATTGATCTCACTTTCCGGCGTTATTTCGATCTTCAAAAAGCCGAAGCGCAGACAAGAGAATCGCAAATACAATTAGCATTGGAAAGAGTTCGGGCAAGAACAATGGCGATGCAAAGGAGCGATGAGTTGCCTGAAACATCCTTTTTACTTTTTCAACAAATGAAAGAATTAGATGTAACGGCTGTGCAAAATTCTATTGGCATTGTCAAAGAAGACGACGGATTTGTGGAGCTATCTACAACTGTTCATGGTCATCCTGAGCCAAAAACCTTTCATGTTCCGATCAATGATCCTTATGTAATGGCTAAAGCGGTTGCTGCATGGAAAGCAAAGCGCAAATCGCTGAAATTGGAATTCAGCGGCCAGGAGTTGAAAGACTATAATGACCATCGCAATAGTTTTTTTAAAACCAAAGTAAATTTTCCTGAAGACCAGTGGCTCGTCAGCATCGCTTTCTTTTCACAAGGATGGTTGTCTTTTTCTTCAGACAAAACAATATCGGCAGAAGCATTTGAGATATTAAAAAGATTTGCTGCCGTATTCGAACAAGCGTATACCCGTTTCCTTGATCTTCACAAAGCAGAAGAGCAGGCAAGAGAATCGCAAATTGAAGCTGCATTGGAGAAAGTAAGGAGCCGTTCATTGGCGATGCATACCGCCAATGAACTTAGCGAAGTGGTTACCGTGATCGTTGAAAAATTAACGGAACTGGGTGTTGTTTTAGATGCCAATGGCGTTGTGCTTTGTACTTATTTTCCTGATTCAAAAAATGTACTCCACTGGATTGTGTCACCCGATTTTAGCATGGCAGGAAGTTACCTGCTGCCTTACTTTGATCATCCTATTTTTAACGATGCCTGGAATTCAAAAATAGCCGGTGACGAATATTTTTCAAAAGCTTTTTCTATTGAAGAAAAAAATAGTTTTTTTGAATACGCTTTTGAACATTCCGATTACAAAAACTTTCCCAACGAGTTTAAGCAATGGGTATTTCAAAATGATAAGCACTCTCTTTCCTTTGCCTGGCAAAAAAATTCTGCCATTCTTATTCCTTCACATACTGGTGTGGTGCCCACAGAAACTGATAAAGTTGTATTAATACGTTTTTCCAAAGTATTTGAGCAAGCCTATGTACGCTTTATGGACTTGCAAAAAGCCGAAGCGCAGGCAAGAGAGGCACAGATCGAGGCATCACTTGAAAGAGTTCGTGCAAAAGCGATGGCGATGCATAAGAGTGATGATCTTAATTCAGCCGTTGCAATTGTTTTTCAGGAATTGGGGAAACTTAACATTGAAATGTCCCGTTGCGGGTTAGGGATTTTGAATAAAGAAAAACGAACAGCAGACGTTTACACAACTACAATATCTGATAATGATACAGTAGTTCAGGTTTCCGGTGATGAGTCAATGGATATTCACCCTTTACTACGTGGAGCTTTGGAAGCATGGCTAAGACAGGAAGAAGATTTTTCCTATGTGTTAGAAGGTGAAGACATGATCCGGTATTATGAAGTAGTTAATCAATCCAATTTTAAATTGCCGGAATCACAATTGATCTCATCGAAAGATGAAATACAGCGACAATATTATTACGTCACTACATTTCATGCCGGCGGCTTGTTTGCTTTTAGAGACACACCGTTCACCGAAGAAGCAAAAAAAGTGATGAAGCGTTTTGCGAATGTCTTTGATCTTACGTATAAACGTTTCCTCGATCTTCAAAAGGCAGAAGCCAATGTAAGAGAAGCACAAATCGAAGCTTCATTGGAAAGAGTAAGAAGTAAAACAATGGCGATGCATAATAGCAAGGATGTAGGAGATACGGTCGCCACTATGTTTGATGAACTAGTAAAGCTGGGTGTTGAAACTGTTCGCTGCGGTATCGGGATCATGCATAAAGCTAACCGGATGGAAGTGTGGACAGCAAAAAAAAGTGAAAATGGAAAAGTTGAATTGATCATCGGTAGTTTGGATATGACAATACATCCGTTGTTGCGGGGCATGTATAATGGATGGAAGAATAAAGAGATCACTTTTTCTTACGAATTGAAAGGCGATGATCTTGTTGATTATTTTACTAAGCTGATCAATTCGCCGGACTATCAGATCAATTATGATATCACTTCATTGCCACAACATCAGTTTCATAATGATTTTTATTTTCCTGAAGGCGCACTATTTTCTTTTTCGGCTGGGCAATTATCAAAAGAAGCTACTCAAATTTTCAAACGCTTTGCAGGAGTATTCGGACAAACCTATAGACGTTATTTAGATCTTCAAAAAGCCGAAGCACAGGCAAGGGAAGCACAGATAGAAGCATCATTGGAACGAGTAAGAAGTAAAACAATGGCGATGCATAATAGCCAGGAGGTTGGTGATACTGTTGCTACTTTGTTTGATGAGTTGATTAAACTGGGTATTGAAACATTTCGTTG
>Ga0068859_100003539_pt1 | contig 15904 bp, 11 predicted proteins | sample KBSSwiS22_FD_66585 | JGI IMG/M metagenome (GOLD analysis project Ga0068859, IMG submission 66585) | Switchgrass rhizosphere microbial communities from Kellogg Biological Station, Michigan, USA - KBS Switchgrass S2-2 | ecosystem: Host-associated > Plants > Roots > Rhizosphere > Soil ...
TCCGGACTGGCTCTATCGAAGGCTCTAGCAGGGTGCTGAAAAACTCTGCGCGAGACAGACGCATCGCCAATTTGGAGTGCGGCGACTTGTCGCCGCTATGGACGCACGATGAATTCTCCTTGGGTTTTTGGAATTCGCTTTGGCCAGATTTAAAGCGGCGACAAGTCGCCGCCCTCCAAAATAGTTTTTCAGCAGCCTGCTAGGATCCTATGCAAACAAGGCGCGAACTTCCGAGTGTCTTCAGGCCCTTTGGCGAGTATCGAGCCTTGTCCTCAAATACCAGGGCAGAAGCCTTCAGTTCAATTCTTTCTGACCGAGCTTCCCAAATCAGTGACGTCCTGTGCGCCATCGTTTCGGTGCTGGCCGCTTTCCTGATCACGAACCTCAACAGCATGCCAGCTAATGTGACGGGGTTTCTCGCCCTCCGCGTGTCAGTCAAGAATCTTCTGTTGACCACCGTCTTTGCCATACTTTGGGCGTGCGTCTTTCGCGCCTTTGGCCTCTATGAGAAACGAGCCAGCCCGTTCTCCGGCCTGCGTTTAATTGCCGCGAGTGCCTGCGCCAGTTCATTCGCCCTGCTTTTTGTCTTTACCAGTCGTGCCGGAGCATTCAAAATTAACGCAGTCGTTCTGTCTTGGATCATCGCGCTATTTCTGGCAATCGCCACACGTTTTGGCTTTCGACTCCTGCGTGAACCGGCTGCCAGGCGCAACCACGTTCGTCAGGCACTGATCATCGGCAGCGGGCAACGCGCGATGCGTCTCGATGCTGAACTCAATGCCCGCCGCGGTTCTGATTATGAGGTGCTTGGCTTTCTGGACAGCGCCGGGGTGCGCCCGGTTTCCGAAATCGAGCAGAGGATGCTCGGCGAACTCTCACAACTCCAGGACATCCTGGTTCAGCGGCCGGTCGATGAAGTCCTGATTACTCTTCCAGTTAAGTCCTGCTACGCCCAAATTCAGAACGCGATCGAGATCTGCGGGCGCGTCGGAGTTGAGTGCAAGTACTTATCAGACATATTTCAACCGTCGTTCGCGCAGGAGGGTCACGAGGAACTGAGAGGCTTTAACGTCACCACGCTAAAACCTGTCATCCTGGACGCGCGATTCATCATCAAGCGAGGCTTTGACGTGGTAGCGGCGTCGCTGGGTTTGACGCTGCTGTCTCCGCTGCTCCTGATCATCGCGGTCGCGATCAAGGTTTCCAGCAACGGCCCCATTATCTTCAGTCAGGAGCGTCACGGCCGCAACCGCCGCCGGTTCAGAATGTACAAATTCAGAACCATGGTCGACAAAGCTGAGGATCTGCAATCATCTCTCGAGCAAAGTAACGAAGTATTCGGACCCGTCTTTAAGATGAGGAACGATCCTCGGGTGACGCTCCTCGGCATGTTTTTGCGCCGCAGTTCCCTCGATGAACTGCCACAACTTCTCAATGTGCTCAAGGGCGAGATGTCCCTCGTTGGGCCGCGCCCACTGCCGCTCCGTGATGTCTCGAGGTTCGAAGAGGCCTGGTTGTTGCGGCGTTTTTGCGTAGTGCCCGGGCTGACCGGGCTTTGGCAGGTGACGGCGCGGAGCAGCATGAGATTTGAGGATTGGGTGCAGCAGGACTTCGAGTATATCGACAATTGGTCACTAAAACTCGATTTCGTAATCCTTGCCCGAACTATTCCCGCCGTGCTGAGGGGAATTGGTGCTGTTTAGCTTTTAGCGGGAACAAACGTCTGCCCCGAGTCTTTCAGTTCAATGCGACCATCTACACTCATCGCCAAAGCAGCTACGCGCGCGACCTGGCCACTCACCCGGCTTGATCGAAACGGCGACCCGTCGGGTCCGGTTGTATTGTGCTATCACCGCGTGCTGCCGTGCCCCGCGTCGTCACCGCCACCTGCTTATGCGGTTACGCCGGAACAATTTCGCGATCAGATGTCCTTGTTGGCTCGCGAAGGGTTTACGTCACTCACCCTCGAGGAATTCTATGAGGCCGCGCGAAGCGATCGCGAGCTTCCTCGCCGCTCGGCATTGATCACGTTCGATGATGGGTTTGCTGATAATTATTTGATCGCCTGGCCCATCGCCCGAGAATTCGGAATCAAGCTGAATCTCTTTCTTTGCACCAGCCTGATTGCGGGCGAGCAGGTAGAAGCTTTCAATCGACCTTCGGCGGCTGACCGCGCGAACCGAAAGGAATTTCCGCACCTTTGGCAACCGCTCACCTGGGCGCAGGTGCGCGAGATGAGTACCGCCGAAGTTGGCGTGGGATTCCACAGCCACACTCATCGCAACCTGGGAAAGCTGAGTGCGGCAGAAATCACTGACGATGCGGCAAAAGGCCTGGCGCTGTTTGCTGAAGAACTCGGTGTTCCACCCGAATGCTTTGCGTTTCCTTACGGGCATTACGGTTCGTATTCCGTGGAAGCGATTTCAGCGTTGAAAGAACGGGGCCTGGAAATGTTCTTCACGACTGAACTGGGCCGCACGCCACCGCATAGCGCAAATCCAATCTCGCGCATTGTGGTCCATCCCGAAGATGACGTGCAGTCGTTCCGGCGCAAACTCTACGGCGGCTATGACTGGATGGGCCGTGTTCGCCAGTTCTACTACCGAATGCTTGATCTGGAGACCTTTTGGGCCATTGCCGATCAGGGAATCGTAAGTTTGGGAAATTTTCTCACGACGATCATTCTGGCACGAACGTTGGTTCCCGAGGCCTACGGTGTGTGGACGGTGCTTTTTGGTTTGATTCTGCTCTTGAACGTGGTGCACGCGTCCCTGATCGTCTACCCATTAACTATCATGGCCGCGACGGTCGATCCATCCGAGAGTCGAAGTGGAACAGGCGGCGCGCTCGTGTTGACCACGGCTCTCAGTCTGCCCCTGGGATTGATGTTAGTCGGGGCCTCATGGGTAATCGGGGCCGGGAAGGTTGGATTGTGGGCTGCAATCGCCCTGCTGGGTTGGCAACTTCAGGAGACAACTCGGCGCTCTTTAATGGCGAAATATTCCTGTCGCGACGCGCTGCCCGGCGACGCGCTCAGTTATTTGTCTCAGGCGGCACTCGTCTGGTGGCTTTCACATCAGCAGGGACTCTCGCTGGCAAGCGCCTTCGCCGTCATCGCCGGGACTTGTGGAGTTGCGGGTCTCGCGCAGGCGCGGCAACTGGGCTTGGGAATCGGCTCGTTCAATCCGCGCAATCTGGCAACCCGATTCTGGCGTCAGGGTCATTGGGTGCTCTGGTCGGAACTAACCTCGAATGTCGGTTTCATGGCCACGCCCTGGGTGCTTTTCCTGTTGAAAGGCGCCGGCACGGCCGCCGGCTATCAGGCGATTTCCAATTTAGTCGGGTTGTCGCATCCGGTCATGCTTAGTCTTGGCAACGTAATTGTACCTTCGGCGGCTCGCGCCCGCATTAAGGGAGGATTCGAAGCCGCGCGCCACTCGGCATTAATTCATGCGGCCCAGGGCGCCTTGGTGCTTTTAGTTTGCTTCGGACTCCTGCTGGCTTTTCCAACTCAGTTGTTGAGGCTGTTTTATGGATCCGGTTCGCCGTACTTATCACTCGCCCAGGACGTGCGCCTCTTCGCCGTGGTTTATCTGGTGTTCTTCATCGGGTTGACGCTGAAGTCTTTATTGAAGGCACTGCAGCAGACCAAGGCGCAGTTTGTTGCTGAACTGCTTTCCTGTGCTCTGCTGGCAGTCATCATCGTGCCGCTGGTCTCGGTCCTTGGATTGACCGGCGCGCTCGTGGCTCTGGGTATCTGGCTCGCAGCGAGATGGGCCTGCAATCTCGCAATTCTGCGAAAGGTGAAACAACGGGCGCCATAGTTCACGCGCGACCAAACACCCTCGCACTAACAATGAGAATACTCTTGATAGGTCATGCATGTAGTCCAGAACGCGGCTCAGAGCCGGCCGTGACCTGGAACTTTGCGTGGCATTTGGCACGCGCGCATGACGTGTGGGTCATAACTCACCCGAAATTCAAATTGGAGGTTGAACGATTCCTGGCTCAACAGCCAAATCCGAATCTTCGATTTGTCTGGTTGCAACTAAGTCCAGCCTGGGATCCGTGGAAATCGTTCGAAAGCGACCGGGGATTGCGTCTTCATTACCTGATCTGGCAGCGCAAGGCCCTGCGCGAGGCAATGCGGCTGCACCGCGCTCACCAGTTCGATTTAGTCCATCATGTCAGTTGGGGCACCATCAGCGCCCCGCCTTTGCTCTGGAGGATGCCTGTTCCTTTTGTTTGGGGACCCATCGGTGGAGGCCAAACAGCGCCGCCGGCGTTTGGCCGCTATTTCGCGCGGCATCGACACAAGGAAAATTTGCGAACGATGCGCGTGAAGGTGGCCGGGCGCCGCCCGGCATTGCGCGCCGCCGTTCGCCGGAGCGCTCTCCTGCTATCCGTTAACGCGGCTACGACCAGCGCGCTTGAAGCTGCCGGGGCGACGAATGTGCGACCGTTCCTTTCCTGTGGCGTGCCCGAAAATTTGTTGGGCATGGCCATTCCGAAGCGTGGTCATGAGAACGCGAAACATTTGACGCTTCTTTGGGCGGGAAAACTGATTCCTTTGAAGGGTCTGGCACTGGCACTCGAGTCGTTGGCCAGGGTCGAACCGGAGATATCCGTTCGTTTGCAGGTAGCCGGCGGCGAGGGACCACTGCGGGAAAGGATGATCGAGATGTCGCGCCAACTGGGCATACGCGATCGCGTGGAATTCCTTGGCGCAATGCCCTGGCATGAACTGCAAAGAGTCTACCAGGAAGCCGACGCCTTCATCTTCACGAGCCTGCGAGATTCAGCGCCAACAGTTTTGCTTGAAGCCATGGCCCATGCGCTCCCAATCCTGACGCTCGATCATCAGGCGGCAGGCGCCATGGTGCCAGACGACGCCGGCATAAAAGTCCCGGTCGTTAATCCGGAAGGGACGGTGGAAGCTTTGGCGGCGGGCATTCGCTTACTCGCTGAAGCTCCGGAGACTCGTCAACGACTGGGTCAGGCTGGTTGGACACATGCCCAGGCACACGGCTGGCCCCAACGCGTCGAACAGGTTTTGCGTTGGTATGTTGAAGTCATCGAGAAATCCCGCGCCGCTGCGACCACGTTGGTTTATGCAGAACCATAACATTATTCAAGGATGGACCCTTGCGCGCCTTCAATCTGAACGCCTGTCATCAGGCGGCGGGTGGCTGCTTTTCGTCTCGGCGACGTTGGTCCTGCTGGCTTTCATCCCGCTGACGCCTCCGGTCGATGCCATCAAAGGAGGAGGGTTGACCGCGCGCGGGATGATTGAATTCGGACTAATCCTCGCCGGGATATTGCTGATGGCCGGTTATGCCAGATCGAAGAACTTGTCATGGTTCGATCTTAGAAGTCCATCATTCCTTCTGGTCAGCGCGTTCGTTTTCTGGGCGGTGATCTCGTCGCTTTGGTCGGTAAATCCCATGCTGGCTATTGCCAAAGGCCTGGAACTTTGGGCCGTGACGATATCGGCCGCGATGTTTGTGGCGCTCACAGGTCGAACGCACGGCGAATCAGATCGAATCGAAAAGATTATGGCGTGGTCGCTCGTCGCGGTACTCGTCATCGCAATTTTCGGAAATATCTTTTTCTGGGGAAAGCTGCTGCCATCCTCCGCTGATGACTCGCTGCCTCTCTACCTGATGGGCGAAGAGCTGCCGGTCCTGGCAGAGCGGCCGCGTTTGATGCTCGCCTATGCTCACCCACTTCTAACCGGCGATCTGCTGGCGCTCGCAATCGTTTCACTGTTCGTCGTTCCGGTGAACAAGCTTTTGAAAACGACCGCGATCATCCTGCTGTCACTGCTGTTGTGGATGACCGACGCTCGCGGCCCCACCATCGCGTTGGCCGTGGCGCTAATCGCGATGCTGGTGGTGAAAATCAGGCGCGCGAGCGTCAAAGCAATCATTTTTGCGTTGGTGATTTCAATCGCACTCGGAATTGCGCTGGTCTTTCAGGATAACTTGCTGAAGCCTTTCCAGGCTCTTCTGACCGATGATGTTTACACGCTCAATTCGCGAACTGAACTCTGGACCAGCGTCTTTCGTCATATCGCCGCGCAGCCGATCATCGGATACGGATATTATGCGTCGCGTTATCTCCTCATGAAAGACTTTATCTGGGGCGGACATGCGCACAACTCGTTGCTTGAAGTACTGCTGACTACCGGGCTAATCGGGCTAACAATCGTGGGCGCATATCTCGCCTATGTCTTCGGCACAATCATCCGGACGAGAAATTGTCTGCTGCTGGGGGTAGCCATTTACATACTGATCCAGGGGATGCTGAACCCGCTTCTGTTCACGCCCGGTCTCCCAATGTTCGTCCTTACCGTTGCCTTACTCAACGCGAGTGCAAAACGTGCCCGAGCATCTGATGGCCGATATCTGGACAGTCAAATGGGAGCAACTTCATGAATCGACCCGAGCGAGACGAGATCGTGAACCTCTTAATCATCGGGCAGACGCCACCACCGCACGTCGGCCAGGCGCTCACGATCCAGAGTATCGTCCAAGCGCGCTATCCGGACCTTCGGATTTACCACACGCGCATGAACTACTCTCACTCCGTGAGTGAAATCGGCAGGTTCAAAGTCAGTAAGGCGTTCCACCTGTTGCGAGTAATGCTTGAGAGTGGATGGAAGATATGCAGGCACGGAATCGAGGTCGTCTACTATCCTCCCGGCGCCGACACGATTCCGATCATCAGAGACATCATCACGCTACTTTGGCTCAGGCTGTTTCGAAAAAAGCTGATTCTGGTTTTTCACGCGGGCGGCCTGTCGCAAACGGTAGCCTCGTGGACCGGTCTCCGGCGTTGGCTGTTCAACCGGGCATTCCTCTATCCCGATGCCGCGGTTCAAAAGTCTCGTCTCAATCCGCCTGACGCGGACTTTGTCAGGGCAAAGATGACCTACTACATGCCAAACGGTGCGGCGGATCAGTTGGCGACTGTCAGCGAATCGCGACCCGAAAACCCAGAGCCCGTGATTCTTTTTGTCGGCATGGTCAGGGCCGACAAGGGCATTGATACCTTGATTGAAGCGGCTGTGCGTTTGCAGCAGCAGAACCGGAAGTTTCGGATCAGAATCGTCGGCGAGTTTGCGTCCGAGCAATACCACCGAGAGTTAGTCCGTGAAATAGCACGCCTTGGACTGGCGAATTGCATTGAACTTGGTGGTCGCAAGGTTGGACTCGAAAAGTGGACTGCGTATCGAAGCGCCGACATCTTCTGTTTTCCGACCTACTATGCGCCGGAAACCTTCGGCAACGTCCTGCTCGAAGCGATGATGTTTGAGCTGCCAACGGTCGCCACGCGCTGGCGCGGCATCCCGGACGTCATCGTCGAAGGCGAAACCGGTTTTTTGGTTGAGACCAAAGACGCTGCAGCGCTGTCTGAACGACTAGCCAGACTGCTGATTGACAAACATCTCAGATTGGAAATGGGACGAAAGGGACGCGAACGATACCTCGCGAACTTCACCACCGACATCTATCTGCAAAGGAACCGTGAAGTTTTTCTCGAGGTCGCGAGAACACCAGCATCGCGCGCAGGGCCGGCCCGGGAATCCGGAGAGGCTCTATTTACCGAAGGTCGCGCCGAAAAGACGGCGACTAATTGAAACTCACGATTTACCGATATGAAGAAGAAAATACTGATTACCGGAAGCGCTGGATTGATCGGCTCGGAATCTGCCAGATTCTTTGCAGCTAAGGGCTACCAGATCGTCGGCATCGATAATGATATGCGGGCCACGTTCTTCGGGGCAGAGGCTTCGACCAGGTGGAATCTCGACCGGCTGGTGAAGAACCTTAACGGCCGCTATTGCCATCATGACGTGGACATTCGCAACCAGGCCGCGCTCGAAGATATTTTCAAATCTTTGGGCCCTGAGCTTCGAGCGATCATCCACACCGCGGCGCAGCCTTCGCACGACTGGGCAGCGCGAGATGTCCATACAGATTTCACCGTCAACGCCAACGGGACGCTGAATCTTCTGGAACTCGCCCGAAAGCACTGTCCGCACGCGCCGTTCATCTTCACCTCCACCAACAAAGTTTATGGCGACCTGCCGAATAGCCTGCCGCTGGTCGAACAGGACACGCGTTGGGAAATCGATGCAGGTCACGAATATCGCGACGGCATAGACGAAACGATGAGCATCGATCGCACGAAGCACAGCCTGTTCGGCGCCTCGAAAGTGGCCGCGGACATCCTGACCCAGGAGTATGGCCGCTACTTCAACATGCCGACCGTCTGTTTTCGCGGCGGATGCCTGACCGGGCCAAACCACTCAGGCACGCAGTCCCACGGCTTTCTCTCTTATTTGATGAAGTGCGCCATGACGAATTGCCAATACACCGTGTTTGGTTACCAGGGCAAACAGGTGCGCGACAACATTCACTGCTATGACCTGGTACGCATGTTTGAAGAGTTCATCGAAAACCCTCGGGGCGGCGAAGTCTATAACGCCGGTGGCGGCCGAGATAGCAATTGCTCAGTGATTGAAGCCGTCGAGATGTGCCAGGAGCTGACCGGTTCACAGATGCAGCTGGAATACTCCGAGGAAAACCGCATCGGCGATCACATCTGGTATATCAGCAACGTGCGAAAGTTCAAGCAGCACTACCCGAGCTGGCAGCCCAGCCGGAAAGTGCCCGACATTCTCGCCGAAATTCACCAGGCCAACCGGCAGCGCTGGATGAATTGATTCATGACATCACTTCCTTCAATGAACTTACTGGGCGTCAACGTGAGCCGCGTCGATTACGACGGCGCGGTCACGGCGATAATCGGCGCGGCCAAGTTGCGTCTCAGCTTTGGCGCGACGGCTCTGGCCGTGCACGGAGTCATGGAGGCAAAACACGACCCGGCCCTGGCGGAACTAATTAATCGGCTGCACTTAATCGCACCGGATGGCCAACCAGTGCGTTGGGCCCTGAACCTGCTCGGTGCCAGGGAGTTGAAAGATCGCGTCTATGGCCCCACGCTGACGCTGAAAGTTTGTGAGCGAGCGGCCGCCGATCAGCTACCGATCTTTCTCTATGGCAGCAGCCGTCCGGTCCTCGATCGACTGGAACGAAATCTCAGAGCCAGGTTCCCCAACCTCATCATTGCCGGCGTGCAAGCTGACCGCTTCCGCGAGGCCTCACCTGAGGAGGATGAGGAAGACATCCGGAGAATAAATCAGTCCGGCGCGCGCGTAGTGTTTGTGGGTCGTGGCTGTCCTCGCCAGGAAAGATGGGTCGCCCAGCACCTGGGTAAGATTCAGGCTGCGATGGTGGCGGTGGGCGCCGCCTTCGACTTTCACGCCGGCACTCTCGCCCAGGCCCCTAAAGTCCTTCAGGACTACGGTCTCGAATGGGTTTTCCGTTTAGCGATGGAGCCGCGCCGGCTCTGGCGCCGATACGTCATCCTCAACCCGCTTTTCATTGCGGCTTTCGCTCGTCAACTGTTGAACAGAATCTTAGTCCGCGGAGCGGACGTCAGCATAAAGCCTTCATAGTTAAGCACCAGGATCAAAGAAGAAAAATGAATCGAGCCCGCGTAGCAGCGAGAGCGGTTGACGTTGAACCAGAATCGTTGGCTGCCGCCCGCTCCGCGGGCTTGGTTCATTCGATGACGCGATCCTGGGGCTGCCGCCCGCTCCGCAGCCTCACAAACATTCGCTTTTCAACCGCGAAGCGGTTGCACCCTCCAGCCCAACGTTGACGCGAAGCGGCTACGTTGGGTTTATCCCCCTTACGACTTACTCACATCAACAAAATAAAGATCCGTGGCCACCTGAAACGCGTCCTTCTTTAGCGATGTTTTCATCGTCTTCCATTCAGTGGTTGGTCGAATGATTTGCCAGTTGTCCCTCGTCCCAACGCGTACCGGCATCTCAAATCCCTGCTCGTCAACCTGCCATCGATAGGATACCGTGCCGGCCGTGTCGTCGAACTTCAACTCCAGCCTGGGAATCGCTGTGTGGCGCAGATACTGGTTGAAGATGGGTGTCAGGTTCCGTTTCGTTTCGCGATTAAAGTAATCAATCATGTCTTCAGTCATGATCGACTGATACTTGAAGTGCTGATACAGATTTTTGATCAGCATCCACCAGCGCCGATCGTCATCGATTACGCTCCTCAGGGTGTTAATGAAGAGGGCGCCTTTGAAATACTGATCCTGGGGCGGCGTCGCGTTGACGCCGCGCGGCGCAATGATTGGCCGCTGGTTTTGAACTTTGGCCCGGTACCCATTTGTGTACTTCAGCCCGTCGGCCTTGCCGTACATGTACTCGACATAGAGACATTCGAGGTACGTCGTCCAGCCCTCATGAATCCACATGTCCGAACGGTCGGCGCCGGTAACACTATTGCCGAACCACTCGTGCCCGCTTTCATGAATGATGATGAAGTCGAACCGCGGCGAAATACCTACGCCGGTCCAGTCACGCTCCAGATAACCGTTTGCAAAGCGATTACCGTAAGTGACCGCGCTCTGATGCTCCATCCCTGAATACGGCGCCTGGATTAACTTGTAGCCGTCCTTCTTGAAAGGGTATTCACCAAAGTAATGCTGGAACGCTTCGATCATTCCTTTGGCCTGGGCAAATTGCTTTTTGGCTCGCTCTAAGTCTTCGGGCAGCGCATAAAAGTCCAACGACAAATCATTCAGACGCTCAGACCAGTGTTCATACTTACCGATATTCACCGAAACGTTGTAGTTGTTGATCGGATACTGAATCAGCCAGTTCCATTGCGTGTAGCCGTCATGCAGATCGGTCGCGCCCATAAACTTTCCGTTGGAAACATCGGTAAGTCCGTTGGGCACCGCCACGCTTAACCGCATCGACTCGACTTCGTCTTTCCACTGATCTTTGTTGGGCCACCAGATACTCGCGCCTTCGCCTTCACACGCCGTGAAAATCCACGGCCGGCCGGCCGGATCCTTTCCAAAAGTGAAGCCGCCGAACCGGCCGATCGTTTGCGGCGTGCCGGAGTAATGAAAGTCGATTGTGTAAATGCGCCCGGCTTTCAGCGTTTCCGGAAAATTCACAAAGACCGCGCCGGAGTCGCGCTCATATTTGAGTGCAATCGCGCGCAGCTCTGAAGGCTTACCGTTAGTATCTTTACCCCCAAACACCTGTTCGATCTTGTCGATCTTCAAGTTGTCATAGAGGTCGAGTTGAATGCGCGTATCGTCCTTGAGCATCTTGAAACGAATCGTATTCTTGCCGCTGACGAATTTCCTTTCCGGATCGACGCGTATGTCCAGGTGATAAAAAAGCAGATCGTTGTTGGCGCGATAGCGCCCGTACTCGCCACGAAGGATGTTGGCGTGGGTTGGAGGCTGCTGAGTGGTTTGTGCCAGCGAGGTTGTGATGATTGCAACCGGCGCGATGAGAGCAAAAATCGAACGGCGAATGTTTCTTAACATGGTCGCTACTCTAACTGAAGTCGTCCGCCGGATTCCAACTTGCGGTGTATCTCTTACGCCGAAGGCGTTATTGTCCTTCAGCCCAAGGTTGCGCGCTTTGGCGCTACCTTGGGATCAAGTGGTCAAAGGGTTCAACCCGGAACGGGTTGCGACCATGATGAATTCGGTCAGGTACGCGTGATCCCAACTATGACGACGCAACCGCGTTGCGGTTGCTAATCAATCCGCGATTCCACCCAAGGTAGCGCCAAAGCGCGCAACCTTGGGCTGAAGGACGCAGCCCCTTCGGGGCATTGCAGGTTCCTAATACGGGAAGGTCCGGCGTCAGTAACCAACATGGTCAAAAGTACAGATGTCGGCCCCGCTCACTTCAACTGACCCGTCGCGCGATCGATGGCCACGGCAATCTGATTAATCGTTTCTGAAACGAGAGTGATCTGCTGTTCAGCCTCAGACCAGTTGCGTTGCTCAATGGCTTCGCGAATGGCCGGCAAGGTCTTGACGCCATAGCCCGTGTAAAACCCCGGTGCGTAGATCTGATGCTTAAACCAGGAACGTCGCGGTAAACCCGCATCGCGCACCATCGCCCGCTCAGTCTGCATCAACGCTTGATCGAGCGCCGCCTGGGCTTGCGGCGTCAGCTTCCCGCCCTGAGTCCGCATCGCCACATCAAACTTCTGCGCGCTTTCCTGAAGCCGAGACAGCGAATTCTGCAAGGGCGCAAAATTAAGGTAAGGAACTGGATCATCAGGCCGAGGGATGATGTAAGTTTCGGTGGGGTCGGAAACTGCTTCGAATGTCTTGTCCGACAGGCGACGGTTTTTTTCTTTGGTGGCGTCGCGCATTTCATCAGCTAAACGGCCGACTTCGCGTACGTAATTCCCGACGGTGTCGGAAAAGTTGCCAAACGCGTAAGGCAGCACATCGGCGTTCGCAAACCTTAACACCGCTCGGCCACCGGTCTGCGCCAGCGCGATCCCGTAAGCAAAATCAGGATCGCCAAAGCGCGTGTAGTGATCGAATGAATCGTAGATCGAGTGATAGACACCGCCGGTATCGCCTTCGCCACCATACCCAAGATTGAGCGACGCGATGCCCAGATGATCGAGAAACACCGTGTAGTCTGAACCCGAACCCAGCGCCCCGATCCGCAAGTCAGCGCGCTCGCGGCTTTCACTCCGGGATTCCGGGTTCCCGTTCAGGATTTGCAACGCCCGCGCGCGATCGGATACGGAGATTTTCTTCTCGGGATCAGTTACGTCGCGAGCAACTTCGTTAATGAACTTCTCGATCGTATGCGAACCCGCAATATCCAGGAAGCCACGCGAGTTCGAGTCTGAATTGATGTAGACGACGGCGTTCTTTTTCAGCTCCGCAGCATGCGTCTCAGCCCATTCTGTTGAGCCCAGCAAGCCCGGCTCTTCCCCGTCCCAGGAGCAATAGACGATGGTGCGTTTCGGCTTCCAACCCGACTTTAACAACACGCCCAGAGCGCGGCCTTCTTCCATCATCGCGACTTCTCCGCTCAGCGGATCGGCGGCGCCGTTAACCCAACCATCGTGATGATTGCCGCGAATCACCCATTGGTCCGGGCGCTCACTGCCGCGTATCCTGGCAATCACGTTACGCGCAATGGCGCGATCCCAGTTGAACTCCACTTTAAGGTGCACCGTGGCCGGACCAGGTCCTATGTGATAAGTCAGCGGCAAGGCGCCGCGCCATGACTCCGGAGCCACGGGACCATCTATCGCCCGCAGAAGCGGCAAGGCGTCACTGTATGAGATGGGCAGAACCGGAATTTTCGTCAGCGTCGGCGCGCCTTTCACTTCCAGGCGCTTGGCATCCGCGGTGGCGCCGACGCCCGGCGTCAGGGGATCGCCCGGGAAAAGTGGCATGTCGGCAACCGAACCACGTTGCGCGCCAGTCTCGTTGCGCCAGGCACCTTTGGGATAGACGTCGCCCTGAAAGTAACCATCATTGCGTGGATCGGAATAAATCAGACAGCCGATTGCGCCATGCTCAGCGGCGACCTTGGGCTTGATGCCACGCCACGAACCGCCGTAGCGAGCGATTACGATCTTGCCCTTCACGTCGATGCCGCGCTGCGCCAGCTGGTCGTAATCCGCCGGCACGCCATAGTTCACATAGACCAGCGGCGCGGTGACATCGCCATCCACCGAGTAGGCGTTGTAGACGGGCAGTTGTTCCGAGCTCTGGCTCGAGGTCGCATCTTCTTTGATCGCCGGTTCCGCCAGTTTCGCAGTAAATTTTTCGGGCGAAACCAATTCCACCAGGCGCAACTTCGGCGTTGGGAAAAGCACGCTGAACTCTTCAATCCGGGTATCGAAGCCCCAGGCACGAAACTGCGAAGCAATGAACTCCGCGTTCTCTTTACCGTATGGTGAACCGATGTGATGCGGACGCGCCGACAGACGCTTAAGCCAGTCCCTCAGATTCTCTCGCCGCAGTGCGGCATCAAAGCGCGCTTCGAGGGCCCTTTCACTGGCCGTCGAGGCGCGATCAAAACCGAGGAGCGAACGATCACCAGCGGGTGTCGTTTGCGCGATGATGAAAATGAAAGAGCCGAATAACAGAATTATGGCCGTAATCTGACGACGCAGACTAATGTGCATGAAACCTCCAGAGTTTTACGGGCAGTCGAAATTGCTTGCGGAATGCGCACAAAGGTTAACGCACAAAATGCAGACAACGCAAAGTCGAGGATGCTAGGTATCGCGAGGTCAGTACCATCCGCGTAAGCGGATGGGTAAAGAAGAACCAGGGGAACTTCCTGATCCCATCTGCTCACGCAGACGGTCCTGACCCGGTGCCTCACACGAGCGGACAAACCTCGATGCGGTCTATTTCACCGCAGGGGCGCTTGAGGCTCTGAATCCATCTAACAGCGCGATGGTTAGAAACAGCGCAATCAGTCCGGTCAGCACAATCGGAGGCAGAAACGTAAAAACCGCCATTACGATGAAACAGATTCCGAAGACCAGCAGATCTATCGCGATCACTCCGCGCATGATCTCAGCTCCGACTCGCTTTTTGATCAAGTAGGCGTTCAGCAGACCGCCAAGTAAACAAAGTAGCGAGAAGCAGGAACTCAGCGCGGTGAAAAGATTCGCCGGGGTCGGATGAAAGCCGGCGCCGAAATCGTTCCGGTAAGTTGCCATCAACTGGGCCAACTGGCGCTCAGTTTCATTCTGCGGCGCGGGCTCAATGAACAAAGTCACCGAGTGCACAGCGGCGTTCAAAAGCATGAACCCAATCGCAATCCAAAGCCAGAGGGTGTATCGCTTGAGCATGGGGGAATTCTCCTTACGATCAGAGAGAAGATTTACTTTGCGTTCGTCTTTGCGCCTCTGCATCGAAAACGGCCAGGGAGACTCCGGAATTCCGCGCCTTCAGCGCTTTAACAACATTTCAGTCTCGACCTGGGCCGTTGGCGCCTACTGCGACTCAACCACCGCTGATTGCTCGCATAGATTACGGTCCTGAAAACGCCAGAGTACGCGGAGTTAATCCTGCGGCTGCCCTGCCTCAAGAGATCCAAAAGTACCACCTTTCATTCACACCGGGCTTCAGCCCGGTGTCAGCTTGGCAATAAATCCGGAAACCGTTTCAACGGTTTCCCTGAATGGCCGACGTAACCTCCACGTAATCAACGGCTTCAGTGTTGTGACCAGAAGATGAAACCGTTAAAACGGTTTTCGTTTCTTACCGTCGTTCGACACCGGGCTGAAGCCCGGTGTGAATGAGATGTCACTGTTTCGGACCTTTTGAGGCAAAGCCTCCTGCGGCTGCCGCTTACGAGCGCGAGCCCTCACGGTCGGGCAGTCTGACTCACACTCGATTAATCGTTCCGCGACAACTCTTTGCGCGGCAGTGGCAACGCTTGGAGTCAGGATGCAGTGTTTCTTCGTAGTCGACGGTGATTTCTTCGCCGGGATGAATATCCCGCAAGGCGAAGAACAATACGTGGCCGTACAAATTTTTCATGTAGGCGTTCGGCTCGCAACAGTGATTGATGTAATGCGTGCCGTTGCCTCCGCGTGCGCCGTCCAGACTGCAACGGCTATTGACGTAGCAGATGCGCAGGATTCTGCGGTTGCGACTGCGCTTCGTAGCTTCGAAATCAGAGATGCGTTCGCCCGTGTACTCCGCGATCTTTTTTCCGCGCGGAAAAAGGACGGTGGCAAAGCAACCTCTGCCGTTGATGCGCGACGGTTTGATCGTGAGACCGGGTGCAAGAGTAGTCTTCATCAAACGGCATTTTACGACAGATCGCCTTCCGGAGCGCGGTTTGAGGTTCAATCCTTACGGACAAGAAAGATATTGAATGAGAGTTACTTATGTTCTGGCTCGGCTTTGAACGTTCTACTTCGTCGTGCGTCGGGCGCGCGGCGCGGGTCTGCCAATCACAGCCTCTCCTTTAATTTCTTCCGGAGGAAAAACT
>Ga0068859_100003541_pt1 | contig 15902 bp, 10 predicted proteins | sample KBSSwiS22_FD_66585 | JGI IMG/M metagenome (GOLD analysis project Ga0068859, IMG submission 66585) | Switchgrass rhizosphere microbial communities from Kellogg Biological Station, Michigan, USA - KBS Switchgrass S2-2 | ecosystem: Host-associated > Plants > Roots > Rhizosphere > Soil ...
AGATCGGCAGCCGCTCGGGCGGCAGGGCCCGGGCGAAGATGCCGCTCATCAACCCCTGGTGACGGACGACGTTCTCGGCGACGTCCTCGGGCGTCAGCAGCTGGCGCTCGACGGACTTGCCGGACGGGTCACCGATCAGGCCGGTGCCGCCGCCGAACAGCGCCACCGGCTGGACGCCGGCCCGGGCCGCCCGGATCAGCAGCGTGATCGGCAGCAGGTTGCCGATCGTCAACGACGGGGCCGTCGGGTCGAAGCCGATGTAGACGCGCCGCGCACCGCCGTCGAGGTGGGCCCGCAGCTCCGCGGGGTCGGTACTGTCGTGGATCAGCCCACGCCAGGACAGCTCCTCCAGTAGCGCGCTCGTCATTCCCTCATGCTACCGGCGCACGCCGAGGTTGATCACCGGCTGTTCCGGCCGGTCACCCACGCCCCGACGGCCCCGGCGGCGGGACGGAACCTGGCGCGGGGGTGGCAGCGGCCGGCGGCAGCGGCGCGTACCCGGCCGACCATTCGGGGCCCCGCGCGGCCCGCCGGCCGCGCACCCGCTGGCGGGTCACGAAGGCCAGCACGCCGAGCGCGGCACCGAGCAGCACGGCGGCGGCCAGGCCACCCACCCACGTCAGGGCGCTCGGCCCGTGCTCGGAGTGCGCGCCTGATGGCCCCGCGGACGGCGGCGCTCCGGTGGGAGCCGCAGGCGCACCGGAGCCGGCCGGCGGCGCGGCCGGGATCGCGACGCCCGCGGCCGCGAGCAGCGCGTTCTCGTCGGCGGCCAGCGGGCCGGCACCCGCGGCACCGGGCGGAGCCGTCAGCAGCGGGTTCGTGGCGACCGGGACAGGTGTCGCCTTCAGCGCGGCCACCGGGTCGACGATCCCGTAGCCGAACTGCTGGTCCCAACCACGGGGGCCCGCGTCGTCGGCCGTCCTGGTCAGCAGCTCGATCACGCTCGGCACGTTCAGCGCCGGGTGCTCGGCCCGGATCAGCGCGGCCACCCCCGCGACGATCGCGGTCGAGTTGCTGGTGCCGTCGGCGACCTCGGACCCGCTCGGGTCCAGCGTCGCGGGTACCGGCGCGGGAATGCCCGGCGCGGGCGCGGCGAGCACGGCCCGCTGGCCGGCGGCGGAGCCGTCCCAGAACCGGCCCAGCGCGTCCGAGCCGGTGACCGCGATGACCCCGGGGATGTTGGCCGGGGAGTTGATCTGGTGGTCGAGCGGGTCGCGGTCGTTGTCGTCCACGTTGCCCGCGGCGGCGACGACCACGACGTCGTGCGCCAAGGCGTAGGCGACCGCGGCGCGCTCGTCCGGGTCGGCGGAGCCGACGGAGCCGAGCGAGAGGCTGATGACCTTGGCGCCCCGGTCGGCCGCGATCCGGATACCTTCGGCGACCTCGGCCGAGTCGGCCTCCCGGCCCGTTGAGATTGACAGGATCTTCGCGTCCGGCGCCACGCCCAGGAACCTGGTCGGCCTGCCGTCCGGGCCGGCCGGGCGCGCGGCGATGATGCCGGCCATGGAGGTGCCGTGGCCGTCAGGGTCGTCGTCGCGCAGGCCGTCCTGGGCGGCGTCCGGCCCGATGCCCGCCCCCGTCACGAGCTGGCCGGCCAGCGCGGGGACCGTCGGGTCCACGCCACCGTCGACGACCGCGACGACGACCCCTGTGCCGGTGGACAGCCGGTGCGCGTCGTCGAGGTGCAGCGTGCGGACGTACCAGGCCTCGCCCGGCTGGGCGGCCAGCGCCGGCCAGGCGCCCGGCCCGAGCAGCGCGACACCGGCACTCAGCACCGTGATCAACAGCGTGCGCGCCGCCCGCCGACGGGGGCGGGCGGCCCGCGACGGCGCTAAGGACACGACCCGCCCCCTGTGTCATCTGCGGCTGTGTCGCGTCGGTGGCGACGCACTGCCTGCCCGGCTGTGCGCCGCCTTCCGAGCGACGGGCGGGGGCACCCGGTGGAGGAGGGCGCGCTGCCGTCAGCCGTCGGCGTCTACTGGTCCGGGCAGTTTTCCACAGCGGACGGGCAGGTGGCACCACCAGTCCCAAAGCCGACATAGGCGACGCACCTACCGGACCAGGGGGCGGGGCGCCACCGGGGCCGGGCCTGACGCGGGTCAGCCCAGCTCAGTGCCACCGCTGCCACTCCGTCGGCTGCGCGCTCCGGCCCCGCCCTCGCTACGCTCCGGCGAGACCTCCGCACGCGGCCTCCTGCGTCTCAGGGCCGGGGCGGGCCGACCAGGAGGCCCTTGATGTAGGCGGCGTGCTCCTGCGCGGTCGTCTCCTGACCGCGGGCACGTGAGATCACCGTCCGCCCGGCGTACCCGGCGACCAGCATCGTGCGCATCGCGTTCACCTTCACCGGCGCGTGGTGCTTGCGCAGGTAGCGGATCATCGACGCACCGCGCATCTGCAGCATCCAGGTCTTCGCCGCGCCGGAGCCGCCGGCGCCGTGCGGCACCAGTAGGTCGGTGCGCAGCTTCTGACCCAGCCCGGCCTCCCGGATCGCTCGGCCGAACGCCATGTCCTCGTTGTAGACGTAGAACGTCTCGTCGAAGGCGCCGAGATCGAGGAACGTCCGGCGCCGCAGCGCCATGCAGGCACCGGTCAGCCACTCCGGCGTCATCTCGCGGCCCGGGGTGGGCCTGGCGAACAGCGCCGAGCTCGGCGCCACCTTGTGCGCGCCGAGGATGTGCAGCAGCACCCGGCGTGGAGTCGGCTCCCAGCCGCCGTTACCGAGCTCGGGGCGGCCGTCGTGGCCCTGCATCGTCGCGGCGCTGCAGACGAGGTCCGGGTCGCGGCGCAGGTCCTCGACCAGGGATTCGATGATCTCCTGGTTGGGACGGCTGTCCGGGTTGCAGAGGATCACGTACTCGTACTCGGACGACCGGATGCCCATGTTGGCGGCCTTGGCGAAGCCCTTGCCACCGCCGGAGTCGAGGTAACGGCCGTTCGGCCGGTCGGCGATCAGCTCCCAGACACGGTCCGCGCCCTTCGCGTTGTCGATGACGACGACCGGTGTCTCGACGGGCAGCCCGGCGATCATCTGCTCCAGCTGGCCGCGGCTGTGGAAGCTGACGGTGACGACCTCGTAGGACCACCGCGGGTCGCGGCGGCCCGGGTCGGCGGGGCGACTCACTGCGCTGGCCCCAACGTCTGTGCTGGCCCGAACGTCCGCGCCGGGCCGACCGGGTCGGTGGGGTCGTAGTCCTGGCCGAGCCGCTCGGCCTCGTAGCTCTGGCCGGTGCCGAAGCCCGGCGGCAGGATGATCGGGCCGGTGGCGGCCGCTTCGGGGCCGATGACCGGCTCGCCCGTGCCAAGGCCACCGCGCTGCGCCGAGTACCGGGTGGGGGCCGGCTGATCCGCCGGCGTCCCGTCCGAGCGGGGCCCACGGCCGATCTCGGGCAGCCGGTCCGGCTTCGGCCAGACCGCGGGCCGGTCGCCGGCCAGGAACCGGCGGATCCCGCCGAGCGCGACGGCCTGCAGGAAGAACACCTGCGCGACGAGGCGGGTCGGCCCCGGCACCTGCCGGCCCGCGGCCAGCGCCGCCGCACTGGCGGCACCCACGGCGTTGCCGGCCAGGAACAGCCGCGCGCCCCAGCTGTGCCGCGCGGCCGGGACGCTCAGCCCGATCAACGCGAGGTGCGCGACGGGGCCGGCGGACGAACGCACCAGCCGGTGCCCCCACAGCTGTGGGGTGACCGGCAGCGACCCCGGCGACAGCAGATCGCGACGACGCCACATCATGTCCAGGTTGCCGGCGACGATCCGGGTGCGCCGCTCCCATTCCTCCTGGAACGAGGGCGCCGGGTCCTCGACGGAATACGCCTCCGGCTCGTACACCACCCGCAGGCCGCTCTCCAGCAGGTCCAGCGCGAGCCAGGCGTCGTCGACGGCGGTGTCGGCCGGCAGCGGGCGGAAGGCCGAGCGGCGGAAGGCGAGGAACTCCCCGACCACGCCGATCGTCGCCCCGGTCGCCGACTCGCGCTGCTTGAGCCACGACTCGAACCGCCAGTAGAAGCCCTGCGCTCCCTGGGGGTCATCAACCTGCTTCTCGCCGGCGACGGCGCCGACGGCCGGGTCGGCGAAGTGACGCATGGCCGCGCACACCGCGTCCGGAGCGAGCGTGGCGTTCGCGTCGGTGAGCAGCACGATGTCATTCGTGGCGGCGGACACGCCCCGATTCACCGCGCGGGCCTTGCCCAGGCGCTCCCCGGTCGCCAGCACCCGGACACCGGCGCGGCGGGCCGAGCTCGCGGTCTCCTCGTCGTCAGCGACGACGATGATCTCCATTTGCCCCGGGTAGGCGGTCGCCATGAGCGCGTCCAGCTTTGTCGCGATGATCGTGCTCTCCCGGTACGCCGCCACCACGACGCTCACCGACGGCCATTCAGCCGGATCATCCGGTACATCCGTGGTAAGGCCCCGACTTTTCAGGCCGATGTAGACCGGATACAGAACGTGACCGTACACGGTCGCCGCCCCAAGAAGGACGACCGAGGCGCCACGACCGAGGGCCCGCACTCCTGCCATGGCCAATAACCGTAACGGGGTCCTGTTCATGACTGGTCGATGGGGCCACTGCCCGGCGAGTTGCGCGCTGAAATGGTTCTCTGAGCAACCAGACACGCACGGTAATCCCGCAATGTCGCACGTTGCGGCCAAGCACCACCAGTGATGTCCCGTTCGGGCACTCATTTCCGAAGGATGCGCTATGACTGGCCCGGCCGCGGTCTACTGGCCGGCGGGCGGATGTGGGCCCTGGCGGGCGGCGGATCACGCCGAGCCCGGCGCGCGGGGCCCCGGGGCGTCCCGAGGTGGCGGCTACAGTGAGCGCGGTGAGCGATGCCGAACGGTGGATTGTCGTCGCCGAGGAACCGTTCCTCCCCGCCGACGCCGGCGGCCGAGTGGAGACCTTCGGCTTCCTCACCGCCGCGTCGAACACCGGCATCCGCACCCAGGTCCTGGTGCCGACGAAGGGCGACCTCGACGTCGGCGCCGCCGAGGAGGCCCTGCCCGGCGCCGCGGTCATCCGGCTGCCCAGGGACACCAGCCCGCTGGCGCAGCTGCGGGCCATCCCGTACATGTACGCCTCCCGGCCCGTCGGGCCGCTGCGCCGGGCACTGCTGGCCACCCCGCCGCGCGCCGACGCGGTCATCAGCTACAGCTTCCGGTCGGCCCGGCTGGGCGAGGAGATCGCCCGGGTCTGGCGGCTGCCGCACCTGGTGCGTGCCCACAACGTCGAGTCCGCGTACTTCCGCGCGCTGGCCCGCGGCTGCGGCGGGCCGCGCGCCGCGGCCTACGAACTGGAGCACCGCAAGCTGCTCCTCGCCGAGCGGGCGCTGCACCACTCGCCACTGGTCACCGCGATCGCCGACATCTCGCTGGACGATCACGAGTGGCGCCGTGAGCGGGCCAGTGTCGACACGTTCCACCTGCCGCCGTTCCTGCCCCTGCGGGCGCTCGCGACGGGGCCAGCCGGCTCCCCGGCCGTGCCGGCGCCGCGCGGCGCCGGGCCGACGGTGGTGTTCGTCGGCTCGTTGGACACCCCGCCCAACATCGAGGCGCTGCGCTGGTTCGTCGACGGATGCTGGCCCGGTGTCCGAGCCCGCCAGCCGGAGGCGGTCCTGCGGGTCGTGGGCCGCCGGCCGGAGCCCGGCCTGGCCGACTGGCTGCGCGGCATCCCCGGCGCCGAGCTGTTCACCGACGTGCCCAGCGTCGAGGAGTACGTGGCGACGGCGACGGTGTCGGTGAACCCGATGCGCTCGGGCTCGGGAGTGAACATCAAGGCCATCGCGGCGATGGCCCTGGGCACGCCGGTGGTGAGCACGACGACCGGCAGCCGGGGCCTCGGTTGGACACCGGCCCGCTCCTGGCCGCTGGAGACATCAGCCCGCTCCGGGCCGCCAGAGACACCAGCCCGCTCCGGGCTGAATGGTGCGCATCTGGTCGTCGCCGACGAGCCGGCGGCGTTCGCCGCGGCCGTGTGCGGGCTGCTGGCCGCGCCGCAGGAGGCGGCCAGGCTGGGCGACTCCGGACGGGCCTTCGTGCGCCGGACCCTGGATCACGAGGTCCTGATCCAGCGAATCCGGGACCAGTTGGCGGCCCGCCAGCCGACCCGCTGAGGCCGTAGCCGGGCGGAGCCGGGAGGCGGTCAGGCCAGGGCGTGGAAGCGGTTCTGCGCCGGTTCAAGCCCCTCGGCGACCAGCGCCTCCACGGCGTCCGCCGCCCGGTCCACCAGGAACGGCAGCTCCTTGCGCTCGGGAGCGGCGAAGTCGCGCAGCACGAAGTCCGCCGGATCCATCCGGCCGGGCGGACGGCCGATGCCGAACCGCACCCGCAGATAGTCCCGGGTGCCCAGCGAGGCCGTGATGGATTTCAGCCCATTGTGCCCGTTGTCGCCGCCGCCGCGCTTGAGCCGGATTGCCCCGAACGGGATGTCGAGCTCGTCGTGCACGACGATCACCCGGCTCGGGTCGACCTTGAAGAACGAGCGCAGCGCCGCGACCGGCGGCCCGGAGACGTTCATGTACGACCGGGTCCGCGCCAGCACCGTCGGCGCGCCGCCTAGCCGCAGCTGTGCCGCGTCGGCGCGAGCCTTGTGCGAACGCAGCCTGGCTCCGTGCCGCTCGGCGAGCAGATCGACGACGAAGTAGCCAGCGTTATGCCGGGTGTGCGCGTACTCAGTTCCCGGATTACCCAATCCGACAACCAGCCAGGCGCCGTCGTCGCCAGCCATCCGTCGCCCCGCCACTATCTGGTCCGGTCGCGCCGGCCCGGTTCGCGCCGGCGCGCATCATCGCCGTTGTTTTGGAAGGGGCCACAGCTCGGCGCGGACCGCCGACAGGCGATCCGCGCCGAGAAAGCCGCGGCCGGGGGCGCCGAAGGCGCCCGCGAGCGAACTTCTGGTCCGGGCCGGCCCGGACCTGGCCTACTCGGATTCGCCAGCCGAGGCAGCCGCGGCCTCGGCGCCCTCCGCGGGCGCGCCGAGCTCGGCCTCGACCTGGGCGGCCGTCGGCTTGAGCAGCGCGGCCGCGACGATGATCTCCGGGTCGCTCTCCAGCTTCGCGCCCCCCGGCAGCGTGAGCTGACCGGCGAGGACGTGCGAGCCCGGCTGAAGGCCGTCGACGTCGGCGGTGACCGAGTCCGGGATCGAGGTGGCCGGCACCGTCAGCGAGACGGAGGTGTTCGGCTGGTCCAGGATCGCGTCCGAGCTGACATTGCCTGTGACGATCACCTGGACGTCGATGGTGACCTTCTCACCCCGGCGCACGATGACCAGGTCGACGTGCTCAAAGCTGCCCTTGATGGGGTGGCGCTGCACGTCCTTCGGGAGCGCCAGCTCCGTGCCGTCACCCAGGTCGAGGGTGAGCAGCACGTTCGTGCCGGCGTCGGACTTGAACGCGTGGAGCAGTTCGTGGTGGGACAGCGCGATATGCCGCGGCGGCTGGCCGTGACCGTAAAGAACTGCCGGAACCTTGCCCGCTCGACGGGTGCGACGAGCGCCGCCCTTCCCGAACTCGGTGCGCGGCTCCGCGACGATGCGGACCTCGGACATGGCGGTGCTCATCCTCTCGACTGGCTCAGTGCTGGCGGACTCCCGGCGGCCGCGGGGCGGTGAGACGACTCCGCGGCACCAGGCCAGCGGCGAGGTGCTCCAGCCGCGGCCCGGGGACCACGGCTCGCCTGGACGGCACCACGAACGGCGCCTGCCAGAACGACCCGCCATGAACGCCACCAGGATTCCGGCTCTTCACAGTACCGGACCGGACCCGTGTCGCAGCGCCCGTCCCCTCCTGGCGCGAGCCGGAATGCCGCTCGGGGCCGACCGGGGCGGCCCCGAGCAGGCAACCGCCCTGGTCAGCGGTCCGCCCGTCAGCCGCTCAAGCCGGCTGCCGAGGGCCCAGGCGCGGGCCGGATAGGTTCTCGGACAAGGCCGCCACCCGCAAGGAGCCCGAGCGATGTCCACCGAGCTTTCGACCGGATCGACCCTGTCGGCCCAGTCCTCCCTCGCACGCCTGATCGTCCGCGCACCCGCCAAGGTCAACCTGCACCTCGGGGTCGGCCCGCGCCGCGCCGACGGCTTCCACGAGGTGATCACCGTGCTGCAGGCCGTCAGCCTGTACGACGAGCTGACGGTCACCGCGCTGCCGCCGGCCGACGGCGCCGGCGAGGGCAACGGCGCCGACGAGGCCGAGGTCGCAGCGATCGTCGAGATCAGCGGGGAGGGCGCCGTCGGGCCCGCGGGCGACCCAGCCGTGGTGCCGACCGGCACCGACAACCTCGCCGTCCGTGCCGCGCTGCTGGTCGCGCGGGCCGCCGGCCTGCGGGGCCGGCGGATTCACCTCGCCATGGCGAAGGGCATCCCGGTGGCCGCCGGGATGGCCGGCGGCAGCGCCGACGCCGCCGCGGCGCTCGTGGCCTGCGACGCCCTGTGGGGCACCGGCCTGTCCGCCGAGACGCTCGCCGGGCTCGCCGCCCAGCTCGGCAGCGACGTGCCGTTCCCGCTGACCGGCGGCACCGCGCTGGGTGTCGGCCGCGGCGAGCAGCTCTCCCCCGTCACGAGCGCCGGCGAGTACCACTGGGTGTTCGCGCTCGCCGACGGCGGACTGTCGACGCCGGCGGTCTACCGCGAGTTCGACAACCACCCCTACGCCGCCGCGGGCCGCACGCACGACGGGCGCACCGAGCCGACGCCGGCCGACGCGGTCCTGGCCGCCGTCGCCACCGGCGACCCGGCCGAGCTGGGCGCGGCCCTGTGCAACGACCTCCAGGACCCGGCGATCCGGCTGCGGCCGTCGCTGGGGGCGGTGCTGGCCGAGGGCCGGACGCTCGGCGCGCTCGGCGCGCTGGTCTCCGGGTCCGGCCCGACGACGGCCTTCCTCGCCCGTGACGCGAACCACGGCGCCGACCTCGCGGCCGGCCTCGCCGCGAGCGGCCTGGCCCGTGCCGTCCGCCAGGCGTCGGCTCCCGCTCCCGGCGCGACCGTCATCGGAACCTGACGGGCCGGGGAACCCGAAAGGCCGGTCGACCGGCTCGGCCGGCCGTCAGCCGGTCGCCTCGGACAGCTCCAGCCAACGTTCCTCGAGCGCGGCGATCTCGGTCTCCAGGTCGCCCACCTGCTGGGTGATACGCAGGACGCCCTCGTAGTCGGCGGGGTCGTGCTCGGCCAGCTTCTTGTGCGCCGTCGCGACCTGGCCGGTGAGCCGGTCGAGCCGCCGCTCCGTCGCCGTCAGCTCCTTCTGCGCGGCGCGCAGCTCGGCGCCGGACAGCCGCGCCGGGGCGGCCGCGCTCCCGCCCGACGCGGCCGCCGGCTGGCCGGCGCCCTTCGCCGGGGTCGATGCCGCGGCCACCGGCGCCGCCGTGCCTGGCGGTGTCGTGGCGGCGCGCAACCGCAGGTACTCGTCGACCCCGCCGGGCAGGTGCCGCAGCCGGCCGTCGAGGATCGCGTACTGCTGGTCGGTCACCCGCTCGACGAAGTACCGGTCGTGCGAGACGACGATCAGCGTGCCGGGCCAGGAGTCGAGGACGTCCTCCATCGCCGCGAGCATGTCGACGTCGAGATCGTTGGTCGGCTCGTCGAGGATCAGCACGTTCGGCTCGGACAGCAGCACCAGCAGCAGGTGCAGCCGGCGGCGCTGCCCGCCGGACAGGTCGCGGACCCGGGCCGACAGGTGTTCCCGCGCGAACCCGAGCCGTTCCAGCAGCTGCGCGGGGGTGAGCTCCCGGCCGTCGACGACGAACGTCGTCCTCGTCCGGGCGAGCACCTCCCGCACCCGGTCTCCGGCGACCTCGTCCAGCTCGCGCAGACCCTGGTCGAGCACCCCGATCCGAACGGTCTTGCCCCGCCGGACGACCCCCGAGGTCGGCTCCAGCGTCCCCGCGATCAGGGCGAGCAGGGTCGACTTCCCGGCGCCGTTCGCGCCCAGCAGGCCGGTGCGCTCGCCGGGGCCGATCCGCCACTCGACGTCGCGCAGCACCGGCCGGCCGTCGAACGCGACCGACGCGTCCAGCAGATCGACGACGTCCCGGCCGAGCCGCGCCGTCGCGAGCCGCGACAGCTCGACCCGGTCCCGCGGCGGCGGCACGTCCGCGATCAGCGCGTTCGCCACGTCGATCCGGAACTTCGGCTTCGAGGTCCGGGCCGGCGCGCCCCGGCGCAGCCAGGCCAGCTCCTTGCGCATCAGGTTCTGCCGCTTGGCCTCGGTGGCCGCGGCCTGCCGGTCTCGCTCGATGCGCGCCAGCACGTAGGCCGCGTAGCCGCCCTCGAACGGCTCGACGATCCGGTCGTGCACCTCCCAGGTGGCGGTGCAGACCTCGTCGAGGAACCAGCGGTCGTGGGTCACCACCAACAGCCCGCCGGCGGCGCGCGGCCAGCGCCGCTTGAGGTGCTCGGCGAGCCAGGTGATGCCCTCGACGTCGAGGTGGTTCGTCGGCTCGTCCAGGACGATCACGTCCCAGTCGCCGATCAGCAGCGCGGCCAGCGCCACCCGCCGGCGCTGGCCGCCGGATAGGCCGCCGATCGTGGCCGCCCACGGCACGTCCGCGACCAGGCCGGCCATGACGTCCCGCACCGCCGGGTCGCCGGCCCACTCGTGTTCGGGCCGGTCGCCGACGATCGCGTGGCTGACGGTCTGGGTCGGGTCAAGCGTGTCGGCCTGGTCGAGCACGCCGACCCGCACCCCGCCACGGCGGGTGACCCGGCCCTCGTCTGGCATGATCCGGCCCGACAGCATGCCGAGCAGGCTCGACTTGCCGCCGCCGTTGCGGCCGACAACCCCGATCCGGTCGCCCTCGCCCACGCCCAGCGTCACCGAGTCGAAGACGACGCGGGTCGGGTACTCCAGTCGCAGCGACTCCGCGCCGAGAAGATGGGCCACTTGACCAGCTTAAGGCGCGGACGACTGTAGGGATCTTGGAGCTTCGCCGATCAGGTGGCCGGGGCCGGTGGCGCGGTGGCGGCCAGCTTCGCGAGGCGTTCGCGGGTCGGCCAGCGGACGTCACGGACGACCCGCGTCACCTCGAGGGTCTTGATGACGTAGAAGCTGGTGTCGATCTGCCAGGGCTTCACGCCGTGGCGCGCCGACGTCGGCTCGGCGTGGTGCAGGTTGTGCCAAGACTCACCCATCGACGGCAGGCACATCCACCACACGTTGCCGGAGCGGTCCCGCGACCTGTACGGGTGCCGGCCGGCGACGTGGCAGATGCTGTTCACCGACCAGGTGGTGTGGTGCAACAGCGCGACGCGCACCAGGCCGCCCCAGAAGAAGGCGCGCACCGCGCCCTCGAAGGAGCCGTCCCACAGCCCGCCGATGAGCGTCGGCAGCGCGAGACTGAGGAACGCGCAGCCGGCGAAGGTGCGGCTGACCAGCACGATGTCCTTGTCATCAAGCAGGTCGGGCGCGTATTTGCGCTGGTCGGTCTGCTCGACGTCGAACAGCCAGCCGACGTGCGCGTGCCAGAGGCCCTTGGTCAGCGCCCAGGTGCCGGGGCCGTATCGCCACGGCGAGTGCGGATCGCCTGCCTGGTCGCTGTGGGCGTGGTGGCGGCGGTGGTCGGCGACCCAGCGGATGACGGGACCCTCGATCGCCATGTTCCCGAACACGGCGAGCGCGATCCGGACGGGCCGGGACGTCTTGAAGCCACGATGGGTGAAGTACCGGTGGAAACCGACCGTGACGCCGTGGCCGGTGATGGCGTACATGACGGCCGCGATCACCAGGTCGTGCCAGGTGATCCAGTGGTCCCACAGCAAGGGGACGGCAGCGATCAGCGCCAGGATCGGCACGAGGATGATGGCGCTGAGCACCAGTTGCTCGCCCCGAGCTTTGATCATCCAACGCGGCGCGCTGGTATGTTCACTGCGGGTCGCGCGCGCGGCCCCCTCGGCGGGAACCGAGCCCACGGTCCTTCCGGAGCCCACGGTCACTCCGGAGCGCTCTGTCACCCCGTCTCGCCGATTCGGCGGACTGGAATCCGTAGGCTGCACCGTCTCGGTCGCGGTCATCACGGCATCCTGTCTGTCGCGGCAGGTCCACACACTGGTCCTCTTGGCCTCACGGTAACGGTCACAGGGGTGGGTTCGCGCGCGTGCCGGCAACCACGACGCAAACTCTTTCGGTCCTCTTGTGGCCTCTTACTACCCGTCCCCCGTGCCGTTACGGCACGCCCGGCGATAGCCGAGTCCCGTGACGTTCTGTACCCACGTGACCCTGTCACCCACGGCCCGCATACCACGAAATCACAGCCAGATCCGTCTTTCAGACGAGAGCGTTCACACACAAGCCCTGGCCCGGCAGCCCGGCGACAACCGCGGCGAACCGGGCCAAAGGGAAGCCGCGATAGAACGCCGGAGAGTATGACTACTACCGCGTAGCGTTTCCATGGCGCGATGCTGCGAGCCTTGTTCCCGTCGCACCCTCAGGTTCCGCTCAGCGTCCGCACCGCCAGGCCGGCCGGCGAAGCGGACCGCGGGAACGTCGCACTGTCGGCCAGTGAACCTTTTCCATTTACAGGTCTCCCAGTACGGGTCGAGACCTACTCGTCAGCGGCAATGGAAAAGATTCGCTCCCGAGAGAAGACTTTCGGGGCAATTATCGGATTCGGCGGGCTTCGCCGCCGCAGGCGCACCCCCCAGAACAAACACCGGCCCTGCTCCGCCGCCACGACTCGAACGTGGACTAAGAGAACCAAAATCTCCTGTGCTGCCGATTACACTACGGCGGACTGTGTTGGGGCGGACCGTGCTGGGCGGACCGCGATAGAGCTGACCGTGAAAGTCAGCAGAAGTCTACCATCACCGGTTGGCTCGCACGGAATTTCGGTGCCGGTCAGGCCCCCGGCGGGCGGCGAGCCACCCGAGCCGGCCGTTTCCCAGGTCACGGCACCCAGGTCGAGCCCGCGCCGCTCCCAGTGGCGCGGGCCGCGCCGGCGACGCGCGCCGTCACGCCCGCTCCCGGGAGCGGGCGCGCGGTGGCGCCCGAAACCGTTTGACGGGTACGGTCGATCGTTCTGAGCGTGTCCGTGACACCTCCCTGACGGTTTTCCGAACGCTCGGGAGGTTTCCGGCCGGAGATCCGCTCGCCCGGCCCGCCAACATGACGAAGGGGTCACCGGCCCGGGACCAGGGCGCTAGTAGGGTGAGAACGTCCGGCGAGGACGCGGGCAGCAGCCGCGGCGCAGGATCCGTACTCCGGACGCGCCGCCGCTTCGACCGCTCACCCCTTGGTTGACCTGTCGCGGTGCCGGGACGCCGTCCTGGCACGGATCTCTATGGGAGCGCTCGTGACCCAGGCACGTCTCGCGGCCACCATCGTCTTGGCGGCGGGCGCCGGGACGCGGATGCGCTCCGCGACACCGAAGGTGCTGCATCGCGTAGGCGGCCGGACGCTGCTGGACCATGTGCTGGCCGCGGCGGCGCCGCTGGACGTGCCACACACCGTCGTCGTCATCGGGCACGGCCGGGACGCCGTCGCGGAGTCGCTGCGAGGGCGCCAGGGGACGCGCACCGTCGTCCAGGACCGGCAGGGCGGGACCGGGCACGCGGTACGGGTCGCCATGGGCACGCTCGACGGGCTGGCGCCCCAGGACCTGGTGGCGGTGCTGCCCGGCGACACACCCCTGCTGACGACGGCCACCCTGAAAGCGCTGCTGGTGGCGCACCGCGCGAGCAAGGCGGCGGCGACCGTGCTGTCCGCGCTGGTCGACGACCCGACCGGATACGGCCGAATCGTCCGGGAACACGGGATCGTCCGGGAACACGGGATCGTCCGGGACGACGCGGGCGCCCCGGCGGACGGGCGCGTCCGGGCGATCGTCGAGCAGCGCGACGCCGATCCCGGGACCGCCGCCATCCGCGAGATCAACGCTGGTGTCTACGTGTTCACGGCCGGCGCGCTGCGCACCGGGCTGGGCCGGCTGACCACGGACAACGCGCAGGGCGAGGAGTACCTCACCGACGTGATCGGCCTGCTGGCCGGCGATGGGGAGATGGTCCAGGCGCACCTGACGCCGGACGCCGGCGAGACGGCCGGCGTGAACGACCGCGTGCAGCTGGCAGCGGCCGGCGCCGCGCTGCGGGACCGGTTGGCGCGGGCCGCGATGCTCGCCGGCACCACGATCGTCGACCCGGCGACGACCTGGATTGACGCGGGAGTGACGTTCGAGCCGGACACCACGGTGCTGCCGAACACCCACCTGCGCGGGTCGACCCACCTGGCGGCCGGCAGCGTCGTCGGGCCCGACACGACGCTCACCGACACGGTGGTCGAGGCCGGGGCCTTCGTCGAGCGCAGCACGGTGACCGAGTGCTGGATCGGGCCGGGCGCCGGCGTCGGGCCCTACGCCCATCTGCGCCCGGGGACCCGGCTCGGCGCGCACGGCCGGATCGGCGCCTACGTCGAGACGAAGGCCGCCGAAATCGGCACCCAGACCAAGGTGCCACACCTGGCCTACGTCGGCGACGCGGTGATCGGCGAGCGGTCGAACATCGGGTGCAGCACGGTGTTCGCCAACTACGACGGCGTCCACAAGCACCGGACCGTGGTCGGTTCCGACGTCAGGATCGGCAGTGACACCGTGCTGGTGGCGCCGGTCGTCGTCGGTGACGGCGCGTACACCGGCGCCGGGTCCGTCATCCGCGAGGACGTCGCCCCGGGCGCGCTCGCCATCACGCAGGGCCGGCAGCGCACCATCGAGGGGTGGGTCGAGCGGTCCAGACCAGGTACCGCGGCTGCGGCCGCGGCCAGCCGGGCGCGGCAGCCGTCGCCAGCCGGCCCAGCGGCGCAGGCCGGTCCAGTCCCGCCGGCCACCGAGCCGCTCACCATGAACTAGGCCACATCACTCCCATCCCGTCCGGTATCACTGGCATTAACGTGCCGGTCCACGGAACCTAGAGGGCTGATTGGGCCTGCACGTTCGGGCCCCGACCGGCCGGAAGAGACGTCAAGGAGAGACGCTGTGGGCTACCAGACGGAGAACCGGCGCAACCTGATGCTCTTCACGGGCAGGGCGCACCCGGACCTCGCGGCGGAGGTGTCCAGAGAGCTCGGTGTGCGGACCGTGCCAACCAGCGCCTACGACTTCGCGAACGGCGAGCTCTTCGTCCGCTTCCAGGAGTCGGTGCGCGGCTGCGACGCGTTCGTGCTGCAGGCACACTCGGCGCCGGTCAACACCTGGCTGATGGAACAACTGATCATGGTGGACGCGCTGAAGCGGGCGTCGGCCAAGCGGATCACGGTCGTCGCGCCGTTCTACCCGTACGCGCGCCAGGACAAGAAGCACCGCGGCCGGGAGCCGATCTCCGCGCGGCTGATCGCCGATCTGTTCAAGACCGCAGGCGCGAACCGGCTGATGTCCGTCGACCTGCACACCGCGCAGATCCAGGGCTTCTTCGACGGCCCGGTCGACCACCTGTTCGCTCTGCCGCTGCTCGCCGACTACATCGAGCGCAAGGTCGACACCTCGGAGGTGACCGTCGTCGCCCCCGACTCCGGCCGCGTCCGGGTCGCCGAACGCTGGACCGACCGGCTCAACTGCCCGCTGGCGATCATCCACAAGCGCCGCGACAAGGACGTCCCGAACCAGGTCAAGATGTTCGAGGTCGTCGGCCAGGTCGCCGGCCGGACCTGCGTCATCGTCGACGACATGATCGACACGGCCGGCACGATCACCAAGGCGGCCGAGGCCCTGAAGGCCAACGGCGCCAGCAACGTGATCGCCGCGGCCACCCACGGTGTGCTCTCCGGCCCGGCGATCGACCGGCTGAAGAACTCCGAGATCAGCGAGGTCGTGCTGACCAACACCCTGCCGCTGCCGGACGACGCGCGCATCGACAAGATCACCGAATTGTCGATCGCCCCGCTGCTCGCCGCCGCCATCCGCGAGGTCTTCGAGGACGGCTCCGTCACCAGCCTCTTCGA
>Ga0068859_100003543_pt1 | contig 15894 bp, 9 predicted proteins | sample KBSSwiS22_FD_66585 | JGI IMG/M metagenome (GOLD analysis project Ga0068859, IMG submission 66585) | Switchgrass rhizosphere microbial communities from Kellogg Biological Station, Michigan, USA - KBS Switchgrass S2-2 | ecosystem: Host-associated > Plants > Roots > Rhizosphere > Soil ...
TGTCGCCACGGCCTTACGCATGCCACGATTTTCAAACACATCGAAGATGCCCGCGAGCAGCGCGCAGACGACCGCTGCGAGGCTTAAGTATTTGCTCCAGTCAGAAATTAACTCAGTAAACAGAAAAGCCAGGCACGAAAACAAAACAACGTAAATTGCAATGTAGCCGGAGTCCTTCCGTAATTGCTTTTTGATAAATGCGGTGGCCCCTTCGGAACGGTTGATCGCGTCGATATCACTGCCGGTTGCGGCGAGCTCGAGCGCGAGCACCGGGCTTGTGTAACCCGCAGGCAGGCCAGGTGTTTTCATCTGTCCCATCCATAGCGAATAGAGTATGAACAGGAGCGCCAAAATTCCGACCACACGAATCTGAGCTTCGATCGTCATTCAATTCAGAGTTTCACGCAAAGGCGCAAAGATCGCAAAGACGCAAAGGCGCGCCTGAAGCATTTGACCCGCCTTTGCGTCTTTGCGATCTTTGCGTCTTTGCGTGAAACATAGTTATTGATCGGCGGCGGTGGGATTATTGAGTCTCTTGAGAGTCGAACTGATGTTTTGTCTCAAATCCACCTCTCTCTCCTCTCTCGCTCTAGCCTGCTTTTCGGCCTCTCGCCTTTTTGCCTCCGCCTGTTTACGCGATTCGAGGTAGTCGGAGTTTGTCGTCTCGATCGCTTTCTTCAGACCCGGAAAGATCCTTTCTACACCATCCAACTCCGAGATAAGTCGAAGTTCTCTTTCCTCAAAAAAGACTGAAGCCTTTTCCCGCGTTATCCAATTCTCAAAAAACATTTGTCTCCAACCTTTCGGTGGAGTATCTGACAAACGGAAAGGAATGAAGTAGCGGTCGCTCAATGTTAGCTTACGTACTCTGTCTTTATTGACGTCGTATGGTGGCACGATCTCGATTGGGTTGAAGTTCGTTGACGAAGGCGTATCGAGTTGTCGGCGCCACAACGATCCCAGATCCTTGCGTATGGCCCAAAGGAAAACAAGAAAAACGAAACCGCCCAGACCATACATAAGCTGCTTCTGCGACCCCGCGATCCCGTTCTTTGTCTTCTCCATGGCCCACCATAAAGAATCAGCTCCAAGGATTGCCGAGATTGCTAGGCCTCCAGCGGCTATCAAAATCACCAGTATCACTATGCCGATCGTCTTGGCCAGTGTCGCCCATCGATTTCGGCTCTGTATCAAGTCGCTAAGAATCACCACGGCGAGGTGGGTGGCAGCCGTGATGCCAAACGCAGTGATTGCAAATCTTTGAGCACCAGAGGCGAGTAAAAGGGTGCTCCCCACGATCATCAAAGCCTCGAGAAAGTAAATCAGTTTGAGCAAATGGCGAAACAAGAGCTCGGGAAAACTTCGCGGCACCGCCACTTCCACGAGGGCCCAGAAGATCCGGCCCAACCTCGCGATCCAAAGCGAAGGTTTAGTACTGACGTTGCGACTCGAAGAAAGCCCATCGAGCATCTTGCCGATCACCGTAGTCGCGCGCGCGGCGGTTTTTACGGCGGACTCCGGATCCAGCTTACTCCGAACGGGAAAGGTGTCGACGTAATGTTGCCTGAATGCGTTGTTGTCAATCAGGTTGTTAACTTTGCCGTCGATCTGCGTGCTGAGTGTTCCGGCGCCGTCGTAAGTTTTTAAATTGTCGATAAACTGCGTTATGAGATTAGGCTCAGCATTACCCGATCGGGTGCGCATCCCGGCCTCACAAATTAAATCTTTCGCTTCGCACGCTCCTATCCTGGCGATAGCTTCATGCACAATAGCGGCGTGGGCTTCGCCGACGAGCTTGCGAGCAAGCTCACGGTCATTCGGCAGCAGGGCCGTGATGATGCGTTCTGCGCCATCCAGTCGGCCCCACATAATGTCGTTCCGGCGCCACAGTGGATCGAGAAAAGCGCCGAAGTGGCCGAGGGCGGTGCCTGCCAGTTTATAACAACCGGTCTCGCGCTCATCGATCAGCGCTGTCGCATCTTCGGGGCTGATGCGAACGATGTCTACTTTCGCCGCCTCACCGATCTCCGTCCCGTAAATGATGGGGAAGATGATTCGATCGTATTCATCGTAATTCTGATAGTAATAACCCAGGTATGCGTGGCTCTCCGCGTCAGCCTCCGGGGGCTTGGCTTCATCGTCGGCAGCTTTTGCCATTATGCCCAGCACCATGCGGCAAGCATCATCGGCTTTCTTTTTTACTGGACCGATCTGATCCTTTAAGGCCTCTGCGATCGGTTTGAATAAGGCGAGGAGGGTCGGGTCCGCGAGCAACTTCCGGGCTTGAGCGTCGCAGTGATCTTTAATAGTGCCGCCCGTTGCTGTTCCACCGTTAGAGTGCACACCGAGAAAGTATTCGAGCACCGGATCGATAGTGTTAGAGCGTACGTCCTCAGGAAGTCTCTTCCAAGTCTCCTCGCCAAGTTTCTTCTTCAAAGCCTGAATAGGCTTGTATGCCGGGCTCGGCTCAGACTCGGGTTTGGCAGCTCCCTCTTCCGGCGGCTTCTGACGAGATCGCAATTGTCTCGCCGTGCCACGCAGGTCTTTATACGCTTGATTGAGCACCTTCTTGATCCTGAGTAACTCATCCTCGACCCCCGGGTTATTCTGATACTGCTTCGCGCGATCGGAAATTTTTGTTCGCAGAAAATTTATCCGCCGCATCGGATAGTTGAGATTGAAGTCAAACAAGAATTGGTTTAGTGACCGCTCGCCCTTAGCTTTTTCGTCATAACTTTTGGCCCGCCATTCACCAACCAGACTGCGGATAATCATGAAATAATCCGACTCTTCGTCGAACCCGGCTACACGTGTCACCAGTTTGGCCAGGTCATCTGAGACTGAATGAATGTCCAACCTGTAATAAGCAACGTAACCGATCCCTTTTTTCGTGACTACTTCAGCCAGAGTCAGCTGGCTCCACTCCTTGTCAGTAAAGCTTTCGGTTTTCCGCGGTGTAGCCGACTCTTGATCCTTCCTTTTATCGTCATCGATATTATTGAGAATGCTAGTCACACGCTCGACGAGTCGATTATGCTCACGGACGCGCTGCAGGTCTTCGCGAATTGTTTCGTATCGGGGCAATGATAGAAGCGCAGCGCTAACGTTTTCGATGGCGTCCGGCTTACCTTCGAGATCAGGCTGCTCCTCCGGATGTTCCGGCGACGGTTCAATGTAAATAAGCTTGCGCGTTATCAGCAGGTCCGCCTGGCGGCGAGCCACAGTTTCCGTAGCGTAGGTAAATGGTTTGTTGTCCAGATAACCGCCGTCGGCAAAGGGCCGCTTGGGAAATTTAACTGTATTGACTCCGGCTGGGTTCAAATAATCTTTGTAGAAGCGCTGCCAATCACTGCTGTCGGATCGGCAATTCTCATTGTTTGCATAAGGGAGATAACCTTTCAAAATCGCGTCGGTGTCGCACAGGCACATCGGCTCAAAAGCCGCGGGAAACGCCGAAGTGCAACGAGCGGCATAGGCAAGGAACGGATTGTATTTCGCCTTGAAGTCGTTTCGATCTTTGGCTTCGGAGCTCGCGTCTCTATTGGAATACACAAAGCGAAGCACGTTGCGATGGCGACGTTCGTAGACGACGCCGTCAGAAAGCCGGATTGGCAAGGTCACTCCGGACAAGTCTGTAGTTGTGACGAATAGATCCAACTCATCGACAAACGACCCCGAGTCTGCGCCGGTAGCCTCCATACTGTCGAAGGCTTTCAACAATTCGAAGTACATGCGTTGGCTGCTGAGTAACGAGGCCGGAGGATCGTGCAATACAACTGGTCCCTCAACTGAGTTCTTATCGTTGATCAGGGTTCTTACATCGCCTTCTCTGACCCAGAGGTTCTCCAGACCACTCATATCCTGGCTGTTAGCGAGAGCTTTGCCCAGAAAGATGCCGTTGATCCCGCCGGCTGATGTGCCCGACAAAATGTCTACAACGAAGCGAGTGCGAATGGTCTTATTTTCTGCAAGATTCTGCTCCGCTTCTGCCAACCGCTCGGCCGCAGTTTTACCGGCGCCGTCTGCAGCGAGGATGTAACTGAGCTTGCGATAGACGCGCTCCGTCCCGCTTAAACTCAATTCACCTTCCCCGGAAGGCTTGTTCGGTAGTAGCGCTACGTCCTTATCCTTATTTGCTGATTTAGCCGTGGAACGGACCCAGCGCAGCATCTCCTGCGCGACGCCGTTGATATAAATGGCGAGGGACACACCGCCGTACATCACGACTGCAAAACGTACCTCGTGTTTGTAATCAACTGCGGGCGGCTGATTGGTTGTCGTAGGGTTTGCAGATTGAGCCATGAAATCCTCCGAGGCTGGGGAATGAGAACTGATTGAAAGTTAGGAGATCGGAGACCAAGGAACATTTCCAACAGGTGGCAAGGTCTAGTAGAAATCGCGGGCGCCATATTTTAAGAGTCACGCCATCAATCGACGCTCCTCATATATTATGCAGAAGTCTTCGTATTCGTTTCACCTCCATCTCTCTGCGTGAACTCTGCGTTCTCTGCGTCTCTGCGGTGAACTCTGTCTGCAAAATCCATTAAACCGCAGAGACGCAGAGCGCGCAGAGGTTACGCAGAGTCATTTAGTTTCTGGTGAAGTCTTGCTAACTTGCAAAGCCTTAGCAAGTTCTAAAACGTCCAGATCGGTTTTCATCTGGTCTTGCAAAACCACAACTACATTCGTAATCTCCCCGGACAGGGCGTCTACTTCGAGAACTTTGCCGTCGGGCAGTTCACACGGTCTGGATCCTACGCGACAGATTCCCAAACTCCAGAGCTTGTCGAGCGACACGTCAACCTGCTTGCTCCAGTACAACTGATTACTTCTTCTCAGCTTGTCTAACTCATTTACGACATTTGTCGCTCGAAGTCCGCCTTCGTCGGTTATCCCGACATCAGCCAGCGAGGCTTGCGCATCGGCTACTTGCCGGCAGGCATTTTCGTAAATCGTCAGCCGCCGTTTGTAGTACTCCTCTTTTAAGGCCAACTGCGCCCGGAGTTGAGTTTGCTGAGTTTCGAGCTGAGCCTGAAGCAGCAGTTGGTTATTATCGACCTTTTGTTCGATTTTCTGTTGGGTGAACCAGACGAGCAAAGTGAGCACGGCTGTGATAATCGCCGTAATTATTGGGAACGAAACTTTGAAGATCTCCCAACCGTTTGCTGCAGCCGATTTATTTTCTGAGCTCTTAGCTATTTCAGTTGTCATGGTTAACCGCCTTCGGAAATCAGATAGCTGGTTCTTGTAGTTCTTGTAGTTCTTGGCAATAAGCGCATGAAGCTCTTTTTGTCAGCATCAGTTTTCGTACACAGAATCCTCTGTGTCTTTCTTCCATATTCGCACGCGAAGCACGCGCACCCAGATTTGCTTTCGCCTAGATACTTCACGGGCGCTTTGCAAAGAGTGGGAGAATCCGAACACGCGCTCACAGACTGAGTGCAGGCAAGAGTCTTAGAACGAAGACTGTGGTCCGTTCCCACTGAAAGGGCGAGGAATATGAGAAGCGTACATGCGAGCCTGAAAAAAACTGGCGAGTATGTTCTGCGCATTTTTTCTTACCGTCCTTACAGAAGCAGGTTACGATCGGTTCAGGACTCGGTATGGTGCGAGGTACACGACGTAGAAGCGAGAAACGCGATGCTTATATCACAGCAGCGAACTGTTGAGAATAGCTAAATTGCACGGAAAGGATTTGTATTGCGGAGGAACGGAGACGTTGAGACGCCTCCGCTCCGATTTGCGATCTAAACCGGTTACTGCAGTGACACGTCGTCAACTCTGAATACTGTTGGCAACGTCACGTCATTCGTGCCGCGGAATTGAATCCGCACTGTCTGTCCAGCGAACGAGCTGAGGTTGAATGGTCCTCTCAGGACGTACACTCCCGCAGTGCCGCTATTCTGATTACTAAACGTCGCAAGCGTGGCGAGCAACGTTCCTGTCGTACTTCGTACTTCAATGAAGAGACGATCGAACACTGCCGCGCCCACGGCTTCGTTGGTTGTGATGTTTAGCCAGAACTGCAGATTCGAACAACCGTTAGTCGGAACAGTTACCGTTTGGAACAGAGTTCCGGTGGTGCTATTCACTCCGTTAAGGATCATGTAGGCAGTGCCGCTGTGTGGGAACGTTCCCGTGCTGCGGGTCACCTGGCCGCTGATGGTCCACGGCGTCGTACCGGTTTCGAATCCCGGGTTAACGATCGCGTTTGTACAACCGCCTCCAGCGCCGGCCTGTGAGACGCTGTGCGTCAGGCCCGCAATCGTTAATGAGCCGTTTCTTGCAGTGGAAGTGTTTGCCGCAACAGAGTAGTTCACTGTGCCACTACCAGTCCCGCTCGCGCCAGACGTGATCGTGATGAACGAGTTGTTGCTCGCTGCGGTCCAGTTGCAACCCGCTTGCGTAGTCACTGTCACGCTCGCCGATCCACCCGCCGCCGCAAAGCTCGCACTGGTTGGATTGATTGAGAAGGAACAAGCGCCTCCGCAATCTGCCGGTACGTCAGTGGCGGCAACGTGCGTTGTGCCATCGTTACCCACCGCCGACACGCCCATACCATGACGCGCAAACACTGTCCAGATTGTGCAGCGATTTGCTCCGCCATTCAGGTTCTGATCGGCCTGAATGATGCCGTCGCGTGCGTTCAGGTATGAGGGACGAGTGGGTGTGAACTTCATCCCGTTGAGCACGATGCGGTCCGTTATTGCGGCGCCAAGCTGCGTTCGCAGATCCCAAAGAGTTGCGGCCCAGACTTCGCCGTCAGCGTGAACTCCGGCGCCGAGGTCTGCGTAAGAATCGTGTACGGCTGCGGCAGGAACAGTATAAGCAGCGCGCCGAATGCCGGCTGGATTATTGGTGACGTACTCACCAACAGCGCCATCGTTGTTGATTGTGATGGCCCAATAGTCAGACCAGCCTTCACCCATCGCGCCTGACTGTGTACCACTCAAAGCGGTACTGCCGTTGCCGATCAGCCGGTTTGAGATGCCGTGCCCGTATTCATGGAACACCACATCACCATCAACCGAGCTATCGCGATCAGGAGTCGGCGAGGTGAACAGAAACTGTTGCATGCGTGGACGGGAACCGTCTGGCGGCGTCGCGAAATTTGCGTTGTTTGTTCCCGAGCCATCCTGGGCTTCCGCTCGCACTGAGTCGTTTCCAGTACCGCCGCGGCCGAAGTTGTTTACCTGGAAGTTGCGCGCTGTCTCCGTAAAGCCGAGGTTGTAGGAGAAGTCGTGCATGATGTTGTTGTAGTAAAAGAGATTCGTCACAACAGCCGCTTGCTGCGTTCGCGGGTCGACTGTTGTGGAGAACGGAAAGGTGAAGTCCTGCGTGGCCGATGTAGCATGGCCCACTGACAGACCCGCGCCGTTGTTATTGTCCGCCACATTGTCAGCGTTGGTATCGAGATACGCCTCGACGTTGTTGCCAGTGGTGGTGGTCGAAGTTCCCATCCAACCGGCCGCCGTGTTGATAGTGGTGTCGCCGACGAATGAAACAAGTTGGCGTGCGCCTTTGTCTGGCGCTTCGGTGTAAACCGTGCCTTGCGCTTCAAAGAGGTAAAGGTTGTGACGAAGCAGAAGCTCTCCGGTGTAAGCGTCGAGTAGAATTTCATACCACTCTTCCGGGCCGACGTCCGCATAGACGTGCCAGGCCAAACGACTCTCACCGTCGACTCTCACTACATTCTGTTCTGAGAGCACTTCTTCATAATTCACATCCAGCGGATTGGCGAAGCGAGACATTTCCGTCGTTGACTGTCGAGAATAATTCTCCACGAAAGACGGGGAGACGGTTCTGCCTGAATGTTCAAACGCTTTCGCGAGCGCTCTTTCTTCGCTCATCGCTCCGCGACGTCTGAGTGGTGGGCCATCAACCAGGAATCCTTCGCGTACGTTGAGCACTTCGCCGTTCCTGTTAACGACGACCTGGACCTGTCCTTCAAATACCTTTAGACCATCGACAGTCTGCGTGTAGTTGAGGAAAGTAGTTCCCTGATCGTTATCTTCGTTATCGATTTTTAGCCCGTCGATACTGGCGGCGGAAAGTGCGAAGAGTGAGTTGTGTCGCGCCAGAAACCTGCGGGCGATGTTATCGGCGGTATCTGATTGTGGTTCTGACAGCACCGCGCCATCGATGAAGAAGTTCTTCATTGCGCCGGCTTCGTTAACTACTGCGCGAAGATTGTTGGCGTGCTCAGCTCTGAGAGATGAACGGAATTGCTCAACTGCGGAAGCACGGGATCGAGCGCGAGCGTTCTGCATCGCAGCTTGCTTGCCGGGAGCTGAGCCAAGGTCCATGTCGTTAAATTCGCTACGGTCAATCAGGCGAGCGTCAAAATTTGGCAGGGCGCGGTTAGCAGATGCTTTTTGTGAGCCTGTTGACGTTTGCTGTGGGGCAGCGTCTGACTTCCATAAGGGTAAGACTATGGCTGCCGCTGCGGTCACAGCGAGGACTGTGAAGATCAAAACTTTTCGAATCATTTGCGCCTCCTTTGGCTTCGGTTGGGTAAGGCAGCACTCCCCCGTTTGATCAGGTGAGAAATGCCTAGCTTGTCTTTTTAACTACTACTGTGAACCGTGAACGTTATGAGACTTGCACGGGCTGAGTGAATACGTTTGGGAGATTGAAGATTGTCTGACGCGCGGGACGCACAGAGTAGCAGATTGCCGTCGACGGTGTAAATATTGAAGGCATTTAATTGCTTTTAATTTGTATGGAACGAGAGGTATATTTCTGTTGCCTCGCAACCCTTCTAGTCTCTGGTATCTCCTGGCTACGTGATTAGGAGGCCTTCTTTGCTGCAAAGGTAGCGCATTCCATAGAGAGGAGGCGATATATGCCGGGTATAGGCGTAGTAAGATTACGCGGACTTCTTTTAACCAAACAACGTAACAACGGTTCGCGTCTTCGAGTCTCGATCTTCCTAAAATGTGGGCTCTTGTTATTGGTGGTTACAGGCCTCGCAACGCCTCTGAGCCACTCCCTATATGCGCAGAAGGAAAAACCATCTTCTGGAAACTCTTCACTTTGTGACAGTGTAAATGCTGTGTCGCTAATTCGCGAACAGATCCAAATTAGTAAAACTCTCGACAATTCAGTTCAGCGCATTTCAATATCAATTCGTGCGGCCGATTTGCTCTGGGAACGACGAGAAGCAGACGCTAGGAATGCTTTTGCGGACGCACTCGAGACAGCTAAACGTGATTATAAAGAACGAGGAGACCAGCCAACGCGCGAAGGCAGGCTCTCGATATCGGGGATTGACCAGCGCTACCGTGTAATTAGCGCAATCGCAAAACGCGATCCAACATGGGCTCGCAAGATCACAACGCAACTATTAGAAGAAGCAACCAAAGAAGCAGAAAGTAATAACAGCGACACAGCCCAGCAAGCAGAAACTGCCGAGAAACTACTTAACGTCGGGTCATCTTTGTTGCCTTCGGATCCAGGCGTCGCCGACAATTTCGCAAGGCTCAGTTTTAAATACCCTGCAACGATTGCTCTTCCGTCGTTTTTGTACAAGCTCGCTGAGATTAACAAACCTGCTGCCGACCAGCTTTACCAGGATGCGTTAGTCTTCTACGCAAATAGTCCGCTGGATGAGCTTCTTTACCTGTCAGCTTATCCATTTGCGATTGATCGCGATTTGGGAGAGATGCCCAACTCGATGGTTTACCGCGTACCCGCTGGTTTTCAGCCTACAACCCCACTTCAAACTGCGTTCGTGCAAACACTCTTGAGGCGATCTCAATTACTGTTGGAGAATCCGTCTGAGGCGCGCATAGGAGCCCGCTTGCCTGCCGCCGCTCAACTATGGACTGTATTCACCCGATTGGAGTCGCTCGGTCAGAACACTTCGCCCTCAGTACTCCAAATTGTCGCGCGGGCTAAGGGTCTCATTATCAATCTGGTATCAAGCAAGGATCAGCAGCGGGTCGCTACGTTGTTGGTGAGACCGCCAACCCAGTCTCTCGACGAACAGGTAGAAGCAGCGGAGAAGCAATCTAAGCCTGCGATGCGAGAGCAACTGTTGGCCTTTGCCGTGCTGCATGCCGATGAAACGGAAGACATTGATCGACTAATCAAAATCGCGGACAAAATCGATGATGTCGGATTGAGACAACAAATTGTGAACTTCGTTTACTTCACGCGGGCACAATCGCTGATTAAGCAACACAAGACTGATGAAGCAAGAGTGCTGGCGTCAAAGGTGGAAGAGTTGGATAACCGCGCTTACTTGTATTCAGCTATCGCAACCGAAGTCATGAAGCAAATGAAAGACGACTCTGACGCCAGAGCGCTCCTCGAAGAAGTTGCTACAGCAACCGCAAAAGCACCGGATAGCGAAATAAAGGTAAGAGCTCTGTTTGGTATCTCCTATCTTTTCGCAGGCATCGAGCCAAGTCGATCTATTGCGCTGCTTAGTGACGCTGTAAAAAGCATCAATCACATCGAAGGAAAAGATTTTTCTCGCGACTTTGTAATTAAAAAAATCGAGGGCAAGTCATTCGGCAGCTACGTGACACTACAAATGCCAGGTTTTAATCCAGAGAACGCGTTCCGTGAGGTAAGCCGGTATGATTTTGATGGCACGTTGTATCAGGCCGCTAACTTCAGCGACAAGTTGCTACGTGCTATGACAACTATGGCATTGGCGGATCTTTGCTTACAGCAAAAACCCAGAACACGGACATCAGAGAAGCCCACGAAGAAAAAACCGTGAAATGTAAATGAGCCCCCAGCCAAAAGGCAGTGCTTGCGCACCGCCTTTTGACCACTACACGTTGCTCCAACCCCCGTTATTCAATCAGACCTGGACACCTTCCGTTTGCGCAACTCGTACAGGTTCTCCACCCACATGTTCCGCCTTTCTCGTACGTACACTTATAACACTGCTGATTGTAATCGTAGACGCAGGATTGGTCAGGACAGCCGAGCTCGTCATCGTCAATGGGCGGCGCCGGTTCACTCTTCACTTCAACGAAAGCTACAGCGGCATCTGCTTTCCAGTTCACTTTTGTCACATTAAGGAAAGCAGGAGGTTCTTGCTCACGCGTTTCTTCTGTAAATCTTACCTCTGAAACCCACAATTCAATTCTGTAGTTACCTTCCAGATCTCTCTTTCCCTTAAGCAAGGGACGGTAAATTTCGGCGAAAGAAACTACGGGATACTCTACTGTTCGCCTCTCTCCTGCGATGAGGGGAACTGCCAAAAATTTAGGCGTTTCTCCCTTTAACAGCGTGGCGCCTCTACGCGTTGCTTCGAAGAGCCGCCACCCGATCTTCACTCCGGCGACACGCTGTTTAGAGCGATTTTCAAGAATGAAGTCCGTCACCCCTAAACCCCTGGTGACGCTGCTCGAAACTGACGACAGGTCAACAACTCGACCTCTTGTTTTGGCTGGTTGAATCCCCAGGAGCCAATGACCCGGTGGTAAGTTCTGAACCGTTGGCTGGTCGTTTTGTGCGAATGCCTCACGCGTCGAACGAGAGGAACTGGTGAGTGTAACAATGAGCATGAACGCGATTGCTGATAGGACCAAAGCTCTAGTCATCGTGATTCTCCTTCCTTAAAGAAACGTAAACTCGAACGCGAAATCTGATGTGGACCGGCATGGCTATTCGATAAAGCCCGGACACCGACCATCTTCGCAATAGGTACAGTTGAACCATTTGCACGTATTGCCATTGAGCGCGGCGCACCTATAGCAATTCTGTTGGTTGCTCCAGGAACACGTCTGATTTTGACAGCCCAATTCGTCGTCGTCGGGAGCTGACTCACTCTTCACTTCGAGGAAGGCGGCAGCGGCCCCAGCTTTTGGTTTCTCTTTTTTCACATGTGCGAAAGCTGCAAATTCCTCTTCAGCAGTTTCACCTGTAAATCTCACGTCTGAAACCCAAACCTCTATTCTGTAATCTCCCTCCAACTGTTTCTTGCCGTGAAGCAAGGGACGGTAAACCCTGGCAAACGAAACTACTGGATAGCTAACTTTTCGCTTCTCTCCCGCGTTTAGCGGAACTGCAAGGAATTTAGGTGTCTCTCCCTGCAATAACGTGGTTTCTTTTTGTGAGGTATTGTAGATCCTCCAGGCGACCTTTATTCCTGCGACACTGTGGTTCGAGCGATTTTCAAGCCACATGTCACGTACGGTTATTCCAGTCAACACCGAAGATCCGGTCTTATACAAATCCACTACCGGGCCGCGTTTCAAGCGTGGACCGCAACCAATGCTCCAAGATCCGGCTGGCAAGCCGTACTCAGAGCGCGCGGGTTGTTGGGCCAGCGCCTCAGACGCAACAAATAGACACACTACGACCAAAAGTACTTGTTTCATCGTTTGTCTCCTTCGTTTTCAGGTTAAGGACCAGATTAAATCCGCCTGCCCTGGTTCGATACCCCTGATGACCACACAACACAGTGGTGCGAGCATAAGGACGAAAAAACGGTATTAGTCAGGATGATCCGTGCCTGTGAGTTAGGAGTAAACGGTGAAGACATGTGAAGCTACCCTGCGAGGACAATATTCAAGTCGAACACAAGCTAATTTCCAAGGTTCAACGCGTAAACCTTAGTCGAAATTAATCGCGACGTTGCGAGGAGTCGCGCATTATCGGCAGTGATGGGGTACGTTATATCTTGTTCCCGCATATTGTCAATAATTGTTGCCCTCTGCGTAATGCTCTGCGTAATCAAACCACCGCTGACTGATATCACGACAGCTCTCGATGAGCTGAGTCAGGACAACGCAGAAGCTAAATTGGACCAGGCTTTGACGCAACTCGCCGGCTATGTGAAGAAGTGGGATTTATCTACTCGGTTTCTCGCGGCGATGCAAGAAACCCGGTGAGCGAGGCGCCCAACGGCGCCAAGTAATGAGCTACTGAACAGTAATCTCCGTTTCGAAGTTTTGACGAAGCTGATTCTGCGGATAAGGTTCAAGCTGGAACCAGGCGCCAACCACCCGATACCCGTCTGAGGCATTTCCGTCAACCGTTATGCGGTGATACAAAACGCCTTTCTCATACATCCCAACATACAACAGTTGCATTGCCGAGCCTTGTTCCATTACGTATGAACTCGCGGCCAAGCTCTTCAGACTGCCACGTTCTTCCTTGGTTTTATTGATCATTTTTCTAAAGCCGTCGATGGTGCTGGGAACACGCATTTGTTCAGCGCAATACTGCAACGCCTCAGTCGGGTTTTCGTCAAAATAGAGGGCTTTCATAAATCGATTCGCATCGAGAGCCGCCTTATGAGGATCGTGTTTAATAGCCTGAACGTGACAGGCTGACAAACACAAAAAAATACACAGGACAATGTAAAGCCTCGCTACTGTGAGCCTTGTCCATTTTGGAATTTTGCTACCGCCAAAGTCATTCATAATCACAAGGTTCTCATTACCGGTGGGCTGCAGATTGGCCAGACCATCCGGTAAATAGTCACAGCGAAGACTAACACCCCCAATGCAAGAAGACCGGTTCCAATAATCCGCGTCCAGAGAACGCGGTCTCGGCGGAGCACTTGTTTGAAGGAAATGCCTCTGCCACGCGCCGCACGGTATAAGAAAAAAATTCCGAGACCTAGCAGGAGAACCGACATTATGATCCCGGGCAGTTGATCAGCGGGACCACAAGCGAATAAGAGCAACGCATTCTTCACGATAAATCCTTCGATTCTCTTCGTCCTCGGCGTATCTCAGCGTTCTCTGCGTTAAAACGGCAACTCAAACGCGGAGAGCGCAGAGATACGCCGAGAACCGCAGAGAGATTTCAAATTCAGACATCACCCTTTCCGCTACTTAATCAAGATTCCTGACGGTTGCCGGAGTCGAGTCGTCACTCTCGGGAGGCGCTACGCTTCGAACGGTCCAGGTGTGAGGGGTGTGGAAAACGCCGTGGATGGGTTTGCCTCTCGTGATGTTGATGCTGCCGGTGCGTTTGTAATCCACATGCTCGTTAAAGGACGACCCGCGGTGTTTGATACTTGATTCAATATTGAAAGCCGCCACTTCAAAAGGAAGCTGTGGACAGTAGAACTCGACGATGCATCGGCCCTTTTCCAAATCCAGTTTCGGTCCATCTATCTCGGTCGAAAAATGACTGTGGATGTTACCGAATATCGAATAGAAATAAAGTTCGATCATCGCATCTTCGACTGGCTGATGGACCTCGAGTTCGACTTCGACTCGCGCGGCGTCGCCGGTGGCGAACATCGTTGTCCTGCGCTCCTCTGCGTTATAGAAATTCACAGAGACTATTTGGGCCGCCGGCGCGTCTTGAATATCAATGAGACCTCGAGCCGTCGTGGCCGGCATGCTCGTGAGCATGTGCTCGTATTCCGAGATCACATAACGCGGCGTTCCGCTGCGAAAAACCTCGCCGTGCCGCAACAGGAAGACTCGATCGCACAGGTTCTCGATGGCGCCCAGATTATGAGACACAAAAACAATCGTCGTTCCTGCTCGTCTCAATTGATTAACTCTCTCGAGACACCGCGATTGAAACTCTGCATCGCCAACCGCCAGCACCTCGTCGAGCAGCAGGATGTCAGGATCCAAATGCGCCGCGATCGAAAAGCCGAGTCGCAAATACATGCCCGATGAATAACGCTTGACCGCTGTATCAATGAACGCGGATACACCAGCAAAGTCGACGATACTGTCCAACTTACCGCGGATTTCGGCTCGCTTCATTCCCAGCAGCGAACCATTCAGGTAAACATTTTCGCGTCCGGTCAGATCGGGATGAAAGCCTGAAGCCACTTCGATCAACGCAGCTAACCGGCCATTGACGCGAATGCGTCCTTTCGTCGGCGTAGTGATGTGGTAGAGAAGTTTGAGAATCGTGCTTTTCCCGGCGCCGTTTTGTCCGATGATGCCGAGCGCTTCGCCACGATTGACCTCGAAACTCACATCGCGCAGCGCCCAGAAGTCGTTCCAGTTGCCCCGCAGACGACGGCTTAAGCGTCCCAGTGCATTCCGCTTACCTTCAGTTTCGGATTCCTGGAAGATGCGGTATCTCTTCGAGACGGTTTCGAATTTCAGATCGATCATAGCGAGCTAAACGAAATCGGCCATGGTTGCTTCCACCCGCTTGAAGTATAGGTAGGAGACGAATAGCAGTGTTACCGAGACCACCGCTGAGAACATCAGGGAACGCATGTCCGGCGGCTCGCCTTTGAGCACTACCTGACGGAAGCTCTCAATAATTCCGACCATCGGATTCAATGCATAGAACGACCGCCAGCGTGCTGGAACCGCATTTAGCGGATAAATCACAGGCGTCGCAAACAGCCAAAGCTGGAGCAGCAACGGCACGGCCATGCCGATGTCGCGAAAGCGGACCTGAGTAGCGGAGAACATGAAAGAAATAGCGAGAGCGAAACAGGTCAATACTAAAAAGATCGGCAATACGTAGAGAACATTCGCAGTCAAGGCGACTTGGTAGTAGATCATCAACCCCGCCAAAAGAATTAACGCGATTGCAAAGTCGAATAAAGCGGCGACGATGTAAGTGATAGGCAAAATCTCACGCGGGAAATAGACCTTCGTAACAAACTGCGCGTCTTTTACGAGACTGCTCGTTCCATTCGAAACCGATGTCGAGAAGTAGTTCCATGGTAGCAAAGCCGTAAAGGCAAAAATCGAATAGGGGATACCATCACTCGGCATTCTCGCGATGAGAGAGAAGATGAAAGTGAAGACAAGCATCATCGAAATCGGTTGGAGAAAGGCCCACAAAATGCCGAGCACTGATTGCTTGTATCGGACCTTGATTCGATGAAGGCTGAGTGTCCAGACCAGATCTTTGTATTGCAGCAGCTTCGAAAGATTAGCAAGCAGGTTGAAGCCGAAAATGGAAGGCGGGCGAATCTCGTAGTTTGGT
>Ga0068859_100003547_pt1 | contig 15891 bp, 15 predicted proteins | sample KBSSwiS22_FD_66585 | JGI IMG/M metagenome (GOLD analysis project Ga0068859, IMG submission 66585) | Switchgrass rhizosphere microbial communities from Kellogg Biological Station, Michigan, USA - KBS Switchgrass S2-2 | ecosystem: Host-associated > Plants > Roots > Rhizosphere > Soil ...
ATTGCCCGTGTTGCCGAACAACGTTTTCTCGCCGTCGTCGTGGAACATCGGGCGCCAGACGTTCGTCTGGCGCCCGATGTTCCACGACGACGGCGAGAAAACGTTGTTCGGCAACACGGGCAATTTCGACGGCGATGACGTCTTGAAACAGATCGTCGCGCAACCGCAGGCGGCGAAGTTCATCACGGCCAAGCTGTGGAACTTTTTTGCCGGGCAGATGCCGTCGCCGGAACTCGGCCAGGCGCTGGCGGACGCCTTCACGGAGAAGGGGAAGCGATTCAAGCCGTTCCTGGACGTGATGTTCCGCAGCGAAGAATTTTATGACGCGGCCGTGCTGCACAACCTGGTGAAGAGCCCGGTGCAATGGCTGGTGGGGTCGGTGCGGATGTTGGAATCGGAGTTGCCGCCGCCGTTCATCTCGGCGGCGATGTTGCGCCAGCTCGGCCAGGACCTGTTCGCCCCGCCGAACGTCAAAGGCTGGGACGGCGGGACGAGCTGGATCACGACGAACACCTTGCTGACGCGTTACAACGATGCGGCGACCCTCGTGCAGGGGACCTTGCAACAGATGTCCGCCGCCGATTTCTCCAAAAAACCGGGCGGCGCGGGTGGCCAGCGGTTCGAGAAGATGGCGCAGCGCGTCCACATCGGCGGGGTGGACGTCGAAAAGATCACGACGCCCGTGCAACGCGCCGATAAAAAATTGCTCGTCCCGGCGCTGGAACATCGGCTGTTGCAGACGGCGATGTCATCGCAGCAAAAAAAGGCGCTCGACGATTTTCTCGATTCAAGGAAAACGCTTTCCAACGCGGACATCCTCACCGCCATCCGGCTGGTGATGTCCACGCCGGATTACCAAGTCGCATGAGGTGCCTATGAAAAATGAGATCACCCTTCAGACCCGCCGCCAGTTTTTGCGGACGACGGTGCTGGGCAGCGCGCTGACGTGGACGGTGCCGGCCTTTTTGTCGAACACGTTCGCGGCCTTGCAGGCGGAGGCGGCCGACGCCACGACCCAGATCGTCACCGGCAAGGACAATCCCATCCTGGTGGTCCTGCAGATGGCCGGCGGCAACGACGGCATCAACACCGTGGTGCCGTTCGCGAACGATTTTTATCACAAAGCGCGCCCGACGATCGGGCTCGCGGGCGAAGCCGTCCTCAAGCTGAACGATGAGGTGGGCCTGCACAATGCGCTGGCCGGGTTCAAGAATTTGTATGACGCCGGCCACCTCAGCATCGTGCAGGGGGTGGGTTATCCGAACCCGAACCGGTCGCATTTCCGGTCGACGGAGATCTGGCAGACGGCGGCGGACTCGGACAGGACCAAGCCGTACGGCTGGATCGGGTCGTATTTCGACAGTTGCTGCAACGGCGCGGACCCGACGGTGGGCGTGACGATCGGCAGCCAGTTGCCGCAATCGTTCTATGCGAAGAACCCGAAGGGGATCTGCTTCAACAACCCGCAGAACTACCGGTTCATGTCCAACGGCCCGGTCGAGACCACGTACGAGAAGATGAACGGCGTCGATGCGATGGTCAGCACGAACGAAGACAATTCCGGCGGCTCGATCGGCATGTTGCCCGCGGCGCAACCGATGATCGGCGGCAAGGCGACGGATTTCATCGAGCGGACGGCGTTGGACGCGCAGATGAGTTCGGAAAAGATCCGGGGCATCGCCGACAAAGTGCAGAACCAGGCCACGTACCCGGCGTCGCCCCTGGGCAATTCCCTGAAACTGGTGGCCAAGCTGATCGGCGGCGGCCTGCCGACGCGCATCTATTATGTGTCGCAAGGCGGTTATGACACGCACACCAACCAGGCGGGCCGGCAGAAACAACTGCTGCAGGACCTGGGTGATTCGACGAAGGCGTTCGTCGACGACCTGAAAGCGCAGAACAATTTGCAGCGGGTGATGGTGATGACGTTCAGTGAGTTCGGCCGGCGCGTGGCCGAGAACGCCAACGGCGGCACCGACCACGGCGCGGCGGCGCCGATGTTCGTCATCGGGGACAAGGTGAAAGCCGGCCTGCTCGGGCGTTATCCGAGCCTGGCGCCGGCGGACCTGTTCCAGGGCGACGTGAAGTTCAACGTGGATTTCCGCAGCGTCTACGCCGGCGTGCTCGAACAATGGCTCAAGACGAAGAGCGAACCGATTCTCGGCAAACAATTCGCGCCGCTGCCGTTGGTTTGAGGTTGGATTGTGAAGGTTGGTTAGAGTTTTAACTCGCCCTCATCCTGACCTTCTCCCCCGGGGAGAAGGGACAGCAAATGGATACTTTCTGATTTTCTGGAACCTGTCCCGTAAAATCCCGTCATCCGATTTGTCATAATGGCTGAATATAATTCTCCCTCTCCCCGGGGAGAGGGCAGGGGTGAGGGAGAGCGGGATACTGACTCCTCGTTCCCGGCTGATTCAAGGAGAACCTATTTGGCGACAACCGATTTGAGGTTGGTGAGGCCCTTGTCGAAATCTTTGCCGACCATGTCGTCGCAATTCATGAACAGGCTGAAGATTTTTCCGCCGAGATTATTTTGGCCGAACATGGTCCAGGTGACGTTGGTCTGGCTGCCGGAGGGACAGAAGGTGAATTCCGCAGTGTTGGTGGCCTGGAACGGGCGCAGGAATTCGAGCCGGAAGCGGACGAGTTCATGCGGGCGGCTTTCGGTGATGGTCATGCGGCCGGCCCCGATCTTTTTATTGCCGTCCCATGACATGGCGGCGCCGTTCCCCGACGGCGGGCCGTCGTAAGTGCTTTTCGCGTTCGGATCGAGTTTCGCCCACGGCGACCAGGCTTCCCAGGCGCGCAGGTCATTGACCTGGGCAAACACCTTTTCGGGCGGGGCGGGGATGGTGGCGGTGCGGGTGATGCGAAATTCGTCGGGCCGGCCGGCGACGACGATGATCAGCAGGAGCACGATGAACGCCAGCGCGAGGAGGATGGGAGTCATAGGTTTCCTTTTTCTTTTGGTTCAGTTCAGGAGGTTCGAGAATTTCGCGCGCGCGTTCCACAACAGGTATAACGCGCAGAGGACGATGACATACAACATCCACATATGTTGCAGATCGAGGAACATATGCGGGTCGGAGATCAGGGTGTGGAAGGCGAGGATGTTGACGATGACGGGGCCGAGCAGCAGGAGGCCGAGGTTACGCAGGCGCGGGATCATGACGAGCAGGGCGCCGGTGAATTCGAAGGTCTTCACGAACTTCACGTAGCCGGTCGGCCCGAACGCCGCCATGAAATGTCCGGCGGGCGTGTCCGTGGGCATTTCCGGCATCTTCATGAGGTTGAACAAAATGGGAACACTGGCCATGAGGAAACAAAGGCCGAGCACGACGCCGGCGATGCAGGGGAGATATTTTTTCATAGGCGAACGGATGTTTTTGGTTTGGGAGAAAAGTTTTAATCCGGGATCTCGGGTTCGACGAGCTTGGCGAGCAGGCTGAGCGACTCCTGCCAGCCCAGGTAACAGGCGTCGGCGGGGATGACGGCCGGGACGCCTTCCTGGACGATGTTCAGTTCGGTGCCGCAGGAACCTTTTTTCAGGGAGATGGTCACGCTCATTTCACCCGGCAGGTTGGCATCGTCGAACTTGTCCGTGTAGCGGATGCGTTCGTTCGGCACGAGCTCGACGTATTGCCCGCCGAAGGAATGGCTCTTGCCGGTGGTGAAATTCGTGAACGACATCTTGTGGGTGCCGCCGACCCTGGCTTCCAGGTGATGGACCTTGCAGGTGAAACCGTTCGGCGGGAGCCATTTGGCGAGGGCATCGGCATCCAGGAACGCCCGATAGATCCGTTCCGGGGTCGCCCGGAGCACGCGATGCAGCCTGATGGTATTGGTCGTTGCCATGATTCCTTTCGATCAACCTTGTCCGAACATCATTTCCAAACCGGGCGTTCGAGTCAAGCGGCGCGGTGGGGCGCCCGCCGTCATTTGGCGGTCATGCCCGCATTCTCTTTAAAAAATTTGGCGATCAACGCCGGCGCTTCCGGGTTGAGTTCATGGCCGCCGGGATAGATGAAGGTCACCAGCGGCGTGCCCTTTTCGGACGGATAAAGGGTGCACTGCTTCTGGTTGTCCCAGGTCTTGCCGGTCTTGGCGCATCCATCGACGCGGCGCACGACGTCCATCGTGAGTTTCTGCCATGAAAATTTCACGAGCGGGTCATCGGTTCCGCCGAGGATCATCGCCGGCCTGGGATGGAGCTTGTTCGCGTAACGCGCCGCGGCCGCGGACGGCGCGAGCGCGGCAAAGACATCGGGACGCGCCGCCCACAAGAGATACGTGAACGAGCCGCCATTGGAATGACCGGTGCAATAGATATGTTTGGTGTCGACGCGGTGGTCCTGCTTGAGGCGCGCGAGGACGGCGTCGAAAAATTTCAGGTCGCGGTCGCCCTGGTCGCCGATCAACGCCTGCCAGCCCGGACGATTGCCGCCGGGGTCGGTGAGCTGGCCGGGGGTATCGAGCCCCTGCATGTAGACGCAGATCGCTTCCGGCCACTGGCGTTCCATCGCGAAACTCATCGCGGCCAGCCGGGCGCTGCCGCCATGGCCATGGAACACGAACACGACCGGCGCCGGATTGGTCGCGGCGGTGGCGGGGACGTAGACGAGGGCGGTGCGGTCGACGCCGTCGATCTTGAAATCGACCTGCTGGAGCGGGTCCGGCTCGGCGGCATGGACGACCAGATTGGCTGCGGCCAGGAACGACCACAGCAGAGGCCGGGAGATATTCATAGGGTGTCAGACGCAATAGGCGGGGGAATGTTACTTCGCGTCGCGCTTCGATCCGTGTTAATTCGTGAAAGGAGCATCAAAAAGCTCAAAAAATTCTCTTGCGCCGGGTCGTTTCAGTGCTAAACTTCGCGCCCGCTTTGAGAAATCGGAGCGGACGTCAACTAAAACCATTAACAGACAATCGTTCTTTGTATGGCTGCACAACGCATTCGAATCCGCCTGAAGGCCTATGACCACCGGGTCATCGACCAATCCGCGCGCGAGATCGCGGACACCGTCAAACGCACCGGCGCTCGCGTCGCCGGCCCGATCCCCCTGCCGACCCGTGTCGAGCGCTTCACCGTCCAGCGGTCGCCGCACGCGGACAAGAAATCGCAGGAAACCTTCGAGCAACGCACTCACAAGCGGCTCATCGACATCCTCGACCCGACGGCCAAGACCGTGGACGAGTTGAAGAAGCTGAACCTCCCGGCCGGCGTCGATATTACGATTAAAATCTAATACGATTTAACGTTTCCACCATTTAACGCTTTAACGAATAGATTTTATGCCAATCGGACTTTTAGGAAAAAAACTCGGACACACGCGCGTTTATGATGCGACCGGCAAGGTGCAGGCGGTCACCGTCGTGCTCGCCGGACCGAATCGCGTGTTGCAGGTCAAAACGCAGGCCGGCAAAGACGGTTACAACGCCGTCCAACTCGGTTTCGATGACCAGAAAGACCAACGCGTCACCAAACCGTTGCTGGGTCATATCAAGAAACAAAACGGCGCGGCCGTCAAACGTATCAAGGAATTCCGTAATTTCTCGAAGGAAGTCAAAGCCGGCGACGTCGTCGGCCCGACCCTGTTCGCCCCTGGCGATTTCATCGATGCCATCGGCGTCGTGAAAGGCCGCGGTTTCGAAGGTGTCGTCAAACGTCATCGTTTCAAGGGTGGTGACTCGACGCACGGCGCCAAAGGCTGGCATCGCCGCAGCGGCGCCATCGGCCAACGCCTGTTCCCCGGCACGGTCCAGCGCGGCCTGCGCATGCCCGGTCACATGGGCCAGGTGCAGCGCACGACGCAAAATCTCGAAGTGATCCAGGTCCGCGAAGCGGAGAACCTCTTGCTCATCAAAGGCTCGATCCCCGGTGCCGAAGGCGATTACGTCGTCATCCGCGAATCGAAGAAACGTCCGAAGGGCTGGAAACCGCCGGTGAGCGCTGCGCCGATGAAGAAGGCGAAGTCTGCTGACAAGAAAGCTGAAGCCAAACCTGCAGCTGCTCCCGCTGCCAAGAAATAATTAGGCCATGAAAATTGCCATCAAAAATCTCGAAGGAAAGAATTCCGGCGAACTGGAAGTGAAGTTCCCGCTGATCGACGACGGTCGCGGCACGCAGGCCGTGCACGACACGGTCGTCGCGTACCGGGCCGCGCAACGCAGCGGCACCGCCAGCACCAAGAACGTCGGCGAAGTCGCCGGCAGCAACAAAAAGCCCTGGCGCCAGAAAGGCACCGGCCGCGCCCGCGCCGGTTCGTTCCAATCACCGTTGTGGGTCGGCGGCGGCGTGGTCTTCGGACCGCGGCCCCGCGACTTCAGCAAGAAAGTCTCCAAGAAGACCAAGCAACTCGCGTTGCGCAAGGCGTTGAGCGAACGGCTCAAGGCCGGCGACGTCGTCGTCGTCGATGACCTCAAGCTCGGCTCGCCGAAGACGAAAGATTTCGTCGGCGTCATCTCCAAGCTGGACCTGAAGGGCACGACCCTCGTGGTTTCGGCCGGGATCGACAAGAACCTGACGCTGGCGTCGCGCAACATCGAGAAGGTGGCGCTGACGACGAGCGACTCGCTGAACACGTACGACGTGCTGCGTCCGGACAAACTGTTGTTCACCAAGGACGCTTTCCAAAAGGTGGAAGCCCGTCTGGCCGGTGAATAATCGACCCACGATTCAACCATTTAACGATTAACGAACCATGAACGCTTTTGAAGTCATCAAGACCGTCCGCCTGACCGAGAAGGGCACGCGGCAGGGCGAGAAGTACAACCAATACACCATCGTGGCCGATCGTCGCGCGAATAAGACGCAGATCCGCCAGGCGGTGCAGGAACTTTTCAAGGTCAAGGTCGAGCGCGTCAACACGCTCAACGTCCGCGGCAAAGCCCGCCGCCAGCGCACCACCCAGGCCGGCCAGGCGCCGGACTGGAAAAAAGCGATCGTCACCCTCAAGAAGGGCGACAAGATCGTTTTGACCTAAATCGGCAGGTCGTCCCTGCCTTGACAATGTCGCGCGGCTCTCGAAAGAGAGCCGCTTTTTTGTTGGAGTTCACGCTTTAGCGTGTCCGGCGCAAGCTGAAGCTTGAACTCCAGCGTCAATACATCCATTCGGGAAAGATGCTGACGGCATTGGTGAGGTCGTACTCCTTGTGCCACGGTCGTTGCCAGAGATCGCGGGCGCGGGTGTAGCTGACGGAGCTGTCGAAGTTCAGCAGGTTGACACCCTTGGCATGGCGCGCGATGGCGAAGTGATGCATCTCGGCGCCGGCGCCGACCCATTCGCCGTTGAATCCGGGAGTGGCGTCGTTCTCGTACGGCCCGCCGCCGCGCCACATCGAGTCGCCGAAGAGCGGGGTGATCGAGGGCTGGTCGACGTTGCCGTATTTTTTCCAGTGCAATTCGTAGACCCGGCCCTGGACGTTGTTGGTGTCCGGATTGTACGCCCAGCAGTTCAGGCCGTAACTGGCGATGAGCAGATGGTTCTGGTCGGTCGGGTCGTCGATCGGAAAATCGTACGCCGTGGTGGGGCCGCCGTATTCGACGGCGAGCGGGTCGTCGATGGACACGTGAACTTCGCGGTCGCCGGGTCCGCGGCGGGACGTCGCTTTGGGGCAAAGGAGCAGGGCGGGTTTTTTGGACAGGGTATTGGTGAACGACAGCACCCACGCGCCGCGCGCCCAGGGAGCGGCGGTGCCGGCCATGAACGCGTCGTTGTTGTCGTCGGCGTACAATCGCCAGGTGATCCCCCATTGCCGGAGATTGGAGATGCAATTGGCGTCCTTGGCCTTCTCCTTGGCATGGCTCAACACGGGCAGCAGCATGCCGGCGAGGATGCCGATGATCGCGATGACGACGAGCAGTTCGATCAGGGTGAACGCCTTGTTTCGGGATGGCTCCTGATTCATGGAGGGACGTTTATACCAGCCGGCAGGCTGGTGCAAGAAAACGTTCATCGATGTCATCTTTTTTTGGCCCGGGAGCAGGGCGATGAGGATGTCGATGACCACGACAATTCGATCAGGGTGAAGGCGTGACCGGGTATGCGATCTGGCAGACGGGCGTTTACATCGGTCGGATGGCTGGCGCAAGCGAAGGTTTAATTTTTTGGCCGCCCCAATATCCCTGCCGGCACTTCGCCGGTGACTTCAATCTTGAACGAGTCCATGTCGATCCACACCGACCCGTTGCCGCTCAACATGTAGCCGATATCAATGGATTGGGTGTCCGGCGGGATGTAACAGGAGACGGTGCGCAACGTCCAATCCGTAGTGCCGGTGACGCGACCTCCTTCCATCCTGTCTTTGACCAGGATTTTGAAACCGGAATCTTTGGGCTGGACGCCGCCCCAGAAATGACCACCGAGTCCTTCGGTCTTGATCCAGGCCTTCATGTACACGGTGTGACCGACATATTGTTCGAATTCCGGTTGGTTGCGAAGGATTTTTCCCCACCACATCCGTGAGCCTTTCAACAAAGGCACTGGCCCGGTATAACTGAGGCGCAACGTCGGATGGCCGTCGTGCAATACTTCGGTGTCGGTCGTGACGGGATAATCGTGATTGTCCGGTCCCCAGATGTGCCATTGGCGGTCGTCGGTCATCACCGTGTCGTCGGGAACGATCTCGATCTGAAAATCATCGAACCACACTTCGCCCGGGCCATAAAGCGACGGTGAGATGATGATCGCGGCTGGTTCGTTCGGAACGTCCATCACGGATTCAATCTTTTGCCAGTCTGTCGTCCCGCGAACGGGATGGCCGCCCAGATCGTCCAGGGCATAGATGTGTCCATTGCCGACCACGACCCTCATCGTCGCCCCGGCGCGGTTGGCGACGTCGCGTGTCTTGATCCAACCGTTGATGCGGATGTGTTTGCCGAGCAACAGGGAATTTGTCCCGGTCCGATAGACGATCTGGCTGGATGACGCGATCCAACCTTTGCCGCCGGTCGTGGATGCCAGGAAATCGGCGGCCGTTCCGGCGGTGGCGAGAGATTTGATATGTTGGGCGGGTTGCGAGGTCGGCGTGCGTTTCATCCGGGAATCCGTGTCGATGGCGAACCGGTCATTGGCATTCCCGACTTCAAATCCCACGTTGGGAAGTTTTATGGGGATCGTTTCCGTCTTTGGTTGGACAAAGTGCCGGGGCGACGCCTGATGCAGGGTGAAGAAGGTGCCGAGGCTGACGACGAGGGCGGCCGCGGCGATGGTGGTGACGACGGTTTTTGTTTTCATGGTGATGAGAGTCGCTTTAGCGAGGGTTGTGGCGGAGATCGAAGCGGCGGCGCCTTTGGCCAGGGCGACCGCCGCGACGGATTTCGCCAGGGCGGCGGGCGCCGGCTGGATGGAACACCGGGCCATCGATTCGGCGATGGCACTGGCGGTCGAGTCCACCCCATGGCTGGAAAAGTAGCGCTGCAATTTTTCCAGGGCACGCGCGGTCCTTTTATGGGCCGCCCATTCGCCGATGCCCATGGCGGCGGCGGTTTCCGCGCCATTTTTGTTCTCAAAGAAGCGAAGGGCGAGCAGCGTGCGGTCTTTTTGGCTCAACCGCGACATCGCGGCTTCGAGCAGCGGTTTCAGCTGTTGCCATGTTTCTTCCGGGCCGGATCGGTCGATGATGGATTGCATATAGGCCTCCTGTTCATGGCGTTGGCGGCGGACCTGGGTCCTGAGGAATTGCATTGAAGTCCATCGCGCCGTCTCATACAGCCACCCCGTCAACACCGTGCCCGGACGCAGCCCGGCGGCTTTCTTTTCCAGGATGACGAAGACCGCCTGGGTGATGTCTTCGGCGTCCTGGGGATTGTGGACATAACGGGCCGCGGTCGAATAGATGAGATTGATGTGCCGTCGGACGAGTTCGGCGAACGCCGTTTCGGATCTCGAATCGGCATACTGGCGGACCAGGTCCATATCATCGGCATCGGGCATCTGATGAATTATTGCCGGTGGGAATCAGGCTTGGACAATTATTTTATCGATCTGGCCGCATCGCAGGCGGCCCGGCGCGCCGGGCCGTCAGAAAATCATTCCACCGTCAACCCGAACAGGAACGGCACGGTGGGCGTGTCCATGGAAACAAAATCGATGCTCGTCAGTTCAACGACCGGCTGCGGGTTCTCGAAGGTGGTCCGGCAGAGGACGAGCGATTCGTCCGGTTGCTGCTTTTGGATGCGCGGGTTGCTGCCGAACCACGCCACTTCCGTGTCCGGCGCCGTGCGAAGATTGAGCGGGTTGACGCCGGTCGTGAACAGGGGCGCCCAGCCGTCGATCATCTGTTCGCCCGCGTTCAATTCCAATTCTTTCGTTCCACCATCGGAGTAGTGCAGCACCAGTTTCGCAACCGTTTTGCCTGCATCGTCGAAGGAGACCAGGGCCGCGCCCTGCAACAGATGTATCTTCGTGCAGGATCGCCCGATCCTGATGTCGCTGACGTTCGTCGGAAAATCTTTCTTGAAATGTTTCATCCAGCCGCCGGTCAGATAGACCACACCCTGGACGTCGAACGGTACGCCGCCATAAAGATGAACGCCCGCGGGAAGCCCGGCGTAGTTGCTGGTGTCATTCCCGGCCGGGCCGACGGGGCCGTCGGTCAATCTCGCGTTGAGATAAGGCGTCAGGTCGATCGTCGTGGCGTCGTGCGTGTCGTCGACCTGCTGGCGCCGCCTGATCCGGGCTTCCGTCACCTGTCTTTCCAGGGGCCACACCTCGGCGCGCAGGCGGGTGATGACGGCTTTGTTCTGGGGCGTGACGCCGACGCGATTGAACGAATTGTTCAGGACCGAGCCAGGCGGGATTTCTTTCACGAATTTGGCGATCTCCGCCCGGTGGTGGGCCTGTTTAACGGCTTTGACCGTCAGCGGAGTGAGCCCGCCAACGACAATGATCGCGCTGATGCCCGCCGCGATCTTTGTTTTTGTCCATGACATGGAATGTCTCCTAATCCTTCGGCTGTCCGAACACGGTTTTGCCTTCCTCGTCGGCGATCTCGTATTTGAGGGAATCCATGTCGATCCAAACCGTCCCGCTGCCGCGAAACGCGAAGCCGGTATCGAGGCATTGCGTGTCGGGCGGGATGACGCAGACGATCGTGCGCCGGGTCCAATCGGTCGTTCCATTGATGCGGGCGACGTCCATCTTGTCCTGCGCGAGCAATTTGAAGCTGGGGCCCTTGGGTCGAAGATTCGGCCGCAGATTGCCGGATACATTTTCCGTTTTTGTCCAAACGGTCATGCGCACGGTATGCCCGGCATATTGTTTCGGGTCGCGGATGTCCTGGCCCCACCACATCCACGAACCTTTCGGCGCGGGTTTGCCGCCGTTGTAACTGATCTGGAGGGACGGATGGCCGTCGTGAGTGATATCCAGGTTTGTCGTGACGGGATAATCGTAAGCGTTTGGACTCCAGACATGCCACTTGCGGTCATCGGTGATCGGCGTGTCCGACGGCACGATGTCGATCTGGAAATCGTCGAACCAGGCCTCGCCGGTTCCATAAAGCGACGGCCCAAAGAAAATGACGGCCGGTTCTTTTGGAACGTCCGCGACGAATTCGACCGGTTGCCAGTCCGTCGTCCCGCGGATGGGCCGGTCGGTCATATCGTCGTCGGCATAGATATAACCGTCGTTGAGGATGAGCAGGGTGGCGCCGGCCCAGTTGTTGACGTCCCTGGTCTTGATCCAGCCGCTGAGGCGGATGCGTTTGCCGAGCAATATGGAATTGGTCCCGGCGCGATAGACGATCCGGCGGGAAGCCATGATCCAGCGGTTGTTGCCGGCGGTCGAGGCCAGGAAATCGCCGGCCGACACGGTCGTGAGCGATTTGATGTGACCGGCGGGCGCGAACCCGGCGGTGCGGCGGGTTTTTGGGTCGAGATCGATGACGAAACGCTCATCGGTGTTCCCGACGTCGAACGCATTGTTGGCCAGCTTGATCGGGATCACTTCGGTGGCGGGTTGTTGGTAACCCGGGGCGCCTGATTTATGGGCGGCCAGGAAGGTCGCGGCGCCGATGACGATGGCAGCGACGGCCGTGGTGGCGGCGATGGTTTTCGTTTTCATGGTGAGGAGCGTCGCTTTGGCGAGGGTGGTGGCGGAAAGGGACGCCGCGGCGCCCTTGGCCAGCGCCACGGCGGTGGTGGTTTGGACCAATGCCGCGGGAGCGGATCGGACGGAATTATTCGAGATCGACTCGGCGATGGCGGCGGTGGTCGAATTCACTCCCCGTTTCAGGAACAGCCGGCGGAGTTTTTCCAGGGCGCGATTGACCCGCATCCGCGCGGAACCTTCGGTCGCGCTCATCGCGTCGCCGATCTCCTTGAAATCTTTGCCCTCGAAGAAGCGGAGCAGGACGGCGTCGCGATCGGCCGAGCCGAGGCGGAGCATGGCATCGTCGAGCAGAGGACCGATCTGCGGCCAGAGGTCGGGTAACGGTTCGTTCGACGTCGTCTGCATGTAAGCCTCCTGTTCGCGATGCCGTCGCCGGCGTTGGATCTTGAGCGCATCGGCCGAAGCGAATTGCGCGGTGCGATAAAGCCAGCCGGTCAGGACCGTCTTGGCGCCGAGCGACGCCGCCTTTCGAGCCAGGATGATGAACACGGCCTGGGTGACTTCTTCGGCCAGATGCGGGTCCCGGGTCTGGCGGAGGGCGACGGAATGGACGAGATGGATATGTCGTGAAACCAGCGTGGCGAAAGCGCTTTCTGACTGGCGGACGACGTACTCCCGCACCAACGCCATGTCATCGGTCATCATCTTTACCAATACATGGACGCCGGATCGGAAAGCGAACAGATTATTTCGCTTTTTCCACGACGAGCATCCGCATGGGGCGGTTGCTGGAAACGAGTTCCAGGCCGAGCGCATCCAGCGCCTGGTTGATGGTTTCCAGATTTCGGTTGGCCAGGTCGTCGGGCGTGCAGTTGACGACAAAGTCGAAATCGCCCGCGAGCTGGGTTTCGTCGATGACCGGGACGTCCAGATGGTTCTGGAAGAGGTAGGCCAGGCTGCCCATCGAGCCGTGCTGGAATTGGAACTGGTCTTTTTGGGTCATCCGCGTCCAACCCGGGCTGTTGGGATCGCTCGGTTTCAATCCGCCGGCGCCGGGCGATCGTGTCCGAAGCACGTAGATTTCCGTGTCCACGTCATCTTTCCAGGTGGCGACATAACCGAACTGTTTTTTGATCGATCGCTGGAGGCGATCCCAGGTCCGGTCATCCAGCACGGTGGACAGATGGTCGAAATGATCTTTCGGCGCGTTCGGCGGCAACAGCGTGGACCAGCTCGGCGCGCTGTAGGCCCGGTCGATGAGGAATTTGAACGAGACGTTCCGGTCCATCATCAAGGTCACATGTACGCCGGCTTTGCCGGTGGCCTCGGCCGAATAGCTGCGCCCATCGACCGGCGTCTTGAAATGAGTCGGCCGCACCACGAACAGACCGGGCGGAAGGTTTTGAAAGCCCTGGTACTTCACGTCGAAGTAAGCGTCTTTGACCGGCGGGAAAAGGATCGGCTGGATGATGACCGTGGCGGTGCCGCCGACCAGCACGGCGGCGACGGCGATGACGATGGCGGTTTTGATCTTGGTCAGGGCCATAACTTTCAATGTTCCTTTGATGAGGGTGGCGGTGGAGACAGAGGCAGTCGTTCCTTTGGCAACGGCGACGGTCGTCACGGTCTGGACCAGCGAGACCGGCGCCGCCTGGATCGAATGGGCGGCGATGGTCCCGGCGATCGCGGCCGCGGTCGAATCGATGCCGCGTTTCGAGAAAAATTTCTGCAATTTTCCGACCGCGCGCTGGACCCTGCTTTGGGCGGCCGCCTCAGAGACCTGCAAAGCGACGGCGATCTCCGCGGCCGTTTTATCCTTGAAGAAACGCAGGACCACGGCTTCACGGTCTTTTTTGCCGAGACGGGCGATGGCGTCGTCCAACAGCGGCGCCACCTGGTTCCAGGCCGGATCAGCGGCGGATTTCTCGAAGAGAGATTGCATATGGGCCTCCTGTTCGCGCCGGCGCCGGCGATATTCTCCGCGCAAAAAATTCAAGGCGGTCAGCCGGGTCGCTTCATAGAGCCACGCTTCGAGGACGGTGTGAAGCCGGAGGCCGTCGGCTTTTTGCGCCAGCAACACGAAGACGGCCTGGGTGATCTCCTCGGCATGGGACGTGTTGCCGACGTGCCGCACGGCCGCGGAGTAGACGAGGTTGATGTGCCGCCGGACCAGTTCGGCGAAGGCTTCTTCCGAGCCGTCCCGGCCATACGCCCGCAGCAATTCGATGTCTGTCTTATCCGGCATCCATCTATTTATCGCCGGTGGAGAGGAAAAGCAGGCAATTATTTTCTACGGCCTGGCCGGAAACGATCAATGGACGGTCAGATTGGAGAAGACGCCGTCGCAGGGGATGCCGGCATCGCCGTACACCCGCAGGCCGACGAATCCCGCAGGGAAGAGGTCGTCATCGGCTTTCACCACCGGGACGTCATTCAAACGGACTTCCAGCCGGGATCCTTTGGCGGAAAAGGTGATCTTTTCCGCGTTGCCGGGTCCGGACAATCCGCGTCGTTTGAAGATGCCCAATTCCGTTTCCTGCCCGTCAGCCCGTCGCAGGAGGGTGACCCGGCCGATGCCGCCGGCGCCGGGCGTGCCGTCGGGAACGAATACCGCGAGATAACCGTTGTTCGCGTCCTGGAACCGAACGGTCAGGGCGGCTTCGCGATTGGTCGTGCTCAGCCGGCCTTCGAGCGTCACGTCTCCATACTGGCGGGTGGACGCCAGGATGCTGTCGCCATTGGTGCTGTGGCCGTTAATGGCGCCGTTGATCCATTCCCATTGATCGCGGTTCCCGCTCAAGGCCGACCAATCGGAGGGGATCGAGCGGATCTGCAACGTGGGATGCAGGATTTTGCCGGCGACGTGGACGGCGATGGTGGTGGTGCCGGCGGCCAACAACAAACACGTCCCGGCAACAATGGTGATCTTCGTTTTCGTCCATGCCATAACTTTCAATGCTCCTTGGATCAGGGTTAAAGTTGAAGCGGATGCGGTCGCGCCTTTGGCCATCGCCAGGGCGGTAGTCGTCGCCGCCAACAGCGCAGGCGCCGGTTGGATGGCATGGTTGGAAACGGCGCCGGTCATGGCGGCGGTGGTCGAATGGATCCCTTGTTTTGAAAAATAATGCTGTAGCTTTTCCAACGCGCGATGGATCCGCATGCGCGCTGAGTCTTCGCTCGCGCCCAGCGTCGTCCCGATGTCGTTCATGCTCATACCGTAGAAAAACCGGAGGATCAAGGCGTGGCGATCGGTTTCGTTCAGGCGGGCCATCGCGGCATCGAGCAACGGGGCGATCTGCGTCCACAACGCCGATTCATTTTTGTCCGAGACGTTTTGCATGGCGGCCTCCTGCTCGCGGCGAATACGGCGGATTTCGCCGCGGATAAAGGTAAGAGCCGTCAGCCGTGCCGTCTGATAGAGCCAGCCGGCCAGGATGACGTTTTTCCCCAAATGGGGGGATTTTTTTGCAAGAATGACAAAGACGGCCTGGGTGATCTCTTCGGCCTGATGGGGATTCCCGGTATGGCGCAGGGCGATCGAGTAGACCCGGTCGATGTGTCGTGCGACCAACGTGGCGAAAGCGTCTTCAGAACCGTGATCCACATATTGTCGCAACAACGTGATGTCATCCAATTCCTGCATCTACCTATAAATGCCGCAGGCCGGCGGAACCGAACAGATTATTTTGCCTTTTCGACGGCCAGCATCCGGAGCGGCATACGGGCCGGCGCCAGCTCAAGCCCGAGTTGATCGATGAGGGCCTGCTTCAGGTCGCCGGACCCTTTCCACTGGAGATCGATATCGAATCCTTTATTTGCCAGGGCGCTTCGGTCG
>Ga0068859_100003551_pt1 | contig 15884 bp, 17 predicted proteins | sample KBSSwiS22_FD_66585 | JGI IMG/M metagenome (GOLD analysis project Ga0068859, IMG submission 66585) | Switchgrass rhizosphere microbial communities from Kellogg Biological Station, Michigan, USA - KBS Switchgrass S2-2 | ecosystem: Host-associated > Plants > Roots > Rhizosphere > Soil ...
CGATCGAGTTCGCCGTCAGCGAAGATGCAGACGTTGCGACTGTGATGCGCCGGATTGCTTGCGGGGCCGATGAAGATCGTCCCATAAAGAAAACTCAAGTCGTTTTCGAACGGATGGTTGATCGGAAACTTCGCCATTACCGCCTGTTTGATCAACCGGCCGTGTTCGATGAGCCGATTGGAATTCGCGGGCTCGAGTTTCAATCCGGTATTGACGAACGCGTAGAACGCGCCGCCGTAAGCAACGTCAAACTCTACTAAACCAATTCCTACGACCTCAACCTGTTGCTTCCAGAGGTAGACAAACGAAGGCACGTTCTGAAACGACGTCTCAACCACTTCGCCGTTCACTACCGTAGCCCTGGCTAAAATCCTGCCCGCCGGAACATTGATCGTGATTTCGTTTTTACTAACGAGCTTAGTTTCGACGGCAAGTTTCGTCAGTGCGATGATCGCATGGCCACACATCGTGCTGTAGCCTTCGTTGTGAATGAAGAACACGTCGAAGTCAGCATCAACGGAAGGCGTGACGACAGCGCCATACATATCCGCGTGACCGCGCGGCTCCCACATGAGCCCGGTGCGCAGATGATCGTAGTGCTCGCGAAAGTAGCGTCGCTTCTCGAGCACGTTGCGCCCCTCGATCGGCGGTAGACCAGCAACGACGACACGCAGCGGCTCACCGCCAGTGTGCATATCGATGGTGGTGATGCGCATCCAGTGTTCAGGCGGACGCCAGTCAGCAAGAATTTGTGTCATCCGTGCCTGCAATCCGTTCAAGTAAGAGATTTCACGCAAAGCCGCAAGTCAGGAGGCAAAAGCACAAAGAGTTAACTTTTGCGCCTTTGTGTCTTCCTTTGCGCCTTTGCGTGAAAAACTTGCTCGTACACGTCCAACGTGAGACGCGCGGTTTGGCGCCAATCGAACAAACTCGACTGCACGAAACCGCGACTGCGTAGTTGTTCGCGAAGCGCCGCATCGGAGATCATGCGCCACAAACCGGCGGCGATTGACTCCTCGTCGAATGGATCGATTATCAAACTTGCGTCGCCGACTACTTCAGGAAAACACGTGCGGTCCGAAGTTATAGTAGGCGTGCCGCAACGCATCGCTTCGAGGAGTGGAATTCCGAAGCCCTCGAAATACGACGGGTACGCGAAGCAAAGAGCGCCCGTGTACAACGCCGCCAGATCACTCTCCGGCACATAACCGGTGAATAGAATTTTGTCATTCGCAGGGCTGACCGCGGCAGCCCTGATCGTGTCTTCAAAGAGCCAGGCACGTTTTCCGACTATCACCAGGCGGGGTGCGTTGTCACTGTGTTGCAACAACATTCGCGAATAGCCACGAATCAAACGCGCAATGTTCTTGCGCGGCTGGATCGACCCCACCGCCAGAATGTAATCGCCGGAAATTCCATACTTGGCCAACACTTGAGGGTCATTCACCGGCTTGAACCGCGAAGATGCAGCGAGCGGCGTCGTAGTAACTCGCTCGGGCGGCAGACGATACGTGCGCAGAATATCCTGCCGGGAATACTCCGAGTCAGTCAGGATATGAGAAGCAGAGCGAGCCGTGCGACGTACCGTGAGTCGCATTTGCATCCAACTACGGCGCTTGAACGTCTCGGGAATATGCTCGAATGAGAGATCGTGAATCATCACCACCGTATCGCAAGGCGCCAGCGGCGGTGCGGTGTATTGAACGTGGAGGATATCAATCGGCCGGCGACGCAGCTCGGCCGCGAGCGTGAGGGGGATTCTTATGAGCGGCGTGTGCGGCAGTGTTTTCCTGACTATCACATTGGGCCAGCGATGAGCGTAGCGATCGATTGCCTCCTGTCGAGTTACATAAAGGGTGTAGCGATTTTGAGTATCAACTTCCGCCAGAGCTTCGATCAGATTACTGGCGTACGTCTCATTCCCGCCCAATCCGGTCCCGATCGAGTGTGCGTCAAACCCGATGTGCAACGTTACCTTGCCTCCTCAGCTTAACAATAGTAAACACTATCCGACGTACCTCAAAAGAGAGGATTGGACCGCTGATGAAAAAGACGCTAGTCGCCGCAGTTGTTTTGACGCTTCTGATCGCGAGTTCCCCGCTGAGTTTGCAAGCCGCGGCGCCCGCGGCGGTGCTGTTCGACGACTTCAGCTACACGGACAAACAGCAGATGAAACGGAATGGCTGGATCGTTCGCACTGAAGCAGGTTGGCCGGGCGTACCGGGCGCGACGTGGCCGGACCAGAGTGTATCAACTCTAAAAGATGGCGCCAGCAACTGGATCGTGCGCATGACTGCCACGACTGACGGCACCGCCGCGAATACGACCCAGGCTCAGCTTTGTCATCAACGCAAATATCTCGAAGGCACGTACGCCGCGCGAGTTCGTTTCAATGATGCGCCGGCTTCCGGCCCCGATGGAGATCAGGTCGTGCAAAGCTTTTACACGATCAGCCCGTTGAAGGCGCCGATGGATCTGGATTACAGCGAGTTGGATTGGGAATACTTACCGAACGGCGGCTGGGGCATCGATGGTCCAACGCTGTATTCAACGACATGGGAGACGTTCAGCCCGGAACCAAATTGGAAGAAAGACAACGTCTTCCAGACGACGAACGGCAGTGAGGCCGGCTGGCACACGTTGGTCACTCAGGTGTTCGATCAGAAGGTGAAGTATTTCCGCGATGGCAAACTATTCGCGGAGCACGGTGGGAATTATTATCCCGAAGACACGATGTCGATTAACTTCAATCTCTGGTTCATCCGCGACGGCATGTTGAAGGCAAACGAGCGGCGCCATTATGAGGAAGACATCGACTGGGTCTTCTTCCAGGCCAACACGGCCCTGACGCCGGAACAAGTCGAAGCAGCCGTGGCTGTGATGCGAAAAAAATCAGTTAAATTTCGCGACACAGTGCCGTCGAAAAACCTGAACAGCCCCTGCAACTTTTAATCAGACTTGGAGAAAGTCAGTACCACCTGCGGTAGCGGGTGGGTCGTTGCTCAATTCTGGATCTGGAATCGTGTGAACCCACCCGCTATCGCAGGTGGTACTGACCTCTTCCAAGCTAGTTACTGAGTTGCGTCTTTCTTTGTGTGGCCCGCTGCCTTCTTCTGTCGCAACCATTCATCAATGCTTTCACGAACAAACTCGCCAATATCCTCAAACTCGCGTGCTGACTTCTCCCAGAAATCTTTAAACTTACTCGAGTCAAAGGCAAAGCCGTACCCGCGTCCAAAACCTCTTGTCGGCCCAAGCTCGTCTTCGTAATACGCTGCGAGTTGGCGCGAAGCCATCGCCACGACAGTTAACGAACTCCCCGCGGGGAGTGATTCGAAGATCGTGCCGACACCAGAATCGAGCTCCTTCAGACGCGTCAACACACGATTGTACTGGTCAGTGCAAAACGCAGCCGCGTCTTCTTTACTGCCGGTCCACTCCGCCTGCAACGCCATGCGCGACGTGCGTCGCAGCACATTGATCAACTTAACTAACTCTTTCTCTCGCTCCATAGTTACTCCCTGCTATTCACAACCAACTGTTAACGGTACACACCGGCCGCGCCATCTGCGTGGACGACGCCCGCGAAAATAAAACTCACGCGCAAACGGAAACTCCGGCTCGTCAGCTTCAAAGTACGCGAGCAACTCGCGCGCCGCCATGCGTGTTATCTCCGGCGAAGTAGATTCAGTCAACGGCGTGAACAACGGTTTGACTGCCGGCTCGAGTTCACTGAGCCGGGCGAGTACGCGGTTGTATTGCGCGACGCAAAACTGTGTCGCATCCGGTCCTGCCTTGGTCCAACCAGCGTAACCGGCCGCGCGCGCTATTCGTCGCAGCACGTTAAGCAGTTTCACTGTTTCTTGTTCCATCTTGTTCTCCTCTTTAGTTCGTTGCTTCAACTTTCGCTCGCAACAGTTTCTTCCCATGATGAATACGCCACTTCACTGTGGATAATGGCACTCCCATAAACGCAGCGATGCGGTCCAGTGGCATCTCGTCAAGAAAACGCAGACGCAACGGCATCGCGTAATCAGCCGGCAAACTGTCGAGCGCTTTGATCATCGACTCATCACGCTCCTTATCCGCGAGTGGCTTTGCGAGTGCTTCGATCTTTTCGAGCAGCACCTCGTCCAGCGCCACACGCTTGCTCGACTGCTTACTGAATCGCAGTGCTCGATGGCGCGTTATCGCCGACAACCACGCCGGAAACTTGCGCGGCTCCTCGATGCCGGGCAGCGCCTTGAAAGCCAGCAGCAGGGAGTCTTGCGCGACATCTTCCGCGTCGTCGGGACCGACAATCGTCCTTGCCAGACGTACTACGGCGGACCTGTATCGCACCACCAACTCCTCAAACGCGTCCAGATTGCCCAGAATCGCCTCGATTACCAGCAGTTCGTCAGGCGACTCAGACCGTGTCATCATTGTTATAGAGACATTTTACGAGTGAAAAGTTAGGTGGGTTTGGAGATTTATTTTTGGGTTATGATATAGCCGGAGGGTGAATGCCCATGGGAGCGAATGGAGAAGTCGATTATTACGAAGTGCTTCAGGTAAGTGACACCGCTGAACCGGAGACTATTAATCGAGTCTATCGAATCTTCGCGCAGCGTTATCACCCTGACAATCGTGAGACGGGCAACGAGGCTCGTTTTCGGGAAATAACCGAGGCTTACCACGTGCTCTCCAATCCGGAGAAGCGCGCACAATACGACGCCACGAACGAAAAACGACGGCGCGATCGCTGGCGCGTTGTATCTGAGGGCGCGACATCGGAGAACAACTTCGAACTCGAGCAAGCCGTGCGTCTTACGGTGCTTGAAGCTTTGTACACGCAGCGCCGCATCGAGCCGCAGAATCCGGGTATTTACTTACGCGAGCTCGAGCGAATGGTCGGCCGCCCGCGCGAGCATCTGGAGTTCACGATTTGGTTTCTCAATCAGAAAAAATTGATCAGCAGTGACGACTCGCGTATGTATCTCACGGCCGACGGCGCGGAGTATCTCGAAGATAGCTATCGCAGCAACCTCCAGCGCAAACGTCTCCAACCCGGAACCAATTAGCAGGGCGCCATAAGCTGGAACAAGTCATCTTAGCTAGAACAAGTCAGGAAGAGGGGCTTGCCCCCGCTGCTTAGTGAATTAGTCCAGCAGCGGGGGCAAGCCCCTCTTCCTGACTTGTTCTACTTATGTTGAAGCCCTAGCGCTTCAACGATAGAATTCACGCGGCTCTTAAGCAATCAATCTAACTCAATGTCACTGATTCAAGAGGCGCGCGTGCGGAGCAAGCTTAACGCTTACGCATTAGGGTTTGTCGCCCTCCTCCTGGCCGTACTACTTCGCTGGGCGCTTGACCCACTCATGGGCGACGCACTGCCTCTCGTCACGCTCTTCGGTGCGGTCGCGGCCGGTGTGTGGCTCGGCGGATATCGTCTCGCGATCCCGATCGCGCTGCTCGGCTACCTCGCTTGCCACTATCTATTCATCGCACCCCGTGGCCACATCGATCTGACGGCTACCGCAAACGTCGTCGGGCTCGTGGCATATCTGTTCACCTGCGCTCTGATTATCGTGTTTGGTGAAGCTACGCGGACGGCGGAGTCACGCGCGCATGAGCGGCGCGAACTCTTCCGAGTCACGCTACGCAGTATTGGCGACGCCGTAATCACAACCGACACTGAAGCACGCATCACCGATCTCAACGAAGTCGCCGAGACGCTGACGGGCTGGCCGCACAACGAAGCACTCGGTCAGCCGCTCGAGCGCGTCTTCAATATCATCAATGAAGTCACACGCCGGCCGGTCGAGAATCCCGCTACCAGAGCGTTGCGCGAAGGAGTGATTGTCGGTCTTGCAAACCACACTGTGCTCGTCAAAAAAGACGGTTCGGAATGTCCTATCGACGATAGTGCGGCGCCGATCCGTAATGAACAGGACCACGTTTCCGGCTGTGTTCTGATCTTTCGCGACGTCACTGCGCAGCGTCTAATTGAGCGCGAGAAAGCCAATCAACTGATCACTGCAAGGCTGCTCGCTGCGATCGTGGAGTCGTCGGACGACGCCATCATCAGCAAGTCGCTCGAAGGCATCATCCAAAGTTGGAACGCTGCTGCTGAACGGCTCTTTGGTTTCACTGCCGAGGAGGTTGTGGGCCGACATATCTCACTCGTGATTCCTCCCGAACGCCTGGGCGAGGAAGATCAGATCATCGCCAGCCTGAAAGCCGGGGAAAGAATCGACCACTTCGAAACCGAGCGCGTGCGAAAAGACGGCCAACGCATCGTCGTGTCTCTTACTATCTCACCGATCAAAGACGATTCCGGAAACGTTGTGGGAGCGTCGAAGATCGTGCGCGATGTCACCGAGCGAAAACGACTAACCGACGATCTGCAACGACTGGCAGCGGATCTCTCAGCAGCCGATCAGCGTAAGAACGAGTTTCTTGCCACGCTTGCTCACGAGCTTCGAAATCCACTCGCGCCGATGAGCAACATGCTCGAAGTAGTGAAGCGCGCGGGTGATGACGGCGAGGTTCGCAAACGCGCGCATGAAACTTTTGAGCGTCAGTTGAATCAGATGGTCCGGCTGGTTGACGATCTGCTCGACCTGAATCGCATTACTCACGATCGACTCGAGTTGCGCCGGAATGAAGTTGATCTATCGTCAGTGATCCAACAGGCTGTTGAAGTGGCGCGGCCGTTGATCGATGCGGCCGAACAGGAATTGATTGTTGACCTGCCTGAAGAGCCCATTCATCTGAACGCCGATCGCGCGCGTCTGGCTCAGGTGTTTGGAAACCTGCTCAACAACAGTTGCAAATACACTGGGCCGAACGGAACGATTACGCTGAGTGCGAAGCAAATGGACGGTGAGGTGTTGGTGACGGTGAAGGACAACGGCGCCGGCATTCCACGTGACAAGATCGACAGCATCTTCGACATGTTCATGCAGATCGATCGCAGTTCCGAGCGATCTCAGGAGGGGTTGGGTATTGGGCTGACGTTAGTGAAGCGTTTGGTCCAGATGCACGGCGGATCGATCGAAGCGCATTCCGACGGTGAGGGACACGGGAGTGAGTTCAGCGTGCGTCTGCCGGTTATCAGCAAACCGGCAGTCTCGACGCCTCGTACCGATACCGCGTCTGAGTCGTCAACGCAGCATCGTGTTTTGATCGTTGATGACAATCGCGACTCCGCCGACTCGCTCGCAATGCTTTTTGAGATTACAGGTAACAAAACCTTCGTCGCTCACGATGGAGTTGAAGCACTCGAAGCGATCGATCAGCACCGCCCCGAAGTTGTTTTGCTCGATATCGGTCTGCCGAAGCTTGATGGTCACGAAGTCTGTCGCCGCATCCGGGAGAAAGCGTGGGGCAAAGACATCGTCATCATCGCCCTGACCGGCTGGGGCCAGGACGACGACCGCCGCAAGTCGGAGCAGGCAGGCTTCAACGGGCACCTCGTGAAGCCTGTGGATTATGACAATCTGCTATCGCTGCTCGCGGAGCTGACAAAAAACGATGATAGTTTTCCAGCGACCTTTGCGCCTTAATGAGTGTTAGAAACACTTAGTCAAAGGAGCTACTAAATGAAAACCAAACTCACACTGACCTTGATAACCCTCGCCGGACTCATCCTATTCACAACTTATATGGCTGGCGGGACTTCAGCAGCAGCGCCGGTTGTGGACGACAACGTCAACCCGCACTACAAAGGCGGCTCATCCTTCAATCTCGCCGGAGCTGGCCCAAACGTGGCCCGTTGCGGAGCATTTCCGGAGAACGTCGAATTGAGTTTCACGGGCTCGGGGATAGATACGGAAGGCGGCTTTAATACGGCAGTCTTTTCGGCCTGCACCAACACGACAACCAACGAGGTCTTTGACCTGAAGGCGACGGACACGTACGCGGGATCCGGAGATTCGGTAAATATCGAAGGCGATCGTTTCGTACTGGCTCCCAATCCGGCCATCTGCGCGGCCTCAAACGCCCACGGCGTCCCCTTCCGCGTCGCCGGCGGCACCGGCATCTACGCCGGCGCCACCGGCACCGGCCATTTCCACATCACCAGCAACCTAACTCCGTGCAACGGGCTCACGCCGCCATCGCAAGTGTGGTTCGAAGGCGTGATAATGAAGCACTAACCTAAGGCCGCACACGTACCCATTCAAAAGACCCGCGAGAGCCAAGCTCTCGCGGGCTTTGTGTCACTGCCGTCAGGCATCGGAATATGAAGTTTGCCGTGGGTGCCGCAACCTAGACGGGGTGGATTCAACCAGGTAGCATATGCAGGTCCCGCTCCTTGAGCTCTGTTTGAAATGGAAAACGTATGGCCCTCATCGATCTTTGGCGAGACTCTCGCGCCCAAATCTTAAGCAAACATGTTCAGCAAATAGTGGCGTTCGCCGGCGACGGAAAACTCGCCGATGGAAACTCATCCTCTACTGAATTTCGAGCTTTCTTAACCCAAGTTCCATCCGAAATGCTTGTGCGATACGCTTCCGAGTGTCTGGTTGATTCCTTCAATGGCAGCGGACTGGTCTTACAGGACACTGTTAACGAAGTCGGTGCTCGGCTAGGGTTTCGAGTAACGCCAGGCCGTTATCGAGGGATTATTGGGCAGTTGGGGTTTGACGGAGTCTGGGAATCGGCAGACGGCCATTCGATCGTGGTTGAAGTAAAAACCACAGATACTTACCGAATTGATTTGAACACCATCGCAAATTATCGACGAGGGCTCATCAAGAACAGCACGATTTCTGAAGAACACTCGTCCATTTTAATTATTGTTGGCCGAGATGATACCGGGGATCTGGAGGCGCAAATTCGAGGGTCAAGGCATGCATGGGACGTTCGACTCATCAGCACAGACGCGTTAATGAGTTTGTTAGCGGTGAAGGAGGAAATTGAGGATCCGCAGATTCAAAGCCGAATACACTCCGTTTTACGTCCTCGCGAGTTCACACGCTTGGACGAGATCGTAGAACTCCTATTCTCCACAGCCGAAGACATTAAGCAGGAACAAGTCGTTGAGGATGAGGTTTTAGAGGACGATGAATACGAGGAACCTGAGGGGCTTACTTCGGCAGATCGAAAACCGAAATTTGTGCCAGTGGCTTTCCACGATGCCTGCATACGTCGCATTGAAAAGGTTCTTGGTACTTCCCTACTGAAGAGATCTCGAGCGACTTTCATTTCACCAGATAAAAATCTGAGACTAATCTGCGCAATTTCTCGCGAGCATGTTCGCAGCGGAACTCATTCATACTGGTTTGCTTTCCATCCTCATCAGGCCGATTGCTTATCCGGTAGCGATACGTCATATGTCGCCTTTGGATGCGGTTCGGAACATCAATTAATCTTGATCAGATACACAGAATTCAAACCCTGGTTAGACGGGATGAACGAGACCACGACAAAAGATCGAACATACAAGCACATTAGCATTTTTCGGATAGGTGATCGTTTCGAACTGGTTCGTCGACAAGGCTACCCACGAATCGATCTAACTTCGTACTTAGTAAAAGATTGATCTCCGAATCGGATCACTAACTTCGTCACGCACAATTGTCGTGACAAGCGAAAATCCCAGCCGTATAGTGCGGGTACCCATCCAAAACGAAGCGGGCCGACCTGTGCTAGCAACACAAAGTCAGCCCTAGACCCTCAACCTTCTACAGAAAGGATGAAGATCATGGCTAATCATAGTAGCGCAAGCGTGCGCGAACACACACCTCACCCAACTCGAACAACCAGGACTGCAACAATCGTCGATGCTCTCAAACAGAGAGCGCAGGCTGTCTTAAACGACAAGTCGATTGACACTCAGACGCGTGCGATTATCCGTTGCGCTTTGAAGACGAACGATCCCTGGCTCGCGGAACTCGTGCGGCGTGCGGATGCCGGCGAAGATATCTTTGACAACCGGCAAAGTCTGGAAACCGACGAAGATGAAAAGATCGCGGCATTGGCGGAAATAATTTGCCGGGCCGGCGATGAAACTACGGCGGCGCTGTTTGTTCTCATGGGAAAGATTCAAAACTCGACGCATCCTGAAGTGCTTGCGAACACGGCGAAGCACCTTGCCTTTACGCGGTGCGGTGAGTTGAACTTCGCCGGCATGGTGGACGCTCAGCTTGCAATACTCGAGAACGAACTACTTCGCGAGTAACACGGTAGCCGGAACTCCCCACCGGCTATCAACGCAACGTGTTAAAATCTCTGTCATGGATAAGCCTTCTGCATTAGCTGACTGGACTCCAGAACAGATCGCACTCGGCAAAAAATGGGTCGAGACGTGGAAGCTCGCCGCTGTGGACCTTGAGCGCATCAAGCGTAAGGAGATCCGCGAACTCGATACTTACAAAACCATTTCTCTACTTTGTGGAACCCGCGATTACACCAAGCCCCCTTACGCACCAAAGCCATGGTCTGGACTAATCGAGCTACAGCGGTTGTTCAAAAAGGCGGCGGGTCGTGGATGACGTCATTCGGGCAGCTGCTGAACTGCAAAATGTTTGCCAGTCCCAAGGCTGGCAGTTTTGTTTCATAGGCGGCGTCGCACTTCAGCGCTGGGGTGAGCCTCGCGAAACAGTTGACGTCGATCTTTCTTTGTTCGTTGGATTCGGACAAGAACAGCAGTTCAGTGACGCGCTCCTCAAACACTTCGAACCACGAATTTCGAACGCTGCTGACTTTGCCCGAGAGCGACGCGTGTTGCTGCTTCGTTCAGACAAAGGCGTAGGCCTGGACGTCTCACTGGCTGCCCTGCCCTACGAAGCATTCGTGATTCACCGTTCATCGTATTTCGACTACCCACCAGGTATCTCCTTGCGAACGTGTTCGGCTGAAGACTTGATTGTGCTGAAAGCGTTTGCTGGACGTGGACAAGACTGGGCCGATATCGAACGAGTAATCGTGCGACAAACGGGCAAGCTGGATTGGGACTACATTCGTGAGCAAATTGGACCTCTTGCAGAATTAAAAGACGCGCCTGAGATTGTTGACCAACTTGAAGCCCGCCGCGTTGAATTCGAGCGCTAGAATATCGCGATGAAAGTTACGACTTTGGCAATGGATCCGTTACCAGTCTTGCCGGAGGTTCAAGATCGATCAGTCTGGTATGGATCGGCGCTTGCCGCAGGCGATGACCGGATTGAGCCGTTATCTGAAGGCGAAATTGATGAAGTGGAAAGCGTGATAAAGCACAAAGTTGGGGATGTTCAACTGCCAATACTTGGGCCGAAGCTGGAACGGCTGCTCGATGAGGTGCTCAATGGGCGTGGGTTTGTACTAATACGGGGTCTGCCGATCGAGCGTTGGACCAAACGAGAGGCGGCGACGGCGTTTCTTACGATTGGCGCGAAACTCGGTAATCTGCGGATGCAGAATGCGGAGGGGCATTTACTCGGGCACGTCAGGGACCTCGGAAGGTCGAGTGATGATCCGAATACGAGAATTTATCAGACACGCGAGCGGCAGACGCACCACACGGATTCGTGCGACGTGGTTGGACTGATGTGCTTGCGAACGGCGAAATCAGGTGGGTTGTCGAGTCTCGTATCGTCTACAACGATCTTCAACGAGATGCGACGTCGCCGGCCGGACCTGCTCAAAATCCTGATGGAGCCGATTGAGACCGACAGACGCGGTGAAGTTCCCGAAGGTGGCAAGCCGTATTTCACTATTCCGGTGTTCAACTATCTCGAAGGTTTAGTCTCCACGATCTATCAGCGGCAGTACATCGAATCAGCTCGACGCTTTCCCGGCGTTCCGCCACTAACACCGCTCCAGATCGAGGCGCTCGACTTGCTCGACGAACTCGCAAACGATCCGCAACTAAACTTGATGATGGAATTGCAACCGGGCGATATTCAGCTCGTACACAATCACACAATTCTTCACGATCGCACGGCGTTCGAGGATTACCCTGAGCCTGATCGCAAACGTCACCTGTTGCGGCTGTGGCTGGCGCCGATGAATGCACGCCCGCTGCCGGAAGTTTACGCAGAGCGTTACGGTTCGATCACACCGGGCGACCGTGGTGGCGTTGTTGTGCCGGGAGCCAAGCCTACAATTACATTTGAATGAGCCGGCTTAGATCACGCGGGTTGATTTCCTGAGGATGCCAGAAGGTCCGGAGGTTAGAAAGTATGCAGATGCGCTCGCCGCGGCGTTAACCGGGCGCACCATTGTCTCGTTGGAAGCGCGAACCAAAGAGGCGCGAAAGTGGTTGCAGGATAACGAACCGCGCCTCGTCGGCCGACGAGTTGAACGCGTCATCTCGCATGGCAAACACCTGCTGGGTTATATCGAGGGCGACTTCTTTTTTCACTCACATCTCATGATGTGGGGTCGCTGGCAGACGTTTGGACCAGCAACCGGTCGTCGCAAAACAAAACCGATCGAGTTGCCAGAAAAGGACAGACGCGAACGCGCTCGCATCGTCGTGGAAGGCGCCGCGGCGATCCTTCTCTCGGCGCCGATCTTCAACGTTGGTGCAGGTGATCCTTACGACAAGATCGAGATCCTCGCTACGCTTGGTCCCGATGCGTTGCCGTATCATGGTCCATTCAAGCGCGTGGAGTTTTTGCGTCGACTACATGAACACGATGATGAGACGATCGGAGCCGCGCTGTTGAACCAGCGCATAGTCGCGGGACTCGGAAACTATCTGCGCGCGGAAGTGCTCTTCAACTGCAAGTTGAATCCATGGCGAACTGTCGGCGACCTCACGCAGCGCAACCTGAGTTGTTTGTCAAAAACGATTCCGGCCCTCGCGCGAGACGCGTACAAGCGTGGAGCAACGGCGGCTGAAGAGGATCGGAAGAGAATGGCGAGCGATCCGTCACTGGTGTATGTACCGGGCCGCGAATACGGCACACGTCACCTCGTCTTTCGCCGCACTAACCTGCCGTGTTTGCGTTGCGGCGAGAAGATTCGCCAACTCAGGCAAAGGACCATCCAGCCTGAAGGTGAAGAGGAAGAACGCACTCGCATAGTTTACTTTTGTGCGAAGTGCCAGAAAGTTCAACCGGTCGCGGATTAACGCAAATGAGCGCGGATTCTTTAGAATGGGGGACCATGCCAGCCGGTATACGAACACGCGACCTCCGCAAGGTCTATTCAACGCCGCCGCCGCTTGGCGCGGGTGGTGGGTTTGGCACACGTCGCAAGAATAAACAGCCCGCGCGCGAGGTTGTGGCGCTGGATGGTCTATCACTCGACGTCCAGGGTGGAGAGATATTCGGGCTGCTTGGTCCAAATGGCGCCGGCAAGTCGACGACTGTCGGCATTCTGACCACACGCGTGCGACCGACAAATGGTCAGGCATGGATCGGCGACTACGACGTGTGGGCGCAGCAAGTGGAAGTGAAACGACTCATCGGCGTCGTGGCCCAGCGACCAAATCTCGACTTCTCGCTTACCGCACGCGAAATCCTGCTCTATCACGGCGCTTACTTCGGTCTCGACTCACGCACGCGATCCGCTCGCGCCAATCAGTTGCTCGATCGTTTCAAACTGAGCGATCGCGCGGACCAGATGGTGCGTGGGTTCTCAGGCGGCATGATGCAACGTCTCTCGATCGCGCGCGCGATGATGCACGATCCGCAGGTACTCTTTCTCGACGAGCCGAGCGCCGGCCTCGATCCGCAGACGCGTCTGCTGCTGTGGGAGATCATTCGTGAATACAATCAAAGTGGTAAGACGATTCTGCTGACGACTCACAACATGGAAGAGGCCGACGCTTTGTGCCAGCGACTCGCCATCATCGATCACGGACGCAACATCGCATTAGGAACGCCCGCAGAGTTGAAAGCGTCAGTTCCCGGAGGTTATCTGTTGCGCGTGCGCTTCGGCGCAGACTCGCCTGACCTGCTCGAACGCCTCAAGACCTTGAATGGTGTCCGCGAGGTGCGCGTTCAAACTGACGCTGGTGACGAGAACGGCGTCGACGTGTACGCTGATCGCGGTGGCCCACTCGTTTCCGAAATCGCGAATCTCGCTGTGGCGTCGTCAGTCGAGTTGTCGGACGTACACATTTCGGAGCCGAGCCTCGAGAACCTCTTTCTGCATCACACCGGACGGAGCTTGCGCGAATGAAGCCACAAAAAGGCACAAAAGGCATATAACGATCTTGAGGCATCGATGAACTGGAAAACTTTTCTCGCTCTGCTTTCGCGTGATGCTCACGTGGCGCGGCGCAACATCGTGCAACTACTGCTGCAAACCTTTCTGCAACCGATGATGTTCGTCTTTATCTTCGGGCGCGTGATGGTGAGCAGCGGCTACATGCGCCCCGAGTACAAGAGTCTGCTGCTGCCGGGCATCATGGCGATCAGCATGGTCTTCACGGGTGTTTGGGCGGTGGCGATGCCTTTGATTGGTGAGTTTCAGTTTACGCACGAGATCGAGGATCGCCTGCTTGCGCCGATTGAGAACCACTGGTTAGCAATCGAGAAAGTGTGCTTTGGCGCCGCGCAGGCAATCGTTGCCGGACTGGCGGTGATACCGGCAGCGTGGTTGTTGTTGCGGCCGGTTGACATTCATCTGCTGTCGCCGTTGCCGTTTGTAGGTGTTACTTTACTCGTGGCGCTCTTCTCTGCGTGTGGCGGGCTGGCGCTCGGCTGTAGCGTCGGCCAGAATCAGATCGGACTGATGTTCAGCCTGGTACTGACGCCGATGATCTTCTTTGGTTGTGCATATTATCCGTGGAGCGCGCTCGCAAACTTTCCGATTCTTCAGAAAGCCGTGCTGATAAATCCGCTCGTGTACGCGAGCGAGGGATTGCGCGGCACACTCGTGCCGCAGTCTCCGCATCTACCAATGTTGGCAGTGCTATTGGCGCTGCTGTTTTTTGATTCGCTGTTGCTGATCCTCGGGCTGCGGCAGTTTCGTCGAAAGGCTGTTGCGTGAACGTGCTCGTTACAATTTGTCTATTGCTGGTTTTGTTGCCGGCGACTTCGAGCGCGCAGCAGAAGAGACGTGTGTCGTTGAGTGTCGCACAAATAAAAGAGACGGAACGGCGGCTAGCGGAATTGGGTTACTGGACTGGTCCGATAGATGGGCGACTTGACGACGGGACGCGCGCGGCGTTGATCGCGTTTCAGAAATGGGAAGGACGTGAGATTACCGGCAAGCTAACTATTGCAGAACTCGAGGCGATTCGTAACGCTGCTGGTCCAAAGCCACGAGATACTGGATACGAGCATGTGGAAGTCGATGTTGACCGGCAGGTGTTGATGCTTGTTAAGGACGACGACAGCGTGAGAGTGCTGCCGGTCTCGACCGGAAACGGTAAGGACTTTATGGACGAGGGGCAGATGAGCATTGCCTACACGCCGCGCGGCCGCTTTGTTGTTTACGACAAGACTTACGGTTGGGAAAACGGACAACTCGGGTCGGTCTATTACGCCAACTACATCACCGGCGGCGTGGCGATTCATGGGTATTTGAGCGTGCCGAATCAGCCGGCGAGTCATGGTTGTATTCGCATTCCGATGTTTGCGGCGCGCGCAGTGAGCGATTTGTTGCCGAAGGGAACGATCGTGCTCGTGTACGACAAGGTTTCGTTTGTTTCGGGGAAGGCGTGGGCGAAAGATCCAAGACTCAAGCAGGCCGCCTTAGCTAACGGCGCACTTCAGTAAAGAGCAAGTTAGGAAGGGCGGCTTGCCCCCGCTGTCGCGAGTGCGGGGGCAAGCCCCTCTTCCTGACTTGTTCAATTTTTTCTTATTTCATTTTTCCAGGTCGTCAGGCATCTCCGGACGGTGGTCCATTCGCATTTTATGCAGTTGCTCCTGTTGTTCCGGAGTCAGCCGGTTCTTGAGACGCACTGCCAGGCCGATGTGCAAACGTTTGATCTCGCGTTCGATGTCGAGCACTTTATC
>Ga0068859_100003558_pt1 | contig 15865 bp, 13 predicted proteins | sample KBSSwiS22_FD_66585 | JGI IMG/M metagenome (GOLD analysis project Ga0068859, IMG submission 66585) | Switchgrass rhizosphere microbial communities from Kellogg Biological Station, Michigan, USA - KBS Switchgrass S2-2 | ecosystem: Host-associated > Plants > Roots > Rhizosphere > Soil ...
CTCCCGAGCAGGTGGACGCAGCAGTCAAGCAGCCCGGTACCGTGATGTTGATCGTAAACTCCGTGTGCGGGTGCGCTGCCGGCCGAGCCCGGCCTGGAATCGCCATGGCCCTGAAGCACAACGCGCTGCCTGACCGGATTGTTACCGTCTTTGCCGGCGCAGACATTGAAGCCACGGACCATGCTCGCAGCTACTTCACGGGCTTTCCTCCGTCATCTCCTTCGGTCGGGCTGTTGAGGGATGGTGAGCTTGTGTTCATGCTCCAGCGCCATCAGATCGAAGGCCGAGAGGCACCGCAGATCGCGAACGAATTAACCGCCGCCTTCGACCGCTATTGCACGAAAGCGAAGGTCTAGTCTGTAACCGTTCCCGCCCGGTGGCGTCCGAGCTCAACTCCTGTCTCAAATTTTTCGCCGCAGGGCGAACACACTGGCGCGCACAGGTGTGGCCGTCTTAATCCTACTGGTCGGAGGGTTGTCGCTGTAGCCTGGGACAAGAAGAAGCTGGAGGGACGATGACAGGACTTCAGCAATTTGAACGGCCGGCAATAATTATAGGAGCAATCGGTATCCTGGTCTCTTTCGTCGGCGCTGCAACCTCGACCGACCAGTTCTTCAGATCCTGGCTCCTGTCGTATCTCTTCTGGTTTGCGATCGCCCTGGGCGCGTTACCTCTGGTCATGCTGCACCACCTTGTCGGCGGGAGGTGGGGATTTGCGACGCGCAGGATTCTGGAATCCGTCACACGGACGCTGCCGCTGATGACAATTCTGTTTCTGCCGGTCTTACTGGGAATCCATAGCCTCTACGAGTGGTCGCATGAAGAAGTCGTCGCGCAGGACATCATTCTTCAGCACAAGAGTCCGTATCTCAACTCGACATTCTTTGTCGCCAGAGCTGCCGGGTACTTCGCACTCTGGCTGATCCTGGGATACCTGCTCAATCGGTGGTCCGCCGAGCAGGACAGCACGGGCGATCCATCCATCGTGAAACGATTCCAGCATCTGAGCGGGCCCGGACTCATTATCTACGCGCTGACGATCACGTTCGCGGCAACCGACTGGGTCATGTCGCTCGAGCCTCACTGGTTCTCGACAATCTACGGCATGATGTTCATGGTTGGTCAGACGCTGACCACGCTGGCGTTTGTGATTGCCATTCTCGCCCTGCTCGCAGACACGCCGCCGCTATCAGATTTCCTGAAACCGGAAATCCTTAACGACCTCGGCAATCTCCTGTTCGCGTTCATCATGCTGTGGGCGTACCTGTCATTTTCGCAATACATCATCATCTGGTCGGGTAACCTCCCCGAGGAGATTCCCTGGTATCTGCGCCGGTCGCACGGCGGATGGCAGTGGATTGCGGTCGCACTTGCGCTGTTTCACTTTGCGATTCCTTTCTTCCTGTTGCTTGTGCGCGGCTATAAGCGACGCCGACAGGTGATTTCAGCAATCGCCGTCGCCGTGGTTGTGATGCGGTTGGTAGATCTGATGTGGCTGGTTGTCCCAGCACATGAGCCCGCTTTTCACGTCCACTGGCTGGACCTCGCTACACTGGCTGGGATCGGCGGACTCTGGGTTGCGGGTTTCTCCCGTCAATTGCGCAAGCGATCACTGCTGCCGCTCGGAGATCCGGAATTCCGCCCGGAGGGCACAGTTTAAGTTCCGGTGACGTTGACCGCATTCGTGCCCAAATGTGCGGTTACCGAATGCGACGGGCCCTTGAATTCGGTCAACGTCACCAGAACTACCTGTCGGTTTTCTAAACAGCCACGCACACCCTGAGCAGGCAGGAGCAAAGGCTCCTGTCGTTCTAATCCCTTGATTGGATGACTGGATTAGCGCGCCTGTGGAGTTTGGCAGGCCGTCTGCACCTTCCCACCTGAAGACGAAATAAAAGGAGAGATCTATGGAACCTTGGGTGATCGCTCTCATTATTGCCGCCATCGTGGTGCTGGGAATCGTCGCCTGGTATGCATGGGACCGCGGCCGCAGCCGCCATCTCAGGGAACGGTTCGGCCCCGAATACAACTGGGCGATTACAGAGACCGGGGATCGACGGCGCGCGGAAGCCGAACTGGCGCAGAGGGAAATCAAAGCCAAACGAATACGCGAGCAGAGGCTGACCCCGTCCGATCGGGAAAGGTTCCTGGCGCAGTGGAAGCTCTGCCAGGCTCAATTCGTTGACGACCCTGTTGCGGCTGTCACCCGCGCGGACCAGTTACTCGCGGAAATCATGCGTACTCGTGGCTATTCCACAGAAAACATCCATGAACGGATGGTGGATATCGCCGCCGCCTACCCTCACCATTCCAAGGAGTATCGCGAAGCCGGGCGAATTCTGGAATTGCACAACCACAATCAAGCTTCAACGGATGATTTGCGAACCGCGTTCCTGCATTACAGAACCATCTTTGACGATCTACTCGGAGGTTATGATGAAGAACTTAGACGAGTCTCTTAAAATGGAACAAGTCCGCAGCGAGGCCGTTCCCATCCGAGACGGTGAACCGCCGCCTCAGCCGCCGCCTCAAACGTCACAATCTATCTTCTCGAAGCAGCAGGCGGACGAACTTCGCGAACGATGGAACACGATCCAGACAGCATTCATTGATGAACCGCAGCGTTCCGTGAAAGATGCTGATGCCCTGGTCGCATCCGCTACTAAACAGATTGCTGACGCTTTCGCCAACCAGAAAGGCGAACTGGAAAAGCAGTGGAGCAGAGGCGATCAGGTATCGACGGAAGAATTACGAATCACACTGCAGCAGTATCGGACATTCTTCTCCCGGCTGTTGTCGATCTAACCGTGACGCCTATTGGGCCGGGGACGACGAACCGCTCAGGGAATTGCGCATTGCGTAGTTCCCTTCATGGCACGCGTACTCGAAATTCTGATACCCCGGTTCCTGAGTGATCGGATAGCTGATCGTAAACGGCGCCGTGTACGTCTTCGGATCGTCAATGATGGCCTGATAATTCATCGTGTTTGCGCCGGTCCGCGTGAACCGTTCGGTCACTTTGAGTGCGTCACTGGTAGGAGTGCCGCCGCCATTCAGGCCAATGCCGGTCTTGTTCGGCAGAAAGTTCGTCGTTTCGACGACGAGCGTATTTCCTTCCCAGCGCCCGCGCGCGTCGCCCATGTAGGAGCGCACATTCGGACCAGGGTGAGGAGAACCATCCAGCGGAATAATGCGCGCCTCATGAACCATTTCGTACATGATCGCTACATAACCGGGGCCCTGAAGAATCTGGCTGCCGTTTCCGTAGATGACGGGAAGCGTCGAGCCCATCAGACCACGGGAGATGCATCGAATGTAGAAACTGTACTCGGTCCAGGAAGGGCCTTCCAGTGCTGTTACCCGCCGGGCTTCTGCATTCGCCGCCACGCGCTGCTGCGCTTCCGGCGTCAGCGCGGGCATTCTTCCGTCTTCCGGGACGGTGATCATCGAGGTCTGAAGCGCCGGGCGACGCGCACCTTCGCCCCAATGCCCCGGAGGATTCACGGTAATCGCGGCGTTCGCCGCCTGGAATTCCTGCGCATTCCTTTCCGTGGTGCGCTGGATGTTTGCCTGAGCCGCCGATATCTCCTGCTCGTTTCGTTGCAGACGTGTCCCCACATCGACATTTCGCTGCAGTGGCACACCGATATAATCATCGCTGGTCCAGGTTCCTTGAAGATCCGGGTCTCCCCAGGAAGTTTTCCCCTGCGTCCAGGGCTTGCTCGATGCCTGCTTCCCCGCCTGACCCAGCAGCGGCGCAGAGATCAACGAAGCGATCGCAACGATGAGAAGAAATCGATATCTCAGGGGGATTCTCCTTTGGCTCAAAGGGCTGCTAACTCGCTAGGCTTATAGAAGTGCTGGCGCAAGTCAAGATAACTCTGCCGAGGGAAATCGAGGCCAGACCACCCATTCGCCTGTTCTCCCGTGCGCACCCGCTATGGCTTGCGAATGCTCGCCGCGTGAAAACAGGAAACCGGGTGGTCTGGCCTCGATTTATCGCTATCAGTTCACGCCGTCATCGGCAGTGATGGTTGTCTTTTCGACGTCGGCCCCCGTGCAGGCCGTCGTAAACGCGTTGTAGAACGCGTTGCCCGTATATTCAACCGTCCAGTAGTAAGTGCCGGGCGTGGCTACCGCAACTCCGTTTAGGGTAACTGCGACTCCACTGGCATTGATGGGTCGATTGAGGTCCGAACCTACAGCCGTCGTGCACGTGTCATTACTGTAGAGCCTGAAGTTCACAACCGCCGTGCCCGTATTGACCTGGCTTCCATCAATCGTGATTTTGTCGTGGATGACCCAGTTCTGCTGGCTTAGCCGTGTGGGCGTAGTCCTCTGAGCCGTATTGGTGATCGTACAGGTCATTGTCGCACCTGGCCCCACTAGCAGGTTGTTGCAGTTCGCCGTCGAGACGCCGTTCACCTTGTACGCGATGGTGTAGTTGTTTACCGCAACCTCAACAATCGTATGGCTGCTGCCGGGAGCGACAGAACTGACTACCTGCGAAGTCTTACGGTCGCTGTCCTGATCCCCATCATTAGGCTCATCCGGAAATGCGACGGCCTGCCCGGCATCGACTGTGAAGGAAAAGTCCTTGGCCACTTTTCCTGAAGGGTCCGCTGTATTGACAACGATCTTCTGGATGACGAGCGTGCCCAACTTCAGCTTGTTCGTAAACGTACAGTTGAACGTATCGTTAGTTGTCACGTTCAGGCCTGTAATTGTTGTACCGGAACCGGTGATACTGGGCGTTTGCTCGTTGTTGACGATACAGGCGTAAGTAGCGTCGTAATTTCCGATCGTCGTTCCAGCATCTGCGGTCTCCGTCACATTGTACGAGCCTGTTACAACAACCTTAGTCAGGCTGCCTCCATGCCCGAGGTTACTCTTCGAATCAATCGTTGTTGCACCCTGCGTGATCGTGAATGTGAACTTTCCCGGATCGTTTGTCGGATCCAGAGCCTTCGTGACCGTTATGGTCCCCGTATTCCGATTATTCGTAAAGGTGCATACCGTGATGACCCCTGATGCAATCGTTGCTCCGGAGTATGTTGAACCGCTAAGGCTTCCACCCGCCGTGCCATCACCGTCAAAGACGCAAGTTGCGCCAGCGAGGTTGTAGTCGTTCTCCGCCTGTTCTTCGACATTGGCCAGACCGACAAGCAGAGATAGTTGTGCAGGCGTTCCTTCTTTAGCTTTCACCTCACACGGTGTCGCCGACGGGCAAGGGTTGTCTCCAACTTTGGAAGGGCTGGAGACAACCTTGAAATCAAACTCCGTTGTCGAATCGGGGACCGTATCCTTGACGATCTTCAGGAAACCTCCGCCCGGGGGATTGTTGCAGTCGGAGGGATCGCTGTTAGGTTGCTGCGACGGGTAGGAGCAAACGTTGGTGATCAGCGCTACAGCGCCCCCAACGAGGCCATTCAAGTAACTCCTCTTGATTCTCAGCCGGACGGAAGTATCCGCCGGGTAGCCTGCGCCTGCTGTAAACGGGTCCGTATTCGTCACGAGATCAAACGGGTTCGCCGGGATCGCAGACAGGTTGCCAACACCGTCGACAACAAGTGCTCCGCCGATGAGGTCAGTGGCGCTCGGTGAGGCCTGCAATACTGGGTTCGTGCATCGGTCCTCCTTCGCATTACTGCACGTGTAGACCGTGGGCGTACCCTTCAGGAACATTCCACCCGATGGTCCGTTAACTTTCTGCACCGTGGCGCAAATGGCAACGTTGATAAACGTATCGCCGTCGCTGTCGAACAGCGCGCAACCATCGAGGGTGTTGTTACCGGAGATTGTGATTTCATCCCAGCTCCATGCGAGATCCAACACGTCATCCAGAGGATCATTTATGTTTCCCTTATCCTCATACCACCCCATCTGAGTCAGGTCCTTCTGTCCCGGTCCATTGTTTGCGCCCCCCGAATCCTTCACCGCGAAAAAGATCGAGGGGTAGACGGTGGGTACTGCCGCTAACAGAGGTAGTACGCGAACGACTCCAGCAATCGCGAGTGCCGCAGCAAAGGGCAAAACCAGCCAGCGCAAGTAAAACCTTTTCATACAAATCTCCTCTCTCATCAACCGTTAGCCAACCTGGTGATTGAATGTGGTGCGAGGGATTGCTGAGGCATGAACACGAGCGTCTTCCCTGAGGCAATCAGGAGAGGCGATTTGCCTGATCGCAGGTCATGATGCGGCCTTGGCTCATTGTAAAAACCGTGCCTTCTGCACTTCCGTACTACATTCGTCAGAATGTTGGAAAATTTGTACGCCCAGATTTCCGTGGGAAAACCTGTTGTTAGTTGCAGGTATTACAGGAACACCATGGGGCCTGGTCGAGAGACGATGCGAAAGAGGTCAATGGATTCGAACCGCAATGAATTGCTGCGGATGCAGACAGTGGGTTGAGGTGGATCTCCGGTGTTACGACTCTAGTGGGCCTCCGAAGAGTCGGAGGCGCGCACCCATCACTTGCCAGAATGTCAGTCCGCCAGCAGGTAATCCAGCCAGAGGCAGCTGAGTTTTTCCTGAACGGTATTCTGCTGGAGACGCGTATTGAGGTTCTTGAAGTCGACCTGATCCATCGGCTGATCCTGATTTAAACAGGAGAAGATGATTGTCTCCTTGCCCGTCTTCGGATCGACGTGTTTCTGCAGGCACTGCGCGCAAACTTCCTTCATCATGCACTGCATTGGCGAGTTGATGCTGGCGATAGCAATGTGATCGGGGCGCAGCAGGGGCTGGAGCACTCCGTGGCGCGCATCTTTCACCGCAGCCATCATTCGATCTGAGCCGATGGCAATAATGCGATCAATCTTCGAGAGCGGAATCAGCGGCGCGCCCATCTCACCCTTTCCGTATGCGAGAACGGCCTGGACGATATTGCCTCGGAAGTGCCGGTCCTGCGGACGGTGCGGTTTGATCTCTGCGCCGATATCCGTGCTCCAGATCACCTGGTCCGTGCCTTCCTCGACCTCTTCGCGTTTGAAAAGATCCTCGCCCTTCTTGTAGCCGGCAAAATAGATCACGCGGTTGCCTTTCTCGCGCATTTCTTTCGCGATTGAAAACAACACAGCGTTTCCCAATCCACCGCCAAGCAGGAGAACATTTTCCGAATGGCCGACTTCACTTGGAGTTCCGGTCGGGCCCATGACGACGACGGGTTCGCCGGGCTTCAGTCGTGATACCAGCCTCGAGGAAACACCCAGTTCGAGCGCAATCAGCGATAGCAAACCCTTTTCGCGATCAACCCACGCTCCGGTCAGCGCGATCCCTTCCATCAAAAGTCGCGTGCCCTTCCGGGTTTCCGTGAGTGTCTCGTAGTTCTGGAGCCGATAGAACTGGCCGGGCTCAAACTTGCGCGCAGCGGAGGGAGCGTGGACGATGACTTCGATGATGGTTGGCGTCAACCGCCGCACTTCCGCGACACGGGCGATCAGTTCCGCGTCGAGAAAGTCCGTCAACTTCCTCCATCGCGCATCTCTCTCGGCCTGGTTTGCGGCATTCAGCCTGGAAAGTTCCCCGGCGAACAGGGCGACAACTCTCGGAAATCCGTCGCGAGCCGATGCCATTGCCTTTACAACATTGCCTGCGTATCGCGGATGGTTGTCGCCATAGTAGGTAACAAACCGTCCGTTCTGACTATAGGATGTGAAGAATCCTCTGCCAGTCGGCGATGCCTGCAGTTTGATTGAACCGTCCGATTGGGGGACGGTCTCATACGCGGCGAAGAACTTCTTCTTGTCGTCCATCTGAAACGAGCCGGGATATTCCTTCTCGTATGTAATGTTCGGCGTTGTTCCGGCGGCGACCAAGACGGCGCGGGCCGCGAGTTCCACACTGCGGCCGGGCGCGGCGAATCTCATGGCGCGAACATGATTGTGTTCGTCGACGATGGCTTCCTCGGGATTGACGTTTTCGATGAATGAGATTCCTTCTTCAAGCGCTTTGATCACCTCTTCGTGATTCAGCCTGTAGGCCGGTGAATCTACCATCCGCTTTCTGTAAGCGAGCGACACACCGCCCCACGCGCGAACAAGCTTCACAAAATCGGGATTCTCCACGGCTGCTGCAGCGCGTTTGCGCTCTGAGCGCACTTCGGCGCCATGCCTGAGGAACTCTTCAAGGATCTCGCGCTCGAGGGGTGTAAACGGAGCCAGAACCGCATCTCTGCCCCGTTCCTTCGCGAGATTCTCGTAACGCTCAAGCGTCTTCTCGACCTGAACAGGGTAGTAGGCCGCAAGCTCCGTCGCTGTGTCGATCGCCGTCAGGCCACCGCCGATGACAATGGCAGGAAGCCGTACCTGAAGATTGGGCAGGGCGCTTCGCTTAAAAGCTCCTGTGAGTTGGAGTGCCATCAGAAAATCCGACGCTTTGCGAATACCGCACGCCAGATTGTTCTTCATGTCGATAATGGTGGGCCGGCCGGCGCCGGCCGCAATAGCAATGTGGTCGAAGCCCCACTTCCAGGCATCGTCAATCGTCAGAGTTCCCCCAAATCGAACTCCGCCGTAAATGCGAATGGTCTTCCGACGCGCAAGCGTCAGGTAGAGCAAGGTCAGAAAATTCTTGTCCCAGCGGACCGTGATACCGTACTCCGAAACACCGCCGAACCCCTCAAGAATGCGCGCGTCGAGGTCCTTGTAGATGTCGTTCCATGAGCGAATCGGTTCAGGCAGCACCTCCGGAGTTCCGGTAAGCCGTGTGTCGAGAGGTTCAATCTTCAGGCCGTCTACGCCGGCTACGCCAAAGCCTTCGTTCGCAAGATAGTGGGCAAGCGTGTATCCCGCTGGCCCCATCCCGACGACAAGGACATTCTTGCCGTTATAGGGAAGCGCGTATGGACGCTCGATATTCAAGGGGTTCCATCGGGTCAGCAGCCCATAGATTTCGACACCCCACGGGAGGGAAAGCGTGTCCGTCAACACTGCGGTCTCGATCTGGGGAATGTTGACCGGATCCTGCTTCTGATAGATGCATGCCTTCATGCAGTCATTGCAGATCCGATGCCCCGTTCCGGGACACATCGGATTGCTGATCATCACCAGCGCAAGCGCTCCGATGGCATCCCCATTCTTGCGCATGTAATGCATCTCGGAAATCTTTTCGTCGAGAGGGCACCCATCCAGAGGTATATCCAGCGGATTCTTTGTTACGGCGCCACTCGCATCGCGGATTCCTTTCGAGCAGGTGTCCTTGTCGCGCTCGTGGCAAAGAATGCAGTAATGGATCTCGCTGAGAATCTGCCGAGGCTCCATGCGGCGATCCGTCAGAGCAAATCCGTCTCGCCGGCGAAGACGAGCATCGGGTCCAATCATCGATTCCGGAAGCTCATTGAGGGGGCGCTGAACCTGCACGAGATTGAAGTGCTCGATCGATTCCGGAAAGTGAAAGCTGACCCATTGCCTGCAGGCCGGGTCATGGAGATGCAAGGCGCACCACTGCATGAGATCGTCAAGCATGACGGCAACCCTAGACCGATCCTTCTTCTCCTCGTCCATCAGCCGGGTCGCCGCAAGCGCTGTGGCGAGTTCGATGTCGGCTCCGTCTCCTCGAATGCTCGCCACCCGCGCTTCGAGCGCCTCCCGCGCAGCTGCATCCTGCGGAACGGAAATCTTTTTCAGGGCGGGCAAAACGCGACGCCGGACAAAATCGATCTTGAATCGAAAGACAGGATTCTGGTCAGCGGTCGCCGTGGCAAGAGCCTCGGCTTCCGTCTCGATTTGAAACAGACGCGTCAGGAACCGGCTGACGTGCTCCGCAACACCAACCAGAAGCGCGGAAATCTCCACCGGCGTCTTCGACTGTGCAGGATTTTTACGATACTTGCACCAGGCCGCGAACAATTCCGGGTTCGCGGAAGCGAGTTCGGCATCGAAGATGTTATGAAGTTCTCTTAGACGGTCGGGATCGAAGAGATCAGAATAGGAAACCCCAGGGATTCCCAGGCGCAGTGTAATCGGCATTTCTCTATCGTGCTAATTCCTTCCTCCATGGTTCGAGCACGATATTTTACCTTGAATGCGCCTATTTAAAGACCAGCTTGTCGCTGACGAAAAAATTAAGGAGAGAGCAGGCGCCAATCGCCACAAGGTTGGAAAACATGTAATTCAAATGAAGGCGTACTGCCAGCAGCTCCATCAGGGCAAGATTCCCGGCGATCGAGATCAATCCATTTGAGACGTTGAACCTTAGAAGCCTGCCGGGAATCCCGCTAAACTCGAGCGAGCGATGCTTCCAGGTCCACCGCTCGTGCCACACGAAATTGTGCAGTACAGCGCACTCGACAGCGATGAGAGTCGCCGCTCGGATTGTCCAGTCGAAGCCGGTTCGAAGAACGGCCAGAACCGCGAGCTGGACTCCAACCCCGACAATGCCGACGGCATTGAATCTCAGCCACGCCGCCAGCCCCGGCTTCACGGGAGACGTTCTTCGTTATAGAGGCGTTTCGTGTTCTTGATGGAAGACACAATTGCAATGGCGACGAGGACAACGATCGCGACAACGCCGCTCACATCGCACAGCAGATAGTAGCCATCGCCAATGCGGACATTCTTTTTAGTGAGGAGCACGAAATTCCCGATGCACACGATGACGCGAAACTCCGTGGGGCCCAGCACTCCGTAAGAGAGCTTGAAGACACCCAGCGTGTAGGTCGCGAGATAGATTTCAATGTTCACCAGAAAGTAGGCGATGAGAAATGCCATTGCCACGGAGGGAGACATGTATCCGGACAATCCCAGTCCTGCGACAACGAACGAGATGCCAAAGGCATCCACGATGTGGTCGACATAAAAACCATACCGGGGGCGCTGTCTGTTGCGAAACCTGGCAAGAGTGCCATCGAGGCTGTCCCCGAACCAATTGATCGCGAGACACACGATTCCCACTACCAGAAACAGGCGGTTGTACTGGGCTAGATAGTAGGAAACACCGGTAAGGATCATGCCGGCGAATCCAAGCAGCGTCAGGTGATCAGAATTTACCCAGGCAGGCATGCGTTCCGCGAGCCAGCGCAGGGTTAGTTTTTCCAGAGGAGTCAGAATGCTGAGTTGGTGCCGCTCGGCATTCTTGAACTTAGGTTGTTGGCTCATAAGGGCAGGGGCATTTTGCCCCTGTCCTTACGTGGATGCAACTACCGATAGTTGCGGTTGGAGAACCCGCCTTCTTTCTTCACGATCGGCCGGGCTTCGTTAACCGTAAGCGCGCGGCCGTTGAATTCGGTACCGTTGAACTGAGCGATTGCCTTGTCGGCATCGTCTGAGCCCATCGAAACAAATCCAAAACCTTTCGATCGTCCTGTATCGCGGTCTGTAATGATGCTGACGGATTCCACTGGCCCGACCTGTGAAAACAGGTTAGCGAGATCTTCTTCCGTCGTTCTGAAGGGGAGGTTTCCAACGTAAACTTTCTTTGTCATGCACTTTCCATTTTTTAAGGAACTTCTTCACGGGCTTGCGGAAAGGGGGACCGGGTCACTGGAAGCGAATCGCGGCGCCAAACTCTCTCCAGGCAGCCTGGAGGCTCCTGAGTTCTTTACTACACCAGCCATTAGTGACTGTTGTTAAGTAGGCAGCAGGATAACATGGGCGCAGTAGCCCGCAACGTCTTTTTAGGTTAACTTTTGGTGAAGAAACCTTCCGCTTCCGCCTTTTCGATAAGCGTTCGCGTCCATTCCCACAACGTGACCGAGCCACGCGACATCTCGACATTTCTCATGAGCACGCGTTCGGAAGTAATTCCATGCTCCTTCCAGGAACGGCCCTGCGTGTAGAAGTTGTGAAGCTGCGGAATGAACCGATCCAGAGCGGACGCGAAACGCGCTTCCGGAGTTGTCGCGCCTTCGAACTCATCCCACAACGCTCGAAACTCCTGCCCCTGATCCGCGGGCAGCAATCCAAAAATTCTGTCTGCCGCGCGCCGCTCACGCTCCGCCTTATCGCCCTGCGAATCGTAGATATAGGTGTCCCCCGCATCGATTTCGACGATGTCATGGATGAGAACCATCTTGATGACTTTGCCCACGTCCAGGGGTTCATTCGCGTGCTCGGCAAGGACAATTGCCATTAACGCCAGATGCCAGCTGTGTTCGGCGGAATTTTCGCTGCGTGTCTCGTCGAGCAGATAGGTGCGGCGGTAGATGCTTTTCAGCTTGTCGAGTTCGAGGATGAAGTGGAGCTGCTTCGCCAGTCGGTCCATGATTAACCCACAGTACACCCGACGAAGACTTCGTGCACGTCTGGAAAGCAGGGCAAAAATCGAAGGAGAGGCGCTGTTCTGTCGTGCGCACGCCACCGATGTCGGGGCGCAGCGGGGAGGGCTCAAACCCTCTCACCTTGCAACTCAGAGATTTACCGTCCCACGCCGCGCGGAAGGTATCCCGACAGATTTACTTCTTTTTCTTTGCCGTCTTTTTTGCCTTGGCCTTACTAGCCTTCTTGGAAGCCGTCTTCTTCGCCGAGCCGGCAGCCTTCATTACCTTCTTGGCCACTTTCTTCGCGGGCTTCTTCTTCGCGGTTTTTGCGGGCTTTGCCGCCTTCTTCGCCTTGGCCTTCATTGCAGGCTTTGCGGAGACCTTTGCCGCTTTCTTTGGCGCGGGCTTGGGCGGTTTTGGCGCCTTGGGACGAGACGGTGGAGCAGACGGCTTAGACGCGCCTTCATCTTCCGTCTCATCGTAGTCGTTGCCCGCGATTGTGAAGCTCACGCTCGTGGACTCGTCCTCGAGGAGGATCTCATCGTCCATGCCGTCCTCCGCACCTGCGTCGGAGTCCGGGTCAGCGTCGAAATCCAGGCCCAGGTCGAGATCGTCATCATTTTTCATCAGCTAACTCCTTAGAAGCTTTGATACCTGAGGTTGCAATCCGGGCACATTCTACGCCAAACCGTTGCAACCGAACCCCGACATTCTTCTTCAAGTGCGCTTCCCGACGCAATCCCGACAGCATGTGCTAGTTTTTAACCAGAAAAAATCCAGGCAAGGTAGCCCTATGAACAAAAATGTAGCCGTTCTTACCAGCGGTGGAGATGCGCCCGGCATGAATGCCGCCGTTCGCGCGATCGTACGCACAGGCTTGTTTCACGGTTTTGAGATGTATGGCGTGGAAATGGGCTACGAAGGGCTGGTCGCGGGAAACCTTCGCCAGCTCAGCGCCCGCGATGTTGGCGGCATTATGCAGACCGCGGGAACGTTTCTCGGATCCGCTCGAAGCGTCGAGTTCACGACTGAAGCCGGCCGGGCCAAAGCGGTCCGCAACCTGGAAAAAGAGGGCATTGAATCGATCATCGTGATCGGCGGCAACGGATCCCAGAAAGGATCTCACGCCTTGTCTCGAGCAGGACTGGCTGTGGTCGGCGTGGCTTCAACTATCGATAACGATCTCTACGGATCCGACATTACGATTGGGGTTGACACCGCTCTTAATATCGCCCTTGAAGCAATCGACCGCCTCCGCGTCACCGCCAGTTCACACCGCCGCGCGTTGCTGGTGGAAGTGATGGGTCGTAATTGCGGATACCTCGCCCTGATGGTAGGGCTGGCCGGAGGCGCAGAAGCCATCGTTATCCCGGAACGGGAACTTCCGCCCGAGCGAATCGCAGAGCAAATCCAAGCCGCCCACGAACGGGGAAAGAAACACGCGCTGATCGTTGTCGCCGAAGGCGCAGCGAACAACGCTAACCGCCTCGCCGAGTATTTCGCGCAACACCATTTGGGATTCGAACTGCGCGCTACGATTCTCGGGCACGTCCAGCGCGGCGGAACACCTACGGCATTCGACCGATTGCTGGCAACTCGCCTGGGAGTCGCAGCGGTGGAAGCTCTGGTGCGGGGTGAACACGGCGTGTTGATCGGGCTTCTGGACAACCGCCCGGGAACAACGTCGCTGACTGAGGTGGTCGGCCGCGCCAGGCCTCTCGATCTCGGGCTGCTTGATATGGCGGGGATGCTGTCGCGGTAGGGCGCCCCGCTCACAAGTTGTATGGTCTGTCCTCTTACGGTCTGGTGCCGTTTGGTGGACGGTAGGGTCGGATTCGGGAGCAGCTCGACAAGGGCTCAGGCGAGCCGGTCCTTACCTCTGACCCCGCCGAACTAGGCCTCAGCGCGCGCCGCCCGCTCCTTGAAGAAGTTCTTTCCGCCATCCGAGAGCAGAACCCAAAACGAGTAGATAGCCGTCGCTGTGCCAAGTGGGAAGTCGATGAGCCGCAGTACAGAAAGTACCAGCGTGAGCCCGCGGCCCCAGCTGCGATAGCGGAGCAGTCCAACTCCAGCAGCTATGGACGGCATGGAGACTATCAGGAGAAGCACCCCGATCACGAATGTGCCTGGACCGATCAGCGTTAAGACCTCCGGCGGGAAATCGGGGTCTGCGTTCTCCACGACCTGCGGGTTGTTCAGCACGAACTGCGCCGCCACCTGGCCGCCGAACATCACAACGAGTCCAATCAGGCCGGTGATTGCTGCGTGGGCGATCATGATCCAGCCGAGCACGCTCACATGAAAATCCCAATCCCGAACTTTCACGGGAGAAGTGGCGGGTAACGCCTCGCCTATGGCGCTTCCACAGCTGCTGCAGAACCTGGCGTTTGAATCCAGCTCAAGACCACAATGTGTGCAGTGCACGGCTCAATTCCTCCTTAATTCAATACGTGAATGTTCCCGTTCTGGTTATCAATTCGAATCTCCGGGCCGCCAGTACCTATCTGACCTGTCAGGGTATTCCGCTCGGGATCATTGCGGCGGCGCAATTCCTCAAAATCCGTTGAAACTGAAGCAAAGCTCGTTCTTGCATTGATCGAGAAAGAGGAAGACGCCGGCAGGACAAGCTTCACTTCACCAAACTTGTTACTCACACGAATATTGTTCCGCGGAGACTCCGCGTAGCTGATAGCGACGTTACCGTTGTGATTCTCGATAGAGACCGTACCTTTGACATCCTCGACATTCACGTACTGGAACTGGTTCTCGATACTGACATTGTTTTCCACGTGTGAAACGTCTACCGACGCCATGCGCGCCTCGATGCCAAGAGACCCCTGAATCTCCTTCGCGGTAACAGAGCCGAATTCCGTCTTCACCTTGGTATCACCCTTGATCTCTTCAATGTCGATGCTGCCGTTGCGGTGTTTCAGTTCCAGTTTTCCGGTGACACGCCGCGCCTCGACATTTCCAAACTCATTAGAGATCGTGGCAGGGCCGTTAATGTCTTCGATGACCACTTGATCGTTCCTGCTTTTGATGTCCACTGCGCCGGAGATTCGGCTAAGCGTCGTCGCTCCAAAACCGTTATCCACCTGTTGATCTCCTATCAAATCGGTCACCTCAACAGGCCCATACCGGTTGTTGATCGATAGACTCGCCTTCTTCGGCACCCTGACGGTCAGAGATGTCTTGAGGCGCCTGCCACGGCTTCCGTTCTGATCGCGGTTGAAGTTCGAGATCACCCGGTAGCGGCCGGATTCTTCAACAATCGAGTACGTGAGAACTTTCGAAAGCTCCTCTGCCTGCTTGTCGTCGCTCGCGATGACGGTCTTCGCCACGTCCACGGAAATCCTGTTTTCATCTGAGGCAGTCACTTCGACAGCGCCGTAGCGATTGATGATCTCGATCGAGGAACCGCTCGGCACATCCTTCTCGTAATGTTCGGAGTACTGGTAGCTCTTACCGGTCACTTCCGCGATGTTGAGGCCGGCAACTTCAAAAATATTCGCGAAGTCCGGGCTCATGTTTGTAGCGGCGGTCAAAGCCAGGCCCGAAAGAGTGATGATGATCAGGAGCACGACCTCTCCGGCGCCAAACAAAGGTCCCGGCTCTCCGGCTTTCTTCCATCTGGCGTAGTCGAAGAGTTTGATCACCCCCCACAGGATC
>Ga0068859_100003569_pt1 | contig 15854 bp, 11 predicted proteins | sample KBSSwiS22_FD_66585 | JGI IMG/M metagenome (GOLD analysis project Ga0068859, IMG submission 66585) | Switchgrass rhizosphere microbial communities from Kellogg Biological Station, Michigan, USA - KBS Switchgrass S2-2 | ecosystem: Host-associated > Plants > Roots > Rhizosphere > Soil ...
GATGGTGCGAAATTTTATGCGCAAAGTGTAGGGCAGCCAGCCGCCGGCGTGCAGCCTGATTAATTTCCCGATACCGCCTTCGCCGCCCGGCTCGATTTCTTTCACATCAAAATAGACCGACCCCCACCAACGAGGCAGGGCCAGCGCGTCTTCCAGAATGTCGGCTACTTCTTTCACGTCGCCTTTGACGCGCCAGCGATCGACGAAATGGTACTGGTTCTCAGCCACGATTAGACAGGGCGGAGAATATCATAAAGTTCGGTACGCACTCCTCCGGAGTGCTGGTCGTTGTGCTGTTCAAACCAGGACGGCACCGCGCGAGGTCGTCCGCACTCTCTGGAGTTACGCAATCCAGAGCACGCCAGAGGCGTGGGTACTGTAATTGGCCTCGATCGTTCGAAGTCGCTAGAATGAACCGCGACTAATTCAAGCATGGAAGCCCTATCTGCATCACTCGGCGTATTGACCGCCATGATCACGCCGGCAGTTTTGATCTCTGCCAGCGGCACCATGATTCTTTCGACCTCGACCCGACTGGGGCGAGTCGTGGATCGCGTGCGTTCACTGTCGGACCGGGTCCGCCAGCTTACGGCCAGTGAAGACCACCCCGAATTCTTCGAGGAAGAGCGGGCCATGGTTTTCGATCAGCTCGACAAATTGACCAGTCGTTCGCGTCTTTTGCAGCGAGCGCTCACCGCTTTTTATCTGGCGGTCGGCGTTTTTGTCGCCACCAGTGTGGCCATTGGAGTCGTGGCATTTTCCCACGCGCGCGGCTCCTGGGTCCCGGTAGTCATGGGTTTAATCGGCGCCTGCTTTCTCTTCTACGGGAGCATGCTGGCAGTGTTTGAAGCGCGTCTGGCTCTTAGCACGACTCACGCGGAGATGGACTTTGTCTGGCGCATCACGAAACGCGTAATGCCGAAAGAGCTGGTTGAGGGACACAAAACCCATTACGTGCATTTTAGGAGGAGGAGGAGGGATGACTGATTTGATTTCCGATTTCGAAATGCCGAGTGCGGATCGCGAGATCAACGGTCCTTCGTATCTTCGGTTGCTGGAGAATGGGAAACTGCAACGTCGCGTCAAGGTACTCGAAGCTTTGCTCGAACGCTGCACGGTCTGTCCACTCGACTGCGGCAACAATCGACTGGCGGGCGATCTGGCGCGATGTTACTCGGGCCGGCTCCCGGTGGTTTCTTCCTATACGCCGCATTTTGGTGAGGAACCGCCCCTCGTGGGCACGCGCGGCGCCGGAAACATCTTCTTCGGAAACTGTAACCTGCGTTGCGTCTATTGTCAGAATTATCAGATCTCACAGGCGCACAAAGAACAGATCAAAAATGAAGTAAGCCACGAGCGGCTGGCCGGGATGATGCTGGAGTTACAAGGGCGCGGCTGTCACAACATTAATTTTGTTTCGCCGACGCACTTTGCGCCGCAGATGGCCCGCGCGATTCTGATGGCCGCAGAAAATGGTCTGCGCCTGCCGATCGTTTACAACACGAACGCCTACGACTCAGTCGAAGTGCTGCGACTGCTGGATGGAATCGTCGATGTCTATTTGCCCGATTTGAAATATGCCGAGGACGAAGCCGGCTATTTGTATTCAAAGGTGCCCCGCTATCGCGAGACCTCGCGGGCTGCGCTCAAGGAGATGTTTCGACAGACCGGCGATGATCTTGTTTACAACCAGGATGGTTTGCTGCAGCGCGGCCTGGTGATTCGCCTGCTGGTATTGCCGAACGACATCGGCGGGTTGCGTGAATCATTTGAGTGGATTCGCGATGAATTGAGTCCGCGAGTCGCGATTTCACTAATGGCCCAGTATTACCCCACAAACGTAGCAGGCACGAATCCGCGTTACACATTGTTGTCGCGCCGGATCAGCGAAAGCGAATGGCTGCGAGCGCTATCCGCTTTGGAAGAATTTGGATTCGCGGAAGGTTGGATTCAGGAGTTCGACGGCGCCCCGTTTTATTACCGGCCCGACTTCAACGATCAGGAGCGGCCGTTTCGCGACATCAGGGATTTCAATTAGAGTTTGGAGTGCGGCGACATGTCGCTGCTTTCTTGCTTCGTAACCAAAGCGCTGACAAGTCAGCGCACTCCACAATTCTACTGTGTCACCGGCAGACGCGGCTGTCGCCGTGGGGCAGCTTCGGGCTCTTCCTCCTGGATGGTCGCCAGCACGTCCTTATAAACTTTGATTTTCCCTGCCTGCTCCATGCGGTTCTTCACTGAAGTCAGGTACTCGTCAAACACCTGGTTCTTGCGTTCGGTCAACGCAGTTTGCATCAACGAATCTCTTTGCTTGGCATATTCGGTGAGATCGGCATCGGTCCGTTTGTTGATTCCGATTACCAGGTAATTCTGATTGAGAAAAATGGGTTGCATGACGTCGCCGGCTTTGGCGGCATACAAGGGGTCATCGAGCAGGACGCTCGATCCCGCCTCGCCCAGGGGCGTGGCAATTTTGTAATTGGCTTCGGCCTTCGCTTCCAACCCGAGTTTTTCAGCAGCCGCTTTTAGTTCGCCCGGAGTTTTGGCGCTCGCTGCAAGGTCCTTAGCTTTTTGTTCGAGCTGAGTTTTGGCCTTCTCTTCCTTTAAGGCGTCGCGGACTTTGTCTTTCACTTCGTCAAAGTCCGGAATGCGCGGAGCCCGTTGTTCGACCAACATTGGAACCGCGAAACCATTCTTGATGCCCGTGCGTTCACCGACATCGTTGGGATTGTTAAGCGGGGCGATGGCCTGCTCAAACTGCTGCGAGTTGCCGATGTTCGGCACATCATCTCCCGGTTTGACGAACGGCGTTTCGCGCACCATGTCGGCGGCGCTCATGTTTGCTTCCGCGGCGAGTTCCTGCGCCACCTTTTGCGGGTCCTTGATTTCTTTCAGACGGTCCTGCGCCTTTTGCGCGATCTTTTGCGCAATCGTATAGCCGCGCCGGTTGCGCAGCGAGACGAGCAGTTCCGGCTTGGCAACTTCGAAGGTCTTCGGAACTGAGTCACCCCGGCGCAGAATGTAATAAGCGTTCTTATACTTGATTGCGTCGGTGACCTCGCCCGGCTGCATGTCGAGTACTTTCTGATAAGGATCATCAGGCTTGTTGGGGTTTTTCTTCACGACTCCGTTGACCCAACCACCGGCTTTCGCGGTTGCGGGATCTTCGGAATTGCCTTTGGCCAGATCCGCAAAGGCGGTCTCAGTTGTTGTTTCAGCGGCGCCGCGGGCCTTGGCGACCAGCCCGTCGGCTTTGTCCTTCACGGCAGCATCGAGGTCTTCGCGCGCGACCTTCAAAACGATCTGCTGGACTTTGACTCCCGCCTGTTTGAATTCAGGCTTGAGGCCGTCGTATTCATCCTGCAATTCTTTGTCGCTGATCTGAACCTTCTGACCGGATTTGTCCTGATCGATGAAGACGTAGCGAATCTTTTTCTGCGGAACCAGGATGTTGTAGTTGGTCTTGTGCTGATCGTAGTAGGCCTTCAACTCGTCATCGGTTGGTTGAATCTTCTCGGCGACTTTGGCCGCCGACACCACCACATAAGTTACATCGAAAGTGGTGTTTTTCTTTTTGTATTCCGCCTGCACGTCGTCCTCGGAAACACGAACGCTGGCGGCGACAAAAGCTTCCAGCTTTTCGCGGGCGATATCTTCGGCCACATCGCGCTCAAAGGCGGCGACGTCACCGACTCGCTGTTGATACTTGGCCATGTCGAGCTTTCCGGAAGCGTCGAGCAAGGTCAATTTTCCTGAGGCGTCGCTAAAGGTCTTTCTGATCCTTTCGTTCACTTCCGCAGCCGAAGCCTCGAGGCCCAACCGGCGAGCTTCCTGAACGGCGATCTTCTTTTGAATCAAGCCATCAAGGATCTTGTCGTCCGTATAGCCCATTTGCGTCAGGCTAATCTGGCCGCCGAAACGCGCGAAATTCATTTGCAGATTCTGTTTTTGCGTGGCGAACTCGCCGAGAGTGATATCCTGGCCACCCACGGTTGCGACAACTTCCGCACTCCTGGTCGGCTCGACTCCTGAGGATCCGCTGTTAGGTCGAAAGAAAAGCACCAGGCTGACGGCCATGAGCGCAACGAACCCAAGAATCAACACCTTGCTGGTGCGTTCGAATTTACTTAGTTGTTTGAGCATGAAGAACCTTTACCCGTGGTTAATAGAAATCAGAAATTCTAATTGACCGGGGCGCGCGCTGCAACTTGCCGACGGCAGGAAGTCGCCGATTTCAACCTGCCGGGGGTGCTTAGATCAAGTCCAGGTAGGAGTTGAACTCTGGAACATCGTTGATCGGGATTTTGTTCGCTACGACTCGAATGCTATTTTATCTGGCCAGATGCACTCGGTCGCAACCTCGACACTGGCATGGGTCGGTTTTTGCAGTTTCATTCTCGTTATGCTGGCGATTGACCTAGGTGTCTTCAATCGCAGGCCACACGAAGTAACCTATCGAAACGCCGTCACCTGGAGCGCGGTCTGGGTCACCCTGGCTCTGATCTTTTTCGGGTTCTTACTCGGGCCGTTGGGCTGGCAATTGTTTGGCCCTGCGCGAAATCAGAAGGCCTTCGAGTTCATCACCGGCTATCTGATTGAACTGTCTTTATCGGTAGATAATCTTTTCGTCTTTCTGCTGATCTTTTCGTATTTCAAGGTCCCGCCGAAATACCAGCATCGCGTCCTTTATTGGGGAGTGTTGGGTGCCCTGGTCATGCGCGTCACCATGATTCTGGTGGGTACGGAGCTGATTGCGCGGTTTCAGTGGATTATTTACCTGCTGGGCGCCTTCCTGGTTTACACGGGAATTCAAATGCTGCGCGGTGGCGAGATCGAGCTGGAGCCCGAAAAACAACCGATAATTCGTTTCATCACCCGTCACATTCCCATTGTCCGCCATTACGAAAAGCAAAAATTCTTTACCAAAGTCGATGGCAAACGAGTCGGAACTCTCCTGTTTCTCGTGTTGGTTGTGGTGGAAGTAACCGATTTGGTTTTTGCGGTTGATTCGATCCCGGCCATCTTTGGCGTCACCACCGATCGATTTATCGTCTATACCTCGAACGTTTTTGCGATCCTCGGCTTACGAACCTTCTATTTTCTGCTCGCCGGAGTGGTCGAAAAATTCCACTATCTCAAAGTCGGTCTCGGGATTGTGCTGGGATTTATCGGTGTAAAGATGCTTCTGCCGCTAATCACGAAAATTCTGGGGGCCGGCTTGCTCGCTGTGGGATTTGAGAGCGGAGCGCGGAACGTACATCACTTTGAGCATATTCCCGTGGTCATTGCGCTGGGTTTCGTTGCCGTCGTACTGCTGTCGTCGGTAGCCGCGTCGCTGATCTGGCCAAAACCGCCTGGCAAAGACAACGAGGAGTAAAAACGACATCGCCCCGAAGGGTATTCCCTGCGGGGCGACGGAGCGCGCGCCGGAAAGCTCCGGCAGCATTTTTTGGAATGGATGCTTAAGCATCCTTTAGCTGTAGAGAGTCTCGGTGTTGACCCTTCGCTCGCTGTGAACCAAGTATTAGGAGCCAGCGAGTACAGCCTTCCTTTTTTAACTTGGTAAGTACCCAAAGTCTAGACTCCTCACCCTCCAGCGTCAAGTGGCATCTTGACCGCACCTGATACATACAGAAAATCGATCCTTAACCCCTCCAAATAAGGGGCGCGAGCAGCGCGACAATCAAACCGCAAACAATAGTCAACGGTGTGCCAACTTTCACAAAATCGCTGAATCGATAACGGCCCGGCCCATAAATCAAGAGGTTGCCGTGATGGCCGATGGGCGTCAGGAAGGCGACGACCGAAGCCATGGCCACAGTGACGACAAAAGGCTCCGGCGGCTTGCCCAAAGCCTGGGCCAGCGCCAGCGCTACCGGGGCAAAAAGGGCGGTCGTCGCTGAATCCGACATGAACTGAGTTACCAAGGCTACGACCGCGAATAGCGCCAGTAGGATCAAGCGATCAGGCCAGCCGCCAACGGCGTGTTGCAACCATCCCGCGACCAGGTTGGCAGTTCCCGTTTTTTGCATGGCGACGCCCAGCGGCAGCGCTCCGGCAATGAAGACATATATTCGGGCATCGATCGACCGGTAAGCTTGATTGACCGGAATGCAGCCGGTTAAGACTACTGCGGCGGCTCCGGTCAACGCGGCCATTTCAATACTCAGAAGGTTGAACGCTGCCAGCAGGATTGTTCCCAGCATGATCAATCCGGCCAGCCACGCCTTGCGCCGCAATTTAGGTTGAGCATGAAAAGGAACCAGCATCAGAAAGGCACTGTCGTTGGCCACGCGCGCCAGGCTTTCCTGATCGCCTTCAAGCACCAGCACATCGTTGGCGCGCATTTTGACCTTCGAAAGTTCCTGGTTCAGCCAGCCGTCCTTGCGCCACAAACCAACTACAATCGCGCCATACCGGCGGCGAAAATCGACCTCTGAAACTGTGCGGCCCATCAAATCGGAACGCGGTGCGACGACGGCCTGCACGAAAAGCTCGGCGCCGCCGTCTTCGTGCTCTTTTTCCTGATCGCTCTTGTCTTTCGATCCGTAAAGCTTGACCGGGTGTAATTCCAGGTTCGATTGCTTCCGGATTGAAACCAATTCTTCCGGGGTGGTCCTGACCACCACAACGTCTCCTTCCTGCAGTGGTTCATTTGAGTACGGAGCGCGCATTCGCCTCTTTCTGCGAATCAGTCCAACGGCCTGAAAGTGATAAGTGGGGTCCTGTTCGATCTCCTGGATAGTTTTGTCCAGCAGTGGAGAATCCTTCAGCAGGGTGATTTCGGTGAGATAGTCTTCGAGCCGGAAATGCTGCGCCGGGTCTTCGCTGCCGGTGTAGGCCGGCAATAAAAAGCGGCCGAGCAATAAAACGAAAAGCGTGCCCGCCACCGTCAGGGTCAGGCCGATAGGCGCAATCGAAAAAATTCCCAGGCCCGCGCGTCCCGATTGCTGCAAAAGTGAGCTGGCGATTAGAAAAGCAGGGGCCCCAATGATCGTGATGGTCGTGCCCAGCGAAGCCGCGAACGACATCGGCATCAGCAGTTTCGACGCCGGAATGTCACGCTCGCGTGAAATGTCCATCGTGATTGGCAGCATGATCGCGGTGGTGGTGACGTGGTGCGTGAAGGCCGACAGCAAGCCCACCGCGGGCATGATTACGACCAGCGCGCGAGTCAAAGACCGACCGGCAAGTTTCCCAATCCAGGCGCCGATCATATCGGACAGACCGGTGACGTGCAGGGCCCCACTTAAAACAAAAATTCCGGCTATGACGATCGCCGGCTCGCTGCTGAAGCCGGATAAAGCTTCTTCGGGTTTCAGGACCCGGGTCGCGTAAAGCGCGATCAGAATCAGTAAGGCGACCATGTCGGTGCGAATCCATTCACTAATGAAGAGCACAACTGCGACAGCGAGGATCAGCAGAAACAGAATCTGTTGCGGGCTCAGTCCAAACACAAAAAGTCCTCCGTTAAGTGGAATCGGGGAAGCAACGCGATTGGTCGAACTTAGAGGGAAATCGAAAAGAGGGGTGTTCGCAGAGTATATGACGGGATCAGTTGTCGCAAGCGGCGAGTGGAAGTCGCCCGGTACGCACGCCTCCGGCGTGCAACCAGCTTCACAGCAGGGGCACGCCGGAGGCGTGGGTACCCGGCTTCAAGCAGCGGCACGCCGGAGGCGTGCGTACCCAGCTCTTTCGACTTGGCGAAAATGATCTGGTACTTTTCGATCTCCAAATCGTTACAATGCAGATCACGATCAAGACGCCTTCTGACTTCAACTTTCAACGTACCGTGCTCAGCCATGGGTGGTGTGAGTTGCTGCCCTTTGAACTGGACCGCCCGAACTGGATTCTTACGCGCGTTCTCGATGTCGGTCGAGCCCGGCCGGTTACCGTCCGGATCTCACTCGGAAAACGCGGACTGAAAGTCGTAACCTCGCGTGAGGTGAACGAAACTGCGGCCGCCAGAATAGTTCGCGACGTGCGACACATGATGCGGCTCGACGATGACCTTCAGGAGTTCTATGTGGCGATGTCTGCGGATGCGGACTTTGCCTGGATTACGAATGAAGGCGCCGGGCGGTTGTTGCGGTCACCTACGGTTTACGAAGATCTGGTGAAGATGATTTGCACGACCAATTGCTCCTGGGCGCTAACTGAAAAAATGGTTACCGCTTTAGTCAACGAGTTGGGCCGCAAGTCTGATGATGACCGCAAGTCCTTTCCCAACGCCCAAACCATGTCCGAACAATCGGAGGCTTTCTATCGCGACAAAATTCGCGCCGGCTATCGCGCTCCTTACCTGAAAGAGCTCGCGCAACGAGTGGCGTCGCTGGAAATCGCAGTCGAGACCTGGCTCAGCACCGATGCTGCGCTACCCGATCTCATAAAAGAGATGAAGACCGTCAAAGGTGTGGGTAATTACGCTGCGGAAAACCTGTTGAAGCTCATCGGCCGCTATGATGGGCTGGCGCTGGATTCGTGGACGCGCGCTCAGTTCGCCAAAATGCGCAACCAGGGACGTTCCGCCAGTGACAGGAAGATCTCACGTTTCTATGCTCGTTTTGATTCGTGGCGCGGCCTGGCGCTGTGGTGTGACATGACGCGGCATTGGCTTGACCCGGAAAATGTCGTGAAATGATACCAGTTGTGCAATTGTTTAGAACGCCTTCCAAACCTCCGTATAAAAACCTCATTTCTTGACATAGACTTAACAATCTTTTCGCGCAACCTTTCCGTATATAGGATCACTAACTCAATACGAAGCAAGCAATCGGTTCCAGGCTTCGTACGGGGGGCCTAAATTTTTGCAGGAGTTTTTTAAATGAACATGGAGGTAGTGAAGAAGATGAAACGTTTTATGAAGATGAGTTTTTTGGCGCTGGTAATTGCAGCGCTGGCGTCGATCAGCGCGATGGCTGGCGATAAGGGTAAAGTCGAAAAGAAAATGGTGACATTTGATGACGACGTAATGGTTAACGGTACGCTGATTAAGAAGGGCGACTATGAAATCAGGTTCGACGACAGCACCGGTGAGTTGAGTGTCATCAAAAACGGCAAGGTCAAAGCAAAGACTGTTGCCCATTACGAAGCGCGAACTGACAAAGCGAAAAGCACAGCGCTCCGTACAATTGAAGCCGGCGGCAACGTCGAGCTCAAAGGCATAACCTTCGGTGGGTCTGATCAGGACGTCATCGTTGGCGCGCGTGGATCTGTCAGTGGAACACAGTGAAGTAGACGAACAAGGGGTAGGCTTACTAACAAGGGGTGTTTTAAAACGAGCGCTGCGGAGAAATCCGGAGCGCTCTTTTTTTGTGCGGTACGCCCGCCGCTGGCGTGTAGTTGTGGTTTCGTTAGTTAGCACGCCGGAGGCGTGCGGACCTCAAGCGCCAGTCCGGTATCTCAATCCCAACGCGATGATTTTTTGTAGCAGGGCTTCATAATCGACGCCGCAATGCTCGGCTGAGTCGGCGAAGTCTTCGGCATTGGCGATCTGCGGGTTCGGGTTCGCTTCGAGCAGGTAGATTTCTCCGTCGTCAGTAACGCGATAGTCCAGACGAGCATAGCCGCTCAGAAACAGCGTGCGATAGATTTTCTTTGATAGCCGTTCCAGCTTTTGCTTCATCTTTTTGTCGAGGTCGGCGGCTTTGGTAACGACTCCGACTTTTTCCTGGTAGGCGGGGTCCCACTTCAATTTTGAAGTCGCAATGTTCGGAGCGCCCTCGGGCAGCTTTTCGATCACCAATTCCCACGGGGTGTAACATTGCAATCGCTGATTCCCAATCACGCTGACATAGATTTCACGCCCGGCGATGTACTGCTCGGCGATCGCGTGCGTTTTGGTTTGCCGGTGAATGAACTCGACGCGCTCGGCTAGTTTTTCGTCGTCGTTAACGATCGAGGCGCGCGCAATGCCGACTGAACCTTCTTCGCTGATCGACTTTACCAACAGAGGAAATTTCAGGCGCTTCGATCGCTTCACCACCCGGTTCATGTGAAAGACGGCGAACGCCGGCACGTGAATTCGGTGATAGGCAAGCACCATCTTCGACAGCGCCTTGTCCCGGCAGATCGTCAGCCCGCGCGGATTGCAGCCGGTGTAAGGCTGCTTCATCAATTCGAGATAGCTGACTACATGCTGGTCATAGAGCGGATAGCCGTGAAATTCTTCGAGCAGATTGAAGGCAACCTGCGGCTTGTGTTCCAGCAAGGCATTGCCGATCACTCCGAGGTTGTTGTAAACGCCAACGGGTGAAACCTCATGGCCGATCTTCTTGAGGGTTGAGATGACGTCCCACTCAGTTTTGAACGGCGCCAGTTCTTTGGGGGTGAGGCCTTCGATACTATCAGGCGGCACCAGATCCTCGTGACAGAGGACGATCAGGCGCAGCTTCTTGAAAGTATCGCCGTTTTTTGGGGCGATAGTTTTTGCGCGCCTCGGCTTTGACGAGGCTTTTTGATTACTGCTTGTGGTTTTTTGCTCGGCCACAAAAAGAAAAGCGGCGACAAGCCGCCGCACTCCAAATCATAAAGCGATCCGGTAATAGCCCGAATGGACCACGTTCATCGTCTGCACCGTCAGCATGATCATCAGGTGCCGCTTGAGAACTTCTTCCCGGCCAACGACGCGCAGCTTGAGTTGGCCCGCGCGCGCAATCATCAATTCCAAAACGTGATCGATGGCGTAACCGTGAACGCCCGTGCCTTCAGACACGAGCTGCTGAATTTCCGGAGCCACGCGCCGCAGAAAGGCTGCTGCGGTTTCACGTGTGCGGCGGCGCGGCTCCGCGGAAAAGATTCGACGCAGGTCGTTGTCGAGGTAAGCCGGCCATTCAAACGCGTACTTTTCACGCCTGCGATCGTAGTGTTCGCGCAGAGTGATGCGAATTTCCGGCAGCGTCTCGATCTTGCGGCGCAGACGGTTGCGAGGACGGGTGCCGGCAATATCCCCGAGCAACTCGTCGACGTATTCGAGCTTGCGCAGCGCGGGCCAGCCGCGGTAGCGACGCCGCCAATTGGAACGCGGCTGTAGCCAGACGGCGAAGGTCTCGGCAAAATCTTCCGCGGGGTGCGCCTGGGCATACCAGGCATCAAGGTTTAAGACGTAGCGACGGCTGTTCGGCTTTGGTTTGTAGGACGGCGGATACTTTTGCGCGAACGATCCGAAGGTGCGAATCCAACGGCGCTTGAAGTGCAGCCGAAAAGCGTTGTCGAGCGCATGACCCGCCTCGTGGCGCAGGATGCGCAGGCATTCAACGTCGGTGCCGCCTTCAACCTCGCGCATGTATTTGCGCTCGAGTTTCATTAACCGCGGATGGGCCAGATAAAAAGGAATGGCGAATCCGGGAACACCGTCGGGTGTGAACCATTCCGCTGACAACCAGACGTGTGGTTTGAAGCGAATGCCGCGTTCGTTAAGCTCGCTGTAGAGTCGTTTGATATGAGGCTCGATGAAAGAGCCTTTTATCTGTATCGGCAGATCGCAGATGCGAGTGTCGAGCAGTCGCTCATCTGAGATGAGGCTCCATTTGAATCGCGTCGGCACGGACGAGGATTGTAGCTGCGATTGGATTTGCGCGCCACGTTGTTTTTTCGTCTCGGCTGAGGGGTTCCTGGTACCGGCTGATTTTTGGAAGTGCACGCGTAGCCGCACGCGTTGCGATCTCGATCGGGTTCTTTCTTTCGATCGAAGCTCAAAAGAGAGCTAGTTCGTGATGGTGCAGTGCACGCAGTCCAAATCTCTCGCTGGCGGGAGTCGCCTGCGACCGGCGCCGCGCCAGGCTTCATTTGAGCCTTTCATTCAGGCTCGAGATCTTGAGCTCCAATGCCTTCGCGGCCTCAAGGTGGGCTTTATTGGTCGGATCCAGTTGCAGGATTCGCTGCCGGTGCGTAAGGGCTTGCTGATAGCTCTTTAAGGCCGCGCGCAGGCTCGCGTTGTTGGTCTGGGCAAAAATCTGTTGCTTTCTCTGGTAGATGCTGAGCGCATCTCCCTTGCGCTCAAACCCGTACGCGAGATAACCGAGGGATGAGGTGTCCCGGGGATTTCTGGACACAAACGGATCGACCATCGCGATGTAATTGTCCCAGATTGCGACGGCCTTGCTGACTTGCCCGATCTCGACGTAAAAGTCTGCGGCGGGATCCAAAAACTCAGAGGCATAGATGACGTCCTCGCCATGGTTGGCATGCGTGACCACCGACTGGTCATACTGGCGAATCGCTTCGTCCATGTTCGCCGTAGCGGCTGCTCTTTGTCCGAGATTGTTGAGCCCGATACCTACACGAGCCAGATAAAATGTCGTTGTCGGCGGGTTATTCATGGCCCATAGAGCGCGGTTGTCGCGATTTTCTATAATCCAGTTCAAGCTGAACTGCGAGCATTCCAGATACTTTTGCCAGTCAGCTCGGGCCGCGTAGATGTCAGCCATGTAGCGGTGTATGCGGCTGGCGTGATTGAAAGCAAATCGTTTCGTATTGTCAGCGTAATAGGTTTGCTGAGCGACGTCAGAAGCAGCCTGATAAACGACCAAAGCCTCGTCATCTCTTCCCATTTTGTGCAGGAGGGCTGCCTTCTCCATCAAGATGCTGACGAGCCACACCTGGCCATCGAGAGAAAAGGGCTGGGCTTGTTGTAGCGCGACCCCCTTTTCAGCCCATGCAAGGCCCTGGCTCAATGCGGCGGCGCTTTCTTCCATGCGGTTGAACTCTTTCAGGCCGGCGGCCAGATCTTCACTGTGAGCTGAAGCGGTGTAGTACCCCAGTGGATTGTTTGGCTCGAGCTCAATCATTTGGAGATCGTTTTCGAGGTGAGCTTGCCAGATGCGCAGCGATCCTTCGCGATCAGCGATCGACCCGTAGACCTCAGATAGCCCCAGCAACGTGAGAGAGAGCCGTTTGCGGCTTTCCACGTTCTTTGGAGCGAGCGCGATAGCTCTCGTCCGTAGTTGGAATGCCTTGTTCAGATCGCTCAGCGCCTGCCGGCTTTCGTGGAATTGCCAATGACGAATTTTGCCCAGCTCAGCATAGGCGTCCGCCAGTTCATTCAAAAAATTGGGATCGTTAGATTCGTCGCCGGCCAGGTTATCCAAAACCGCGACCGACTTTTCGACAATCGACTTACGAATCTCGAAGCCCTGCGGCAACTGCGTGAGTTGCGCATTGGTTTCCGTCAAAAGTGACTTGGCAACACCCCGTAATTCATCGAGGCGCCGTTCGGCCTTGGCCCTTTGGGCGCGCGCGACGAAGTACTGCCATCCGGTCAGGGCCGTCGAGGCGAGCAGCAGCAACATAAAACAGACTGTTGCCGTAACCACAGTCCGGTGGCGTTTTATGAATTTGCTCGCCCGATAGCCGACAGTATCGCCAGTTGCTCTGACCGGCAGACCGTCCAAATAACGCTGAATGTCATCGCTGAATTCCACCACTGATTGGTAACGGCGCTCGGGCTCACGCCGGATAGCCTGGAGGATGATATTGTCCAGATCGCCTTTCAGACCGCGGGCCGACGTCTGTGGCTGGCGAGACTTGGTGCCTGAAGAGGTATCTGAACCTTTCGGCGCCGGAGTGGTGGGGGTGACGTCGGCGCCACGCTCCGTAATTAACTGGCAATCGCTCGGGCGCACCGGCCGTTGGGTCTGAAGCGCGTCCGAAATCTCGTTCAGACTCTTACCTTTGAAGTCGAAGGGACGCCTGCCGGTCAGCAGTTCGTACAACACAACGCCGAGACCGTAGACGTCGGTCGCCGTCGTGGTCACCTTGCCGGACAATTGCTCAGGCGCAGCATACTCTGGCGTCATTACATGAAATTGAGTGGCAGTGCGATCGGCGGCGCTGGTATCAGGCAGGACCAGTTTGGCAATACCGAAATCGAGCAACTTCGGCTCGCCCGAAGCGGTGACAAGAATGTTTGAAGGTTTGATGTCGCGGTGAACTATCAGCTGTTGATGAGCGTAAGAAATTGCCCCACAGACCTTGGTGAAGAGTCTTAGTCGGTCACTGATGTCGAATTGCTGGTTATCACAGAAGTCTCTGATCGATTCTCCTTCGACGTGCTCCATCACGAAGTAAGGCAGGCCGTCGCTGGTCGAACCGCCACCGTACAAGCGCGCGATGTTCGGATGTTCAAGATCGGCGAGAATTTGCCGTTCCATCAAGAAACGTCCGAGCACGGCATTCGTGTCCATGCCGCGCTTGATCAGTTTGAGGGCGACGCGCTTCGAGAAGCCCTGGCCGCAATGCTCGGCGAGGAACACAATACCCATTCCGCCCTCGCCAATCTTTTCGAGGACAAAATAATCGTCGATTTTCTTACCTTTGAGGTTCTCTTCGAGGGCATTGGGCCGCAAACCCTTCTCAACTATCAGCGGGGTACCGATGAAGGTTTGCGCTTCCGTATAGGTTGAGAGGAGCTTTTCGACTTCGCGCCGGATTTCGTCGTTTGAGCCGGCCAGAAAGCGGTCGCGTTCAGTCGTCGGCAAATCGAGCGCCGTCGCGAAGGTCTCCTTAATCGTCTTCCAGGTTGCCGGATTCATACCTTTCCACTGGACTACGCGAAAAATGAGAGGCGAATGGGTCAGGTTAATTGAATCACTGACTCATTGGCTCATTGATTCATTGGTTTTTGTGGTTCTTTCCGGGTTATTTCATGAAATGTCTACCAATCAATGAGTCAATGAACCAATGATTCAATGACCGATCAACCTTGATCCTTCATTCGCTGATACAGCCACGTCCGCGCGATCTCCCATTCGCGCTTGACAGTGGACGGCGACACCCGCAGCGCGGCCGCGGTTTCCTCGATCGTCAAGCCGGCAAAATAACGCAGCTCAACAATTCGGCACTGCTCTTCATCGAATTGCGCCAGTTCAGTCAGCGCCTGATCGAGTGCCAAAAGGTTCTGGTCATCCTCAACCGGAATCGTCGGCGCATCATCCAAAGAGATTTTCTCGGCGCCGCGCTTCAGAGATTTTCTTTGCCGTGCTGAATCAATCAGTAGCCGGCGCATCGCCTGGGCGGCGATCGCGAAAAACTGTCCACGGTTCTGCCAATCAACCGTCCGTTGGTCGGTGAGTTTGAAGTACGCCTCATGGACCAGTTCGGTCGTCTGCAGCGAAACCGCGTGCTCGCGTTGCAGGAAACTCGCGGCCAGCCGCCGCAATTCGTCATAGACGATTGGCAGGAGATTATCCAGCGCTACCCGGCTTTGGTTGCCGCCGCGGCCGATCTCCTGCAACAGCAGGGTCACTTCGTGCGCCATAAGACACCTGAGCCAATTGTATCGCAACTCTCGCATAGTGTGATGACGGAAGTTCACGGCTGCCTAATGAAGGCGCGCACGACCCTGACGCGGGTCGCCAGCTCTGCAATCAAACCTCAGCAAAGCAAAATAGGTAACCCTTTCAACCAAAATAGGGATCACCCCCGATTTCAAAGTAACGCCGTCCCGGTATATTCCCCGGCGACCTGAAAGGCTCGCCGCAAGTAGCAGGGGACATGCCTCGCTACCTTGTGCAGCGAAGCTTTCCGGAAGCGGGCGAGATGAAAACTCTGACCCAATTGCGACGCGACTCGCGCGTAGTCTGATAGCCGAGAATTTCAAACGCACTTTGACAGGAGATTCAGTGATGGCAAAGCAAAAGACCAGTACGGTCCTTCGAACTATCAAGCGACATTCGCAAAGCGCAGTCATGGTTCGTTTGTTAAGTCTCGTGATTATTTGTCTGGGCCTGGTAACGGCTCACGCCCAACAGACTGCTTTTACCTATCAAGGAAAGCTCACGGATGGCGGCAGTGCAGCCAACGGAAATTATGATTTGCAGTTCGCATTGTTTGACAGTCGAACCGATGGAACGCAA
>Ga0068859_100003571_pt1 | contig 15849 bp, 14 predicted proteins | sample KBSSwiS22_FD_66585 | JGI IMG/M metagenome (GOLD analysis project Ga0068859, IMG submission 66585) | Switchgrass rhizosphere microbial communities from Kellogg Biological Station, Michigan, USA - KBS Switchgrass S2-2 | ecosystem: Host-associated > Plants > Roots > Rhizosphere > Soil ...
CGCGAAGATACGGGCGGTGGAGGAGCGGGGGTAGCGTTAAAGGGCAGAGGGCAGAGGGCAGAGGGCAGAGGGCAGAGGGCGGGAGGGCAGAAAATGCAGTGGAGTGACCTTCAAAGAATCATCGCCGAAGAAGTGTCTGCCGCATTGTCCAGGCAGCGGACGCGAACGTGCGAGTGTCACTCGGTGCTGTACGACTGCTGCCCCGATCGCATCAGCGGAGTAATTGGTGCAGGCGCATCACGCCTCGGCCTCTATGCGGGAGAGAAAGTTCCGGGCGACGTTGCGTCACTTATCGATCACACCCTGTTGAAGGCCGACGCCACACGGCAGGAAATCGAAAGGCTCTGCAAGGAGGCGCGCGAGTTCGGCTTCGCCACCGTGTGTATCAACCCGTTCTGGGTGCCGACCGCCGCGAGACTGCTGCGGGGAAGCGCTGTCGGCGTGTGCGCCGTCGTTGGGTTTCCGCTCGGTGCCACGACGAGTGACGTGAAAAACTACGAGACGCGCCGGGTGATTTTCGACGGAGTGACCGAAGTGGACATGGTCATCAATATTGGCGCGCTCAAATCCGGCGACCTGGCCGCTGTGGAAAGAGACATCTGCGCCGTGGTTGGCGCCTGCAAAGACTGCGGGGTGCTCACTAAAGTGATCATCGAGGCCGCACTGCTGACCGACGAAGAGAAAATAACCGCATCGGCTCTTGCGAAGGCAGCGGGAGCCGATTATGTGAAGACGTCCACCGGCTTTGGGCCGGGCGGTGCGACCGTCGCAGACGTCGAGCTGATGCGACGTGTAGTGGGACCAGACATCGGTGTCAAAGCAGCCGGGGGCGTTCGGGATTACGAGGCGCTGAAAAATCTCGTGTCGGCAGGAGCGAGCCGGGTCGGAGCGAGCGCCGGTGTGAAAATCGTCCAGGAATCAAAAGGCGGGTCCTCAGCAGCTGGCACGAGCCCGTCGCCCGCGAAATCCGGCTACTGAAAACCCGCGCAGACCGCTTTATCTAGACGGCGTCGTTCTTCTGCTGTCGATCGCGTCCGGCAGCGTTTTCACGCTCGCTTTTTTCTTCCATTTCCTCATCACCCAACACCTCGCCGGCGGCGTTCTTCACGGCACCCTTGAAGCGCTGTCCGGTGGCTGAGGTTTCTTCGGCAATCGAGTCCGGGTCGTGTCGTGGTTTATTCGAGTCATCGCGATGATCCATGTGTACCTCCGTCTAACGAAGGAGCAAAAACATGGCCAAAAATGTCGCAAAACTCAAGAGGTTGTGATGACGTACGCGATCCCGAACACTGCCTCATCGAGTTGGGCCAGCCCGGCGATCATCAGCGTCGCCGCCTCGAGCCCTTCCAGCGCCACGCGCTCGACGGCCGACGACTCGGTAAAAGTCGTACCGGCGTAGACATTCAGCGGTGTCTCGGCGCCCATCGACACCGAGGCAATCACCACGAATGCAGTTGCGAGGAAACGTCGAATCGCGGACATGTTCCTGCATTGATTAACGAACCGGTGCGGTGAAATGAACTGGCGATGTACTTGCCACGAGCAGCCAACAGCCCCAAAATGCCGCGGTGATATTTCTCAAGAGCTTCGCTGTAGGAGTCATCGCCCTCGTCATCTACATTTTCGTGCTCGCGGTCTATCCCTTTGTGCAGATGTGGTGGCAGATGCGGCAATTACGTCAAACCGGCTCAGGGGGAATAGGATTTGTGTCTACAGGCGTAGGCCCCCTTCATTTAATAGCCGGCCTGTTGATCTTCGCCCTCGCGTTCTGGTGGGAATTCCGAAGAGCGTCGTAATAACCGATCGTCTACCGGCGAGCGACCGAAACGATAAGGCCCACCAACGAGCCAATACCAGCACCCACACAGCTGAACATCGGGATGTACGCGCTATGTGGTTCGCCGCCACTTTCTCCCGGGATCACCGCAGCCTCAACCGCGAGGCCCGTCCCCAGTCCCACCAGCGCGCCAAGGAGTACCGGATGACGTCCCGGCCAGCTGCGTTCGCGTGGCTGCTGCTGACGCGCGGAGGGCGGCAATGCGGCCAATTGGAGTGATTCGCGGGAAATCCGGATTATCCCGATGCGAACCTCATCATTGGATATGCCTTGGGCGAATGCTCCCGCCGGTGTCATCAACAAAAAGATCAACAAGGTGACGAGTGTCTTTCGCATCTCACCCTCCATACTTTGTAATGCGCCAAATCACCTCGCGGCAGCTCTGTGCCGCAGGATTGCCTCATCCAATCACCGGAGATAAACTGCGTACATCATGGGCCGCACGCCGGACATCACGCTCCACGTCGCTGGTCCGCTGCGCACTTACTGTGCGGGGGCGTCGCAGCTTCCGATCTCCGCGCACACCGTACGCGGGGCACTCGAGGATCTCGAGCGGAGCCAGCTCGCGTTGTATCGCAATGTCTGTGACGAATCAGGTAAAGTTCGCAAGCATCTCAATGTGTTCGTGAATTCGGATAATGTGCGCGACCTCAATGGGGTCGACACGGCGCTGATGCCGGGGGACGTGGTCACGATCCTGCCGGCGGTTTCGGGAGGTTAGAGTTGGCGGAACGTGTGATTCTTACAATCGGTACCAAGAAGGGCGTGTTCGTCGCCGACTCGGCCAAACCGAGGCGCAGCTTCGCGCTGCGCGGGCCCATGGGGCCCGGCGTTCCCGTGTACTCAACGCTGATCGACACGCGCGGCACGCCGCGTCTCTATGCATCGAGCTGTAATCCCTTCTTCGGCAACAAAGTGTTGCGCTCGACCAACATGGGCAAGACCTTCGAAGAGACCAAGTCGGGGCCGGCCTTCCCGAAAGAAGACGGGCGCGTGGTCGCCAACATCTGGTCAATTGAGCCAGGTCCCGGCAAGAAGGAATTGTGGTGCGGTGTCGAGCCGGCGTCTTTGTTCAGGAGCACCGACGGGGGCGATTCGTGGGAGCTGGTGCCCGGCATCAGCAACCACGAGCACGCACGCAAGTGGCAGCCCGGCAACGGCGGCCTCTGCATGCACACCATCATTCGCGATGGGAACCGCGTCCACCTAGGCATTTCGACAGGCGGCCACTATCTAAGCGAGGATGGTGGCAACACGTTCACGGCGTCCAATCAAGGCGTTGGCGCCGGCTTCGCGCCGGACCCCTATCCCGAGTTCGGCCAGTGCGTGCACAAGATCGCGCGGCACGACGATGCGCCCGGCCGGCTTTACATGCAGAACCACGGTGGCTGGGGAAACTGGACCGGGCCCGGCGGTCCGCGTCCGGATATCGGTGTGCTCCGCAGCGACGATCACGGCCACACATGGCGATCGATCGCCAAGGGCCTCCCTTCGGACTTCGGATTTCCCATCGTCGTTCACCCGCACGACGCGGATACGGTGTATGTCATGCCGCTCGAGCCGGAGACGCGCTCCTGTCCTGGTGGAGCGCCAGCGGTCTGGCGGAGTGAGAATGGCGGCGATTCGTGGAGCCGGCTCTCCCGCGGGCTGCCGAAGAAGCAGAGTTTCTTTACCGTTCTCCGCGACGCAATGGACATCGACGGACTGAAGGAGCCGGCGCTCTACTTCGGGACGACAACCGGTCAGCTCTGGATCGGGAGGGAAGGCGGCGAGAAGTGGGACTGCCTGTTCGATTCGCTGCCGCCGATTCACAACGTGAAGGTCGCCGTCGTCTGAGTGTCGGACCGGATTCTTACCAGTACTTCCAGCGCGGAACGAGCCGCTGTTCGAACGCAAAGGAGGGTGTGGCGCCGGGTGTGACAACAACTCGCACCCAGCCCACCAGCGGCGACCCCGGTACTTCCAGCCTTGTGACGCTGCCAATCGTTTGCTTGGTGGCACGCGCCTTCAACGGATGATCGGTTATGAAGTGATGCGAGTCGCCGTGAATCAACAGCACGGGGCGGCCGAACGCCACCGCTTCGTCCTCGAACGCATCGAGTAGAGGCTTGAAGGGCGCCCGATCGTCTGGAGTTCCGTAAAATCCGGGATCGGCGTGGAAAGACAGGACCACTCCGGTGGCGGATTGCGACTTCGCTCGCGCAAACGTCTCATGCAACCACGCGAGCGCAGCCTCGAGCCGCCTGCGCGACTCTTGATCGTCTTCGTCGGTTCTCGCCGGGAAGCGCTGAGTGAAATTGCCGCTGCCAACGATGTGAATCGTTGCGAAGACCAGGCCGCCGTGCGACCACCGTGCGTGTTCGACGAACTCCGCAAACGCAGGATTCGCTGACTGTGTTTCGAGCGGCAATGTCTGGCCGCCCAGACTCAGTGTTGGTCGCGGATATAACGTTCGCCGCAAACGTGCGAGTCGATCGCGCGGGTTGAAGCCGCCTTCCTGCCGCGTCCAGCAGTCTGCCCACTCGTTGTCGCCAGGAATGTAGATCAACGGGCGCTTCAGGCCGTTGAACCAACGCAGGCTTCGCTCGTATCGTTCATCGCTGCACGGATACCAGAAAATATCGCCGACATGGATGGAAAACGCGAGGTCGTTCCCGTCCATGTCCTGGAGCACGAGCGGAAAGCGCCAGTCTTCCCATGGTTCATAGGGCGCGTCGCCGAGTGCCCCAAATGCAAAAGTGTCTGGAGGATTCGGTGTGGGGTCCGGCGGGCCGCTCGTCGAGAGCACGAGCGCGGCGAATCCCGCGACGATCATTAACGATGCTGCGAGAAGTACCCAACGGCGCGGCGGCATGACCGTCAGCCTATCTCATCAAGGGGGCCGAAGGCGGGTGGCGGAATCGGCTGTTCAATAAAGCTCACGGCGTTGGCCTCGCACACAGTTAGACTTTGGTGATATGTCCGACAACAAAGCCTCGACTGAACTGAACCGCGTCAAGGCCGAGAAAGGTCGCAAAGAGGCTGAAGGGCTTCGCCAGGAAGCGGATCAGGAGCGTGGCGGTGCCGAAAAACACCGGGAGTTGGCGGAATCGGCGAGGAAGGAAGCAGAGACCTTCCGCGCCCTCGCCGAAGAGGCCAGGGTGCTCCGTGAGCAATACCGCGAGGACTTGGAGTCCGTCCGACAGGAGCGGGAGGCTCTGCGACACGCCGCCGAAGAGGCGCGAACAGCAGCCGAGGAGGCTCGTCACGCCACGATTGCCGCAGTCAAAGCCACCGCTGATGCGCTGAGGACGAACCTGGCTCAGATGCAGTTCCTGGAAAACGCGCGAAATGACATCGAGAAATTAAAACCTAAAAAGCCGGGCGACGTTCAATAGGACTGTAAGTCCAATTGAACGCGTGCCGCTTGTCACCGCCGGGCCTGTTCGTCTATCGTTCATCCATCCAATCGCGCAACAGGAGGGTCCGGAATATGAAGGCCTTACTATCAGTCCTATTTCTATCGCTCGTGATCACCAGCGCAGCAGCTGCACAGGCGATCAAGTGCGACATGACGCAATACAAAGCGGCCACGGGGCTTACAGCGGCCGTCGAGCAAGACCTGCTCGTCGTCACGTGGGCGGGCCAGGCTGGCAGCGAAGTGAGAGCGCGGTACGCCATTCAGAATGGCCAGCCGATCGTTCGCGATCTCGCGGTCAAGAAACAGGGCGGCCAGTGGGCGACCCTCGGCCAGAATCTCACGCCCGAGTATCACGTCGTGAGCGGCGTGCGCCGGATGTCGAGCGACCAGGTCGGGTCGCTGCCTCTCGCCGGCATTCCGTTGACGCCCGAGGTCGTGGCCAAGAATCGCTGGTACGGTTTCCATGACGCGCCGCTCGAAGTTCCCGGACGCACCGACCGAAACCAGATGCCGCCGCTTCCCCGAAAACCCGAAGAGATCCGCCGCGCCGACGCCACGTTCAACGCCACCAGCTGCAGCGTGAAGACCGACGGCGCGCGGCTCGAGGTGCTGTTCCCGGGCCTGTCGATGGGAATTTTTTCTGGCAATCTGCAGTTCACTGTCTATCGCGGGACGAATTTGATCCGGATGGACGCGTTGGCCAAAACCAATGAACCGTTTGTGGCCTACAAGTTTGACGCCGGTCTCAAAGGCTTTTCGACCGAGACTCTGGCGCGGATGGTCTGGCGGGATACATCCGATCAGCCGCAGGAGTACCAGTTCGGCGGACCGAAGAACGACACGATCGTGCCGCTGAAGGCGAGGAATCGGATTCTGGTCGCGGAAGGGAAGGGTGGTTCGCTCGCGACCTTCCCGCCGCCGCACAAGTTTTTCTGGGCGCGCGAGATTCACAAGAATCAGGGATACGTCTGGTATCGAAATGACGGCAGTAAGCAGTTCGGCATGGGCGTAAGGCAGGCCGAGCACGAAGAATCCACCGAGGCTGGACAGATCGACGACTTCGCGCTCTACAACGCACCGCCCGGTACCGAGCAGCACATGGGCATGTATTTCTACGCGAGCCCGGACGCGGGCGAGGCGACGCGGCAGTCGGTGCTGGCGTTTACCCACGGCGATAAGTACGCGCCGCTCGCGGGTTACAAGACGTTCACGAACCACTGGCATCTCCGATTCACCGAGCGCGTGCGGGCAAGCGGATCCATGGACACTCCGCTTCCGGATCTGGTCGCCATGAAGGGGATGGGACTCAATATCGTCGGACTGAGCGACTTTCATGGCGATATGCATCTCAACGATCCGGGTGAGCTGCGGTTCAAAGACGAGAAAGACTACGCCGAAGCGACGCGCCGGGCCTCCGACAAGGATTTCCTCGTTGTGCCCTGGGAAGAGCCGAACGTGTACTTTGGCGGTCACTACAACGTTTTGTTCCCCAAGCCTGTGTACTTCTCGAGAGTTCGCAAGGAGGGGCAGCCCTTCACCGAGACTCTTCCGGGCTACGGCAAGGTCTATCACCTCGGGAGCTCGGAGGACCTGCAGCGCCTGCTCGAGGCCGAGAACGGTTTCTGGTACACGTCGCATCCGCGAACGAAGAACTCAGGTGGTCAACCGGACGTGTACTGGGACAAGCCGTTTGCCAAGAACGACATCTTTCTCGGACTCGACTTCACTCAGGCCATGGGGGTAGATCTGTCGGAGAAGCGGATGACCGAATACCGAAGCTTCGACGCGACAGACACGATGAACAACTTGAACGCGAACACGGGACTCAAGCCCAAAATACTGCTGCCGGATATCGACACGTATCAGCAGGGGCCCGAAGACAACCTCTATTCGGGATACCAAGCCGCATATTTGAAGCTCGACAAAGTGCCGGGCCCGGATGAGGACTGGAGTCCCGTCCTGAAAGCGATGCGCGACGGCAATTTCTTCGTGACGACGGGCGAGATTCTGGTGAGCAACTTCGCGGTCCAGGGGACCGGAAGCAAGCGGACGATCAACGCGGACGTCAGCTGGACGTTCCCGCTGGAGTTCGTCGAGGTGGTATGGGGCGACGGCAAGAAGATCGATCGTCAGATCATCCCGGCCACCGACCTGCCGGCGCTTGGCAGCAAACACTTTTCGATCCCGTTCGACGCGACGGGGAAGTCGTGGGTACGTTTTGCGGCGTGGGATTCAGCAGGCAACCCGGGTTTCGTCAATGCGGTCTGGCTGACCCCTCAGAGAACGACGAGCGACTCCGCCTCCAAGTGATGCGGTTTACAACGGAAGGGGCCGGAATATGAAGACATTCCTATCGGTCGTGTTTCTCTCGCTCGTGGTGACCAGTGCGGCGTCCGCACAAGGGCTCAAGTGCGACATGACGCAATACAAAGCGAGCACGGGTCTCACTGCGGCCATCGAGCAGGATCTGCTTGTCGTCACGTGGGCGGGGCAGGCCGGCAGCGAAGTGCGAGCGCGGTACGCCATCGCGAATGGGCAGCCGGTCGTTCGCGATCTCGCGGTCCGCAAACAAGGTGGTCAGTGGGCCACGCTGGGGCAGAATCTTTCACCGGAGTACCACGTGGTGAGCGGCCTGCGCCGGATGGCCAGCGCCGAGGTGAGTTCGTTTCCATCCCAGGGCGGCATCCAGCTGACGCAAGAGGTGATCGACAGGAACCGTTGGTACGCATTCCACGACGCGCCCCTCGAGGTTCCGGGAAAGAGCGGTAAGCAACTGCCTCCGCTCCCACGCAAACCCGAGGAGATCCGTCGCGCCGACGCAACCTTCAACACAACTAGCTGCAGCGTCAAGACAGACGGCGCACGCCTCGAGGTGACGTTTCCGGGCCTCTCGATGGGCATTTTTTCCGGCAGTCTGCAGTTCACGGTCTATCGCAGCACCAATTTGATTCGGATGGATGCAGTCGCGAAAACCGACGAGCCGTTTGTCGCGTACAAGTATGACGCCGGCCTGAAGGGCTTTTCGACCGACATGATGTCGCGAGTCACTTGGCGCGATACATCCGACGGCCAGCAGCAATACCAGTTCGGCGGCATCAAGAACGAGACGATGGTGCCGCTGAAGGCGAGGTATCGGCTGTTGGTCGCCGAGGGCAAAGGCGGTTCTCTGGCGACGTTCCCGCCGCCGCACAAGTTTTTCTGGGCGCGCGAGATCCACAAGAACCTCGGCTACGTCTGGTATCGCAAGGATAGCGATAAGCAATTCGGGATGGGCGTCCGCCAGGCCGAGCACGAAGATTCGGAAGAAGACGGACAACTCGATTGTTTCGCGCTCTACAACGCGCCGCCAGGCACCATGCAGCGGATGGGGATGTATTTCTACGCGTCTCCCGACGCCGCTGAGCCGACGCGGCAGTCCGTGCTGGCGTTTACACACGGAGACACGTACGCGCCGCTGGCGGGCTACAAGACCTTCACGAACCACTGGCACCTCCGGTTCACCGAGCGTGTCCGCGCAACCGGATCGCTGGACACGCCGCTCCCTGATCTGGTGGCCATGAAGGCGATGGGACTCAACATCGTCGGTCTGAGCGATTTCCATGGCGATATGCACGGCAATGATGCCGGTGCGCTGCGGTTCAAAGACGAGAAGGATTACGCTGAGGCGTCGCGCCGGGCATCCGACAAGGATTTCCTCGTGTTGCCGTGGGAAGAGCCGAGCATGCACTTCGGGGGCCACTACAACATCGCGTTTCCGAAGCCGGTGTATTACACGAAAGTCCGCAAGCCAGGGCAGCCGTTCACCGAGATGGACCCGGTGTATGGCAAGGTCTACCACATTGGCAACGCCGCCGACGTGCAGCAGCTTCTGGATGCCGAGAATGGATACTGGTACACCTCGCACCCGCGGACCAAGAGCTCTGGCGGAATCCCGGACGCGTTCTGGAACAAGGATTACGCGAGGAACGATCGGTTCCTCGGGCTCGACTTCACTCAGGCGATGGGCGTGGATCTGTCGGACAAGCGGATGACCGAATGGCGCAGCTTCGACGCCGTGGACACGATGGCGAACATGTACACCAACTCGGGGTTGAAGCCCAAGTATCTGATCCCGGACATCGACACCTACGTGCAGGGTCCGGAAGACAATCTGTATTCCGGATACCAGGCGGCGTATCTGAAGCTCGACAGGGTTCCCGGTCCCGAAGAGGACTGGACCCCGATCTTGCGCACGTTGCGCGATGGAAACTTCTTCGTGACGACGGGGGAGATTCTAATCAGCAACTTCGCGGTCGAGGGCAGCGGTAACAAGCGGACGGTGAATGCCGACGTCAATTGGACGTTCCCGCTCGAGTTTGTCGAAGTGGTGTGGGGCGACGGCAAGAAGACCGATCGTCAGATCATTCCGGCCACCGACCTGCCGGCGTTCGGCAGCAAGAAGTTCTCCATTCCGTTCGACGCGACGGGGAAGTCGTGGGTGCGGTTTGCGGCGTGGGACTCGGCCGGCAACCCTGGCTTCGTCAATGCGGTGTGGCTGAACCAAAAATAAGAAGACATTTGAGATTGGATGATAAGTGATTGGGTGATAGGTATTGGGTGATAGGTGATTGAGTGATGGGGACGAGGCCGGGCGATCGATCACAGCGGTCGGCCGGCCTCGATAATTCCATCGAGCCACCGTTCCACCTCCCCCCAGACTTCTCCACGAAGCGATTCGTTGTGTCGCGCACCGGGAACGAGAATCAATCGTTTCGGTCCGGCAAGGGCAGCTAGTACCCGCGGCGTGGGGTGGACGCGTGGCACCGCCAGCCGATCAGTTTCACTCCTTCACCGGCAAACACCGCGTCATCGCACATCGGCGGTCGAGGTCCAACCCCTCGACGACGCCCGGGATGCAGTAGGCCGCCGGCTCCGGCGGAAGGCAGCTGGCTTTGGACCGCTACCAGCGCCACTGCCAATACCGTTGCGCCGATGATTAAGACGAGGATTCGCCGCCGTCGAGGAGTCATCGCAAGCAAGGTTTCGGCTCCAACACGCATGCTCATCAAGAAGAGCAGGACCGCATGATGCGCGCTAAACTGGGCACCGCAAAGCCGACTGGAGGATGCTGTGAGATTCAACACCAGCAAGGCAACGCTCATGGTTCTCGTGTGCTGTTTTGTCGCCATGTGGGGCGGAATGATCGATCGTGATGTTGCGGTCGCGCAGAGTCGGAAACCGCTGGTGATCACCCGCATCTTTACCGGGCCCGACGGCCTCGCGCACGCCGAAGACATTGAGCTGGCGCTGAACGCACGCGGCGTCTCCGGCATGCTGAAGGCCACTGGGGCGGAATTCAGCGTGCGGCCGCCTACGCCTGGAGCAAATCCCGGCAACACGACCGCTGCCGCCGCCAATGACCCCGGGTGGCACACCGGCCCGGCGAGGCAGTTCGTGATCACGTTATCTGGCAGATCCGAAGTCGAAGTGTCGGACGGAGTTCACGTCGTGGCTGGTCCCGGTCACATCAACCTGATTGAAGATACGACCGGGAAAGGCCACATCACGAGAAACTTCGGCCCGGACGATCGCGTCGTGCTCACCATTCCACTGGCGGACGGCGTGGTGATCGATGGGGTCAAAAAGCCGAGGACGCGGTAGTGTTCAGATCGCAGGGACAGGCCAAGCGATTTTTCGTTGAGAAGATCATCGCTCAAGCCGCACTGGAGGGCCACCCGCTTACAGGTAACGAGCGGCAAATGCTCAGCTTCTCGGAATCTGATCCGGAGTTCGTCGTCGACCCGGTACTCGTGGCCGCACTCGCGTCGGAGATCTCTGACGAAGACTACGAAGATAAGGTAGCCGGCCTCGCAGAGCGCTCGTGCGCACGGGAGATGGCGTCTAACCCCGCGGCCTTAGCGTTTTACCGAGAGGCGTACCACGCGCTCAATCAAGGCGATCACTATCTGCTCATCATGCTCAAGCGCGGGCTCTCACGCTGGCTGCGCCCATGGTGGGCATTCTGGCGGTAAGCAGGGGGACCTCAATGCGTGAGAATGACTTCCGTCGTATTGCCTTGGGAATGGACGGAGCCGTAGAAAGCGCACACATGGGCCATCCCGACTTCCGCGTCAATAACCGGATCTTTGCAACGCTCCACCACGACCGGGAATTCGGCATGGTCGCGCTCACGCCCGATCAGCAAGAGCAATTCATGCGGGCTCAGCCCGAGGCGTTTGCGCCAGAAAGTGGAGCATGGGGGCGCGGCGGGTCTACGAGGGTCCGCTTAGCGGCCGTTCACGAAGACACGCTCGGAGAAGCCATGACGCTCGCCTGGCAGAACACGGTGAAGAAGGGTGCGTCAAAGCCAGCACGGGAACGGGCCGCGACGCCGGCTCGGCGACCCAAAAAGCGCTGAAATGGTGTTTACCAAACGCCTTCGTGAGGGAATCCGGCGCGGAAGAATCAGGTGTAGCATTCGGATCTGGGTACGTCCGCAAGTGAAGGAGGGTGGTCGCTACCGGATGGACGAAGGTCACATCGTCGTGGAATCGATTGCGCCGATCACCGTCACTGACATCACAGACGACCTGGCCCGTAAATCGGGGTTCGCGTGCGTGGATGAACTGCTGAAGCCAAAGGGGCTACGATGCTGACGCACTGGAGGGGTTAATGAAGAAGTGTGTGCTGGTCGCCTCGTTGCTCTTGTGCGTCGCGGCCCTCAGCGCCCAAGTGGAGCTGCCGCCGCCGTTCCCTCGCACTAACGCTACAAAATTGCTCGACACGGATCGCATCACTATCTGGGACATCGTCTGGCCGAAGGGTCAGCCAACAGCGATGCACCGGCATGTGTACGACCAGGTCGGCACCTACTATTCCAGGGGAGGCCGGCTGATTACCACGCCAGATGGAACAGTACGCGCGGTCATCACCGAGATTGGCAGTCTTTCCACCACCAAGAAAGGGACGACGCACATCGAGGAAGGGAATTCCGATCCGCCGCTGCGCGCGGTGTTCATCGAGTTGAAGCAGGAAACCGCGTCCGGCCTCCCGGATGCTGAGGTGGGCGGTCCCGCGCCCTTTCCACGCGACGACGCAAAGAAAATCCAGGACGACGAGCGAGTGACGGCGTATGACTACACGTGGGCGCCGGGCTCGCAGGGAATCCGGTATCGGCCGGCACGGGAGACGGTGATCGTCTGGCTCGGCGCGGGCAAGTTGCGGACGCGTCATCGCGGCGGCGCCACCACAGTGAGCGATGTCGATGCCGGCACCATGCATCATTTGGCCCGCGGTTCGAACGAGACGCTCGAAATTGTCGGCGGATCGCCGCGCGTGATTCTGTTTCAATTCAAGTAGCGTGAGGAGGCAGTTATGCGTGCCTCAGGTGTTCTCACCCTCGTATCGAGTGTCGCCCTTCTTCTTCAATCCACGGTAGCAGGACAGGCGTGGAGTTCGCCGGCCGGGCCTGCGCATTCGGTCGATGCCAACGAGATCGAATGCCCCGTCACGACCCCAAACGAAAACCGCGGGCCAGGCGCGACCTACCGCGATCAATCAAGGAACTGGCACGGTACGGACGCGATTGCGACGGGATTGTGGCCGGATGGCACGATTGTATTTCGCCCGGGCGGACCGGGCTTTGTCCTGGCAGATGGCTCGCTTTCGATGAAGTTCCTGTGGTTCAAGATACGACGCCCGATGACTATCGAGGGCCGCCGGTTGGATGCTTGGGCACCTCCATTGCGGGCGAACATCGACCACCATTTCGATGCCGAGGATTTTCAACCTTCCGCTCTTATTTTTCCGACACCAGGGTGCTGGGAGGTGACGAGCCGGGCAGGCGAATCCAACCTCACATTCGTGACACGAGTAGTGAAGATAGCGGAGGGACCCGAAAGGGCTCAATGAGGTGAAAGTGGGCAAGACACTCAATTTGTTATCAGGTCTAGCCTCATCTGGTTCGCCCGGTCTCAGACGGAGCAAGCCCCGACCGCGCAAGCCGCGGAGGAGGATATCGGGCTGCGTTCGACCGAGATCGCGCGAGATGGCGCACCAGCGCTAGTGCGTGAAACCGATAAAACCACTCCGGGTCAGATTGGCAACTATGTGGTGCATCGAGAAGGTGCCCAGGCTGGTGCGGTGATTTTGATTGGTCCCACTCACCCGTGAGTTCATTCCTCCGACTCGTTGAAGCCCTGCGCACCGATCGCCGATAACCCATACGACGGAACTCCATCGCGGCGTCGGTGTCTCAATTAGTAGCAGTCCAGTGTCTACGAGCAGGCCTTCCATGACAAAACATCGTTTGATCTCGGCAGTGTTGGTGGCGTCGTGTGTCGCCGCGTCGTCTGCGGGAGCCGGGGCGCAGCCTCAGGCCGCACTGACCGTTGTCAGTGCCGGACCGACTGGCGAAGTCGCCAGCCTCCAAGAGGCGAACGAAATTCGCATCATCTTTTCCGAGCCGATGGTGACGCTCGGGCGAATACCGGAGCCGGTGACGGCGCCGTTCCTTAGCATCCGGCCGGCCATTGCTGGAACACTGCGCTGGTCTGGTACCACCATCCTTATTTTTACGCCCGATCCGAAGCGGAAGCTGCCGTTTGCGACGCGGTACGAGGTGACAGTCGCGGCGACCGCTGCCGCCGTCAGCGGCCGGAAGCTCGCTGCGCCGTACGCATTTTCGTTTACGACACCCACGGTGAAGCTGCTCGCGGCCGACGCGTATCGCGCGAATGGCCGGTACGACGGTCCGATGAAGATCGCCCTTCGCTTCAATCAGCCGGTAAGGCCTGCCGACATCCCCGCTCACACCACCCTGAATTTCGAGCCGCATTCATGGAAGGCGCCGGAGCTCACACCACAGGCCCGAGCCCGGCTGAAGAGTAACGATCCCGAATCGATTCTGAAGTTCGACGCCAAAGTCGCGGCCGCGGGGAGCGCCGCATCTGCCACGTCGCCCCTCACGTTCACGGTCGCAAGCGATTGGGACAAGAAACGTTTTCCGCCCTCGAGTGACCTCGTGGTGCTCGACGTCACGTCGCCCGTTCCCACCGAAAGCTGGCTGAGAGTGCAGCTCGACCAATCGGCGAATGGCATTGAAGGACAGGCGGTGCCCGGCGTCGTGCAGAGCAAGCGCATCGAGGCCGAGCCAACATTTTTTGTGGATGGCTTCCGGTGCCGCGCTCAGTGCGACCCGAGCCAGTGGAATCCCATCGGCCTGCGGCGCGGTATCGACATCAAAGGTATCCAGCAGGTCGTGTCGGTACGCGACATCACCGAGCCGAACACGCAGCCGGTGCTCAAACCCATCAAGGGACCCAAGACCGAAACCTGGCGATACGACTTTCCGAGGCACCTGTCACTCGAGGACGTGGGTTTCTCCCGGCAGCCGCCCGCGCGCACGTTCGTCGTGCGGATCGATGCGACTCTGAAATCCGCGCAAGACGGACAAACGCTCGGCTACGACTGGGTCGACGTCGTCGAGAACTGGCACGAGCGGGCGTTCACCAGCTTCGGCGATGGGCACGGCGTGTGGGAGTCCGGCAGCGGATTGCTCCTGCCGTTTTACGTGCGCAACTTCAAGGATGTGACGCAGTGGGCGGTCCCGCTGACCGCCGCGCAGTTGATGGGAAAGATTGTCGATCTCGAGCCGGAGTTCAAGGCCGTGCCATCCGGCGAGGGTATTCATCGAACGCTCCGCACGAAAGCTGACGCCACTGTGTCTCACGGCGTTGATTTGTCCTCCGTGCTGGGGCCGTCGCAAAAAGGTCTCGTCTGGGCCGGCGTTCGTGAAGGCGAACCCATACCAAACGCCCGCCGGTCCACGCGCAACCCCGACAAATCGACGATCGTCCAGGTGACCAACCTGGGCGTAAACGTGAAGTACAGCCCTCAGAACACGCTCGTCTTCATTACGCGGCTCGACACGGGCGAACCAGTGCCGGGCGCTCGCGTCTCGTTGATCACGCGAGATGGCTCCATGGCGTGGGATGGCACGACCGGAGCCGACGGCACTGCGCTGGCGGGTCCCGCGCCGCGACGCAGACGCGATTGGTACGACGGGAAGATCGATTTCATCGTCGTCGCCGAGAAGGATGGCGACCTCGCCTATGCCGGCAGCAACTGGCACGAGGGGATCGGGCCGTGGGATTTCGGCGTGTACCCCAATCCGCGGGAAGCGGATCCAGTGCTGCGCGGATCGGTGTTTACCGATCGAGGCGTTTATCGCCTCGGCGAAGAGGTGCACTTCAAAGCCATTCTTCGTTCCGACACGCCGACAGGTATCCGTCTGATTCCCCCAGGCACGTCGGTCGCGATCTCGCTGCGCGACAGCCAGAACAAGATCGTCGACAAGCGCGTCATCAAGGTGAACGAGTGGAGCAGTGCTGAATGGACGCTTCGCCTGCCGACCGAAGGCGCGCTTGGCACGTACCGCATCCGGGCGGGTGAGCCGGAGGAAAAGGAAAAGCTGGAGCCAGGCGACCCAGCGGAGCCGGTAGAGGACGACGGTTACGTTCAGTCAATCGGTGGAACGTTTCTGGTTGCGGCATATCGCCGTCCTGATTTCCGCGTTGATGCCACGCTCGGCAGCGACTCGAACCTGACGGGTGCGAGGCTGACGGGCGTCGTC